>Ga0209018_1000938_pt1 | contig 25370 bp, 22 predicted proteins | sample YNPBryBLVA2012_FD_185814 | JGI IMG/M metagenome (GOLD analysis project Ga0209018, IMG submission 185814) | Anoxygenic and chlorotrophic microbial mat microbial communities from Yellowstone National Park, USA - YNP Bryant BLVA 2012 (SPAdes)... ...
TAAGGTACCAGCGGCCTTTGTGTTCTACGGGGGTGAGGAGCGTGTTGCGGTAGTATTCATATTGCTTTTTGCGGGCTTCTAATTCTGCTTCTAATTCTGCTTCTAATTCTGCTTCTAATTCTGTAAAGGTGTCGAGTATTTTTACAATCTCTTCCTGTATGGGAAGCGGGGGGATGGGGATGGGGATTTTGTTTACTTGATTGCTCATTAATTTAGGATTACCCATACCATAATAAACATGTTTTTTTGCCTCAATAGAAAGCCAATAATATAAAAATTTGTAATTTAAAATTTTAGTATCATCTATTTTTATTAAGCCACATACATTTGTTATTGAAAACTTCCCATTTCTATAAAAAACTGTCCCAGCATTAGCTCCATCGGTTGTCCATGTTACAAATTCACCATCAAAGTCAAATGTGTTTATTTTACCTATTTCACCGTTATTTGTTGTTTGGGAACTATATACAGGATAAATTCCAATATTCTTTTTTAAATCTTCTATAGAAATAACTCTGCCTCTTTGTGTCTCACACACCTCCCCCAACTTCTTCCACTCCACTCCATCGGGGCAAAGTTCAGCAATAAGTTTTTCGATTTTATTCATATTATTTAACATCTGGAAGATCTTTTAATTTTTTGCCATTATATTCGAAATATGCAGCACCTTGATAAGCACCACTCTCATTTAACTCGCCTCTGTCTTCAAGAATTTTATAGGTTAATGGCGAAAGCTTCCAAACTTGGCCATTATACTCTACTTCTCGTTCGCCGCAAACTGTCGCAACAATACTTTTATCTTTTATAAATGAAATTTTATCCCCGTTTTTTAGACCTTTTTTATAAAAACTAAATAATTCGCCTTTTTTTCTCGTTTTTGAAATTTTTTCAAATTCTTTTTCTTGATTAACATTTTCTGGATATATAACTCTGCCTTCAAAACAAAGTAACAGTTGCTTTATGATTTCTTGGTCGAGTGCGAAAAGTTCACTTTCTGCAACTTTGTGTTTATTAAAAATTTCATGAATGAGCTTCTCTTTATCAATATAATCTTCTACCTCGATAGCAAAATATCTTTTTAAACCCACAACATTGTAATAACCATTCGATTCAAGAATTTTCATTCTTTGTTCAAATTGACGAGTTTCTGTTCGGCCTATTTTTATCAATCCTGTAACAGCCGTTGTCATAACATAAATAATGCCTTTTTCTGCCATAATTTTTCCTTAATTTGTTAAAGTTTTTTGACAATTTCATCAATGACTTTGCGTAATGCTGCCTGCCGTGCTACAATTTGCTCAATTTCGGCAATAAGTTTTTCGATTCGGTTCATAATTCAAGATGCCCCGGCAGTCCTTCAGACTGTCACCCTTTTGCTAAAGGGGAATTTGGGTAGTTCATCAAATTTGCGAATTGCCACCTCTTTGGTAAAATGGGAATTGGATACCTGGCGTTAATTTTCGTTTGTCCCATAGGTTAATTTAAATCCAGCTTATTATCATCTAATTTTGATAAAAGACAATTTTTCCAAAATTTTTTCTCCCATCTCGCGGGTGCCTAAAAGTTTGTCACTAGGAGTAGTTGGTGTGGCAATGTCTTTGGTTCGGTAGCCTTCGGACAAAACCAATCTAACTGCTTGCACCACTGCCTCGGACTCGGTTTTTAGGTTTAAACTCATACTTAAAAGTAAGCTGGCCGACAGCACCGAGGCAATCGGGTTAGCCACATTTTGCCCAGCAATGTCCGGGGCCGACCCATGGATGGGTTCGTATAAACCCACGTTAGAGCCTACACTAGCTGAGGCCAACAAGCCCATAGAACCAGCAATTTGGCTAGCTTCGTCGGTTAAAATATCACCAAACAAGTTTTCGGTTAAAATTACGTCATAGTTTCGAGGTTGAGAAATTAACTTCATAGTCATCGAGTCGACCAACTGATGTTCCAGCTCTACTTCGGGGAAGTCCTGGGCTACTTCAGTCACTGTTTCGCGCCACAACCTGGATGTTTCCAGTACATTGGCTTTATCAACCGAAGTCACTTTGCCACGGCGGTTTTTGGCCGCCTGAAAAGCCATCACAGCAATTCGTCTAACTTCAGCTTTGGTGTAAATACAAGTGTCTACGGCGGTATTACCATTATCGCGACGCTCTCTGGGTGTGCCAAAATAAATGCCACCGGTTAGTTCTCGAAAAAACAAAATATCTGCTCCCCGTAAAATTTCTGACTTAATTGGTGAAGCCTCCAACAATTCGTCAAACACCTGAATGGGTCTTAAATTAGCAAACAAACCCAGCTCTTTGCGCAATTTTAGCAAACCTTGTTCGGGTCGAACCGGCAAATTAGGGTTTTGATCGTACATCGGATGGCCAATGGCTCCAAACAAAATAGCGTCCACGTTTTTAGCTTTCTGTAAAGTGTCTTCAGGTAATGGTTGGCCGGTGGCTACAATGGCTTGATGACCCAACAAAGCTTCCTCAAAAGAAAACTGATGCCCAAATAATTCGGCCACTTTTTTCAGCACTGCCTGACCTACCGCAGTAACTTCGGGACCAATTCCGTCACCGTGAATCACTAAAATTTTAGCTTGCATAAGCAACAGTTTGACCAGCTTTGACCTGAAAATAAAAGCTAGAGTTGTCAACTTTAGTCCAAATAAATTTTAATAACCAACCAACACCAACCCAAAGCCTAAACCACACCTAAACCTTATCCGTCAGCCAAAAATTACCCAGCAAATTCAATTGCCCAAAAAAATTCTAGCTAAAAAACGGTTAACCAATTATTTAAGGCCTCAATTTTGACTGAGTTAACCACCCAATCGCAACCAAACAAGGGCACGAATTGAATTGCCAAAAACTATATCCCGTCCTATGAGCCACGAATTGGGCTATTTTTGACAAGTTAGTGTTAAATTTTCATTACTTGGAAGTAAACCAAACTTGCAATTTAGCCAATCTAGAATGTCTAATGTCCATTTAATCATCTTACCTGGATGGGAACAAAACCGCAGTCACTGGACCAGTGCTTTAGAAAAATTAGCTACTTTAACAGAAGTTAGTCTGATAGAACTACCTGGTTTTGGCTTAGAACCTTTGGTTAGCGACACTTGGGGCGTGCCAGAATATACCCACTGGGTCTACCAACAAATTAGCCAGTTAACTGTGGCTCAAGCAACCGAACCCAGAATTGTGCTTTTAGGGCATTCTTTTGGTGGTAGAATAGCCCACTACTTGGCTTGCAATTACCAACCCAAATGGTTAAAAGGCTTAATTCTATACGCAGCACCAGTGTTGTATCGGCCGAGTTGGTTAACTCGATGCAAATTATTTTTGGCTAAACTGGCCAACTTTTTGGGGTTAGCCAAACTTGTTCCAAGTTGGTTAAAACAGTTCTTTTACAGTGATGACTCGCAACGTAGTCGACTATCCGGCAAAGAAAAAATTCTTCGCCAAGTGATAGGGTTTGACCAAACTGCACTTCTGACTCAAAATAACTATTGCACAGTGTTGTTGTGGGGACAACAAGATGACATTGTGCCAGTAAAAATAGCTCAAGAGCTGGCAAATAAACTGGCTAACGCTCGCTTAATCGTTGTTCCCGATCAAGGACACAATTTTCACCTTACTAACCCTAATCTGTTTTATGGAACCCTTAAACAAATTTTGGATCTTTATTTTTAGAATGTTTCCGTTTGCCGATTTTTTACATATTTTACAACTGGAAAACTACGATACCCAGCGTTACCTGAGGCGATTGGAATACCTATTTTTTCGGCGCGATTTACAAAGATTAGAACAACTTAAATGGACTTCTCGGGTAAAACTAACGGCCGCTGTGGCCGCTGGCCTAACCATTTTGGGCACCTTATTTATTCCAGTTTTCTACTTGGTATACATAGGTACAATCGTTTACTTTTTGTTCAACCGCAACGGACCTAAATGGTTGTGGGGTATATTTTTGCTTTCTGGAGCTAGTTTTCATACCTTGCATGTAGTTTCCGGTTGGTTGTGGACCGAAAACCAGTTAAGTCAGTTACTGAATTATGTAGGTTGGAGTTATGTAGTCAGCTTTCTAATCCTAATTGCCTTTAGTGGCTTAAAAGGTAATTTTAGCTTTCCCAGAAAAGGTTTTATCTGGTGGATGCTATTTATTTTAGCTATGTTGGTTTTGGCCTTTAGCCGGCCACCAGAACCGTTGGTAATCATTCAAGTAATTATCCTATTGTTTGCCTTTTCGGTGATGTTTATTCCCGTTTGGGTGGCTGTGGCTAATATGCTGGTAGAGCCAATTTATGACTTAGCCAAGCAATTAATTTATTTCCAAGCCAAAACTTACCTACAAAAACACTGCCCACAATTAAAAATTATTCTAGTGGCTGGTAGTTACGGCAAAACCACCACCAAAAATTTTCTCTACGAATTAGTTAAGTACAATTACCGCACGCAAATCGTGCCTGGCAACATTAACACAGCTATTGGCTTATCTAGCTGGGTTTTACGCCACCTAGATCCCCACACCCAAATTCTGATTGCCGAAGCCGATGGTTACGATGCCGCAGAATATATGGCTACTGGTAGCATCTTGCCAGCCGATTACCTAATTTTGACTAATGTAGGAGACCAACACCTAGAACGTTTTGGTAGTAGAGAAAACCTAGCTAAAGCCCTACTAAAGCTACTTCTAGCTAGCAAAACCACGGCCAAAATTGTGCTTAGCCAGGACACTTGGCAGGACTATGACACTTGGAAAATTAACCTACAAAAGCAACTGGCTCCTCGAGCCATCTTAGTGGCTGACTTAAACCAAAAACCAACTTACCAAGGTAAAGTCGTTAAATATAAACACCTCTCAGAATCTAACCAAGATAACCTGAAACTAGTTTTACTAGTAGCTGAAGACTTGCAAATTCCCCAAGCTTTTGTACTGGATACCGTGTCCAAGCTAGAACCACCCGAAAGACGCCAACAGGTCAAAGAAATGTTTGGCTTTACCGTTCTGGATGATTCCTATAACATCAGCTTAAATACGGCTAAGGCTGGTTTGGAACAAGCTTGGCAACTAGCTAAACAACAACAAAAAGAACTGGTGGTCATCTTTGCTGGTATTCCTGAAGCTGATTCCCAGGAACAACAAGCCAATGTGGAAATTGCTCAACATCTGGCGGAAAAAGCTGGTTATTTGGTACTTTTAAACAGTATCTTTGCCAACACTGTTCAACAATCTCTGGCTAAACTAGGCTTTCAGAATCTGAAACTAGTTAACAGCATGGCCGAGGCTTGGCAGCTAATTCAACAACAATATAATCCTGAAAAACACTTAATTTTAATGCAGCCGGAATTAACTGACTTATACTATGCTTTCGATTAGTGTAATCTAAATTACAACCAGCAAAACTAACCACGAAAACTGAGTAGTAAGATTGGCCGCAATTAATCAAACAAAAATTTTAACTACACTTACCCAATAAACTCTACATCGTGCTGATATTATACTTAACTGAAGGCTAACTGGGACCTTAAAGATTATCATTAGCTAGAAAATCTTATCCTGTTTGCGCCTACAAATCAAAACTACTTGTTCAAAAAGTTTGCTAATCAATAGCCTAACCTAGGTTTTGTTTAAATTTTGATAAGTTGAAATTTTAATAAGCAAAGTGTCTTTGACGTCTTTAAGTTATTAACTAAAGGGGGCTAGCCCAAAAACCTTGGCCAATTTAACCCTAGTTGGTTTAGTAACTAAATATACCAGCCTCTGAAAGCTAGTTATAACTAATTACTTTTGGCTTTTATACTAAAAAATTACACCTCAAGATTTTTAATTGCCACTTACTAATCAGAGTTTGACAGCACCCAAAAATTGCCGCACAATAGCTACTAGCTGTAGCAACAACTTTGCTTTGATAACCAAAATTAAATGATATGCAAGATTTTCGCCTACCACCTAAGACCAAACTTTCCCAGACTACTAGTTCAGCACCCAAACAAGCTAGTCTAGAAGCTCAAGCTAACGCCAGACTTAGACAAGATTACCCAATTCCACCAACCTGGCAAACGGCCCAAGCTGTGTTAGCCAAAGACTACTATTCACCATCGCCACAAGTTCCAAGACCAACGCAACCAGCTAACCAAAACTTAATTAACCCTCCCCAGTCACACAATCCTAGGTTAGTCGTTAACCACCCTCCAAAAGAGCAACTGGCTAAAAGGTTAAATCAATTAAAACAACAACCCAAAAAGAAAAAACGCCAAACTTTGGTAGCGTTTGCTATTACCGTAGGTATTGCGTTTATTCTAGGTTTAGGTGGTTACAATTTAATCAGTAATTTTAGCACTCTAAATCGCCAGGCGGCTTTGGCCAACACAGATAAAACCCGAGAACTTTTAGCAGTGAACCAGCAACAAACTTTAGACGCACTAAAACAATTAGAAACTGATCCCAAAAAGTTAAAAACCCGCAAGGAGTCTCTAACCGTAGCTAACCTAATTAAACAAAACCAAGATTTTCTAAAACAATTACAAACTAACAAAAATCCTGAACAGCAAAGCTCGATTGAGCCAATTATTTCTGACACGGAAACTTTAATTAAAAACTTAGAGCGTATCCGACAAGCGTACCAAACCATCGAATGCCATAATCAGGCGATGACAGAACTGCAAAACATTAACCAAAGCTTACAAAACATCGCCCAAAATTTTGTTCAAAGCTTAAAAGATAAAGATCTGGTTGGACATTTAAAAACTATCGACGACATTCTCCAACAAATACAAATTCTATTTAACAATACCCAAGCCCACGAGAACTGCTTTTTGAAAGATTCCTTTTTCAACACCTCAGAAATTAGAAAGGAACTAAAAAATTTGCAGAATCAAATAGTCAAATTACAAGAGCTATACACAGCCTACAAAAACGCTATTCAAAACCAAAACACAGCTGAAGCTGTCAAAGTAGCTAAAGAAATTAATAGTTTTACCATTGAGTTTCAACTACAAACTGATCCGGAAACCATTTTCCAAGACAAAATTCAAGAGCTAATTCAAACCCAAATCGATTGGTTGGAAGCAAGTTTAAAAACCGTAGTCAAAAATAACGCTTAACCCATTTTTAAACCAACAACAGCTAACTACACTCAGAAAAAACTAGTTCACCCACCCAAACTTTTAAGCTAAATTACTTGGCTCATAGCCAGCCTGGACCAATTTGAACTAGCATTTATCCACTAGCTGTGCTTGTCATACATACAAAAATGTATTATTTTTTAGGTAAAATTAAACAACTCTTGAGAGTAAACCTGGATTAACTGGCGCTTAAAAACATGATCAAACCACAAAAGTTAATTTATCCCTGAGCTAGCCAAACACTAATTGCTTACATAGACCAGCCTTTATTGGGGTAAATCTGATAAATAGTTAACCTTCAAATTGGTCTTGGCTAATAACCAGCCAGCTTGGGCTAATAAATTTAATCTTTGTAGTTGTTGCACAAACTCCTGTCGCTGACCACTAGCTTCAGCCAGTTGTTGCCAAAAACGATTAATTGTTAGTCCAGGTTCAGCTATTAACCAAATTTTGACTAATTTAGGTAAGTCTTTTTGACTTAGCCAAAAACCCACATCAGACAAACGCAAGTGTACCAAACCCACAAAGCCTCGTTGCCACTTGGACATTACCTTTAGCAAGCTACCATCTTCCCCCAAAGACAAATAACTGCTAGCTGGTAATTCCTCAATTAAAGCTTTTTGTAGTTTTTTGAACACTCGCTGGTTGCCAGTCAACAATAAAACTGTCGATTGCTCCGCTACGGCCAAATCTAATTCTTGCTGCAAAAACTCACTTAGTGATCCGGAAAACTGCTGCTTCACTAGACCTGTCTCTGACAAATGACAAACTACTTGCGATTTTAAACTGTCTGGCAAAGCCAACAAATCCCACAACCAAGTTAACTCTGTCCAAGGCAAGTAAGTATGAATTTGTAAATTAGGTACCCGAGTCAAGGCTTGAGTAATTTCAGTGACTGCAAATTGAGTAGGTTTGGCAATGACCAAGCGCTGCTGCTCTAAACGTAACACTAACTCTTGTTGCAACGATAAGGTACGTAATTTGGTTATTGCTTGGTGAATTCGCCCCACAATTTCTCTAACCAGAGGGTTAGATCGTCCTATTGGCAAATCTAAGACCTGTGAATTTTCAATTAGAGCCGCCAATTTTTGCTGAATGATTTTTTCCTCAGCTAACATCTGCCAAGGTTTATAGCTATATTCATAGCGATTTAACGCCCAAAAAGGTTCTATGGACAACAGAAAAAAATCGTAACTAGCTAAAATTTTAGTAATTTGTTGCTGGATATCCACGGTTTCTGATAAGTTTAGTTTTTGATATATTTCTAGCAAATAAATCAACTCACCAATATCGTAAGTCTCTTCCAAAAAATACTTAACTTGCCACAAGACGCTTTCCAAGCGGTCCACAACCGCAGTAGTTTGAGAGTTGTCTAAGTTAGCCAGCCTAGGTAACTGGCCTTCAGCCCAAGTCAGCAAGCAATCGACAAATATTCGATCGGCTAAAGTGTGAGTATGGATTTTAAAATGCCGACAACACCCACTTTGTCGATAAATTATGCTAGTATACAGTCCAGCCAAAGTAAGCTTTAAACTACTATCCCAGGATTCACTTAACCAACTTACCAAAGTAGTTACAGCTGACTGATTTAACTGACTACACACTCGCTCTAAGCGTTCACTAATTGGTTCGGGCAAGACTTGACCTAATAGATTAATTTTTACCACAGGTCGGTTGACCACTGGCTCCAACCCCGAATTTTTGGTTGTCGTGATTTGTGTGTCAGCTGGTCTGGATGAGTAAAACTGAATTGGTAAAAACAGTAATTCTCGAATAATAAATTGATAAAAAACCTGGTGCAAAGGCTGACTGGCCAAAGTGTGCAAAATCTTCTCCAGCAAAGCTACTGCACACCAAGTGTCATATAAAGCCCGGTGAGCAGTGGTAAACTGCAACTGAACCAAATGTTCAGACCGGGTAAAAAAGTTAGTTAGATCCAACTTAGCTACCAAGGTTTCCAAATTAACTGCGGATAAATATGTGAACAAAACCTTACTAATTGGCAAAGTGTCAATAACTTTAGCCGAATCTGGCAATAACCAACTTTCAGCTTGCAAGAATCTTAGGTCAAAGTCCACCGAATGACCACAAATAAAACCACACTCGGCCAGCCAAGGCTCTAACCAATTAGCCCATCGCTCTTGACAAACCATCAGAGCTGGCGCTTTTTGTAAGTCTAGTTGTGTAATTCCGGTAAGTCTTTGAATACGCTCATCCCAAGTACTACGGTTTTTCACCAAAGTAGTAAATTGGTCTAACACTTTTAGCTTTAAATTGACTAAATCAGCCTCCACCACGACTCCGGCTAACTCAATAATTTGGCCAGACAAAGGAGTTACGTCTGTAGTTTCGCAATCTATGAATAAAATTTTTGTCATTTAAATAATTGTTTTGTGGAAAATAAACTTTTGTAAAGTTGAAATCATTTGATTAGCCAGTTGATTGAACAAATCTAACCAACCATTACATCCAACAAAACAAATAAAACCTCAGAATATTCATCAATAAATAAGTATTGTTTTTACAAACTTCTACAAATCAGCTAATTTAAGCTAATAATAAAACTAAAAAGTGTTTTAAACAGTCCAAAAATTCATATTTTAACAAACCCCTTCCAAGGGTTACCCTTTGGTTGACTACTGCCATCTAAATAAATTATTCCTCTGATAACATGTAACTAATAGTAATTGTAAAGCAGTACCAAATTTTTAGCAGTTTTGTTTTATTTATTTTATGCCTATGTCTAACAACAACTTACGGGCCATCTTTTTGGCTGGCTTCATTTTATCGATTGCAGTTTTAGTTATTGCTGCTATTAGTTCAGTCAGCGCTCCTGTCTTGGCCAGCACTGCTCAAAAGTATGTAGTCACTCCTAGCGTGGGATTAAACATTCGTGACAAAAATTGTAAGAAAATAGGTGCTCTAAAGGTTAATACGGTAATTTCCGTAGACCCAAACCAAACCATTGGATGTACCATTAATGGTGTTAAATACACTATGGTTAAAAGAACTGATGTCAACACCGAACAATATGTGGCTCAGAACTTTATCAAACCTAAGGGGTCTACTAGTGATTCTGGTGGTAACCAGTTTAACTCTCAAGGTAAAGCTACAGTCAATTCCACCATCGGTTTAAATTTGCGCAACGACAAATGCCAAATTATTCAAGGTATTCCTTACAAACAGACTGTCACTAAAGCCTCTGACAACACCATCACTTGCACTGTCAAAGGTGTCAACTACAAAATGGTCAATGTTAATTACAACGGCAAAACTGGCTATGTGGCTGGGCAATTCCTAATTCCGTCTTAAACAGCTTTGGTTAAAATTAGCTATCTAGACTAGCGAGGGGATTTAATCCCCTCTTTTTTGTCAGATATTAGATAGTTTTTTGTTAACTAAGTCTAGAAAATTCTAAAACCAAATTCTAAATTTCCAAATATTTAACCTGATAGATCTTTTTGTCACGAAGTTAATCTTTGCTTTTTTAAAGCCAAAAAAGATAATTTAATTAAAGTTATGAACCGCTTGAAATCGAACCAATATGAAGTTAAGGCACCCTGAACAGTAAGTTATTACCCTTCCTAAGCCCAGGAAAGTAAATACACTAAGTATATTTCTTGTTTCGTCTATGTCTAATAAAAAATTACAAGTCACTACTTTAGCTGGCGTTTCCATACTGGTGGTAGTGTTTGCTTTTGTGCTTACCAATATTACCAGCTCTTCTGCTTTTGCAAGATCATCTAAGGGTCAATCTCAACCCATCAATAGGACAGTCTATAGAGTTACCGCTGGAGGAGGCGATGCTGCCTTAGTAAACGGGCGAAATCAGGATTGCCGGATTATTAACTCAAAAAAATTAAAAATTGGAACCATGTTGCTATTGATCAAAACGTCCCAATTAAAAGATGCTCGAATGAAGATGGTAGCGAAATCGAGTTGCCTAAGTTATCCGAAAGAGAAGAATATATTGCTATAAATAATCTGACTAAAAGAATGGCTGGAGAGGCTTTCAACAACGAAGGTAAAGCTCTAGTATCTTCTTCAAAAGGTCTTAGGATACGTGCAGAAAATTGTGAATTGCTTAATAAAGCAGACAGTAGCATACCTGGAGCTCTTTCTAAGGAGACAATAGTTAACCTAACTGACAAAAACAATGTCAAAACCACAGAGTGTCAAATTGAAGATTCTATCCTTTAGGAATTTGAGATGGTAGAAATTAACTTCGAATATAAAAATAAAAAAGTAACCAAACTATTACAGGCACTGGCTATGTAGCTCCAGAATTCCTTAGGCCAGCAAAAACAAAATAAAAGCAATATAAGAAAAATAGACGAAAGGGGTAGAACCACCTCTTTTTGGTGTGCACCAGGAAAAAACAAATTTACCTCCTTGATCAACCACAAACCGTAACTAAAAAAATCTCGTAAACAACTTTCTTAGCTGACAACCCGAACTTACACTACAGCCAACAACAATTATTTTTGCAACAAACAAAATTTACAACTTAGTTGAAAATCTTAAATTTTTTAAAAAACCAAAAAACAAGCTAAGTCTAAATAACTTAAAAATCAACAACAGCAAAACTGAGTATAACCAGATTTAGCTTGAATAAAATTTGATAAATAAGCTAGCGCTACTTTAAAAATAATCCGCACTAATTGGGTCCTCAGGCGGATTGGCTTGGACAAATTTTTCTAGCTCGGTTTTTTTTGCTTGGGCTTTGCGAAAAGCTTCAGCTTCGCCACTTTTAACCACACTACTAAAAGCCCCCCACACTGGGGTAGAATTTTTGGGAATTACAATAACCACCTCATCGCCTACTTTGAGGCCAAAATTTTTCATTGCGTAAGTCACGCTGGCCTTAAGTAATTTAACTGGATGGGGTAAAGTATCAACTAAAACAACAAAATCATCACCTTCAGCCGCTAATGTACCAATCACCCGTTCTCTTTCGGTTGGTTGAATTAGCTTAAACAATTCTCTTTCAGGAGTTAAAATCCACTTCATGCGATCGCCAATCACCAACTGAGTTTTGCTGGCATAGTTTTGAGGTACAGGATAAATTTGCCCGTTATCGCCAACCATGTTTTCACCATCAAAATAACCTTCTACAACCTCCAAAGCCGAAGCTTCATCAACCGAAACTACTGGCATTTTGGAAGTAGTAGCCGCCGAAGCAGTTGGTTTATCTTCATCGGTTTTGTCGTTAGCTAATTGATTTACTAATTGTAGGGCAGTCTGAATGTTTTTTTGAGCTATTTCCAAAATACTTAAAATCGTAGCGATTTTCTTCGATGACATAAAAACTAATTTGTTTCTGTTTGAAAAAAGTTTGAAAGAAATTTCCAGCTCTGTCAACCTTAGAATCAAGAATTGTTAGTCGCTCAAGTGTGTATTTACCGAGAAAACCTAATAATCAATAAGTTTACAACTAATCTAGTTTAATTAACTCAGCCAAAACAAACTACAACTACGCTAGCTGATCAAGTTAGACTAAGCACAAAGTTGTTGGCTTTCCTGGTAAAAGGAAACTTAAGTCTGAGTTTAAGCAAGCTTTTATAGTTTTTGCTTAATTATCTGTAGATTTTTTAGAAAAATAGTCAATAACCAAAAAATACAAGAGTACTTTACTTAACAAGTAACACGCTATTACTAACAAAAGTTTTCATAGTTACTAACTCAATAGCAAATTCAGAACCTGTTATTTTGTTGGGATGAAGTAGGTTAAAACTTTAACAGAGGTTTTTGGTTTTAACTTGGTTGACCAAAATTGATTGTTGTCTGAAAGTTTAAGTAAGCACATTACTACTTCATAGTAACGGCAATCTTTTCCAAAAAAAACCAGATCAATTTAGTTAGCGAACTCTATAGACAAAATTCCTTCTAGATCCCTATTCCGTCAACCTCGCCGAAAAGTGCAAGCGAAAGCCTGCCCCGTAGTTAACGCAAAGCATTATACTTCGGGGGACGATTTCAAGTTTTTTAGTTCGCTCCATGAACTGCTGAAATTTTACCGAATTTTAGCTTTGTTGACACATTCTTCATTTCTGTTCTCTTAAACTTTCGAGCACAGTTCGAATCTCAGAAGGGAGTTCTTGGTTAGCGAGTACTCTTTCAATAAATTTAGGAATTTCCTTCTCGTACGGTTCTGGTTTTTCTCTAACTGTATTTAAACGAGTATTCAATGCTTCCATTTTTACTTCGTAGTGTGCAAATAATTGCCGTGTAGTTTGTATTAATTCTTCTTGCTTATACATTTCTTTTAGCGCGCTAAAAAGTTTTCCAAAGTCAACGTTAAATTTTTCTTGTTCTGTCTCATAGCTTTCGAGTAAATGTAAAACTTTATAAGCAAGGATGGTATCGGGTCTCGCGATATAGTAATCTCGCCCTCTAACATTCACTTTAACGACTCCTATTATCCCACGAGGTACAGGATCACACATCACCATAATTTGATTTTTGCGCCGTCTCAAAACTTTACGTCCCGCTTCCGGTACCTCGTCAAAAGACGGTCCGCCACCACCCTTTTTCAATCTTTTAGGATCTGCTTCGTAGTGATCCATAGGGACATAATCTAAATCACCAACTTGACGAGCAAAAGAAGCCAAAATCTTCCTCGCTGATTCAGGTATTTTTCTAGTGCTAACTTCGACTAAAGCTGGAATTTGGGTTTCGTCTATTTCAGTAAAACTTTCCGCGCAAGCTAAAAGCATAGTAGCCAAAGAACCAGCAAGATAATAATTCAGTCTTGTTTCTGTTTCCATTCCTTCAGATATTTCCGGTGTATAAACTTGTGGCCAGTGGTCAGTTAGATACTCTACAAAAATTATTGCTGATTCTAAAATTTCCTTTTGATCTGGCGTAATTTCTCCCTCGGGTACTTCTGCTTTTTGGAGATTAATTTGTTGTGGAGTTATTTCATTAAAATTTTTCACAATTTATTTTTTATATATCGTAACAGATATAAAACAATATAATGATAACAAATAAATTAAAATCAAGTAAGGAAAAATAATAAAAGCGCGCTTTTGGCGTTTCGCTTGGCAAATACCTTTTCTAAAGAATTCAGAGAATATTTCTCAAGTCACCATGAATTAAACCAATAAAAAAATCCTAAAAAGCCTAAAAACAATCTTTTCACATCAGATTATTTTTCTATTAAACTTTGATTTAAGTTGCTTACTCATCGAACCACTTTGTAAAAGTGTTTAGTTTTGCTGAGATTGCTGGCAAATTCTTTTATTCTTCTTCAAAATAATCAGAATCAATCTTTTTAATATCGTAGCTAGTTATTTTGGACACCCCGACATCATATTCTATCATTAATTGAACAAGTTCTTCTCCATCAATCAAAACAACCTTATGCGGAATTGTTTTTACATAATCTAATGCCTCTCTAGTGAAACTTGAAGTAGTTATAAAAACTCCTTTATTAGCACGATGTCCTGCAAGACTTCCAACAAAATTTCTCACTTCTTTAGAACCAACATCATTCTCCCACTTTTTTGCTTGAATATAAATAATATCTAAACCAAGTTTATCCTCTTTAATAATTCCATCTATCCCACCATCTCCAGGTTTACCAATAACTTTTCCGGCATCTTTTAACGAACCACCATAACCCATTTTTATTAGAAGATCCACTACTAATTTTTCAAAGAAACGCGGTGATGACTTTTTAACAAAATTCAACAATTCAGAAGCTAAATCTTTTTTAATTCTCTGATAGCCATACTCCAAAAGCTCCTGAGGTGTTTGTGTTAAATTTTCTTCTTCCCTTTCTTCTTCACCTTTTTCTTTACGGAGGTTTCTAAATTGAATAAATTGGGGAAATTGTTCTAAAAACCTTACATTGATTTCTTTAGGATTCTTCTGCAAAACTTCTAGACCTAAATCAGTTATTTTGAAATAAGATCTTTTAGTTGATTCAAGTAGTCCTGCTTTTTTCAGATATGTTCTAGCCCAACCTACTCGATTATCAATTATGTATTGTTGGCCGCTTGGCAAAACCTCTCTTCGTTCTTCTTCACTGAGATTAAAAATATTAGCTATATGTTCAATAGCTTCTCTTATTATAGCATGTTTATTGCATCCAATAAATTTGTTTTTCCTCCTTCATTTGGACCAATAATACAAGACACATCATTAAAATCGGTAACCTCATTATCAAATGACCTAAAATCTTCTATTTTAATTTTGTATATAATTTTTGGCATAAAAAGTTATTAATAGTTTTTCTAATAATTCTTCCAATTCCTGATATGGTTTATCGCCCTTTTTCTTAAAATCATCCAGAATCAATTTTAAAGTATCGCCTTTCCTAAATATTGCCTTAATAATTCCTTCTGTCCATAATTTTTCATTCTCCAGTAATTTTCGCCAATATCTAATAGGTAATTCTTTAATTTCCTCAAAGCTTTCTTCCGGCGTTTTATCAAAATCAACTTCTGGAATTTCCGGCAAACTATCTTTCCATTGTTTCAACCAAGAAAGAATTTGTTCCCATAAATTAGGTTTGCCAAGATAGTCAAATAATTCTTTGCCATAAAGCAAATATGTATTAACACCATAAAATTCACTCAATCTTTTTAGTTCCGGTAAATAGTAATTTTTATTCTTTGAAAGATCGGGGTCAATAAAATACATAATTCCAACAAGCTTATCTTTATGTTTTTTGTATAAAGTTTCTAATTTCGTTTCAAAATTAGAAATTTGCCCCCGCTTTTTTGTAGAATCGTGATCATCTCTAACTTTCTGCTCAATAAAATAATATACTCCTTTGCCTTCGTAATACTGGTCCAAAGATAGGGAATCGCCATTCTCACCCACAATCGATTTATTTAGAATCGAAAAACCAAGTTCTCTTAAAATTTCACCTATTAACTCTTCAAAGGCATCGCCAAACCTAATTTCGTGAGACTGTAAAATATGTTGTAGAATTTTGGCACCGGGTTTTGTTGGTCTAAATAAACCAATAAATCTTTCAGGTCTTTCAGCAATGTTCTTTAATAATTCTCTCTTTTCTCCTTCAAAAATATGTTTGTTTAAAATTGAACAAAATTTTTTATAGTCCATATTTAAAGTAAAGTATTAAATTTTAAACTAAACCTTTCCACAATAGCATTAACATAGTCTTTATTAATTTCAATCATCACAAATTTACGATTTAGTTGTTTGGCTACAAAACCAGTTGTCCCAGTTCCTGCCATAGGGTCAAAAACTATATCACCTTCTTTAGTAGAAGTTAAAATTACTCGCTTTAACAACTCCTCTGGTTTTTGTGTAGAATGTATTTTTTCTCCTTTCTCGTTCCTCAATCTTTCTTGACCGGTACAAATCGGAATTTGCCAAACATTTATTCCTAATTTTCCACCATTAAAACTTCTTGCAGCCTCTTTATTAAACGTATACTTTTTAACTTTTTTATCTTTTACAGCCCAAAGCAAAGTTTCTGTAGCATTTGTAAATCTAACGCCTAAAAAATTAGGCATCGGATTTGTTTTAAACCATATAACATCATTTAAAATCCAAAATCCTAAATCTAACATTATTTTCCCTATTCTATGAATATTATGATATGTCCCTATAATCCAAATTGTGGCATTAGGTTTCATTAATCTCTTGATTTCTATTAAACATTTTTTTGTAAAATTATCATATTCATCAAAATCTTTAAACACATCCCATTGATCATTGACTCCATTAACTACGCTGCCTGTCCACCTTAATAATTTTTTGGGTGGAAGTTGGAGAAAATATGGCGGATCTACAAAAACGCAATCGAAAGATTCTGCCGGCAATTTTTTCATTACTTTCAAACAATCTCCAATAATTACTTTATCTAAAACTTCAACTAAAGAATATGTGGGTTTCTGTTCTTCATCTACCAAAACAAAATTTTCTTGATCTTTCTTTATCACTTTGTTCTGAATGTCCGAATTCAATTTTACAATTTTATTTGCCATATTTTTACTTTTTTAATAGACGCCGGATTTTTCGGCAAAATCTTCCTGCGACAAGCCTTGTTTTGTCCGGTACTTCTTTATATTTTCTCCAATGTTATTTTCTCTTGCCATATTTTCGATAATTTTATACTATGTTAGTATATATATATTTAATGTGTTTTTAACAAATAAATTAAAATCAAGCAAGGAAAAATAATAAAAGCGCGCTTCTGGCGTTTCGCTTCGCAAAACAAAGACAAAAAAATCAATTCTACACGTAAGATTGTCTGAATTGTTCTTGCTGGCCCCTCACGGAGAACGAGCTAGCAAACTTTTTTCTGAATGGCGGAGACGGGGGGATTCGAACCCCCGAGGGCAGTCAACCCAACACGCGCTCCAGGCGTGCGCACTAGACCACTATGCGACGTCTCCTTGAGACAAAGCTAAAACTGGCCACCTCAAGGCCATAAGTTTAACCGCTTAAACTTGGTTAAACCACACAGAATGGTGAAAAAACCTAACCAGCTTGGCTAGGGCCAAGCGGCCTAAATCTAGTTTTTCCAAAAAAGTCAAGCTTGACATTTTAGGTTTGTCCAAACAGTAAAAATTTTGGTATGAATCCACTTCGTCTGGTTGGTCAATTTACCCCTTTTATTGCTCCTGAATTAGAGCCTTTTGGGCAAAAAGCTATTGCTAAAACTCCTTTCAGTCACTTACCTTACGGACAATTTTTAGATAGATTAGCTAAATATCCTGGTTTAATTGTGGGGCGGTTAATAGTGGCTTTAGCTGTGTGTATATTTTTAAGTAGCTTAACTCTTCAGGCCGAATATCAAAACTGGGTGCAAACTCAAATCATCGACCGGTTTTGGCCAGCAATTAACCTTAAGCTGGAACTACCAAACCAGTCTTCTTGGACCAACTTTTGGACTGATTGGAACAGTAGCTTAAGTAACCTAGCCAATAACACCAAATTAGCTGTGGAAAGAGAATTGTGGCGTAAATTTAGTTTTGAAGTATTGGCTGGACCAAGCTTGGTTTGGTTACGAGGGCTAGGTATTTTATTGATCTACAGTTGGCTTTTTTGGTTGTTTGGTACCAACATTGCCACCTTGGAAAGAAAAGCTTTACAACATCAAGCTACTTTGGGTTGGCTGGCTAAAAGCATGCTATACAAACTGCAAACCAAAGTTAACTATTGGCGTATGCAACAACTTGAGCCTAAAGACTCGTTAGATCGGTTAGAAAATATTATTCACAAAGCTTTTCAACCAAAACAAGTTCTGACCGAGGAAGAAATTCGAGAAATTAGTGAATTTATTTTAAAATAACCATGCACATTGGAGTGATGAAAAATGTGAAAACTAGTAAAAGCCAATGGTTTTGGACTCTTTGGTTGTCTGAACCAATCAGACAAGAATTTGTACTTTACAAAAATTCAACTAAATCCAGCAATTGTCTTAAACAAACACTGTTCAAAGTGAATAGTGGCCAATTTTTTGGAGGAAAACCATCAACCTTAATGGTTGGTTCAACTTTAAGCTAAAGAAAATATGTCTCGTTGGTCGAAAGTCGAAGGAAAATGGTTCTGGTTAGGGCTCTTCGGTTTAATGTTGGTTTTACGGTTGCCTTCTTTTTTGCAAACCTGGTGGTATGGAGATGAAAATATTTACATGGCCATAGGTCAAGCCATTACCAAAGGTCAATGGCTATATGTAGACGCTTGGGATCACAAACCACCAATGATCTATTTGGTATACGCTTTAAGTTACTGGTTATTTGGTAATAGTTTGTGGCCTCTAAGATTACTTAATGCCATTCTGGCTTTTTTGGGAGTGGTGGCTTTTTATTGGCTCAGCTCGCGCTTATTTGGCCTTAGTACTCGCACCAGTCAAGTGTTGGCTGTAGTCTACACTTTTGCTTTGAGTTTGGTTTTTGAAGGGCCCTTGTTTAACACCGAGAACTGGTTTATGCCTCTAATTTGGTTGGGGCTAGTTTGTTTGGTGATTGGGTTAAATTTGCTGAAACCATTGGCTCAACCGCAGTTTGGTTGGTGGTTACTGGGCTCGGTGTTGTGGTCTCTGGCAGCTTTTAGCAAAATGCATGCCGTGTTAGAAATTGCTATCCTAACCTTAGTTCTAATTGTAATTTATGGCCAGCAACAACTGTCTTTAACGACAGATAATCCAAATTCAACTGGATCAACCTTAACTAAATTGGTGAATTTGAGTAAAACCTGGGTCACTCAACTGGTTAGCCAAACCCAGTTTTGGCGCTATTTTGGCAGTCTGGTTGGCTTAATGGTTCTGCCATATCTGGTCACTGGCGCGCTTTACTGGTTCAATGGATACTGGCCAGACTTTTATTTTGCGGTTTGGGGTTACAATCAAGACTATATTACCTATGCAGCTAACTCGGTTATCTTGTTTGGTTTTAACCTAAGCGAGTGGTCAGTATCGGGCAATCAGCTACACTTATTTTTACTTAGCTTGTGGCTAGTAACTAGCAGCTGGTTATTATTACAACACCACTTCAGTCAACGTTGGTTCTGGTTTACCAACTGGCTGGGAGCAGCTATGTGTGCCGTCTTGTTGTCCGAACGCAATTACCCACACTATATGTTACAAGTTCTGCCTTTAGGAGTTTTGGGTTTAGGCCTGTTAAGCCAACGCTGGTTCACTATAGAATCGATAATTACCAAAGTGAAAGACACTGTTTTCAGTTTGTTAGTTTTGCAAATCTTTACCTACACCTTTGCCCAAGGCAGTTTGATTTTGAATTATTACTCACCAATTACCTACTTTTTCGAGTTTGCCAAAGTAGTTTTAGGTCAACAAGAGCTTTCCAGGTGGCAAGCTAAGTTTATCTTGGAAGTGGTAAACAATCGCGATTTGTTGGTAGGAACTATTCAAAAATACACTACTAATACGGACAAAATTTTCCTCATAGCTAACCAAGCTGATTTGTACTTTTTGTCAGAAAGGTTAAGTGGTTACAAATTTTTGGTAGATTTTCACTATCCTACCGAGGAGTTACCACAGATCGTGGCACATTTAGAGCGTAATAACACTAAGTTAGTTATGATTGATCAAAAGTCACCCAAAGCAGAAGCGGCAACAACGCTTTTAGTCAGTCATGGTTTTGTATTGGTTGAGACAGTATTGGATAGATATCACTTTTGGCTTAAACCAAGTACTCAGTTTAGCCCTCCAGGGGAAACGGGTGAGCGTTGCTTAGGGGTAACAAATCAACGTTGTTAGTTATCTGAAAAATAAAAACTTCAGGCGCCTAATAAGCCAAACAACTGTGATTAAACCAACCAAATTGGTTAGAAAACCATTTTTGGCAAAATCGTAAAAGTTAAAAATAATTCTAAGTAGAAAGCCTCTAAGTTAACTGCTAGTGGCGACTCCTAAATAAGAGTTGTAGGTTATGTTGTTTGTTTTGTCTGGTTTACCAATTGTCTGGATAATTATAGGAATAGCAGGACTCAACTGGCCAGCCAGAAAAGTGTTGCCTATTGGTTTAATCTTAACAACCATCATAGCCAGTTTATTTTGGCAATTTAGTTGGCTGGAAGTTTTGGGACTATGGCTAATTGGAGCACTACGAGCCATAGAAATTTTACTGATCATCTTCGGAGCGGTGTGGTTGTTAGAGGTTCTAAAACAAACCAAACAAATTCAAATAATTCAAGCCAGCCTGGCGAGTATTCATCCAGATGCCAGAGTGCAACTACTACTGGTTGGTTACGCTTTTGGTAGCTTTTTGGAAGGAATTGCTGGTTTTGGTACGCCAGCCGCCATTGCTGCTCCTTTACTGGTTAGTTTGGGTTTTCGGCCAGTCACAGCCATAATTATTAGTTTACTATTCAATAGTACAGCCGTTACTTTTGGAGCTAGTGGCACTCCGATGCTAGCCATCTTTGGTTTAGTGGAGTCGTCAAACCATACTTGGATTTTGCAAACTACGGCGTTACTGCATGTACTAGGAGGGATCCTAGTGCCTATTGTTGGAATGTTAATCTACCTGAAAGGTATTCGCCAATTGCCAGGTTGGACAACGGTTAAGCAAATTGTACCTCTATGTTTGGTCACGGCTGGATTGTTTTTGAGTACGTATTATCTAACTGCTGTTCTATTAGGTCCGGAACTACCTACAATTTTGGGTGGGTTGTCAGCTTTGGTGGGAATTATTGTCTTAGCCAAATTAGGTTGGCTAGTACCTACTACTAACCTACCACCAGAAGATCTGCCTAAAGAAGGCGAAACCACCCTAAATCTAACTTCTTGGCAAATGGTCCAAGCTTGGTTGCCGTACGTGCTAATCGCCAGTGGGTTATTGGTTACCCGACTGAGAAGTTTGGGCCTACGCCATTGGCTAAGTCAACTACAACTAAGCTGGCCAAACTTATTGGGTTTAGACTCTTTAAGCTATCAAGTAGCTCCGCTAATGCTTCCGGGATTGTTACCGTTTCTGCCAGTAGTGTTGTTTTCCAGTTGGTTGTTTAAAGCAAGTTTGTCAGACATTAAACACAGCCTAAGTTGTAGCATAAACAAGCTTGTCCCGGCTACGGTTACTTTAATAGCCACCTTAGGTATAGTCAGCTTGCTGCGTTTTAACCAACCCGATGGCGAGCTTGCCAGTATGGTGGATACTCTGGCTAACCAACTGAGGCTGGTGACTGGACACTATTGGCTTTGGTTAGCTCCGGCAATTGGCGCTTTGGGGGCCTTTTTAACTGGATCTAGTACTGTTTCGAATTTACTGTTTGGCCCACTACAACTATCCGCTAACCAGGCTTTGGGCTATACTCAGCCAGTTTTAATAGTTGGCCAATTAGTGGGCAGCGCTTTTGGTAATATCTTTGCCATCAGCAACATCCTGGCAGCCATGGCCACTGTAGGACTGACTTCGGGTGAAGGTCAAATTTTTCGTTATTTACTAGCTGTTACTATGGGTTTTTTAATTTTGTTTGCTCTTCTTTTGGGAAGTCTGGCTTGGTTAGCTTAGGCGTTGATTGTTGCTACCATCATTTAAAACTAACTCAGCCACCCGATAAACCCCACCCTGTCTGTAGCAGTTTGGAATCAACTCAAATTCCCAAGCCTATCAACCTAGCCAAAAGCTAAGTTTATTTGCTAAAGCTAAAACTGGGTTAAAGGTAAACCCTAAATTTAGGTTAACAATCTTGTCTGAATAATTGCTTTGAGGCAAAACTATCTAATTTACAACAAACGCATTATAGAATCAGCATCAAAAGTTTCTAAAAACTGCCTTCCTTTGGGGGTCAATTTGCGCCCACTGCTATCTTTTTCAATAAACCCCAGATGTAACAACAACGGTTCAGTCACCAACTCTAGGGTTTCCGATTCTTCCATTAAAATAGCTGACAAAGAGGATAAAGACAAACTCCCTTGCCGTAAGGAGCGTAAGTACATTAAGTCAGTTCTGGTCAAACCTTTGTCATAAATTCCCAACTTCGACAAAAACTCCTCCACCTCAGTCACATCCACAGTCGTCAGCTGATGCACAGTTTGCCAGTCTAGAATCCGTTTTAAGATGTTGTTGGCGATTCTAGGAACACCTCGCGAGCGCCGACAAATTAGCAGTTTGGCCTCGTCGGTCAAATTTAACTGTAGTAACTGAGCATTGCGATCTACCAAAGTCAGCATATCTGTTTCTGAATATGTATCCAAACGAAAAACGTTAATAAAACGATCTCGCAAAGGTTTAGAAAGTTTACCCACCTGAGTCGTAGCCCCAATCAGCACAAACGGCTCTAAGTCTAGTTTAAGCGTATTAGCTCCTTGCCCTTTGCCAACTAAAATATCTATTTTGCGGTCCTCCATAGCGCTATACAAGGTCTCTTCCAACGGAGCTTTGAGTCGGTGAATTTCGTCAATAAACAACACTGTACGAGCTTCCAAATTAACCAACAAACTCACCAAATCACCAACTTTCTGTAGACTAGCCGCAGTCACCGTTTTGATGGTACACCCAAGCTCTTTGGCCACCAAATTAGCCAAAGTAGTTTTGCCTAAACCTGGTGGGCCATAAAACAACATATGCTCTGGCAACACTTCTCTAAGCTTGGCCGAATGAATAATTAGCTTTAACTGAGAAACTACTTTCTCTTGACCAATATATTCCTCTAAAAGTTGCGGACGCAGTTTCGTTGCATCGTTGGTATCTAAAACTAAGTTTGCGCCTTCGTTAGGGTCTGGGGTAGTAGTTAATGCCGAAATTTGACCGAATTTAGATTGAGTTTTACCTTTGGCGCTGGATACAATCATAACCCACGATTAGTCCCAAAAACCACAAACTTTGTCAAACCCCTCATTCCCCTTTTCTAATGAGACCAAGGATTTTCTTTTCCTAAAGGGGCCAGGAGTATCTACCTTCCTAGAAGGACCAAGGATTATTAATTCCCCTTTATCAAAAAAGCCAAGGAGTATCCATTCCCCTCTTTTTAAGAGGCGCTAGGAGTATTACCTTTTTCAAAGAGGTTAGGAAATTCCTATTTTTCAAAGAGATTAAAAGATTTCAGTTAGGGGTATCTTGACAATCTCCAAAAAAGCCACACTGGTAAATCCCAAAAAATCGGCTAGTATAAAGCCACGACCAATTTGATTTACCACCTCCCTTAGGTTTTGGAGCTACTAACAGTAAAACCAGTTATGCCCGGCAACAACACCGCAGAACAAGAACGCACCCAACTTTATCGCACTATTTGGCAAATAGCCAACGACCTGCGCGGCAGCGTCGATGGTTGGGACTTTAAGCAATACGTGCTGGGAATGCTCTTTTACCGCTTTATTAGCGAAAACCTAACGCATTACATAAACAAGTATGAACAAAAAGTTGACCCCAACTTCGTCGATTACGCCGAAATTCCGGATGAAAAAGCCGAACTAGGGCGGGCCGATACGGTTATAGAAAAAGGATTTTACATTTTGCCCAGCGAGCTTTTTGTCAATGTACGGGCTCGGGCAAAAGACAACCCGAACCTCAACGAAACCCTTGCCCGCGTGTTTCATAACATCGAAAATTCGGCCAAAGGCACCGACAGCGAAGACGACCTTAAAGGTTTGTTCGACGACCTGGATGTTAATTCCAATAAGCTGGGCAATACCGTCGAAAAGCGAAATCAAAAGCTGGTGAAACTTCTGGATGCCATTGGCGATATGCCGCTTTCTAACGGCAAATTTACCGAAAACACCATCGACCTCTTTGGCGATGCTTACGAGTTTTTGATGACCATGTATGCCAGCAACGCCGGCAAATCGGGGGGTGAGTTTTTTACCCCGCAGGAGGTAAGCGAACTGTTAGCCCGCATTGCCACGGTTGGCAAAAAAGAGGTGAACAAGGTCTATGACCCTGCTTGCGGCTCCGGCTCCTTGCTTTTGAAGTTTGCCAAAATTCTGGGCAAAGAAAATGTACGCATCGGATTTTTTGGGCAGGAGATCAACCTTACTACCTACAACCTCTGCCGCATCAATATGTTTTTGCACGACATCAACTTTAATAAATTCGACATTGCCCATGGCGATACCCTTACCGACCCCAAGCACTGGGACGACCAACCCTTCGATGTCATTGTTTCCAATCCGCCGTATTCGATTAAATGGGAAGGCGATAGCAACCCGCTTTTGATTAACGACCCGCGTTTTGCCCCGGCAGGAGTATTGGCCCCCAAAAGTAAAGCCGACCTTGCTTTTGTGATGCACATGCTTTCGTGGCTTTCCACCAGCGGCACAGCTGCCATTGTTAACTTTCCTGGAGTGCTCTACCGTGGTGGTGCCGAGCAGAAAATACGTAAATACCTCATCGACAACAACTACATCGATACCGTGATACAACTGCCGCCCGACCTCTTTTTTGGTACCACCATTGCCACCTGCATCTTGGTACTCAAAAAAAGCAAAAAAGACAACAGCACGTTGTTTATTGACGCCTCAGCCGAGTTTGTCCGCGAAGGCAACAAAAATAAACTCAGCGAACAAAACCGCGAAAAGATTTTAAATGCCTTTATAGAACGCAAAGACATTCCCCATTTTGCCAAACTCGTAACCAACCAAACCATTGCCGAAAACGACTACAATCTAGCCGTATCTACCTACGTAGCCCAAAAAGACGATCGCGAGGAGGTGGATATTCAAAAACTCAATGCCGAAATTGAGCAGATTGTAGCAAGGCAGGCAGAATTACGCAAAGCCATTGATGAAATTGTAAAAGAGTTGGAGAGCTAAAGCTATGAACCGAATCGAAAAACTTATTGCCGAGCTTTGCCCCGATGGCGTGGAGT
>Ga0209018_1000939_pt1 | contig 25368 bp, 14 predicted proteins | sample YNPBryBLVA2012_FD_185814 | JGI IMG/M metagenome (GOLD analysis project Ga0209018, IMG submission 185814) | Anoxygenic and chlorotrophic microbial mat microbial communities from Yellowstone National Park, USA - YNP Bryant BLVA 2012 (SPAdes)... ...
GGAGATCAGGTGTTTTCCCTGGAGCGTCGGGTTGCCGTGCCCGCTGCTGCGGCGCGGCCGGTAGCCCGTGATGTGGAAGCACACGAACTCGTACGGATAGCCCTTGTCCGGTTCGATGAGGTCCAGGAGATGCTCGATGCCCTCGAGCTGGCGCAACCGCAGGCGCACAGGCGAGAGTTTGAGCTGGTGGACCAGTTCGCGAACCGGCGCAAGCCGATACCGGGCCATGTCTACTCCCCTGGATCCGTACCCACGGATCCTCCCGCCCACACGCTTGGCTGAGAGCCCGGGGGATAGCTCGGTGCAGGCGGGTACCAACTCAATCCGGCGCCTTTGGCGGGCGCGCCTTGCGGAGCCAGACGGTACACGCGGCCGCTCAGGGGGGAGACGCTCCGCAACATCCTTCTCCGCACTAGTATTATCGCCGCGTGGGGCTCGAAGGTCAACTCGGACACGGCCTGCCGTGCGGTCTGCGGACGGTTGTCGCGGGTACTTACTCGGGCAGCAGTGGTGCCGGATCTCCTTGTCTCAACCCTTTTGGTTTCCGATGGTTATGAAACGTCCCCCCGGCGGGAACCGTGGGGGGACAAGGCCTTGGAGACGTGGTGGAACCCTTGGCTGCGCATGGCGGTCGAAGTGCGTCGGTCGGCATGGTGTTGGCGGGCGCCGGCTTGGATTATTCGAGCTACTACCCGAGCAACCAGCGAAGTTGAAGGGCGTCGATCATGCGGTCCTGAAACAAGGCGGTGAGGAAGAAGCCGAGCCCCAGCCACGGACCGTACTGAATTGCACGGCTGCTTCGGCGGAAGAGCAGGAAAAACAGCACGCCCAGCAACGCCAGCGGTGCCGAGATGAAAAACCCCAGGAGTACGACCCGCCAGCCGGCCACCGCTCCGGCAGCCGCCATCATATGGATATCGCCGACGCCGAAGGCCTCCCTCCCGAGGACGCCGGTAAAGAGGATCCGCACGGCCCATCCGATGCCGCCCGCGATCACGAATCCGCTCAGGCCGGTGGCCACCCCGAGAACCGGGCGCCACTGACCGACCGGTGACCAGTCGAGTGCGCCGTCCCCGGGAGCATCGGTCAGGAGATGTGGGCTTGCGCAGGCAACCGCGAAGCCGATTCCGAGGGCCGGGGCAAGCCACAGCAACTCTCGCAGGGCCGTCCGCCGGGCGGAGGGGCTCTCGGCGCGGATCGCTTCGTATATCTCCTCGTCGGCCGGTCTCGGCCGGCCGCAGGCTGCCACGGTCATGGCCATCAGCACCAGGACGACCGCAAGGGCTCGCAGAGGGCCGGAGTGGCTCGATACGCCCGGCGCAGGGGGGCTGGAGAAGCCCATCCACGCGATGTAGCCGGCCAGCAGCAGAAGGCTGAGGACGGGCACGGTCACGGATATGATCGCGCGTGGCGCGCCGGCTGGCTCACCCTGCGGGGAAGGCTCGGCCGGCGGGCCCGGGGTGTCGGTCTCGGATGGCTCGGAGCAGCGACGCGTGCGTTCGCGGGCGACCGTGTACAACCATGTGATTCCCAAGGCCAAGGCAGCCGCGATGGAGCCGGCCGCCAGTGCGGGTCCGGGCCGGGGCCAAGCATCGCTGGAGGTGGGGGTCCAGAGCGTGTGGCAGACGATCCCCGCGCCGCTGGCAAACCACGTGACGCGAACGTCGAGGTGATAGGCCTCCACATCCATGACGGCCGTTGCCAGCAGGCCGGCCCACAGGATCCAGTGGGCGACCACGATCGCGCCGTCCTGCGGCCAGGAGCCGACCCCGCGTCGCAGCCCCTGGGCGATGAATGCATCATACGTGCACAGGAACAGAAGGGCCGTCGTGAACTCGACGAGCGGGTACTGGAGCGAGATCGGTGACCGGCACCGACGACATCGACCCCGGAGAAAGAGGTAGCTCATCAGGGGGATGTTGTCGTAACCGGCGATCATCCCGTCGCAGCGGGGACAAAACGATCGTCTCGGGTTTCCCACGGAAAGCCCGCGGGGCAGGCGATAGATGACGACGTTCAGGAAGCTGCCCACGCACGCGCCCAGGGCGGTGACCAGGATGGCCATGGGGATGTGACTGTCCAAGATCGTGAGCACCTCACAAGTCGGCTTCCCACCTCCGGACGGACTCTACCGCGCGGGTGCGCAGAAGAGAAACGGGGACCCGATATCCGACGGCCCGATCCCACGTCCGGTCGGTTCCTGTCGAGCCGATGTCCGGCAGGCACTGCGCGGGGTTCCCGGAAGGTGGCCGCGGGGCCGAGCCCGAGCGGCCGCTTCCGGCAGTGCTCCGCGGCGCCGCGTCCTGACCTCAGGGACCGGCGACGCGGGCCGGGCTGGGGCCGTCGCTCTCGCTAGCCGATCCCTACCAGGGCTTCGAACTCCTCTTCGCTGAGCACGCGCACTCCCAGTTCGCGGGCCATGTCGAGCTTGGAGCCCGCCTCGTCGCCGGCGATGACGTAATCCGTCTTCCGGCTGACCGAACCGGCTGCCTTTCCGCCCAGGCGTACGATGAGATCCTGGATGTCCTTCCGGGAGTACTTCTTCAGCGTGCCCGTCACGACCACGGTCTTGCCAGCCAGAGGCTGCGCCTCCGCGAGGATGCGTTTGGGCTGCGTGAAGGTCACGCCTGCCGCGCGCAACCGCTCGATCAGTTCCTTCGTGGCCGGCAGGTCGAAGAACTCGCGGATTCCGCCGGCGACCTCCGGTCCGATCCCCGGGACCTGCTGGAGGTCGGCCAGGTCAGCGGCCATCAGCCGGTCCATCGTTCCGAAGTGCTGGGCGAGCGCGTCGGCCGTCGCCGCGCCCACATGGGGGATGTTCAACGCAGCCAGCAACCGGGCCAAGGGCCGGCTCTTGCTCTGTTCGATCGAGTCGAGGAGGTTCCGTGCGCTCTTTTCGCCCATGCGTTCGAGGGCGAGGAGTTCAGGCCAACGGTCCTTGAGGGTGTAAAGGTCCGCGGCGTCGCGGACGAGACCCCGGTCGACGAGCTGCTCGGCCAGCGCGGGTCCGACCCCTTCGATATCCATCTGGTCCCGTCCGCAGAAGTAGCGCAACCGTTCCTTGACCTGGGCCGGGCACGATGCGTTTGCGCAGCGCAGGGCGACCGCCTCATCGCTCTTCATGACGGGCTGTCCGCAGGAGGGACACTTGGTCGGCGGGAGGATCGGCCGGGCTTCCTTCGGACGCTTCTCCGCGATCACCTGGACCACCTGCGGGATGATTTCGCCGGCCTTCTCGACCAGGACCGTATCGCCGATCATCACTCCGAGCCGCTGAATTTGGTCGAAGTTGTGCAGGCTGGCGCTCTTGACCGTCGTGCCGGCGAGTTGAACGGGCTCGAGATTTGCCACGGGCGTGATCGTGCCGAGCTTGCCCACCTGGAAGCGGACGGAGTGCAGCCGGCTCTCGGCCCGCTCTGCGGCGTACTTGAATGCGATGCACCACCGGGGGAAGCGGCTGGTCCGCCCCAGAGCGTCGCGCTGGTCGAAGCGGTCCACCTTGATCACCAGGCCGTCCGTCTCGTAGTCGAGCAGCAGACGCTTCGACTCCCATTCCCGCACGAAGGCGATGACCGGCTCGATCCCGTCGAAGAGCCGGCGGTGCGGGTTGACCGGGATGCCCCACTTCGCGAAGAGATCGAACAGCTCGTGGTGGGTGCCGACCGGCAGCGGATCGATCTGCCCGAAGCCGTGCGCCATGAACGCCAATGGGCGTTCGGCTACGAGCCGCGAGTCCAGCAGCTTGAGGGTGCCTGCGGTGGCGTTCCGCGGGTTGGCGAACGTCGGTTCGCCGCGGGCGGCCCGTTCGGCATTGAACCGCGCGAATGCCGACCGCGGCCAATACACCTCGCCGCGCACCTCGAGCACCCGCGGCAGGTCGTTGGCGCGCAGGCGCAGAGGCACCGAGCGGATCGTCCGCGCGTTCTGCGTGATGTCGTCGCCCGTGGTGCCGTCGCCGCGGGTCGCGGCCAGCACCAGTTGACCGTCCTCGTACCGCAGCGAGACGGCCACGCCGTCGATCTTCGGGTCCACCGCGTAGGCGTACGGCTCTCCGCCCAGGCCGCGTCGCACCCGCTCGTCGAACTCGCGGAGCTGAGCCTCATTGTATGTGTTGTCGATCGACAGCATCGGCACGGCGTGCCGTACGGGGGTGAAGCCCTCGAGGGGCTGACCCGCCACGCGCTGGGTGGGCGAGTCGGGTGTGATCAGCTCGGGGTGTTCGGCTTCAAGCTGCCGGAGCCGTTCGAACAGCCGGTCGTATTCCCGGTCACTGATCTCCGGCCGGGCGAGCACGTAGTAGAGGTAATCGTGCCGTCGGATCTCCTCGCGAAGTCGCTCGATTTCCTGCCGGGCGTCCGTACTCATGGGGAATGCGTCATCCGGGGCCCCGGGGGCCGGCCCGCCCAGCATATCATGCCCGGCTGCGCCCGACTAGAATCCGATCGTCCGGCGGGTGGCGGCCCTCCGGAAGCGTGCCGGAGCTACGCGCTCACGGCTACGCCGATGAGCCGTCCGATCCCGTAGGTCAGGGCGGCGGCGCCGAGGCCGAAGGCGAGCTGCCGCAGACCGGAGGAGAGAACGCCCCGTCCCGTGAGCAACGTGATCGCCGCGCCGATGGCGAACAGGGCCAGGCTGCTCAGGGCCAGGCTGGCGAGCACGGCGGTCCGCCCCGCGGTGACGACGAACGGCACCACGGGCACAATGGCACCGGCGGCAAAGAGGGCGAAGGAGGTCATCGCGGCCTCCCACGCCGAGCCGCCCAGCTCTTCAGGGTCGATGCCCAGTTCCTCGCGGACGAGCGTATCCAGCGCTTTCTCGCGGTTGGCCATAAGCCCCGAAGCGACCGTCCGCGCCTGCTCGGCGTTCAGTCCTTTGGCCTCATAGATGAGGGCCAGTTCGGCGGCCTCGTCCTCGGGTGATTCGGAAAGCTCCTGCTGCTCGATTTCGATCTGCCGCTCATACAGCTCCCGGGAACTCTGAACGGAGAGCCATTCGCCCATGGCCATCGAACAGGCGCCGGCCAGCAGGCCGGCCATCCCCGTGATCAGGATCGCGTGACCGGACAGCGCGGCCCCGGCCACGCCCATGACCAGACTGAGGTTTGAGACCAGCCCGTCGTTGGCCCCGAGCACGGCGGCCCGAAGGGCGTTTCCTCCGACGGAATGGTGGCGGCCCTCAATGCGGGCCAGCATACCCCCGTCGATCTCTCGTCTCGGGCCGCTGGAGATCGCCCGCAGGATCAGGGCGTGCGATCCCTCGGCGGCGAACATGGCGCGCGACTCCGCGTCGTCCTGTCCTCCGAAGCTCCGCTGGTTTTCTCTTTCGCCGGCCAACAGCGTCGGCATGATGACCTGCGGGCCGAGTCGACGCGCCAGCCAGATCAGCGTCCGGGCCCGCCAGCTCGGCCGGGCGGGCGCGGGTTCGGCGCCAGCCTGGCGGAGCTTGCGCTCCCAGAACGCGGCATGGCCGGCCTCCGAGGCCGCCATGCGGCGGTATATGTCGGCGATCCGGGGCTCCTTCTCCCAGGCGGCCAAAGCCGAGTAGATGGCGGCGGCGTCGGTTTCGGAGCGGCGATTGGCCTCGTATCGGGCGATCTCGTCGGGTCGGTTCACGGCGACACCTGCATGTCGGTTCGGTTTTTGCTGAGCCCCCGCGTTCCGAGGGGGAGGCCCGATTCCCCGTCATGACCGGCCGTCGGGATGCACCACGGTTCGGCAGCGGGGACCGTCCGTCATTGTAGCGCCGGGGCCGACCGCTGCCGAAGGGGTGGGTTTTGTCCGCGCGGGCCGCCGGTTACCATGCCCACAAGAACCGTGAGGGGGCGCACGGCATGGAGACCGGAGGTGCTTCGATGCAGGAGGTGACCCGTCTGGCGGCCGCGACCTGGCTGGCGTGGACTCTGTCGCCGTTGGCCGTTCGGACAGCCATGGGGCAGCCCGGGCCGGCGTCTGAGCCGGTGCCCATTGTGATCGAGCGGAAGGGGGGGCCGCCGACGATTCCGGACGTTCCGCGGGATCAGGTCATCTGCTTCGCTCTTTACACGGTTCACAGGGGCGTGCTCAAGCTCAGCGCCCAGCTCTATCCGCTGCGTGCGGGTGAGGCTCGAAACGTGGCGCTCGAGATTCGTCGTGAGGGCGGTTGGGAGCGGATTGCCACGGCGGACGTGATCGAGCCGGGCTGGCTGGCGACCTTCCGAGTGGAGCCCTGGGACCACAGCCGGGATTGGCCGTATCGTGTGACGCACCCGGGCGGGGCGGTGTACGAGGGTCGCATTCGCCGCGATCCCGTTGAAAAGGACGAGATCGTCGTAGCGGCCTTCACGGGGAATTCGAACACCGACCGCGGCCCGCGACCGGACATCATCCGCAATGTGAAGACGCAGGATCCCGACCTGCTTTTCTTTTCCGGAGACCAGAGTTACGACCATCGCGAGCACACGGCGGCCTGGCTGCTGTTCGGCCGCCAGTTCGGCGAGATCATCCGCGACCGTCCGACGATCACCATTCCCGACGATCATGACGTGGGCCAAGGCAATCTCTGGGGGGAGTCCGGCGCGGTGGCTCGGTCGCCGGGCGGGGCGGACGGCGGCTACGTAATGCCGGCTGAGTACGTCAACATGGTGCAACGCGCGCAGACCAGCCATCTGCCCGACCCATATGATCCGACTCCCGTGGGACAGGGTATCGGAGTGTACTACACGTCCCTGAACGTCGGCGGGATCGGCTTTGCGATCCTGGAGGATCGGAAGTTCAAGACGGGCCCGGCGGGTCTGATCCCTCAACAGGGGCCGCGGCCGGACCATATCACCGACCCCGATTATGACCGTGCCTCGATCGACGTTCCCGAGGCCCGGTTGCTGGGCGATCGCCAGCTCCGGTTCCTGCGTGAGTGGGGCCAGGACTGGAGGGGGACCCAGATGAAGGCGGTGCTTTCCCAGACGATCTTCGCCGGCGGCGCACATCTTCACGGCAGCCACGAAAACCGCGTCGTCGCCGACCTCGATTCGAACGGGTGGCCCCAGTCGGGCCGCGCCCGAGCGCTCTACGAAATCCGGCGGTTCTTCGGATTCCACATCGCCGGCGACCAGCACCTGGCGACGGTGATTCACCACGGGGTGAATTCCTGGGAGGACGCCTGCTGGTCCTTTTGCGTGCCGTCCATCGTGAACTTTTACGGCCGCTGGTGGTGGCCGCTGGAACCTCCGCGCCAGCATGACCCGGCCAGTCCCCTGCCCTTCACCGGCCGGTACCTGGACGGGTTCGGGAACAAGGTGACGATGGTGGCCTACGCCAACCCCACGCCGGCCAACCATAACGGGGCCGGCTACGGACTGGTGCGATTCCGGAAGTCCACCCGGCAGATCATTGTGGAGTGCTGGCCCCGGCACGTGGATGTGTCGCGGCCCGACGCTCGGCAATACCCCGGCTGGCCGGTCACCATTCACCAAGAGGATAACTACGGACGGGCGCCGATGGCCTGGCTGCCGACGCTGGAGATTGTCGGTGCCGAGGATCCCGTGGTGCAGGTGGTGGACGAGGCCTCAGGAGAGATCGTCTATACGCTGCGCATCAAGGGGCGCTCGTGGAGGCCGAAGGTGTTTCGCGAGGGACTTTACACGATCCGCGTCGGCGAGGGCGATGCGGTTAGGGTGCTGACGGGCATTGAGGCGGTCCCCCGGGACCGCCAGGCGAGGCTGACGGTCCGGTTCTGACGTGGGGCTCGGGCAGACGGTGGGGCACCCGCCGGCATCGCCCGCTTGCGTGGGGAAATGCGGCCGGCGCTGTGGTCGGCGGTCGGCAGGAGCCCCGGGTGCCGGCCACGGGTTGTCCCGGAGACATCCCGGCGGGGTTGTGGGGCTTTTGCCCGGGAGCAGGTGCATGTCATCGTCCTCCGTACGACCGGCGGGCGCGTCGCGCGGTTCAAGGGCGTACGACCTTCGCTGCATGGAGATCGTAGGGGGAAACCGGGCGTTCCATGACCGGATCTCGTCGCCCGGCATGGACATCTGGGTACACTGTCGGCCGGCGGAGGGCAACGTCGGTGGGGACATCCATTACTTTTCGATGTGCGGCTCGGGCCGCGTAATGCGTCTGGCCGTCGCCGACGTGGCGGGCCACGGGCCGGGCATTCAGCATATCGCCCGCTGGCTCCGCAGGCGGATGCGCCGTTACATCAACCTCCTGGACCAGACGCGTTTCGCTCGGGCGATCAATATGGAATTCTCGCGCCGTCACGCGAAGGAGGGCCGGTTCGCGACGGTGCTCCTGGGTACCTACTTCGCGCCGACGGACCACTTCATCGTCTGCAATGCCGGTCACCCGCCCCCGCTGTGGTTCAGCACCGTCCTCGGGAAATGGCAGCGGCTTACGCCGGAGGCTGCCGATCCCGGCCCGCCCATTGTCCGCGCCCGGGCCACATATCGTCTGGCCCGCGTGTCCAACCTGCCGCTGGGGGTCGTGCGGCCCACCGAGTACCATCAGTTCGCGGTGCATCTGTACCCGGGGGATATGCTGCTGGTATACACGGACGGCTTGGCGGAGGCGCGCAGTTCTCGGGGCGAAATGCTGGGCGACGAGGGGTTGCTGCGGATCGTGAGGGGGATACCTCCGGGCGATCCGGCTGCCTTCGGGCGGGCTCTTCTGGCGGAGGTAGACCGCTTTCGCGACGGCGGGCCCCTTACCGACGACGAGACGCTCATCGTCCTGTATCACAATGCCTCTGACCCGCCGGCCATGACGCTCGGACAGGCCGTACGTTCGCTGGCGAGGATGATCGGTCTGAGCCGGGTTTGAGCGGCCGGTCCGCCCGGATGCGGCGGGCGCCGTCCTGTACGTGGCGAGCTCCGCAGGAGTTGAACGTATGCGAGCCCCGCTCGGCCGGGGAGGGGAGACCCAGCGGGGGGGCTGCCGGCCGGCGTTGGCGCCTTGGGTACCCTGTGGCCTTTGTGCCGGATTACGCTCCCGCTCAGAGCGGGAGCCACGTACCGATGCCCTTCCGGATCGCCTCCTGATACACCAGGGGCGCGACGGCCATGTCCTCGAGGGCCAGACCCAGGTTGGCACAGATGATGATTTCGTCGGGCCTCTGGCGGCCGGGCTTGCGTCCGCTGACGATCTCGCCGAGGTCGGCGTAGACGCCCGGGATCCTCTGGAAGTAGCCCACCCGCTGGTAGTACCGGAGTTGCTCGATGTCGTCGGTGCAGAACTTGCTCGCCTGCCGCAGCGCTTCGGGAGCGAAGTAGGAGTCGAAGTCGACCGGCGAAGCGAAGGCACCGGGCTTGAGCCAGCCGGCCTTGATCGTTGCGTGGGGTCGCCGGAGGATCGGGCCGGACGTGACCACGATGTCGATGCCCTCCACGGCGTTGCGCGGCTCCGCGACGACCTCGACCCTGACCCCGGTGCGACTGGACATTTCGGCCGCGTATCGCTCGGCGGCTTCGGGCACGACGTCGTAGGCGTACGCGGCTTGGAGCGGGAACAGCTCCCGGAGGGCGAGGAGGTTCGTACGTCCCTGCAGCCCGCAGCCCAGGATGCCGATCGTGCGGCTGTCCGGACGGGCGAGGTACTTGGCCGCCACCGCCGAGGCCGCGCCGGTCCGCATGCCGGTGATCCAGGTGCAATCCATGACGGCGACGGGGATGCCGGTTTCGGGATCGTTCAGGATGAGCAGGCCGTTGATATAGGGCAGCCCCCGGACCTGGTTCTGCGGGTAACCGCTGACCCACTTCACGCCGACCGATCGGAGGTCGCCGATGAAGGCGGGCATGGCGTGAAGGAACGCATCCGGCGCGGGGTGGATGCCGATCTTGGGCGGCATCTCCACGCGGCCCTCCCCCTTGAGCCGGAAGGCGGGAAGGAGAGCGTCGATGATGTCCCGCATGGGGATGTTGACGGCGACGACATCCGCCCGACTCAGATAGAGGAAATGCCCTTGACGCATGGCGATCCCGAAAGAATAGCCGGCGCCTGCGGAAACCCAAGCTGCCGTGGAGCGGGTCTTATCGTCGATTCGGGCACCGGCGTCAATCCGCGGCCTGCCGCTGCCGGCCGCGTCCCGTTTTGAATGACGGGGCGGAAGCGGCACCTGGCGCTGGCCGTGTGCTGTGTTCTGATCTTGACGGCGAGCCTGGGGCGATTCCGCAAACAGATCGGATGACCGACCCGGATCAGCCCGAGGCCCCGGGGCCGCGGTCTGCCGCGTCGAGGTAGCCCTGAAGGATCACGGCTGCCGCGATCGCGTCGTGCCGGGCCCTGCGTTTCTTTCGGGTCAGGCCGCGGCCGGCGAGGAGCTCGTCGGCCGCCCGGCTGGAGAGCCGTTCGTCGTGAAGATGCACGGGGCCTGCGGCGAGCTTCTCGAGTGCGGCGGCAAAGGCGCGGGTCAGTGCCGTCTGGTCGCTCTCGGAACCGTCCATGTGCAGAGGCAGTCCGACCACGAACTCCGCAGCTTCGAGGCTCGCGGCCAGGCGCGCGACGGCCCGGGCGTCCTCCGCGACGGACCCGCTCCCGCGGACGACCCCGTGGGGAGAAGCGATCCGCCCGTCGGGGTCGCTGATTGCGATCCCGATCCGTCGCGAGCCGTAGTCGATACCCAGGATGCGGGGCATGGCGGTACGGAAGGCCGGTCGGGCCGTCAGAGAAACTGCGTCAGACCGTCGCGCTCCAGGCCGGCGACCAGGTCCTTGACCTGCTGCGCATCCTGCTTGCGGCAGACCAGGGTCGCGTCGGGGCCGGCAACGACCACCAGGTCCTCGACGCCGATGGCGGCGATCAGATGGTCGCCCTCGGCTACGAGGATGTTTCCATGTGCCTTCAGGACGCGGCAGGGGGAGGCGCACACATTGCCTTCGCCGTCTCTGCCGAGCACGTCTTCGAGGGCGGTCCACGAGCCGACGTCCAGCCATTCGCACGGCAGCTCGACCACCAGTCGACGCGGTGCCTTCTCCATGATCGCGAAGTCCACAGAGATCTTCGTCAGCGTGGGATACAGCTCGGCCATGAGTCCGGCGCGGGCTTCGACGGGGGCGGCGGCGATCCGGCCGAGCTTGTCGTGCGAATCGGGCAGATGTCGGGCCAGTTGGTCGAGAAACGTCGTTGTCCGCCAGACGAACATCCCGCTGTTCCAGTAGTATTCCCCGCTGGCCACGTAGCGCCGCGCAAGCTCGAGGGAAGGCTTCTCCTTGAACTCACCGACCTCGAAGATGCCGGGGGCCACCTCCGCGGCCCGATGGACATATCCCAGGCCCGTGTGCGGCGACGTGGGCCGCACGCCGAACGTCACGAGCGCGTCGGGGAACCGCTCGGCCGTCTCATAGCCGCGCGTGATGGCCTTTTCGAAGCGGTCCACGGGGCGTATGACCTGATCGGCGGTGAAGACGCCCATCACCGCGTCCGGGTCGGCCCGGTGCAGAAGGTGGGCCATCATGCCGATGGCGTTGACCGTGTCGCGCCCGCACGGTTCGCCGACGAGGTTGGCGACGGACAACTCGGGCAGTTCGGCCGCCACCAACGGCAGGTGAACCGCACCTGTGATGACGTGCACGTGCTCGGCAGCGAGTATTCCCCGCAGTCGCTCGAAGGAGAGCCGCATGAGGCTCTTGCCTTCGACGATCCGCAGGAGCTGCTTGGGGCGCTGGCGCCGGCTGAGGGGCCAGAGCCGGGTTCCCGCTCCGCCGGCCATGATGACGGCGTGCCGCATGGTTACTCCCGGGGCATGTTCTCGAATCCGCGACGGCCCATCAGGTGGAAGGTGATCTTCTTGCCCAGCTCGACCGCCGGCTGGTCATACGGATCCACTTCGAGCAGGTAGCCCATGATTGTCGTCGCGACCTCGTACAGGTAGATGAACTGGCCCACCGTGTGGGGCGAGACCTCGGGGAAGCGGATTGTGATCGACGGGCGCTGACTGACGAGCAGAGCCTGCTCGGTTGCGCGTTTCTCCGCGGTGAGCAGTTCGTGCATCGTCGAGCCGCCGAGATACCGCATCGCCTCGACGTCCGGGAATGCCCGCGGGATGAGCAGATCGCGCGACGGCCGTTCGACTTCGAGGAAGACGATCAGCTTGTCGTTGGGACCCTCGCGATAGAGCTGGATCTGGGAGTGCTGATCGGTTGCCCCCAGGGCCTTGATCGGGGTCGGCCCCGCATGCACGACCCGTCCCCGGTCGTCGAACTTCTTGCCGAGGCTCTCCGCCCAGAGTTGCCGATACCAGTCGGCCAGGTTGCGGAGCTGCTGACTGTAGGGCATCATCACGTGAAGCCGCTTGCCCCGCTCCCAGGCCAGGTACTTGATGGCGGCCAGCAGTGCTGCGGGATTCGCGCGGAGGTCTTCCTGCTGTGCGCGTCGGTCCATTTCGGCCGCCCCGGCCAGCAAGGCCCCTGTGTCGATCCCGCACATGGCCGCACTGAAGAGGCCTACGGGGCTCAGAACGCTGAATCGTCCCCCGACGCCGTCCGGGACGATGAGCGACCGATACCCCTCGCGGCGAACGATCTCGCGCATCGGTCCTTTGGCCGCGTCGGTGGTCACGAGCAGATTCCGGCGGGCGCCCAGGGGGCCGAGCCGCCGAAGCAGCAGATCGCGGACGATCAGGAACTGCGCGGTTGTCTCGGCCGTTTCGCCGGACTTGCTGATCACGTTGAAGAGGGTTCGGGGCAGATCGTCGGCCAGGAGATCGAGCAGATCGGCGAACCAGGGGGCGTCCACGTTGTCCACGACAAACAGGCGCGGGCCGCCCCTGCGTTCGCGCGGCAGCAGGTTGTAGACGGTCGGGTTGAGCGCCGTCTGAAGGGCGGTATTGCCCAGGGCCGATCCGCCGATGCCGAGCACGACGAGATTCTCGGTTTGCGGGCGGAGGTCGGCGGCGAGGGCCTCCACTTCCCGCCGGCCGGTTTCCCGGTAGGGCAGTTCCCGATACCGATGCAGGCCCGCCCGGCGTTCGCGGGCGATGCGGGCAAGCACCTGCCGGACCCGCGGCTGAATCCGCTTCAGGTCGGCCTCGGTGAACCGATGGGCCTTCGCCAGGTCCGCGTGCATGGCGAGGCTCGTGTCGATCGTCAGAGCCAACTTCGCATTCATGTGTAGGGGTTCCTCACATCCACCCTTTCGAGTCGGGTGCGTTCGAGAATCAGGATCTTGTCGCCGTAGACGTTGAATCTCACGCCCGCGCGCGTGCGACTGGGCTGCGCATCGACCCACAGCAGCCGGCCCAGACCGAAGGACGGGTGCCGGACGAGCTGGCCCGCCTGCCAGCCGGCGTGCGCCGAACAGGCCGGCATGTGGCCGCCCGTCGGGCTGCGACCGTTTCCCCCCAGCGCAATGCACTCGAGCGTATCGCGCGGAATCTCGCCGAGGAACCGGGACGGTCCGTTTACCCGGGTGGTTCCCCGGGCATCCCGGAGGCGGCAGAAGGTGAGCGTCAGGAATCGCTTGGCCCGGGTCATCCCGACGAATGCGAGGCGTCGCTCCTCCTCCAGGTCGCTGCGATCCTCGCGCCGTTGTTCGTGCGGCAGGATGTTCTCTTCGAAGCCGGCGATGAAGACGGCGGGGAACTCCAGGCCCTTGGCGGCGTGCAGCGTCATCAGAGTCACCGCGCCGGCCTCCGGGTCGTAGGTGTCCTGATCGCTGACCAGGCTGACCTGCTGAAGCCACTCGACCAAGGAGCCGTCCGGATGTTCGCGGTCGTACTCGGCCGCGGCCGAGATCAGTTCGTCCACGTTCTGCCGGGCGTCGGAGTCGCCGGGATCGTCGCGAAGGAGGGTCTCGCCGAGGCCCGACAGGCGCAGTACGTTCTCGATCGCACTGCGGGCCGACGCGTGGATCACGGGCTGGAGGGTCTCGATCAATCGGGCGAACCGGTCGAGTTTCTCGCCGGTGCCCCGTCCTGTGTCCGGCATCGTTCGGGCTTCACGTATGGCCTGGATGAGCGGGATGCCGGTCGCCCGAGCGAAGGTCCGCAGTCGATCGACCGTGGTCTTGCCGATGCCCCGAGGGGGCGTGTTGATGATCCGCAGGAGTGCCGTCTCGTCGAGCGGGTTGACCAGCACGCGGAGATAGGCGAGCACGTCCTTGATCTCCGCGCGGCTGTAGAACTCCACTCCGCGGACGATCCGGTAGGGGATCTGCGCCTGCCGAAGTCCCTCCTCGATCAGTCGAGTCAGCGCGTTGACCCTGTAGAAGACGGCCACGTCGCCGTAAGCGAGGCCCTCGTCGACCAGTTGCCGGATCCGGGTGGCGATATATCGGGCCTCGGTGGGAGCATCCGGGCATTCGACCGCCTGCACCGGCGGGCCCGCGGCGTTGTGGGTCCAGAGTTCCTTGTGTTTGCGGGCGCGATTCTGCCGGATGACCCCGTCCGCGGCGGCCAGGATGTTCTTGGTGGAGCGGTAGTTCTGCTCGAGTCGGACCACGCGGGCTTCGGGAAAGTCGTTCTCGAAGTCGAGGATGTTGCCGAGGTTGGCCCCCCGCCAGCCGTAGATGCTCTGGTCCGGGTCGCCCGTCGCGCAGAGGTTGCGCCGTCGCAGGGCCAGCCCCCGGGCGATCAGGTACTGAGCATGGTTCGTATCCTGGTACTCGTCCACGAGCACGTAGCGGAACCGGTCCTCCAGTTGATCCCGCAGTTCGGCGTCCCGGCCCAGCAGGCGGGCCATCCGGAGCAGCAGGTCGTCGAAGTCCAGGGCGTTCTGCTCAGCCAGGATCGCTTCATACGTCCGGTAGATGCGGGCGAGCTCGCGGTCCTCCGCGGTGCCGGCTGTCTGCTCGGCTTCGTCGGGATCGTGCATCGCATTCTTGAGGCGGCTGATCCGGGCCTCCACACGCCCCGGCGGCAGCCCGAAGCCGGACAACCCGCAACGCTCCATCGCCTGTCTGACCGCGCCCAGCCGGTCCGCCTGGTCGAAGATGGTGAAAGAAGGCGAGAGCCCCGCGCGGTCGGCATATTGCCTCAGCAGGCGGGCACAGAGCGAGTGGAAGGTGCAGACCGTCATGCCTCGACCGAATCCGAGCGCGGCGATCCGCTGGGCCATTTCGTTCGCGGCCTTGTTCGTGAACGTGATCGCGAGGATGTTCGTGGGATCCACGCCGCCGGCGGCCAGGTAGGCCGCGCGACGGGTGATCACGCGGGTCTTTCCGCTGCCGGGCCCCGCGAGCACGAGCAGCGGGCCGTCGCGGTGGCAGACGGCTTCCCGCTGCGGATCGGTAAGCCCCTCGAGGATGCGCTGAATCGCGACGCCTTCACCCTTCATGCCCGGGTGTATATCGACCGGGCGCAGGTTTGTCCATGCGGGACGCTTGTGCCGGCGCGCGAGATGCCGTATGAGTGAGCCCAAAGAAGCGGGGTCCACAGGGCAGGTACGATCCCGGGCTCAGAGTTCGTCCTGCTGGGACCCCGCTGGCGCTTCGTCCGGATTCTTCGCGCTGCCCGAGTGACAAGCCAAGGGGGCTTGCGGCGAACGGGGTCGTCGCTCTGACGGGCAGGGCACAGATCGGGGCCGAGGGAGGTCCCTCGCGTCCTTCGAGCCGGGGCGGCGGGGGCGCGGGGCACCGGGTGACGTGGACCAAGGGCGTTTACGCGCCAGCCATGTTTGAGGTCAGGGCGATCCTGTTCGATTGGGGCAACACGCTGGCACGGGTCGCGTGGCAGAACGACGCCTGGCGACGTGGCGTGCGCGCGGCGTGTAATGTCCTGGCGATGTACAGGGTGGTGGCGGAGGGCGCGGCCGAAGAGCTGGAACGCGCGATGGCCCGGGCGGAAGCGGAGGCCGCGGCGGATCCCGCCTGCGCTGAGGTGCGAGCCGAGTCGGTTTTCGACGCGTGGGCGCAGGCATACGGATGGGAGCCCGTGCCGGAGGAGCTCCGAGTGCGCGCCGTCAGGGCGTTCTGCGAACAGTGGGTCGGCTGCCTCGATCCGATCCCGGGCGCCCTCCAGACGCTCGCGACGCTGCGGGACCGCGGCTATCGGCTCGGCCTGGCCAGCAACTGCTGGACGCCGTCTGAGTATGCGTGGGCGGAACTCCGCCGGCAGGGCTTCGACCGGTATCTGCACGCCGTGACATTCTCCTGCGAAGTGGGGTTTCGCAAGCCCTCCGCAGTCTTCTTCCGAGCCGCGGTGAACGCACTCGCACTCCAGCCGCCGCCGTCTCCTGAGCGGGTGCTTTTCGTCGGCGACAGCCCCCTTTGCGATATCGCCCCGGCCGCGGCCGCGGGCATGCGCACGGCCTGGGTTCGCGGACCATCTGGAGCGTGGGCGAGCCAACCACAGGCGACCGTCCGGCCGGATGTGTCGGTGCGGTGGGTCGGAGAGCTGTTGCCCTTGCTCCCAAGCCCCCCGGGCCCCTGACGTGGCGCGCGGGCATGAACCGCGTGTGCCCCGTCACTCGCCCTGGGCCTCGGGCTCAGAGCCGCCGATCTCGGGCCCGAGTCCGGCGTACCCCCATCAGGGTGAGCGCAGCCATCCCCATCATCTGGAGGGCTCCGGCTCCGCAGGGAAGCGGAGCGGTCGGTTCCTCGGTTACGTCGCGGGCGGCCTGGCCGTCGCCGCCTGTGCCCGTCACGGTCGTGCTGGCACGGCTGTACGTACCGAGCGAGTCGGTGACGGTAACGCTGGCCGTGTACGTGCCGGGGAGGCTGTAAGTATGGGTGACCGACGACGTCGTCGTGGTCGTTCGTGTACCGTCGCCGAAGTCCCAGGCGTACTCGCGGACGCTGGTGGTGGCGGGGACGACGCCGGCGGTGAACGTGACGGACAGCGGCGCCGAACCGCTGGAAGCGCTGGACGAAAGCACGGCCCGGAACGCCCCGGGGATGCCGTTGCTCGGTTCGTCCACCTCGATCAGGATCGAGGCGGTTCCGGAGAGCCCGACCGTGTTCGTGATCGTGAGCTGAGCCAGGTAATCCCCCGGGGCGGTGTAGGTATGCTCGACCGTCGCGCCCGTGCCGGTCTCTCCGTCGCCGAAGGTCCAGCGGTACAGTGTGATCTGGCGGCTCTGGGGGTCATATCCGCCGCCATAGAAACGCACGGTCAGCGGAGCCGCTCCGGCCGTCGGCGAGGCGGATACCGAGGCCGCCGGGGCCTCGGGCACGCTCTTGGACTCATGCTGGACACGGCGCCCCCATGAGTACATGACGTTGGGGCTCTTGACGAAGATGCCATAGTTCACGTCGCCGTCCGGTGCGTTGGACTCCGAGTACGCCGTCCGCAGGTCGTTGGAGACGACGATGGTACTCGGGGCCACCTGTTCCCCGACGACGTACTCGATCCCGTCCACCGGGGCGAAGGTCAGCGGCCCGACCGACCGGACGATCAGGATGGTCTCCACGTCCTCGGGGGGATTGACCCATGTGAATGAGACCTGATCCGCCACGGACGCATCCGCTACGTCGGACACCGGGCTGGGCCAGACCCGCCCCATGGCGGCCGCCCGCACGGCGCGCTCCGCGTTCACGCGGCCGTGACCGTACTGGTCGCTGTGGCCCGTGACGGGGTCATAGCCGCCGTCGACCGTATGGACCTTGTCGGCGGTGTGCTCGATGATGTTTCGAACCTGCGTGGCCGTGAGGGTCGGATCCACGCTGAACACGAGGGCGGCGACCCCGGCAGCGACCGGACAGGCGGCCGAGGTCCCGCTGAATCGCTTTGTGTAGGAGGTGTCGTCCAGATCGTCGAGGATCGCTCCGAGACTCGGCGGAGGCGGTGGGTTATATCCCCAGATGAAGTCGGGAAAAGGCGGGCACCACCCCCACTCCGGAATCGGGACGAGCTGACCGGAGTCCGAGTCGAGGTAGTAGAGCCACATCTGCTCCACGGGCACCTGCGTGACGTCGGTCGTGGTCATGTCCGGCTCGAAGCAGGATGCCGTTGCCAGGCCGCCGCCGGGGGCCACCACGCTCTGCCACTGGCCGAAGGAGCTGTAGCACGTGAGTCGGTCGTTCTTGAGCGTAGCCCCGATGGCCATGACTTCCGGCATGGTGGCCAGGGCGCCGTCCTTGTCGATGCGGGTCGCGCCGTTGCCCGACGCAAACATCACCAGCACGCCCTTGCCCCCGCGCCCGTTGCGGCTGATATCCTCGATGGCGGTCTGAACCACGAGCGGGATGTAGCCGGGGATGACGTACCCCCAGCTATTGCTCGCCACAAACGCGCCCTGCGTTTCCGCGTAGTAGAAGGCGTCGGCCGTGTCGATGTCCGTTCCGGCAAGCATGGCCTCCGCGACGACGCCCGCCATCGGAGCCACCCCGCGGACTCCGATGTCATTGGCCCGGGCCACGGCCAGCCCCGTCGTGGCGGTGCCGTGAACGTTGTGGCAGAACGAATCCTCAGGAAACAACTGGCAGTAGTGGCAGATCTGCCATTCGCCCGGATCGTCCTGATCGCAGTTGACCACACACACGAAGCCCGGTGTCTGGAAGGGGCTGGGGTCCTCGTCACCGTTTACGAAGTCGTATCGGGCGACCACGTTGTCGATGATGTCCGGGTGCTGCCAGTCGACAGCATCGTCCAGGATGGCGACCACGGCGCCCTCGCCGAGGGTGATCTCCCAGGCCCCCTCGGCCTTGATGTCGGCGCCCACGAGTCCTCCGGTCTGTCCGCGGTTGAGCAGGTGCCATTGGTCGACGAACAGCGGGTCGTCCACCTGATATTTCTTCTTCTCCGCGGCGAAGTTGGGCTGGGCGAATGTCACCACGCCTGAGCCGGCCAGTCTGGCCGCCACGGCCACGGTGTCCGTAAGTGTCTCGTCCGTCAGGCGCACCACGTACATCTTGACGCCGATCCCCATGGTCCGGAGCACCTCACACCCGCGGCTGGCAAGCAAGGCCCGGACCTCCGCATCGGTCACGCCCGGCTTGGGCATTACGACGATTCGATCGTCGGGCACCAGATAGGAGTCGGTTCCCGGGAACCGGTAGAGCCGTCGTGCGGCCCGGATCCCGGGTACCGATCGTAGCAGTGCCAGCGTTCCGCTGCCGGTGTCGCCCACCGGCAGGGCGTATGCCACGCGACCGGCCCGCGAGGCATATGGGATCGGCCTGGCTCCGGTAAAGCCGAGCCGGGCCGCCTCGGCCAGGGCTGTGAACCCTGCGGTACCGCCGTCGATTTCCACCACGACACGGTCCGCGTCCACCGCCAGCTCGACGGGCTGGTTGCCCCGGTACAGCACGGCCGCGTGTGCCGTGACGGTCAGAAGCGCGCCCAGAAGCCCGGACGTTGCCACCCCCCAGGACCGATTCATGGCGGCGCGTCCTCGGCTCGGGCCGGCAGTCGACACTTGCATGTCCCTGACTCCTTGAACGGATCCACCCAGGCGGCTTGTCCACCCCGAAACGGGTGGCTGAGGTAAGCGATCACCTTCCCGTGCCCGTCGGCGGCGGGCCCGGGCTCGCATCTCCACCGGGGCCGCGGCCCAGGCACCTTTCGCGGCACGCGCATCGTGCCCGGGAACATGCCCCCCGGCCTCAGAGGCTCGCCAGACCCGCGACATGCCCGGGCAAGGCGCCCATGCCGCGGCCTTCCTACGCGTTCTAAGCCAATCTTCGGGCCTCCCGGAAGTCCTGTCAACACCGCAGGCATGGACAGCATCGGCCGGCGGGGGACACCCGCCCGGCCCACTGGCGGCCGCCCCGATCCACGGCCTGTGGGGCCAGCGCGATGCGTTGACAGGCCTCTTGGCGGGCCGCATAATCCGGCAACGTGGGGGCGGATTTCGCGCCGCGCGCGACCGCAGCGCCACCCCCGCGATCCGAAGCGGGTACTTGCTCCCCCGAAGAAGCTTTGGAAGTCCTTGCCGGCCAAACCGAAACGGAGCCAAACCTTATGCACGGTCTGTTCCGCTCCCGAAAGGGCACCCACGTGGCACTCGCGCTGGCGAGTTCGCTGCCCCTGCTGCTGGCGCAAGGCTGCCCCAGCCCGGAGATCACCAGCGGCCTGACCCTGTCGGTCAGCGGACCGGTCACCAACCAGACCGTCTCCCCGGGGGCTATCGTGAGCCTTACGTACTCCGTCCAGGGCGGCCTGGCTCCGGTGGTTCGGGCCTTCTATGACCGCGACGGCCAGGCGAATACCGGCGACGAGACCTACTTTGCCAGCGGCCTGCCCGCCGGGACGAATCAGAGCGCGCTATGGAACACGGGTGGTGTCGCTGAGGGGGCGTATCGCGTGGGGATTTCGGCGTCCGACGGGATCATGACGCTCGTCCGATACGCCCCTGGGGCCGTGACCATCCAGCAGGCCCTCGGCATCACGTTCGCATTTCCGACGGAGAATCTGATCATCAACCCGGGTTCGAACGTCACGCTCCGCTTCGCGACGACCGCCTCCGGGGCATTCAGTTACACGCTCTTCTACGACACCGACGGGACACCGGATACCGGGGATGAGGTTACCATCGTCGGAGGATCGGGCAGCGGATCGAATGTGATCACCGGCATCTGGAATACCACGGACCTTGCACCTGGTGTGTACTACGTCGGGGTCAACGTCCGGGAGACAGGTGCGACGGCCCGCCGCGGGACGGCCTACGCCGAAGGGGCCGTCAGCATCGTGGCCGGTTCGTTCGTGTACCTGCTTCAGCCCGCCAACAACATCGAGGTGTCGCCGGGTACGGTGGTTGAGATCCTCTTCAGTGCGGGCGTGCCCGGCGGGGGGACGGGCACTCTGCGCATCTTTTACGACACCGACCTGGCCTACAACGGCAACGAAACGACCATCCAGGACAGCCTCGGTACGGAGAACAGCTCCGTGCTGTGGGACACGCTCACGGTCACGCCGGGAAGCTACTACATCGGCGCTGCGTTGCTGCTCTCTGCCAGTGGGACGCCGATCACGGCCTATGCCCCCGGACGCGTGACCATCGAGGGCGCGCCGATCGGCGGAAGCGCCACCACCATCGTGGTCACCACGCCGCTGGTCGATACCACGATCTTCCAGGGCGACACCTATGTAATCCGCTGGGCAACAGGGGCCACGCAGGCCAACGGGACAGTCAGTCTCTTTTATGACCTGGATGCCAACAACGACCGCAGTCCGGACGGCGACCCCCGGGCGATCGTGGCCGGTCTGAATCCGGCCCAGAAGTCTTATAACTGGGTCACGGCCGGCGTCGCGGGTCGTTTCTACATCATCGGGCGTCTGATCTCCGGCGGGCAGACCATAAGTGAGGACACTTCGCCCGCGCGGCTATCGGTGCGCCCGCCGTATTTCTGGATCGGCAACCTGGCGACGAGTACGTCTTTCGATGGGGCGATCCTCCGCGGCTTCAACTTCCAGGATCACGCGGGCAGCGGTTTTGCGGCCGTGAGCGACATGGACGGCGATGAGACCGACGACTTCGTGGTTCTGGCTCAGTACGGCAAGCCCAGCCTGGAGAACCCCTCGGGCGTCGGTCGTGGCGAGGCGTACCTGATCTACGGCAACCGCGTCCGGCTTCGGGGCACGTTTGACCTCAACAGGACCGGCAGCGCGCCGGCGGCGCCCCCGGATCCCTTCAACCCCACCCCGACCTTGCCGAGCATGACGGCGGGCATCGATGAGGGCGTCATCTTCCGCGGCGTTCGTCCGGCACCGACGTCGGACCTCACAGCCGGGATCGTGTCCGCGATTGCCATTCCGGACATGGATGGCGACGAGCTTCCGGAGCTGGTCTTCGGCATGCCCTACACGGATTCGCTGTCCCTGGCGAATCAGGATCCGGACATCTGGCGGCTTGGCATTCTCGAGGCGGACGGGCAGTTCCAGCGGGGCGGGGTGGTCATCGTTGCGAGCACGACCAGCATCGTGTCCAACCGCAGCGCGGTAAGCCGGAAAGGCGATCGAGTGGTCCCGTTGCAGGAGGTCGGCCAGATCTTCACGCCGATGTCCCTGAGCGTCTGCGACTGGTTTCTGCAACCTACAGATACGGATCCTCCGGCCAACACGCCGATCGACCCGCCGCTCGGGCCGGGCTTCATTCATGATGAATATGTGGAGTGCAGCCCGTGTCCCGGGTGCGGGTGCGCGTTCGATCCCGTGTCCAACAAGTGCTTCGACACGGTTCCCTCCGAGCCCGTCCAGCCATTCGGCTGTCGGATCCTGGGGCAGGCGCGGGAGGACGGAAGCCCGCCCAGTGATCTTTTTGGCGAGAGTCTGGCCGTGGTGGGCAATACCCGCGGTTCGGCGTACCTGCTCGTTTCCGCCAGGGACCGGACGGCCAAGATGTCCGATGTGCCCGAGCTGACGGAGGACCGGGTGGGCGCCGGCGAAGTGTACCAGCTCCGCCTCAGCAACTTCTGGACGAACAGCGACAACACCATCGCACGCCCGTACCAGTACATCATCGAGGACGTCGGCTACAGCAAGCCGCGCTGGGAACCGTTCGTGGCCACGCCGGGCGGCGGGTCGGCGGGTTTCAACATGCAGAATCCGATGCATGTGGTCGGGGCATCCACCGGCGCCCACCTGGGCCATGTGGCGGCGATTTCGGATTTCAACGGGGACGGGATGACGGATTTCGTCGTGGGAGCGCCAAGCGAGAGTTCCGACGCCGGCGCTGCCTACATCGTGTTTCGCCGCCTTTTCAGCGTGGAAGGGCACTATCTGCTCGACAAGATCGCGCTGGCGCCGACCGATCCTCAGCGCCTCGCGGGGATCATGATTCGCGGAGAGGCCGGCGACAGGCTGGGCGAGGCCATGTGCGGCGGCGTCGATCTCAATGCGGACGGCCGGGACGACGCGATCTTCGGAATCCCGAACCACCGGAGCGGTCAGGGCGCCGTGCTGATCGTCTTCGGCCACGACAGCCTCGTCAGCCCTCTGGGCGGCTTTGCCATCGACGATCTGGTCAACAACGGACAGGGTGCCCTGCTGGTGGGGGCCAACGCCGGCGACCAGGCCGGCTTCAATGTAGCCGACGCCGGCGATGTTGACGGTGACGGGAAGCGGGACCTGCTCATCGCGGCTCCCACCGCCAGTCCGCGATTCGACAGCGATGGAGACGGCACGCCGGATACGATCGGGCTGGATTACAACGGCGACGGTGCCGCCGACGACCTCGATAATAACGGACTTCCCGATAATCTGGCCGGCGCGGGCATCGTCTACGTCGTGTTCGGGTCCAACGACCTGCTGGGCGAAATCAGTCTCTCCAGCATCGGAACGGCCGATCTGAAGGGTTTCGCCATCGTGGGCCGCACGGCCAACGACAACCTCGGCGGCGGCTCGGACACGGTCGGGCTGGGCGCTCGGTCTCGCGGGCTGGCCGGCGCCGGCGACGTGGACGGCGACGCCAAGGACGACATCCTGATCGGCTCGATGCTGGCCGACCCCGGCGGAAAGATCAACGCCGGAGAGGCGTACCTGATCTACGGCGGTGTTCGACCGTGAGGCGGCGCGTCGCCTCGCCGCGTGCGGAGGCTATCGGCCGCAGGCCTCCGTGCGAGGCCTGCGGCCAGGTCCGAAAAGCGGCTCGTGCGCGCAAGTCCTCATGAATACGCGGAAAACGCTTGAAAACGGCGTGCCGACCCGCGAAGATAAGACAGAGACGGGTTGCGGATTCCCTGACTACACGACAACAGGGCGAGGGGAGGCCCGGAGGTATCTGGATATGTCGCGGTTCCCGTACCGGCATCGAACGACCTGGACGCTGCTCGGGCTCGTGTTGCTGGTCCCTCTGTTTCTCGGGCAGGCCGGCGGCTGCTGGCCCGTGCTGACCCCTCCGGCGGACCAGACGGGCGAGCCTTCCGAACCGGAGGGCCCCGGCGCCCCCGTTCCGCCGTCCAACGCCGCCCCCACCGTTCTTTTTGCCGCCCCGAGCCCCGAGGCGTCATTCGCCGCGGGCGATCCGGTTCTGATCTCGTTCAATGCGAACGATCCCGAGAACGACTTCACCTACAACCTGTTCTACGATCGCGACGGGATCATGAACGGGAACGAGGTGACCATCGACAACCGCCGCCAGAGCGGTGCATCCGTCGTCCAGCGGTTCTGGGATACGACCGGCCTTCCCGGCGGGCAGTACTTCATCGGCGTGTTCGTCTCGGACAGCGGGGCCAATACGGATCTGGCTTTCGTGGGCCCCATCACGCTCGTGAGCGCCGCGCCGATTCGCGTGACGGCTCCGGCCTCTTCCGTCTCGGTCAGCGCCGGGGAGATCATCGCCATCCAGTTCGCCGCCGATCAGCCTACCGGCCTGTCGACGATCGACGTCTTCTACGACACGGACGAGAACTTCGCCAACGGTGTGACGTTCATCCAGCAGGGGCTTCCCGATAACGCCACCGTCGTGAACTGGAACACGACGGGCGTTCCGAACGGCATCTATCGCGTGGGGGCTTCGATCGGGACCCCCGGCGGCCTTCGGTCCGCGGCCTACGCTCCCGGCTATGTCCAGATCACCGCACCGGATCTGTCGGGGCTGATGCTTGAGGTTGCCGAACCGGCGGTGAGCATCGCCGTGGACCGCGGCGCTCAGGTCAACATCGTGTTCCGCGGGCGCGATGCCAAGGGCGCGGCCACGATCGACCTCTTCTACGACGACGACACGGACTTCACGAACGGCGTGAAGGGCATGATCGCCACCGGCCTGCCCGTGAGCACCCAGTCGTATCTCTGGACCACGGACGTGGACGCGGGTGTCTACCGCGTGGGCGCCTCGATCGGCCGCTCGGCAACCACCCGTCTGGCCGCCTACGCCCCGGGCCGCGTGCAGGTCCGCGGGCCGGCCGGTGGCGGCGGCGGTGGAGGAGGGGGCGGCGGCGGGGGTGGCGCGATTCCCGTGGTTCTGAGTTTCGTCTCGCCGACGGCAGATGTGGAGCTGGGGCTCGGCGAGAAGGTCATGATCACATTCACCTTGACACCTTCGGCCCCCGGACGGGTTGTCCTCCAGCGGGCCCGGGACGATGATCGCGACAACGTGCCGGACCTGCCGGGCAGCGGGGCCTGGGTTCAGTTCGGCGAAAGCTCGAGGGCCAGCGGCGACAGGCTGCCATTCGGCCAGGACGGCCTTGAGCTCGCTCCCGGATACTACCTCGTTCGGGCCCGGTTCACGCCCACGGGCACCGCCTATCAGGCGGCCGAAACGACCGCGCCCTGGCACATCCGGGTCCGTTCCGAGAGCGGCGTGCGGGTCATCGCGCCGGAAACCAACGTGATCCACTACGTCGGCGACATCCTGACCGTCAAGTTCGCAGCGGCGGATCTCGGCGGCGCCTCGAACGTGAACATCTTCGTGGACCAGGACGGCGTGCTCCACAACGGGAACGAGCAGGTTCTGGCCACGGTTCCCGAGCCTCCCAGCCCCTCGAATCTCACGGTGGTTCAGATCCCGACCGGCAATCTCCGGCCGGGGCTGTACTTCGTCGGGGCTTCGATGCAGCGGATCGGCCAGACGAGCCCGTGGGCCCGCAG
>Ga0209018_1000945_pt1 | contig 25281 bp, 18 predicted proteins | sample YNPBryBLVA2012_FD_185814 | JGI IMG/M metagenome (GOLD analysis project Ga0209018, IMG submission 185814) | Anoxygenic and chlorotrophic microbial mat microbial communities from Yellowstone National Park, USA - YNP Bryant BLVA 2012 (SPAdes)... ...
TCCCCTTCCGGCGCCAGCGCCGCCAGGGTGGCGCTCAGCGCTGCCAGGATGCCGCCCATCGCCAGGCCGGTGCAGCCCTGTAGCAGGGTCAGCAGGGGCACGCTGCGGACGAAGTACTGGGGGATGTAGAGGATGGCGGATGCCAGCGCGCCGACCAGCAGCACCTGGCGATGGCCCACCCGGTCGCCCACCCGGCCCAAGAGCATGGCCCCCAGCGCCCCGGCGGCAGCGCTCACCCCCTGCACAGTGCCGGAAAGTGTCGCCACCAGCCCACCCGCCGCCAACGATTGCACGAAGAGCGGCAGGATCGGCCCCAGCATCTGGCTGCCCAGGCGCATGACCAACCGCACGCTGAAGGCGCTGAGGATCGGCCGAGAGGAGAGCAGCCGGCCCAGGCTCTTTGTCCATCCGCGCCGCCTTTCGGTCGGCGGGGGTGGGACGAAGTTCTCCTTGACCAACAGGGCCACCAGCAGGCCGCCGACCAGCAGCAGCCCGCCAGTGGTCCAGAAGGCGAACTGGAAGCCCAACGTGTCGGCGATCAGTCCGCCGGTGAGCGGACCGAGCGACGCGCCGACGTAGATGCCCATCTGCAACACGCCCAGGGCATAGCCGGTCCGCTCGCGGGGGGCGATGCTGGCCACCAGCGTCGTGGCTGCAGTGACGGTGCCGGTCAGCAGCCCCTGCAGCATGCGCAGCAGCACCAGTTGCAGGGGGGTGCGCGCCAGTCCCATCAGCACCATCACCAGCACCCCGCCGAACATCGCCCGCTCCACCATCAGCTTTCGCCCGTGTCGGTCGGAGATGGCCCCCCACACCGGGGAGATGAGCGCCATCGTCACCGCGTGGGCGGAGTAGATGAGCCCCGACCAGAACTTGACGGCGTTCGGCTCGGTGACCCCCATCTCTTGCACGTAGAAGGGGAGGATCGGCAGGATGATGGAGAAGCCCAGAATGGAGACGAACTCGGCGAACCAGACGATCCAGAGCGTGCGTTGCCAGGAGGAGGACATACTCATCAGCGGGTTCAGGCGCTCCTCTCATCCATCTTCCCGTGGGCCAGGGCGTGGGTCAACCCCAGCAGCAAGAAGAAGGCGAAAGCCAGGTCAATGAGGAAGAAGGAGTGGTCCACCAGGCCATGGGCCAGCATGTCGGCCATCGCGCCCATCAGACCCAGCGCCAGGGCGCGGTTGTCCCGGTCGGTCAGGCGGCGCAGCGGCAGCGCCAGCCGCCAGAAGGCGACCTGCAGCCATACCCCTGCCGCTGCGCCAAAGACCCCCAGCCGCGCCCAGTGGTCGAGCAGGAAGTTGTGCGGGTGGGAGAGGTCGGGCTCCTGCCAGGCATCGGGGAGGATGTAGCGGCCCCGGTACTGGTAGAGGAAGTTGTCCGGACCGACGCCCACCCAGAAGTGGTCGCGGATCATCGCCACCGTGGCCTGCCACAGTTTCAGGCGGAAGAAGGTCGTCCCGCCGCGTGTGTCCAGCAGGGAGGCGAAGCGGGGCAGGCGCAACAAGGGGATGGCGGACAGGCCGGCGACGACGAGCGCGGCCAGGGTGGCCCACAGCCAGCGTCCGCCGGCCAGCAGGCCGATGGTCAGCAGGGCTGCGGGCACACCCAGGAGCAGCGCCCCCTTGGAGAAACTCAGCAGCAGCGCTGCCCCCACCGGCAGCACGGCCAGCCCGTAGGCCAGCCGTCGCCGATGGTGGCGGGCGAAAAGGGCCACCGCCACCAGCAACGGCAGCACGCGCCCCAGGTACAGCCCCACGTTGTTCGGCGAGCCGTAGACCGAGCGCAGGCGGCTCAGGCCGGCCTCGGCGGTGATCAGGTTGACCCCCAGCGCGTACTGCACAAGACCGACAACCGCCACCGCCACCCCGCCCAGGACGAAGAAATCGGCCACACGCCACAATCCCTTCCGTCCCAATGACGACGTGCGCAGCATCATGTAGAAGGCCGCTGGCTCCAGGATCACCAGGCGCAACTCCCGCCACGCCACCCGCTGAAAGTCGGCACAGAAGGTGGAAACCAGGGCAGCGAGGAGCAGGAACAGCACGGCCAGGTCGAGGGGGCACAGGCGTGAGAGCAGACGGTGCAGGTCCGGTTTTTCCTCACGCAGTGCGGCGATCTTGCCGACCGCCCATGAGATGAAGGCCATCACCGTCAGCACCTCGGCCATCGAGAAGGCGCGGCTGAACAGGGTCCACGGGAAGGCGTAGAAGGGAGCCAGGGCGGCGATGAGCGCCAGCGCCAGGTCGAGGCGCAGGAGCACCAGCAGGAAGAGCACCAGTCCTGAGACGAGCGTCAGCAGAAACCAGGGGGAGTAGTAGAAAAGGCTGGCGGCGGCCAGAGTCGCCGTCAGTCCCACTCCGTCCCCCAGGCGGCGGAAGGCGCTGCTGGCCGCCGTGCCCCAGGTCATCCAGGAGGAGGCCCAGAACAGCAGGGCGACCAGACCGGTCAGTGCCATCTGCCAGCCGTGGGACAGGCGACCCCAGCCCGCCGCCACCGCCCGTCCCAGACGGCCCCAGGCCACCCGCCGGCCGGTAAGGATCGCCCCGACCAGGCTGACCACGGCCAGCGCGACGAGGCCGATCAGCGACCCGCGGTAGGCCGTCTCGTCGGGATGATCCGCCACGCTCCACCCGACCAGCGGCCACTGCTCCCAGCCGCGCTCAGCGGTCACCACGGCGGTGTGTGGGCCAGGGGACAATCCTTCGGCGACGGCGATCGTGACCACTTCTGGCTGGTAGTCGGGGGAGGTGAGCACCAGGTAAGCCCGCCCCTGCTCGTCACGCGGCAGGCGGTTGGCCGGCTGGCCGTCTATGGTGACGTAGAAGTAGGCGCGGTAGTTGCCGCGCCGTACCCGCAGGCCGAAGTCGCTGCCCCAGAAGGGGATGGAGACCTGCTCTCCGCCGTCCTCGCTCACGTCCGCCCCCAGGTCGGAGAAGCGCCAGTTCCCCCTCCAATCGGCCACACCCGACACGGGGGTATAGGCGTCGGGGGTGTTGACCTGCGGCCCGTGGGCCAGCGCCGCCAACGCGGTGAAGACCGGGCGGGGGGTGCCGTCCGGGGTGACGGCGGCGAAGCCCCAGTGAGCCTCAGCATTGGGTGTGCCAGAAGGGAGCGCCGGGGCGGTCGGATCGGGCTGGAAGTGGCTCAGGCACAGCGCGCCCATCCACGGCCACTCCCGACGGGCCCGTTCCACGGCGGCGACGGTGTTGGCTGCCTGCGTCGCCTCGTCCACCTGCCCCCAAATCGAAGGGACCTCGTCCACACTGGCTGGCAGGCTGTTCCAGCCGAAGTGGGAGGCCCACAGCCCCTTACCGCCGTCCCCGTGGGCGACCATCTCCTCGCGCAGCAGCACCGCGCGCGAGAAGTTGAGCACCGCCTCGCTCACCCGCCGGTCGTCAGGGCCGGCGTCGAAGCCATAGGGCTGGGCGGAGAGGATGTCGAAATAGGGCGCGGCCCCGGCGGCGTACAGGCCGCGCAGGAAGAGCACCTCGGAGAGGTTATCCGGTCCGTGCTCGACAGTGGGGGCCAGGCTACCCAGGAGGACGCGCGCGTCGGGATCGGCGGCGCGGATGGCAGTGGCAGCCCCCTGGAGAAGTTGCGCGTAGGCTGCCGGGTTGGGCTCCGCCCCCCAACCGTCGGCAAGGTTGGGGTTGTGCCAGACCTGGTAGTGGTCCACCCGGTTGCCGTAGCGGGCAGCGACCGCCCCTGCGAACGCGGCGAACGATGCGGGCGGCGGGGGCGTGCCGGCCCATCCAGGCGCGCGGTCGAGCACGACGATCAGGCGCAGACCGCGCGCCGTGGCTTCATCCACCAGGCGGTCCCATGCCGCCCAGTCGTATACCCCCTCTTCCGGTTCGATCTGTGCCCAGGGGAAGGTGTGCCGCAGCCAGACGAAGCCAGCGTCGGCGATGAGGTCGAGGGCGTGGGTCAGCCCCTCCTCGTCGCTCTGCGCCAGTGCAGCGTTGATGCAGAACGGGGAGACGTCGGCATCGGCGGTCGGTTCGGGCAGGCCCGGCGGGATGCCGCGGGTGGCAGCGCGATGGTTGGCGATCAGCCCGCCGGCCGACAGCAGGCTCAGCAGCAGCACAGCCAGACAGGCCAGAGGCAACAGATGGCGGATGACAGACGACGGACGACGGCGCATGGGTCTCACTCCGTCACCCGTCCTGCCCAGCGCGCCGCGGTGATGCTTCCGTCTTCAGTGATGCGGCGGGACTGGCCGTCGAGCGTCACCAGGCGCAGGTCGCCGCGGTAGATGACCAGCAACCGCCCGCCCCAGGGGTCCCAGGTCACCGCCGGGTACTCCAGCCCTGGTTCGCGCGGGTCGGGGGCGAAAAGCGCCCGACGATCAGAGCCATCGCGGTCCATAATGTACACGTCATATACGCTGCTGCCGGAGGTGTAGGGGACGCGGGCGCGGCCAAAGACGATCTGCTCACCATCGGGAGAGAAGGAGGGAGCGGCCCACATCCCCACCTCGGTGGACAGTTCCGCTGTCAAAGGTGAGGTGACACCCAGGGCATAGAGGTCAAAGACCGGGCTGTCCTCCGGCGTCTCGCCGGTGGGCGAAGGGCCATGCACGACGGTGAGGATGAAAGCGCCGTCTGGCGACCAGGCTACGGTGGGGGTCCAGGCCCATGCGGCATAGGTGCGGAAGGGCGGGAAGCGGATGAGCGGGGTTGCCTCGCCTCGGTCGAGCCGCACCACGCCCACCTCGTCGGCGCGGGCATAGGCCAGGAGTGACGATGCGCCGTTCGCCCCCACTGGCCCCCAGGCGAAGGTCGTGCCCCACCAGCCGTAAGTGCCGCCAGCGGACGGGGCGAGCACGCGGCGACGGTCCAGCAGCGCGCCGTCGCTGGCCCGCGGCCGGGCCAGGTAGAGGTCGTTGGCCGCCTCCCAGCCGGGTGGCGCGTCACGCGTCGCACCGGTGGAGTAGGCGATACGCACCCCATCGGGCGACCAGCCGGCCCAGAGGACGTTCTCCGCGTTGAGCCGCACCGGTTCGGCATCGGCAGCCACGGTGTCCACCAGCCACAGGCTGTTCAGCGTGCCGGTGGCGGTGCTGGCGCGGGTGAAGAGCAGGCGGGTGCCGTCAGGCGAGAGGTCGAACACGCGCCCGTCCAGATCGCCGCTGCTGGTCAGGCGACGGCGGTCGCCGGTGGTGGTGCGCATGACCCAGGCATTGCGCGCAGAGAGGTAGGCCACCGTGCCAGAGATCGGCACCGAGGTCACCTCCTCACGGGCGCCGATCAGCACCACTTCGTTCTGCGCCTGTTGCACCGTGACCCGTTCGCGCACGCGCCGCTCCACCTCCACACCGTCCTCCAGGACGACGGTGTAGGTGATCACCTCGATGCCGTTGACCCCCGCGCGCAGCAGGCGGGTCTCGCCCAGCGGCACCGTCGTGTCGCGCACCGTCTCGCGGCCGTAGGGGATGACGTGCTGCTCGCTGGTGATGTCGGTCGTCACGCGGATCACACGCACGGTCAGGCCGTTTTCCAGGAAAGTGTTCTCCGGCGGCAGCACGCGGTCGTCCTCATCGAGGGTCACGCCGGCCTCGAGCAGCAGGTCGCGCACCGTCTGCGCCTCGGTCGCCAGGGTGCGACTCTGGCCGTCGGCGACCAGCGTCACGCGCAGCGGGCCGACCGGGCCGCAGGCGGTGAGGAGGGCTACTGCCAGAAGCGCCCCGCAGAAGCGCCAGAGGAGCGTTCGGGACAGCAGAGGGTGGCCCATGTCACGCTTCCAGTGGCCGGCCGGCGACCTCGGCCACCAGGCGGGCCAGTTCGCCGATCGGCTCCTCTTCTGTGCCTTCCGTCAACGGCCAGACGGTGCCGTCCTCGCCGACCAGCCCGACGTTCCACTCCGCCTGAGCGACCTCTCCGGCGGCCTGCCAGGTTCGGCGTTGCAGGCGCACACCCGTCACGGCGCGCAGCGGCACCTGTAGCGTCTGGACGCGCTGCGGGAACAGGTAGTGTCGCTCCACGCGCGCCTCACCGACCTCCAGGTCCACCACGATCCGCCGGAGTGCGGGGGTGAAGTAGACGACCAGCGCGCTGATGACCAGGAGCAGCAAGGCGGTGGCAAGGACGACGAACAACCGCGCTCCGCTCAACCACGGGGCGACGAGGATGGCGAAGGGCAGGAAGCCTCCCCACATCAGCGCCACAGGGAGCAATGGATGGGCCGGCGCCTCCATCACCAGACGCCGCGCGGTGCGCTCCTGCACCCGGTAGGGGCCGATCCGTCGCTCCTTCTCGAGTTCGAGTCCCGCCTCCTCTACCATAACTGCTTCTCCCCTGCTACTCCCCGCTGATGGAGGTGCGCTGCTCGATGCGCGCCAGGAGTCGCTCCAGCACGTCGTCTGTGGCGGTGAGGGTGATGGCCCCGGCAGGGCATTGCCTGGCGCACCGGCCGCATCCCTTGCACCGTTCGCTCACCTCCGCCCGGCCGTTCGTCAGACCGATGGCCCCCACCGGGCAGACCTCTGTGCAGCGCCCGCAGGCGATGCACTCTGGCCCCACATTCACCGTCAGGCCCGGCAGGCGCACGACCGTATCCCAGAAGACCGGCGGTCCCATGCGCAGCCCCTGGTGGATCGTGCAGCAGCAATCGCAGCACAGGCAGATGGCCAGCATGCGCCGGTAGGGGATGTCCAACATCCAGGCGTCGAACGCGGCGTGGATGATCTGCGGCACCAACCCCAGTTCCGTAGCGTGCTGGATGTGCTGCATGCACTCCTCGACGTCGGCCAGGTGCCCCAGGTCGGGGTTGATCTCCGCGGCGCCGGGTCCCAGGAAGACGCAGCCCAGATCCTGCGGGTATGTGCGGCAGGACTCGCCGCGGCGACAGATGCAGTCGTTCATAATGAAGCGCGCGCTGGCCCGTTCGACCAGCGGGGCCAGCAGGGCGTAGGGTAGCACGACGCTTTCTGTGCCGCGCACGGCCTGGTGCACCGGCAGGACGATCGTCTCGTTCTCCTCGCTGCTGAAGAGCGGGCGCAGCAGCGGGCCGATGAGTGGGCGACCGCCCAACCAGTTAGCCACCTTGCCCAATGGCCAGATGCGTACCAGAGCGTCGTAGAATCGCTTGGACCGGCCCATTCCCTCTTCTGCCTACCCACGCCGAATGAAGTCGCCTGCTCTGGGCCTTCAACCTGCGGTCGGCCTGCGCCGACCCTCACCTCACCCCCGGCGGCTTCGCCCCACCCCCTCCCCTCTCCCGCCGGCGGGAGAGGAAAGGGGTGAGGGCGATGCCGACGCCTGGCACCGCAGGCGCCCAGAAAGGCCGGTTTCCAATCGGCGCACGAAGGGACTCTCGGGTGACTGTGCGGTAAATCCTCAGATACCCGCCCAACCCTCACCGTGGTCGAAGGTCGAACATCATCTGCAGGAAAGCCGTGCGCTCCTCTTCCGTCATCGGGCGCCGACGCCCATACGCTTCCATCGTCGTCACCCGCATGTCCACGTTCAGCAGCCGCCCGTCGTAGAAGACCAGCCGGTTGATGAAGCAGGGCAAGACCTCTGTCCAGTTCTGGTCGAAGAACAGATTGCCCATCCCGTAATGGATGAACGTGTCGCCGTAGAACTCCATGGTCTGTGGCTGGTGGGCCTGGCTGCCCTGCACGTAGGCCGCGCCCATGTCGGCGAAGGTATGGAAGTCAGCGATCTGCTGCGGATAGGGGGTGTAGGACTCCGTCTCGTAGTATTGCAGGGTGATGATAACCTGGTACCCCTGCTCGCGCAACTGGCGCACCTGCGCGGCCATCTGCTCGATGCGGGCCGGGTCCAGTTGCGAACTGTCGGCAGAGCGGCAGGTATTGACCCCTGGCAGGTCGTCGGTGGCCCAGTCGTAGGGGTTGTCTATCGTGTTGCAGCCGAAGAAGGCGATGCGGTTGGGGCCATGGGTGAGGGTGAGCGGACGAGTAGCGTCGGCCAGGTTCTCCCCGCCGCCGTACCAGCGCCAGCCGCGTGCGCGGTACAGGTCGAAGGTGTGACGCAGCGGCTCGATCCCCTTGTCGACCAGGTGGTTGCCGGTCAGTTCGATGATGTCCGCGCCGACGTACTCCAGCAGTTCGATGTAGCGGTCGTTGGAGCAGAAGGACATCGTGCCACTGGGCTGGGCCACGCAGTCGGGCATGAAGGAGACCTCGTTGCTGATGTGCGTGAAGTCAGCGCCCGCCAGCCAGTCGCGGATGTCCTGCGCGGCATAGGTGGTGCCCTGGGCGTCCATCCACGCGGCGAAGGCGCGGGTCATCGCTGTGACGCCGGTCATCGCCACGACCGTCATCTGCCCCTCGTCCCGATTGGATAGCGGGACCAGGTCGGTGCTGAGCAGCGGCAGAGCGTCCGGGCGGCGCTCGGAGACCAGGTAGAGCGGCACCTGCAGGGGATAGGTGACCACGCCCCGCTCCAGCAGCGAGACGCCGTCCACGCGCAGCGCCCGCCAGCGCGGCTCCAGCCGGTCGAACGGCAGGATCGCCCACCCGCCAGCCTGCTCTGTCTCGGTGAGCAGGGCGGCCTCCTGTACCATCCGCACCGTCGTCGCCGCCGGCGTCCCCCACAGGCGGGTGAGGACGTGGAGCGTGTCGCTGGTGACCAGCAGCGGACGCATACCCACTGTTCCCGTGGGCGTACCGCTCCAGGCCGCTTGCAGGTCCTGTGCGGCAGCCCCTTCTTCCAGAGTGAAGAACGGCGCCGCCAGGGCATAGGTCCACTCGCCCACCGGCGTCGCGCCAGCGGCGTTCGTGCTGCTCAGGCGCACATCGGCGCCACCCTCGCCGCGCCAGACGAAGTGGACGAGGTCCTGCGCCACCCGTTCCTGGAGGCGGGCACAGGCGGCATAAGGAACGTCCGGCTCGCAACCCACCGTGACCGGCCAGGCGGGAGTGGGGGTGGGAGGCGGGGTGAAGGTGGCGGTGGGACGGGGGGTGCGCGTGGGGGTGGGGGTCACGTCACGCAGGGAGGCGTTGCTCCCGCAGGCAGCCAGGGCCAGCAGCGCCAGGCCGATGCTGAGGAGCGTCAAAAGGACCAGCAGGGAACGGGGCGAGAGGCGAGAAGGAGGCTGAAGGTTCATATCACGGCTCGAAGGGAGGGGTATTGTGCACCCAGACCGGCGTGCCGACGCTGGCCCAGTTGTAGAGCCAGGCGGCGTCGCGGGGGGCCAGGTTGACGCAGCCGTGGCTGCGGGTGAAGCCAAAACTGTCGTGCCAGTAGGCGGCGTGCAGGGCCGTCGCGCCGTTGAAGTACATCGTCCACGGCACATCCTCCAGGTAGTACCACCCGGCATCGCCGTCTGCCGCGTCGGGGTTGCTCATCTTGGTCTCCTCGAACTTGCCCCAGATCCTGAACAGCCCCGACTCGGTCCAGGTGGGGCCAGGCCGGCCGCTGGAGATGAGCGTGGCGTAGACCATGCGCTCCCCCTCATAGGCGGCCAGCGTCTGCTCGAACAGGTCCACCTCGATCCAGCGCCCGGTCACGCCCGCTGGCGGCGGGTCCACGGTCACCTTAGAGACCGCTGACTGCGGTACCCACTGGTCGGGGCCGATCAGGTACCACAGGTCTTCTGTCCCCAGTTGCTCCTGAGCGTAGATCGAGACGACCTGATAGCGGGAGTAGGTGGGCGCATTGGCAGCGGGTGGCCCCCCGGGGGTGACGCTGGGCTGCACCGACCGGTTGATCCAGGCGAAGGGAACCTGTGGCTGCTCGTTGAGGAAGACCCCCTGGAAGCGGGAGGGGCTGGCCAGGATGAGGGTGTCAGCGCGGACGTACTCGTCGGCGTTGATCTGGTACCACCGCTCGCCGTTGTATTCCACCTCGCCATCCACGCTCACCCACTGGTCGCCGGAGTAAAGGATGCGTGCCGGCGGCAGCCCCAACGCCGCCTCCATCGGGTGGCGGTAGATGGAGAGGGGCAGCGTGCGCACGTAGGCGTAGACGTGCGGCACCAGGTCCTGATCCGGCTCGGGGGTCAGTTGCACCACCGGCAGGGCCGGCAGAGGATTGGGGAGACGGATGTGCGCCACGCGGTAGGCGGTCGCGCCGGGGCCGCGCTCGCGGCATACCCCCTGCCAGCGGCCCATGCGCCCCGGTGTGCAGATGAAGCCCTCGGGGGCCCTGGTGTCGGGGGGAGTGGCGGGGTTGGGCAGGAAGGGGTGGGCCGAGAGGGGATAATAGAGAACAAGCAGCAGGACCGTAGCCAGCACTACGGCTAACAGCGTCGTCTGGCGCTCAGGATGGAATCTCTGCGAATGTCTCATTATGCGTATGTCCACTACATAGAACGGGCTGCCAACCCACCCAACCGCGGCTGAACGGGCTGGCAACCCGCCCTGACTTTCATTTCATGCGGCTCTCCGAGGAATGCCTCGGGGAGGCCGACGCCCGGAGTGGCCGGGCTATGTCCCGCCGGGCCGATCAGAATATCCCCAGCCAGCGCAACGGCTCGTAGAAGACGGGCGGGAGCAGGCCGAAGTAGTCGAGCAGGAAGAGGCCGACGCAGGCGGCGATGACCAGCAGCACCAGACAGCCACAGCCGATGTACAGCCCCGTGCGCTTCTTCTTTGGGGGCTCCTCAACGGCTGGCGGCGGCCCGTACACAGGTGCGGGGGCCGGCGGCGGGCCGTACACGGGCGTGGGGGTTGGCGGGGGAGGTGGGGTATAGGCTGGCCGTCTTGCCGGCGGGGGTGGCGGGGTCTGTGGCGCGACCACGGTGCCGGGACGGGAGAGCACGGTCTCTTCCAGGCTGCCCGCCGGGCCGTAGAAGGTGAACGCCACCGCATCACCCAGGCCGATGACGTCCTCGTTGTTCAGCACGTGGGGCGCGGTGAGCCGGATGCCATTGATGAAGGTGCCGTTCGTGCTGCCCAGATCCTCCAGCACCATCACGCTCCCCTGCCGGGTCAGGCGCGCGTGTTGACGAGAGACCTGCGGGTGGTTGATCACGACTTCCGACGCCGGATCTCGCCCGATCATGACCATCTCGGTCTCCAGGGTGAAGGTCCGCCCTGGCTCCGGCCCGCGGGTCATCACCAAACGAAAACCTTCGCTCATCCTGCACCTCCCACTGCAAGGCTGAAGAGACAGAAGTTCGGGCCGTAGTATACGCCGGATAGACGCGGTTGTCAAATGTAGGGATTGTGGTACACTCTTACCGTGATGCATATCGTTGATGCCCACGAAGACATCGCCTGGGATATCCTGGCGCTGGGGCGGGACCTGCTGCGCAGCGCCTGGGAAACGCGCCGCCTCGAAGAGGACAGCCCGGTCGTGACCAGCAACGGCCGCTGCATGCTCGGCCTGCCGGAGTGGCTGGACGGCGGCGTGACGGTCGTTATCGGTTCGCTCTTTCTCCCCCCCAGGCACAGCGCCGATAACGAGTGGAGCCGGCGGCAGGCTTACGCCGACGCCGATGAGGCCCACCGCATCGGGATGACCCATCTGGATGCCTACCATCGCCTGGCCGAACGGGCGGAGGCGATCACGCTGCTACAGAGCCAGACCGACCTGGAGGCAGTGCTGGCGGCGCGGGAGCAGGGCCTCCCGCGGCTTGGCATCGTTGTGTCTATGGAGGGAGCCGACCCCATCCGTGAACCCGGCGAGGTAGAGGAGTGGTTCGCGCGCGGCGTGCGGGGGGTCGGCCTCACCTGGGCGGCTGGTTCTCGCTACGCGGGCGGCAACAATGCCCCCGGCCCCCTCAGCGATGCTGGGCGGACGCTGCTGCCGGCCCTGGCGCAGTTCAACATGCTGCTCGACCTGGCGCATATGGCCGAGGAGGCCTTCTGGGAGGCGCTGGAGCGGTACGATGGTCCGGTTGCCGTCACTCACGCCAACCCCCGTGCCTTCGTGCCCACCCCGCGCCAGCTCTCCGATCCCATGATCCGCGCCCTGGCCGAGCGGGACGGGGTGATGGGCATCGTTCCCTACAACCGCTTCCTCAAGCCTGGTTGGAGCCCCAGCGACGGCAAGGAGGCGGCAACGCTCCAGGATGTGGCAGCGGCGATAGACCACGTCTGCCAGGTGGTGGGGGACGCAGCCCACGTGGGCCTGGGCTCCGACTTCGACGGCGGCTTCGGCGCCGAGGCGACGCCGGCTGGTCTGGAGACAGTGGCCGACCTGGGGCGCATCGCTGCTGCGTTGGAGGAGCGGGGGTACGCGGAGGCGGACATCGCTGCGGTGATGGGCGGGAACTGGTTGCGCCTGCTGCGCCGCGTGCTGCTATAGACGCCCTGGTTCTGCCCACTTTGCGACTCATTGTCATTGGTCATTGAGCCATTGGCCATTGAGCACTTGCCGTTCAGGTCATGTCGTGCTAGAATAACACATCGTGCAGCGATGCGATTTGACATCCTGACACTCTTTCCGGAAATGTTCCACGGCCCGTTGCAGGAGAGCATCCTCAAGCGGGCCCAGGAACGTGGCCTCATCTCTGTTCACCTTCACAACATACGCGATTATGCCGCTGGCCGTCACCGCATCACCGACGATGCCCCTTTCGGGGGCGGCGGGGGCATGGTGATGAAGCCTGAGCCCCTCTTCGCGGCCGTCGAGGCGATAAAGCCACAGGCGGAGGAAGGACCGGTCATCTTGCTGAGCCCCCAGGGGCGGCTGTTCACCCAGGTGGTGGCCGGTGAGCTGGCGCACCACTCCCGGCTGATCCTCATCTGCGGGCGATACGAAGGGGTGGATGAGCGGGTGCGCGAGCACCTGGTCAGCGACGAGATCAGCATCGGCGATTACGTGCTCAGCGGCGGCGAACTGGCGGCGCTGGTGGTGGTGGACGCGGTCACCCGCCTGTTGCCGGGGGCCTTGGGCGACCCCGGGGCGGTGTTCGAGGAGTCCCATGCCCGCGGGTTGCTGGAGTACCCCCACTACACGCGCCCGGCGGTCTTCCGCGGGTGGGCGGTGCCCGAGGTGCTGCGCAGCGGCGATCACGCCGCCATCGTCCGCTGGCGTCAGGAGCAGGCGCTGCGACGCACCTGGGAACGGCGGCCTGACCTGTTGGAACGGGCTTCCCTCACGCCGCAGGAACGGGAACTTCTGGCGCGCTTGAGGGAACAGCCCGGCGAGCGTTGAACCTTTTCCTGGTTCAAACGGTATAACACATGGGACTGTCGCGACGGGAAGAGCCTTCATTGGCTGCTGGGGATGCGGACGCGTATCTCCTTTCTCGCCTGCGCAGGGGAGACCTGGAGGCGCTGGGCCTGCTGTATGAGCGCCACAAAATGGAGGTCTTCCGCACTGCGCTGGCCATCACGCGAGACCAGGGCGCGGCAGAGGACATCCTGCAGGAGTGTTTCCTGCGCCTCTACGCCAACGCTGGCCGTATCTGGGCCGATCGGCCCCTGGGGCCGTGGCTCTACCGCGTGACGGTCAATCTGAGTTACGATTGGTATCAGGACCGCCAGCGCTGGGTCGGGCCGCTGGAAACGATGGTAGAGCGGCTGATCTCTCCTCTTCACGCGCTGCCGGAGCCGCTGGCGGAACGGACAGAGGTCCAGGAGCAGGTGCAGAAGGCGCTGGAGAGGCTCCCCTTCAGCCATCGGGTGGTGGTGGTGCTGTTCTACCTGGAGGGGCTGAGCCTGAAGGAGATCGCCGAGATTCTGGAGGTCCCGGAAGGCACGGTCAAGTCCCGCCTGCACTACGCCAGGGAGTCGCTCAGAGAGATGCTGACCGAGTGGCGACCGGTCGCCAGGGTGGCCTGTGAGTTCACGTGACGGGTATCGCACGATAGATATGCTGATCGTCGAGGCGCTCCGGGCGCAGGTGGAAGGGGCGCAGCCCTCTCCGCACGTCTGGCGGCGCATCCGGCGACAGGCGGCAGGCCTGGCTTTCCTGGGTTGGGCAGTGGCGGCGCGAGCCGGGGAGGCCATGCGCGCGTTCCTGCCGGGCGGAGAAGGTGCTTTCGACGCGGCGTCGCTGCCCAGCGGAGGGCCACTCTGCTGGCGGTATGAGCCGACGGCGCTCTTGCTTCTGGGCGTCGGGCGAATGGCCTTTCGGTTGGGCTGGTAGTTGGCGCATAAGGCGATCATTCTCTAACGGGTGAGGAGGTCTATGGCGGAATTGCTGGAAGTGCAGGGTCTGGAGACCCGTTTCTTCACGCGAGATGGAGTCGTCCATGCAGTGAACGGCGTGGATTTTCGTCTCCAACAGGGGGAGACGTTGGGGGTCGTGGGAGAGAGCGGTTGCGGTAAGAGCGTGACGATGCTCTCTGTGTTGCGTCTGATCCCCCAACCGCCGGGCAAGATCACTGGCGGCTCAGCGGTTTTTCAGGGCAACGATCTCCTGAAGATGTCCGAAGAGGAGATCCGCCACATCCGCGGGGCGCAGATCAGCATGGTGTTCCAGGACCCCATGACCTCCTTCAACCCCGTGCTGACCATCGGGCGGCAGTTGATGGAGCCGCTGGAACTGCACCTGGGGATGTCCCGGACGATGGCCCGTGAGCGGGCGGCGCAGTTGCTGGAGATGGTCGGCATCCCCCAGGCGCGGGATCGGCTGAACGACTATCCGCATCAGTTCTCGGGCGGCATGCGCCAGCGGGTGATGATCGCCATGGCGCTCTCCTGCAACCCGCAGATTCTGATTGCTGACGAGCCGACCACCGCGCTCGACGTCACCATCCAGGCGCAGATCGTCGAGTTGGTCAAGAAACTGCGCGACGAAATCGGCATGGCGGTGATCTGGATCACTCATGACCTGGGGATCATCGCCGGTATCGCCCACCGGGTCGTGGTGATGTACGCTGGTTACATCATCGAGGAGGCGCCGGTCAAGGAGTTGTACGGCAATCCGCAGCACCCGTATACTCTGGGGCTGATGGGCAGCCTGCCGCGGCTCGACGAGCGCGAGCGGCGCCGCCTGGTCTCCATTGACGGCCTGCCGCCCATCCTCTATGAGTTACCCAATTACTGCCCGTTCGCCCCACGCTGTGCTTACGTCATCGAGCGTTGCTGGAATGAGAATCCCCCACTGGTGCAGCGCAGCGTGGACCACAAAGTGGCCTGCTGGGTGGATGTGGCTGAGGGGAGGCGTCCGGCATGAGCGAGAACAACATCCTGTTGCGCGTGGAGAACCTGGTCAAGTACTTCCCGATCACCCGCGGCATCATCTTCCAGAAACAGGTCGGCGCGGTGCACGCGGTGGACAACATCTCGTTCTTCATTCGCCGCGGCGAGACCTTCGGCCTGGTGGGTGAGTCGGGCTGCGGCAAGTCCACTACCGGGCGCACCATCCTGCAGCTCTACCGCCCGACATCGGGTCACGTCTATTTCGACGGCATTGACCTGACGACCATCAAGGGGCAGGAGTTGCGCCGCATGCGCCGGCGCATGCAGATGATCTTCCAGGACCCCTATGCCAGCCTGAACCCACGTATGACCGTGGGCGAGATCGTCGGCGAGCCGCTGATCATCCACGGGGTAGCCAAAGGGGCGGAGGTACGCGAGCGGGTGGAATACCTGCTCTCCGTGGTTGGCCTGAACCCGGTCTTTGCCAACCGCTACCCGCATGAGTTCTCCGGCGGGCAGCGGCAGCGCATCGGCGTGGCCCGCGCCCTGGCCCTGCAGCCGGAACTGGTGGTCTGCGATGAGCCCATCTCGGCGCTGGATGTCTCCATCCAGGCGCAGGTGGTCAACCTGCTGGAGGACCTGCAGGATCAGTTCGGGCTGACCTACCTGTTCATCGCCCATGACCTTTCGATGGTACGGCACATCAGCGACCGCGTGGCGGTGATGTACCTGGGGGTCATCGCCGAAATGGCGAGCCGGGATGAGATCTACAACAATCCGTTGCACCCTTACACCCAGGCGCTGCTCTCGGCGGTGCCGGTGCCAGACCCTCTGGTGGAGGAGAAGCGGCGACGGATCATCCTGGAGGGAGACGTGCCGAGCCCGGTGAATCCGCCGTCGGGCTGTCGCTTCCGCACCCGCTGTCGTCTGGCGGCGGAAATCTGCGCGGAACAGGTGCCCGAGTGGCGCGAGGTTCTGCCCGACCACTGGGTAGCCTGTCATATGGTCGTCTGACGTTTCCACGACGCCTTTCGGAAAGGAGGTGATGGTTGGGGATAAGGGTAGAAGTCGTCCGGTTGTCAGTTCCGAGAAACATCACTTTGACGTAAGGAGAGAAGAAGAATGCGTACCAAGCTGTTTGCTGTCGCTTCGCTGTTGGTGGTGGCGGCCCTGGCGCTGACCGCCTGCCAGCCGGCGGGCACCCCGATCGTGCAGACGGTGATCGTTGGCGGCACGCCGATGGTCGTGACGGCGACGCCCGCGCCCCCTCCCGCAGGGCCGAAGGTGCTGCACCTGAACATGGGCCCTGGCGACATCCCCACGATTGACCCGGCGCTCTCGACCGACACCTCGTCGGTGCAGATCGTGGAGGAGACGACGGTCGGCCTGACCCGCCAGAACGAGGAGACCACCGCGCTCGAGCCCGGTATGGCCACCTCGTGGGACATCAGCGAGGATGGGCTGGTCTACACCTTCCACCTGCGCAATGACGTGCCGTGGGTGCGCTACAACGCCGTCACGGGCGAGGTGGAGCAGGTGATGGACTGCTCGGAGGAGCCGCAGCCGCGCATCGTCAACGCCTACGACTTCGAGTACGGCATCCTGCGCACGCTGAATCCGGCGACCGCCTCCGAGTACGCCTACGTGCTGGCCTTCGCCATCGCTGGCGCTGCGGACTACAACGCGGGCGTGATCACCGACACCACCCAGGTAGGCGTGCGCGCCGTTGACACCTACACCCTGGAGATCACCTTCAACGAGCCGGCGGCCTACAACGCCAACATCGCCGGCATGTGGGTGGCCCACGCCCAGCCGCGCTGGCTGATCGAGGGCGACGACTGCACCGAGGGTCAGGGCGACCGCTGGACCGAAACCGGCTTCTTCCAGGGGTATGGCCCGTACACTCTGAAGGAGTGGGTGCACGACTACTACATCACCCTGGTGCGCAACCCCTTCTGGCCTGGCAGCGACAACATCCCGCAGGCCGCGATTGACGAGATCAACTGGGTCATGCTGGATGAGGTCCCGGCCTTCGCCGAGTTCGAGGCTGGCAACCTGGATGTGGCTGGCGTGCCCTCGGCGGAACTGGATCGCGTGCGCGCGGATCCGGAACTGTCGCAACTGCTGGTGATCGCCCCGGTGCTGTGCACCTACTACTACGGCTTCAACACCCAGGCCCCCATCGTGAACGATGTCCGCGTGCGCCGCGCCCTCTCCATGGCTATTGACCGCCAGGCGCTGATTGACAACGTGCTCAAGGGCGGTCAGGAGCCGGCGCAGTGGTTCTCCCGCCCCGGCCTGGCCGGCGCCCCGACCATGGCGGATCACCCCGACCTGGGCGTGCACTTCGACCCCGAGGCGGCGCGGGCCTCCCTCCAGGAGTACCTGGATGAGACCGGCCAGACCGCCGATCAGCTCAACATCACCCTCATGTTCAACACCTCCTCCGGCCATCAGCGCATCGCCGAGGCCATCCAGCAGATGTGGGCGGAGAACCTGGGCATCAACGTCCAGCTGACCAACCAGGAGTGGGCGGTCTATCTGGACACCATCAAGGATCCCGTGGCCACGCCGCAGATCTGGCGGCTGGGCTGGTGCCAGGACTACCCGGATGCCAACAACTTCATCCGCGAGGTGTTCGCTGTCGGCGGCTCCGCCAACCCCAATGGCGCTGGTGGCGGTGGCGTTGGCTGGGAGAACCCCGTGTTCGAGGAGCTGGTCGTCCAGGCGGCCCGGGAGCAGGATCCGGCGGCTCGCGTTGAGCTGTACGCGCAGGCTGAGCAGATCCTGGTCTACGAGGATGCGGTGATGATCCCTCTCTACTGGTACACCCGCAACACGCTCACCCGGCCCTACGTCACCCGCACCTTCTCCGTGCTCGGCGGCCTCGAGCACATCGAGAAGTGGGACATCGCTCCGCACTAGTAGACCACTGGTGACAGATGTTGGGGGGGAGGTTTGCCTCCCCCCCAACCCCATCTGACGAGGAATCTGCTCCCTGAGGGAGGTGGTTGATGGGTCGGTATATCGTACGTCGTTTGTTGTGGATGCTCGTGGTCTTGCTCGCCCTTTCGGCGATCACGTTCTTCCTGATGCATGCGGTTCCCGGGGGACCGTTCGATCGGGAAAAGGCGCTGCCGCCGGAGATCATCGCCAACCTGGAGCAGCGCTATCATCTGGACGAACCATTGCTTCAGCAGTACGCCCGGTATCTCTACGATGTATTCATCCCCCACCTGTCCAGGACTCCTCCTGGCAGATCGTTGATGGACGATCACCTGATCAACATCAACCTACGAGTGGGGGGACTGTGGCTGAAGTGGATGAACTTCGGTCCTTCGTACCACTCCCTCAGCCGCACGGTGAATGACATCTTCCGGCAGCAATTGCCGATCTCTGCCCAGTTGGGGACGATGGCTTTGTGCGTGGCGCTGATCATCGGCGTGCCGATGGGTATCATGGCGGCGCTGAAACAGAACACTATTTTCGACTATGTGGGAATGAGTGTAGCCATCTTCGGCGTGTCGGTGCCGGTGATTATTTTGGGCCCCATCCTGGTCTGGATTTTCGGTGTAGAACTGCGTTGGCTGCCCGTCACCGGATGGGGCGCCTCGCCGCCGTACATCCTCGGCTTCCTGCCTCGGCCAAGTGTGGAGTTCTTCAGGTACGCCGCGATGCCCTCGGTGGCGCTGGGGTTGGGCAGTTCGGCGATCATCGCCCGCCTGACGCGGGCCAGCCTGTTGCAGGTGATCCGCGAGGACTACATCCGCACCGCGCGGGCTAAGGGTCTGGCGGAGCGGGTGGTCATCGTCCGCCACGCGCTCAAGAACTCCCTCATCCCGGTGGTGACCATCCTGGGGCCGATGTTCGCGGCCCTGGTTACCGGCACTTTCGTCACGGAGACGATCTTCGGCATCCCCGGCATGGGCCGGTACTTTGTGACCAGCATCACCAACCGGGACTATCCGGTGATTATGGGCACGATCCTCTTGTACGCGGTCTTCCTGGTGGTGGCGAACCTGGTGGTGGACATCGTCTACGCCTACCTGGATCCGCGCATCCGCTACACGTAGAGGGTCGGAGGAGAAGAACAATGAGTGCACAGAACAAGAGCACAGGGCTGGCCGAGGCGCTGAACGGAGGAGCGGGGGGCGCGCCTCTGAGCCGCAAGAGCGAGAGCCTGTGGGCTGACGCGGCTCGCCGCCTGCTGCGCAACCGGGCAGCCATACTGGGAGGTGTGATTGTCATCCTGTTGCTCCTGACGGCGATCTTCGCTCCTTTCATCGCCCCGCGCACTTTCGCCGAGCAGGTGCTGGTGGACAACAATGTCGTCCCATCGTGGGTTCCACGGGTCTTTCCCAGCATGCGTGACTATGCCCGGATCAGCGGAGACTACCTCTTGGGAGCCGACTATGTTGGCCGTGACCTGTTCAGCCGCATCATCTACGGGACGCGCATCTCGCTCACCGTGGCCCTGATCGGCCCGTTGATCAGCCTGTTGATCGGCGTCACCTTCGGCAGCATTTCCGGCTACTTCGGCGGGCGGGTGGACAACCTGATGATGCGTATCGTGGATGTGCTCTACGGCTTCCCCGGCCTGCTGTTCATCATCCTGCTGATGGCCTTCTTCCGCGGGACCCTCTCCCAGCCGGAGCCAGGCACATTCGCTTACACCATGAGCGAAATAGACCGCCGTATGGGCGGGATGTTTTTCATCTTCATCGGCATCGGCCTCACTGCCTGGGAGACGATGGCCCGCCTGACGCGCGGTCAGGTGCTGTCGGTGCGCGAGAAGGAGTTCATCGAGGCGGCGCATACCATCGGTGCTGGCAACCTGCGCATCATGTTCCGCCATATCCTGCCCAACATCGTCGGCCCGCTGGTGGTGTCGGAGACGCTGACCATCCCCAGTTACATCTCCACCGAGGCCTTCCTCTCCTTCATCGGCCTGGGGGTCAACCCGCCCACCCCGTCCTGGGGGGCGATGATCTCCGACGGCTCGGCGGTGGTGCGTTCCTATCCCAACCAGACCATCTTCCCGGCGTTGGCGCTGGCGATCACGATGTTCGCCTTCAACTTCCTGGGTGACGGCCTGCGCGACGCGCTCGACCCGCGCCTGCGCGGCACGCAATAGCCCGTCGCTGGCATCGCAGACTGACAAGGGGCGGTCCACGGATGAACCGCCCCTTTTTGTCAGGCGGGGAAACAGATGGTCTTCCCTTACCGTGTTGATCGAAGACTGCGCCCAAAACGGCCGAAGAGAGTCAGCGGATTGAGCAGATGAAGCGGATTTGTCTACAGAAACCCGCTGAATCTGCTCAATCTGCTGAGCGATTCCTCGCTGTTGGCACTCTGAACCAGGAACAACACTCAAGAGGGAGACTACCCATGTGCTGAAGACTCTCGAACGGCTGCTGACTCTATTCACGGCGGAGCCGCTCGAGGGATATCTCTGGGTTGTGGAAGAGGAGCGGGTAAGAATCCGAGGTTGACCGCATATGCCCCAGGTCCAGACCTTTGCCGAGCGCGTGATCGCCAACGTCGAGCGGGTGATCGTGGGCAAGCGCGCCACCGTCGAGTTGGCGGTGATCGGGTTGCTCTGTCAGGGCCACCTGCTCATCGAGGACGTGCCAGGAGTGGGCAAGACGGTCCTGGCGCGCAGCCTGGCCCGCTCCCTGGGCTGCTCCTTCAGCCGCATTCAGTTCACCCCCGACATGCTGCCCAGCGACGTCACCGGTGTCTCCATCTTCAACCAGGCCAGCCGCGCCTTCGAGTTCCGCCCTGGCCCGGTGATGGCGCAGATCGTCCTGGCGGACGAGATCAACCGCGCCACGCCAAAGACTCAGGCGGCGCTGCTGGAGGCGATGGAGGAGCGGCAGGTCACCGTGGACGGCAAGACCTACGTGCTGCCGCGGCCGTTCATGGTGCTGGCCACGCAGAACCCCATCGAGTACGAGGGCACTTTCCCTCTGCCCGAGGCGCAACTCGACCGCTTCCTGTTGCGAGTGCGGTTGGGCTACCCGGCGCTGGACGACGAGGTGCGCGTGTTGGAGGGGCAGCAGTTCCGCCATCCGCTGGAAACGCTGGAGCAGGTGGCCTCGGCGGAGGAGTTGGCGCAGGCCCAGGAACTGGTGAAGACAGTCTACGTGGCCGCGCCGGTCAAGCGGTACATCGTCGAACTGACCCGCGCCACCCGTCAGCACTCCGACGTCTACCTGGGGGCCAGTCCTCGCGGCAGCCTGACCCTCTACCGCACCGCCCAGGCGCGGGCGGCGATCCTGGGGCGGGATTTCGTCCTGCCCGATGACGTCAAGGCCCTGGCCCTGCCGGCACTGGCCCATCGCGTCATCGCCAGCCCGGCGGCGCGTCTGCGCGACGTGCGGCCAGAGGAGATCGTCCAGGAGATCGTCGGCAAGGTGCCGGTGCCCGGAGGAGACCTGACCGGCGGAGTGTAGGATGAGCGCTTCGCTGCGCGTGGTGCTGGGGCTGCTGGGCCTCAGCCTCCTGGCGCTGGTGGTGACCGGCGCGCCGCTCTACGCTCGCCTGTGCTACCTCTTCGCCCTTCTCCTGCTGAGCAGTCGGGTCTGGTCCGCGCTGGCCCTGCACGGCGTGGAGGTGCGGCGCGAGACCCGCTTCCGGCGCGTCCAGGTGGGCCAGGTCTTCGAGGAGCGCTTCGAGGTGCACAACACCGGTCGCTGGCTCCAGCCGTGGCTGGAGGTGCGCGACCAGACCCCCCTGCCCGGCTCGCGCGGCTCCCGTCTGGTAGTGCTCCTCCGCGGCCGCCGCCGGCAGTCCTATCTGGCGCGCACCCGCCTGGTGCAACGGGGCATCTATCCCCTGGGCCCCACCCTTCTGTCGTCGGGCGACCTCTTTGGGCTGTTTCCCGTGAGCCGGACTCTGCCGGCGACGAGCAGCCTGCTGGTCTACCCGACGATGGTCGAGGTGCACGGTTTCCCTAACCCGCCGGGACTGCTGCCCGGCGGCGAGGCGCTGCGCCGCCGCACCCATCAGGTGACCCCTAACGCCGCGGGCGTGCGCGAGTATGCCTCCGGCGACCCGCTGAACCGCATCCACTGGGTCAGCACCGCCCGCCGCGACCGGCTGATGGTCAAAGAGTTCGAACTGGACCCGCTGGCGGAAGTGTGGATTTTCGTGGACGCGGCGCGGGCGGCGCAGGCGGCGTTGCCTTACTCTCCCCCCGACGTGGCCGCCGACATGTTCTGGATCGCGCCGACCGGCCTGACGCTGCCCCCTTCCACTGAAGAGTACGCCGTGAGCATCGCCGCTTCGCTGGCGCAGTACTTCTTACGGCGCGGGCGGGCGGTGGGACTGGTCAGCCACGGCGCGGCGCTCAACGTCCTGCCCCCCGACCGCGGCGGACGCCAGTTGGGCAAAGTGCTGGAGGCGCTGGCGGTGTTCCACGCCGAAGGGGAATTGCCCCTCGCTGCTGTGGCGACCGCCCAGGCGCAGCGCCTGCCCCGTGGCAGCACGGTGGTCCTGATCACTCCGGCGGTGGAAGAGCGCGTGGCCCTGGCCGTGGATGTCCTGCAGCGGCGGGGGTTGCGCCCGGTGGCTGTGCTGCTCGACGCCGCCTCGTTCGGCGGCCCGCCGGGCACGGACGGCCTGGCTGCGGCCATCGCGGCGCTCAACGTGCCGGTCTGCCGCGTGGCCTGCGGCGCGGACCTCTCGCTCGCGCTCAGCGCGGCTGACCTGGGAAGTGTGCGGCCATGAGCAATCGGTCAGCTCAACCCGCGCGGTGGTGGGATCTGACGGCGGCTGTGCTGCTGTGGGCCGTCCTCTTCACCGCCGTCAGGCGGCTGGAAATGACCCACTGGACCGACCACCTGGGGCGCATCCAGACCGTGGCCTTCCTGGCCGCCTGCATCGGTCTGGCGCTGGGTCAGAGCCGCTTCTCCCCCCCGTTGGCGGCCTTCTTCGGCCTGGCCTACGGCCTGCTTGCGGTCCCCTGGCAGATGAGCCTCACCGTGGGACGGGGTCTGGCCTTCCCTGAACGCCTGGCGGAGATGGGCGACCGGCTCGCGCTTTCCCTGATCCGCCTGGCGGGACAGCAGCCGGTGCGCGACCCGCTGCTCTTCCTGTTCCTGATGGCCGCCCTCTTCTGGGGGTTGGCGGCCTATGCTGGCTACCAGATCACCCGTCACGCCTCCCCGTGGCGCGCGGTGATCCCCCCGGGGTTGACGGCTTTGGTCATTCAGAACTACGACCCGTGGCCGACGACCCACACTCACCTCCTGGCCCTGTACCTGTTCCTGTCGCTGCTGCTGGTGGCCCGTGCGACCTACCTGCGCTGGCGCGCCCGGTGGGTGCAGGCCCGCACTCAACTGCCGCCCTTCAGCAGTCTCGACCTGGCTCGTGTGCTCCTGCCGGTGACGGCGTTGCTGGTCCTGCTGGCCTGGAACCTGCCGGCGGTGGCCTCCGCCCTGGCGCCCGCCGGGCAGGTCTGGCAGCGGGTCAGCCGCTCCTGGAGCGACGCGGCGGAGTGGGCGGGACACCTCTTCGCCTCGCTGCGCGCCAGCGCCGGCATTGTCAACGATTACTACACCGACCGTCTCGACCTGGGGCGGGGGAGCGAACTGGCGGACACGGTGGTGCTGACGGTGAACACGCCCCCCTCGGTTCCGGAAGGGGTGCGCTACTACTGGCGCGCCCGCGTCTATGACCACTACGAGGACGGGCAGTGGCGCAGCACGGTGGAGGATGAGCCGGCCTCCGTCGGCGGGAGCCTCGTCGTTCCTGACGTCGCCGGGCGCTGGACGGGGGTCTTTTCCTACACGTCCTCTTACCCCCTGGCCGCGCTCTACCTGGCTCCTGCGCCAGTGGATATCGGGGTGTCGGCCCGCGCCGACCTGACCCTGGAGGGGGAGCGGGTGGTGGACGTGCTGGCGGTGTATGCGGACCCTCCTCTGCGCGCCCAGACGACCTATCAGGCCCGCTCCGCCCTCAGCGCGGTGACGGTGGCCCAGTTGCGCGCGGCGGGCACAGACTACCCCGCCTGGGTGACGGCGCGCTACCTGCAATTGCCGCCCTCCATCACCCCGCGCACGCTCGAGGCCGCCCGCCTGCTCACCGAAGGGCTGGAGAACCCCTACGACAAAGCGGTCGCCATCACCGAGTTCCTGCGCACGGCCATCACCTATCAGCCGACGGTGCCACCCCCGCCGCGCGACCGGGAGATGCTGGACTGGTTCCTCTTCGACCTGCGGCAGGGCTTCTGCAACTACTCCGCCTCCGCCGGGGTGATCCTGCTGCGTGCAGCGGGCGTGCCCGCGCGCCTGGCGGTGGGCTTCGCCCAGGGGGAGCCGCTGGCGGACGGCAGCGGTTATCTGGTGCGTCAACGGGACGCCCACGCCTGGGTCGAGGTCTACTTCCCTGGCCTGGGTTGGGTTGAGTTCGAGCCGACGTCGTCGCAGCCGCCGATTGAGCGGCCGAGAGGAGAGGAGGAATCCTCTGCCGGGACAGGGGAGGGCGGGGCTGGCGAGCCACCGGCCGAGGGCGGCCCGACCGGCGAGGGAGGACAGCCCCAGTGGCCGGATCGTCTGGCGGAACTGCTGGCAGGGGAGGGGGATTTCCTGCCTGAGGAAGAGGAAGCGGCGCCGGCGAGGGAGAGGAACGACCGCCTGGCGTGGAGTATCTTCTACATCGCGCTGGCGGGGTTTCTGACGTTGTTGATCTGGCTGCTGCGTCACCGCCGCGACCTGCCGCCGCTGCCGGTCCTGCTGGAGAGTGGAGTGCGCCATCTTGGGTTGGAGCCGCCGAAGGTGCTGGCCCGCCGGGCGCACTTCGCGCGGCTGTCGCCGATGGCGCAGGCTTACGCGGAGATTGACCGGGCGCTGCGCCGGTTGGGGGAACCGCCAGGCGTTGCTGCCACCCCCTACGAGCGCGCTGCGGCGCTGGTCCGTCTGCTGCCCGAGTCTGCCGCTCCCGCGCGTTCACTGTTGGTGGAATACGAAGCGACGGTCTATAGCCCACGCAGCGGCAATACGTGGGCCGCGCAACAGGCGGGGAAGGCCATTCGCGCCCTGTCCCGGCGGGCGATGTGGCGGCGGTGGCTGCGGAGGAAGAGGTCAGCGGATTAAGCGGATTAAGCGGATTGAGCGGATTAAGCGGATTGAGCGGATTAAGCGGATTAAGCGGATTGAGCGGATTCTTGTGGGTATGAATCTGCTTGATCTGCTGAATCTGCTGACCCTACTTGCGGGTATGAATCTGCTTGATCTGCTGAATCTGCTGACCCTACTTGCGGGTATGAA
>Ga0209018_1000946_pt1 | contig 25254 bp, 18 predicted proteins | sample YNPBryBLVA2012_FD_185814 | JGI IMG/M metagenome (GOLD analysis project Ga0209018, IMG submission 185814) | Anoxygenic and chlorotrophic microbial mat microbial communities from Yellowstone National Park, USA - YNP Bryant BLVA 2012 (SPAdes)... ...
GATCCCGTTGCGTTCGCCGAAGATATACTCTTTCATCTTCGGATTCCAGCGCTTGGTCTGGTGCCCGAAGTGAACGCCCGCTTCGAGCAATTCTTTCATGGAAATGGAAGGCAAGGTGTCTCCTTACTTCACAGAAAAAGCCGGCGGAAAACCGGCGGGTTGATACCAGACCCGCCGCGCGCGGCGCCCGGCGCCCAAAGCGAGATTTGCCGGGCCGCGCGGGGCGGATCCAAAGACCGGGTCCACAGGCTGTGCCTGCCGCAAATGCAGGCTCAGCGCTTGGAGAACTGGAAGCGGCGGCGCGCGCCGCGCTGGCCGTACTTCTTGCGCTCGTGCTCGCGCGGGTCGCGGGTCAGGAACCCTTCGCTCTTCAGCTTGCCGCGCAGCTCGGAGTTGAACTCGCACAGAGCGCGGGCAATGCCGAGCCGCACTGCTTCCGCCTGGCCCGTGATCCCGCCGCCGTTGCAGGTGACCAGGACGTCGAACTTGTCCGCGGTCTCCGTGGCGAGCAGCGGCTGGCGGATCACCGCCCGGCTGCTGAATGTCGTGAAGTATTCGTCCGCCGGATGGCCGTTCACCGTGAAGGCGCCCGTTCCGGGCCGGAGGAACACACGGGCCACGGCGCGCTTGCGCCGGCCGGTTCCGAGGTATTGCAACTGTGCCATACGTTTCAATCCCGTGACAATCAACGCGCTACGGCCATCGCCTGGGGCTTCTGGGCCGCATGCGGGTGCCGGTCGCCGGCGTAGACCTTGAGCTTGCGGTACATCTGCTTGCCGAGTTTCGTCTTGGGCAGCATGCCGCGGATGGCTTCTTCCACCAGCTTCACCGGGCGCCGCGCGCGCAATTTGCCGGCCGGAATTTCAGTCAGCCCTCCCGGATATCCCGAGTGCCGGCGGTAAATTTTCTGCTCTTCTTTCTTGCCGGTGAGAACGGCTTTTTCGGCGTTCACAACAATGACGTGGTCGCCGCAGTCGAGGAACGGGGTGTAAATGGGCTTGTGTTTCCCCATCAGGATCTTGGCGGCCTGGCTGGCCACCCGTCCGAGAGCGAGGCCGCTGGCGTCAATGACGAACCAGTGGCGCTGGATGGCGCCCTTGGACGGAAATTCGGTCTTCATAGACAAACGATCTCCGTTCAACGAGGTACAAACACTTTATTCTACGGATCGCCGGCGCGGGGTGTCAAACACACCGCGCCTGTCGGCGGGCGCAGTCAAACACCCACAGTATAGCAAGTTGCGGCCCGCCATGCCCAGTCCGGCTCCAGGCCGGCGGCCCGCAGCCGGGGCGCGAATCGCTGCGCGTCGTAGTTGCCGGTCTCGAACTGCGCGCCGCGGTGCGTCAGCGTGTAGCCGCCCGGCACGGTCGAGCAGTTCAGCGTGAACAGGCAGCCGCCGCCGGCAGCCAGTTGCAGGCACGTCTCGAAGGACTCTCGCGTCGATACAAACGGCAGCACCGCCGGGAATAGCGAGCTGTGCCAGGCGACGAGAGAGCGAAAGACCCCGTCGTCCGGGAGGAAGCCGCCGGGATCGTACGGCGCACCCGGAGCGGGCCGCAGACGCGGGATGCCGAGGATCTCCGGTCCGCGGCCGCAGTGCGCGCGCAGCCAGCGCTGATGGGCTGCCAGCATCGACCAGTCGCGCCGCCAGTCCGCCAGCCCGCTCAACACGCCGTAGCCGGCCATTTCCAGGCCGGATTCAAACATACGTTCGTATGAATTCAGCCGCCAATAGAAATCTGTCTTCGTTTGACGCCCAGGATGGAGTTCGCGGTACCGGGCCGGATCATAGGTTTCCATCCAGACCACCGCAAAAGCCAGCCCGGCGTTGCGCAAACGGCGATATTCGTCAGCGGAGACAGGCTCCGCGCTCAGCCCCACGACGGGGCGCCCGAATCGCGAGAGAATGCGTGCGGTCAGTTCTACATGGCGGCAAATGTCGTCCACGGCGATGCACGGATCGGAGGCGTAGACCAGCTCCACGGCACGCAAGCCGCGCTCTTCGGTGAGGAAGCGCACCTCCCGTTCGAGCTCGGTGTCGGTGAGCCGCACGCGGCGGAGTCCGGGATCGGTGGAACCGGCGCGGTAGTTGCAGTAGGTGCATCGTTCCTTGCACACCGATGTGACATACAGCGGCGAGACGGGGAACACGGCGCCGCCGAAGCGCTCGAGCTTCCGCAGCCGCGCGCGGGCGGCGAGGGCCGCGTCCAGCGGTCCCCCTGAGCCGAAGCCGGGATCGGCAAGGGGCGGCTCGGGTTCTTCGCACACCTGCCGCCAGAGGCTTTCAAACTCGCTCGAGTTCATCTCTGCCCGGGATTCTGATTTCAGAATAGCGCGGGCGCGCCCGCCCCTTTCTCCGGGGGGACAGGCGCGCCCGCAACTTCTCAGTGGCTCGCGATTTGCCGCAACACGTAAGGCAGAATGCCGCCCGAGCGGAAGTATTCCTGCTCGCGCGGCGTGTCGATGCGGACCCGCGCGCGGAAGACTTTCTCGGTGCCCGCGGCGTCCACCGCGCGCACAGTGGCCACGGGGCCAAGAACATTTTCGATTGAATATGTCTCAAAGCCCGTCAGCCCGAGCGACTGCCGCGTCTGCCCGTCCATGAACTCGAGCGGGAGCACGCCCATGCCCACGAGGTTGGAGCGGTGGATGCGCTCGAAGCTCTCGGCGATCACCGCCTTCACGCCCAGCAGCGCCACGCCCTTCGCCGCCCAGTCGCGCGAGCTGCCCGAGCCGTACTCCTTGCCGGCCAGAATCAGCAGCGGCACGCCCTGACGCTGGAATTCGACGCTCGCGTCGTAGATGAACACCGGCTCGCCGCCCGGCGCCATGGCGGTGTAGCCGCCCTCCACGCCCGGAACCAGCTCGTTCCGCAGCCGGATGTTGGCCAGCGTGCCGCGCACCATCACATCGTCGTTGCCGCGCCGCGAGCCGTAGCTGTTGAAGTCCTTCGGCTGCACGCCGCGCGCGATCAGGTACTGCCCGGCGGGGCTGTTGACGGGGATGCTGCCGGCGGGGGAGATGTGGTCGGTGGTGATCGAATCGCCCAGCATGGCCAGCACGCGTGCGCCGCGAATGTCCTCCACCGGGGCGGCAGGATCGCGCATGGACTCGAAGTAGGGCGGGTGCTTGATGTAGGTGGACTGCGCATCCCAGGCGAAGGTGTCGCCTTCGGGCGTCTTCACCGCCTGCCACATCGAGTCGCCTTCGAACACCTTGCCGTACTCGTGCTCGAACATCTCCGGCTTGACGAAGCGGTTCACCGCGTCGAGCACCTCTTCGCTCGTGGGCCAGATGTCGCGCAGATAGACGGGCTGCCCGTCGCTGCCCTCGCCCAGGGGCTCGTTCACCAGATCGATGTCGATCCGCCCGGCGATGGCATAGGCCACCACCAGCGGCGGCGAGGCGAGATAGTTGGCGCGGACCTGCGGATTCACCCGCCCCTCGAAGTTGCGGTTGCCGCTGAGGACGCTGGCGACGACGAGCTTGTTCTCCGCCACCGCCTTCGAGACCTCCTCCGGCAGGGGGCCGGAGTTCCCGATACAGGTGGTGCAGCCGTAGCCCACCAGATGGAAGCGGAGCCGTTCGAGATACGCGAGCAGCCCGGACTCACGCAGGTAATCGGTGACCACTTTCGAGCCTGGCGCAAGCGATGTTTTCACCCACGGCTTCACCGTCAGGCCCTTCTCCACGGCTTTCTTCGCCAGGATGCCCGCCCCCAGCATCACCGACGGGTTCGACGTATTCGTGCAGGAGGTGATGGCGGCGATGACGACGGCGCCGTCGCTCACCACGGGCGTCTCGCGCTTCGGCTGCGCCAGCGTCGCCAGGAAGTTGTCTTTCACAGCCGGAAGCGACAGCCGGTCCTGCGGCCGCTTGGGGCCGGCCATGGAGGGCTCGACCGAGGCGAGATCCAGCTCGAGCGTGTCGCTGAACTCCGGCTCCGGCGAGTCCCTGGTCAGGAACATGCCCTGCTCGGAGTAGTAGGCCTCGACGAGCTCGACCAGCTCCTTGGGCCGGTTGCTCATGCGCAGGTAAGCGAGCGTCTGCGCATCGACGGGGAACACGCCGATCGTGGCGCCGTACTCGGGCGCCATGTTGGCGATGGTGGCGCGGTCGGCCAGCGGCAGCTCCAGCACGCCGGGACCGAAGAATTCGACAAACTTGCCGACGACGCCCTTCTTGCGGAGCATCTGCGTGACTGTGAGCACGAGGTCGGTGGCGGTGACGCCCTCGCGCAGCCTGCCATACAGCCGGAAGCCGACCACCTGCGGCAGCAGCATGGAGATGGGCTGGCCGAGCATGCACGCCTCGGCCTCGATGCCGCCCACGCCCCAGCCGACCACGCCGAGGCCGTTGATCATCGTCGTGTGCGAGTCCGTGCCGACCACCGTGTCCGGAAACGCCATTCCGCCGCGCGTCACAACCGCCGTGGCCAGATATTCCAGATTCACCTGGTGCACGATGCCCGTCCCGGGCGGCACGGCGCGGAAATTCGAGAATGCCTTCTGCGCCCAGCGCAGCAGGGAGTAACGTTCACTGTTGCGCTGGTATTCGAGCAGCACGTTCCGCTCGAACGCCTTCGAGGTGCCGAATTCGTCGACCTGCACGGAGTGGTCAATGACGAGGTCGACGGGGATCAATGGATTGGCCTTTCTCGGATCCTGGCCCATGCGCGCCAGCGCGTCGCGCATGGCGGCAAGATCGACGACGCAGGGCACGCCGGTAAAGTCCTGGAGGATCACCCGCGCGGGCATGAACTGGATCTCCTGCGCCTCCCCGCGGGAGTCCCAGCGGGCGACATACTCGATGTCGCCGCGGCGGACCACCGTGCCGTCCTCCATGCGAAGGAGGTTTTCCAGCAATACCTTGATCGAATAGGGAATGCGTTTCAGCTGAAAGCCGGCGCGCTCGAGCGCGTCCAGCCGGAAAATCTGGTATTCGCGTCCGCCCACGCGCAGGGCGGCGGCGGCCTGGAAGGAATTTGTGCTGGTCATGGTGCCAGCTTCAATTGTAGCGGGGCCGGGCGCGCGGACTGCGCGGCGGGGCTACCAGGTTCGCTGCTTGAGAATCTGCTGGATCTGCTCCTTCGGCACGGGCAGCTTGTCGATGTGGTCGCGCAGCCACCGGGAGAAGTCTTTTTCGATCTCGTCGGTCCAGCGCGCGTCGATCTGGCCGGAGGTGTACTTGCCCTCGCGGAGGCGCTGGTGGCCGAACATGTCGCGCAGGCGCACGATCTCGCTGGTGATGGCGACTTTCTCCGCCAGGTGGGGCGGAATGAAGATGACGCCGCCGTCGCGGCCGAGCACGACGTCGCCGGGCATGACCGTGGCGCGCCCGATGCGGACGGGCGCGTTGATCGAGATCAGCGTCGAGTTCAGCCGCGGCCCCGAAGAGCTGAAGTGGTGCGACGGATGGTAAAAGCGCACGAAGGAGACGAAGTTTTCCAGCTCTTTCAGGCCGGCGATGTCGCGCACGGCGCCGTCATACACGATGCCGTTGCCGGACTTCGCGTAGATCGCGTTTCCCACGTTGTCGCCGATCGACGGCCCGTCGATCTTCAGTCCAAAGTGGTCGCACACATAAACGTCGCCGGGCTGAAGCATGTCGACGGCCCACGCGTTGGGCGCGCCTACGCGGCCGCCGCGCTTTCCCTCGGCTTCAATCACCTTGTGGATGTCCGGCCTCCCGGGCACCCACGCCGCGGTGAGCGCGCGGCCCACCAGCACCTTGCCCGGATGGATTTCCAGCCAGCCGTCCTCGTACTGGTAGTTGTACCCTTCGTTGCGCAGCACGGCCCAGGCCTCTTCCAGCGTGACCTCGCGCATGCGCTTGAGGATTCCGTCCGGCACTTTCGGGCGGCCGTCAGGGAAGCGCTCGCCCTTCCACTCGGGCGTGTAGCGGATCAGGTCTTCTTTGGAGAACACGCCCGGCTGCGCCAAGGCGGAGCAGGCAAACGCGGCGGCGGCGAAAAGGAGGCGGGTTCTCATCGTTGCACCTCGGATCCTGTCCAATATACACGCCGCGGGGAGGATCAGAAACTCAGGACGAGGTGCCAGATCCAGGTGTAGGCGAACGCGTCGAGATCGTTCCAGATGCGGCGGCAGAGTTCTGCGTCGCCCCGGATGGCAGGAATTTCGCGGAGCTTGTCCTCCCAGCGGAAGCAGCCACGCGGCGGGCCGAAGTCCGGCATGGCGCAGCGCTCTTCCGGCGGCGGCGGGGGCGGTGCGGAGTTCGGCGTGGCGGAGTAGACGCCGTATTCGCGTGTGAATTCCGTCATGGCTCTGACGTTCTCCACGCGCGCGTCGCTTTGCAGGATGGCGGAGGCGTCCATGATGTATCCGCCGTTCTGGCCGCAGGTGTCGATCAGCTCCTTGCACTTCGCCCGTACTTCCTCGGGCGTGCCGAAGGCAAGCAGCGCGTTGGGCACTCCGCCGCTCAGGCAGAACTTGTGGCCCAGCTTCTCGGCGCAAAGCTTCGGGTCGCCACGGTCGATGTGGTAGATGATGCTGCCGGCGGGCAGCGTGGCGAAGGTGTCCAGATGCGCGTCCCACTTGCCTTCGGCGTAGAAGAGAACCTGGTTGCCGCGCGCCCACACGGCTTCCACCATGGGCCGGAACGTGGGCCAGAAGATCCGCTCGAAGTCCTGGTGAGAGATGAAGGGCACGCAGCTGCGGTGCATCCACACGGGGATGGGCAGCTGATGGTCCGGATCGAGCCCCGAAAGCGCGATCTGCGCCAGATGGGGCGCCAGGGCACGGCAGGCTGCTTCGACTTTTTCGGGGATTTCCTTCAAGTCGAAGGCGAGCCCGAGATAGCCGCGGAACTTGTCGGCGAGCACATCCAGAGGCGCCTTGAGCATGCCGCTGATGGCGGACACCGTTCCGGTCTCCTCCCTCATGCGCTCGATCTGCGGGCCGAAGGCGGTGAAGTAGTCCGCCATGGCCCAGGCGCTTTTCACGAGCGCGAGATCGCGCCGCATGGGCGACGCGGCATACTCGGACGAAATGCGCGGCAGCCACCTGGTCCAGAGGAAGGCGACGGGGTCTTCGATCAGCTCGTCGTATTCCTCGCGCAGCATCCAGGCGTTTTCCTGTGGCGGCTCGCGGTACTGGAAGCCGGTGTGTTCGTCGACGTCGATGCCCGGGATGGCGTAATAGCGCAGCCCTGCGGCGTGCGTCAGGCCTGTCCAGACATAGACCATGTTGGGCACCACGGCGTCCCAGTCATAGTCCTGGCAGCAGCGCAGGACGGCCTCGAACGCCTGACGGTAGTCGTGCGTCACCTGCTGCGCCGTCATGCCGCAGTGGCGGGCGGTGAATTCGGCGGCGAAGGGGCGCAGCGGAACGCGGTCCGGCTGGCCGTTGCGCATGGCGGTGACGTAGCGGTTCAGCCGCTGGGCATGGAGTTCCTGCATGGCGGCGGGCATGGCGCGAATCCCGGATCGAGAATATCAGACAAGCGGGCCGGATTCACCTCACGGGCTGGTGGCCAGCATGGGCGCCGACACGAGCCCGTAATCCAGAACGTCGTATGCCGCGCCCGGCGGCTGTCGATCCGGAAACTCCGCCCAGGCGTTCGGCCATGCGCGGAAGCGGAGCTTCTGCGGGTGGTGGAAGGGGCCGAAGACGTTGCGCGGCGTGCCGTGGACGCGCACTTCGATGCTTGCATTGCCCGCCGCGACGGGAACCTCCGTTTCGTAGGGCGGCCAGCCGATCCAGCCCAGCGCCTGTCCGTTGACCAGCACTTCGGCCAGCGCTCCCGACCACTCCTTCAGCGAGACCCGCAGGCGGCGGTGGCCGCGCGGGATGCGGACCCTGGACGAATAGCTCACCGTGGAACCGTAGAAGGGCATGCCCTGTCTGGCCCAGGAGCCGAGTGCGAGCGGCCTGGAGGCGGCTGTGATCTGGAAGCCTCTTTCGGCCGGGATCACAGCGAAGCTGCCGAGCAGGTAGAGGTTTTCCAGTTCCATGCGCGTGTCGAAAGGCGCGGCCTCGATGACAATTTCGTTCATTCCTGTTTTGGCCGCGGCGGCGGCCGGCGCGGCCTTCAGGTGCGGATCGAGCCACCGCTCTGCTTTGGAGAAGTCCACCGTCTGGCCGTTGAGCGAGACGCGGTAGAGCTCGGGCGCCTCGACGGCGAGGCGCAGGTCCTTCGGCGGCGCCCCCTGCACGGTGAACCGGAACGTGGCCCGGAAGCCCGTGCCTTCGCCGAACTTGCGGTCGAGCACGTTGCGGCGGAACTGCACGGCGTTGTCCCACGCTGGCCGTTCGAAGCCGTGGCGCTGCCAGATGGTCCAGTTGGCCCGCCACGTGTTCAGGTCCGGAAAGGTCTCGCCTGCCACTTCCAGGTCGCAGTAGTCGAGCACGAGCACGTTCGGCTCATTCGCCGAGACGGTCCACGAACTGGCGGGCAGAGTTCGCCAGCCGGGCTTGGCGGGCGCCGCCGCGGGCGCGGCATCCTTGCGCGCCAGCAGCAGCAGCGAGCCCGCCGGCGGCAGCTGCACGGAGAAGTCGATGCCGCGCTGGCCTTTGGTGAAGGGGTACGGGCGGATCTGCCCCGTGAGCGTGTCCCACTCTTCCAGCCCGGCAGCCTCCAGCGAGGCTTTGGCGGAGATGGCGGCGCCGGCGGAGTTGGCGAGGAAGATTACACGGTCGCCGGAGGGCAGCCAGCGCTCGAGAAAGCCCACCGGGGCGTCGATCCGGATGCGCGCGGGCAGGCGTTCGCGGATGGCGGCCAGCAGTCCGTCCTCGTCGAAGACGCGCACCCACTGCTTGCCCGCCTGTTCGCGGAGCTTCTGCAAGGCGTCGCTTTCGCGGCCATCCACATACGCGGGCGCCTCCGCCAGAGAAAGCACTGTGCCGCCGGCTTTCAGCCATTGCTCCAGAAGCGGCACGGTCTGGCGGCGCAGGTTGGCCACGTCGTGGGCGAGGACCACCAGGTCGTAGGCAGCCTTGCCTACGCGGAACTTCTTGTCCTCCACCTTGCCGAACCACTCGAGCACGTACTCGTCGCCGTAGTCGTAATCCACCTGATGGTCGGCGAGGAACTGCGCCAGCCGCGCATTGTTCTCGCGCATCTTCTCGAGTTCCGGCGCCGCCGCGCCGCGTCGCGCCAAGAGGAATCCCGTGGTGGTCGGATGAATCACCAGCACCCGGTGGCGGGCCTCCGAGAGGCTCGAAAGCAGCGAGACGCGGGCGAGATGGTCGGCGTGCGGACGATAGGCGGACCACCAGGAAGCGGCATCGGAGAAGCTCTGCGGGTGGTCGCGCTTGCGCGCCCCCCGCACGGTGGTGAACGAAAGGTGTTGATCGACGAAATTGACGCCATGCACCAGCAGCCAGTCGCCGAAGCGCTTCAGGTGTTCCATCGTCGCGTCCCAGCCGGCAACGCCGTAGGCTTCGCAGAACAGGCGGCGGCCGAGCTGGTGGCTGACGCTGGCCGACTGGCGGATCGTGAAGAGGTAATGCGGCCGCAGCTCCTGCCCTCCGAGCATGTCGATGCCGGGCACGTGCTGGAAGGCGTGAAGCGAGGCATCGGCGGGCGTGATCCATGGATAGGGCCATTCGTGCTCCATGAAGTGGCCGGTGAACTGGAGCCCGTTGCGGTCGCACCATTCGAACATGGGGCGCATGAAATGTTCGATCCAGAGATCATGGAGCGTCTGCCAGTAGTCGAACCGCGCCTTGCGCCATTCGCCGGTGTCCCAGTACAGCGACGGCAGGTGATCGGTCAGGTCGTAGCCGTTCCGCTTCCGGAACTCGGCCAGTGTGGTCCAGGAAAGCGGCAGCGCGAGCCGGGCGCTGTCATAAGCGCCGCCGGTGGCGAGCAGCGGCTCATCGGTGAACGCCCAGCGTACGGTCTTGCCGAACTCGCCGCCGAGTCTGCGGCGGTAGGCTTCGTATGTGGTTTCCAGAAAGACCTGCGCCGTGCGCGGGTTGGTCAGGTCGACGTAAGGGAATCCCGCCGTCCACAGGTTGCCCGAAGCGCGCCGCAGGCGGAAGGCCACTACCTGCTCGCCCTCCCGGACCTCCTGCGGAGAGCGGACGCGCCGCAGGCTGCCGGGCTCGTCCGGCTTGCCGGCGAAGAAGGCGAGATGCTGCGGGTGAGGAGAGACCGCGGCCGCGGGCAGGCCGGTTTCCGCGACGACGAACTGGCTGGCGGTCTCGGGAGCGAGCGCGGGCACATGGCCGCCGGCGAAGCCTGACGGGTAGGAGTTCTCATCGTAAATGTTGACGAGCAGGCCGAGGCGCTTGCCCTCTTCGAGCGCCTCGCGCCAGAGCTTGAACCACTCGGGGCCGAGGTATTCGGTCATCAGCCCGGGGCGCGGATGGACGAACGCGCCGCCCATGCCCTGCCGGCGGTACTGGCCGAGCATCTCCTTGATCCGCGCCGGGTCCATCTCGTCGTTCCATACCCACAGCGGCATGGACCGGTACTCGGGCGGCGGGTCGGCGAAGGCTTTGCGGAGCTCGGCGGCAGGGAGCGCGACCGCAGGCTGGAGCGCCCGGGGCTCGGGCGGAGCGCCGGATTGCGCCCAAAGCGCGGGCGCGGCGGCGAGGAGAAGGATGAAACGGATCAAGACGTCCTCCATTCGCCCCGATGCTATCGCAGCGCACAGGGGGAAGGAGGCGCCGGCCCGCGCGGACTTGACCGGGGCGCTGGCCTGCCATAGAGTGGCTCAGGAAAGGCCAGGCAAGGAGAGACGGAGATGAAAACAAACCGGCGAAGATTTGTTCAGGCGGCCCCGGCGTTCACTCTGGTGCCCCGCCATGTGCTGGGCGGGCAGGCGGCGCAGCCCGCGCCGGGCGAGAGGATCCACATCGCGCTGGTGGGCTGCGGCACGGAGGCGATCCGCGAGCTGCCGCAGTTCATCCGGCACCCGGCGCTGCGGTTCACGGCGGTGTGCGATCCCTGCCGTCCTGCGGCGGGTTACCGCGACTGGTCAGCCAACGGGCTGCTCATGGGGATCCGCAAAATGCTGGAGCAGCCGGATTGGGGCGCGGGCTTCGATTCGGTGATCCCCGCGGGGCTGGACGTGGCGCGCAATGTGATCGAGACGTATTACAAGGCGCCGGGCTCGGTGCGCGCCTACACCGACTTCCGCGAGCTGCTCGACAAGGAGACGGACTTGCAGGCGGTGTGGATCATGACGCCGGACCACCACCACGGCTGGATGGCGATGCGGGCGATGGCGCGGAAGCTGCACGTGATGATGCACAAGCCCATCGCCAACCGGCTGCATGAGGCCAAGGCGGTGATCGAGGCGGCGAAGAAGACCGGGGTGGCGACGCACTTTCTGGCGTGGAACACGGGCAACGGCATCGGGCAGGTGAAGCAGTGGATCGACTCGGGCGCCATCGGCACGCTGCGCGAGATCCACAACTGGACCAACCGCCCGGTGTGGCCGCAATACATGGAGCTGCCGCCGGAGTCGCCCGTGCCGCGCGGATTCGACTGGAACCTGTGGCTGGGGCCGGAGAAGGAGCGCCCCTACAGTCCGAACTACACCCACATGGTGTTCCGCGGCTGGTACGACTTCGGCGGCGGGACGCTGGCCGACATGGGGATCTACTCGCTGTGGTCCGTGTTCCGGACGCTGAAGCTGGGCGTGCCGGACGTGATCGAGCCTCTGCGTTCGCACCAATGCCGGTTTGACGGAAACAGCGCCACGCGGATCGCCAACGACTTTTCGTTCCCCGGCGCTTCGATGACCAGGATCCGCTTTCCGAAGACGGCCGAACGGCCGGCGGTGGATCTCTACTGGTACGACGGGGGCATGAAGCCGTTTCCGCCGGACGAAACGGGTCTGGAGGATCTGCCGCCGGAGGGCATGCTGTTCCGCGGGGACAAGGGCGTCATCGTGTCGGGCTTCCGCGTGGAGAAGCCGGTGTTGTATGCCGCCGGGCGGAAGCCGCAGGAGGCGCCGCAGCAGCCGCAACGTCCGGACGTGGCGGAGCTGTTCGTCACAGCATGCCGCGGCGGGCAGCCGTCGCCCGGGACGTTCACCGAGGCTTGGGGCATCTCCGAAACCGTCTGCCTGTGGGGCGCGGCGTTGCGCGCCGGCAGGCGGCTGAAATACGACGCCGCGGCGGGGCGCATCCCCAACGACGAGAAGGCCAACGAGTATCTGTCGCGCCAGTACCGCGCGGGATGGGAGCTGCCGCAGATCTGAGCCGGCGCGCGCGTTGCTAGCCTGTGAGAGATGGTCTGGCTGTGGGCTTTTCTTTTTCAGGCGGCGCTGGAACCCATGCCGCCGCGCTCTTTGGCGGAGACGGAGGCGATGCGCGAGGCGCGCAGCGTGCGCGAGAGCACGGCGGCGGCGCCTGCCGGGTGGCGGACCGTGGCGGAGAAGACCGACTTCTCCGAGACGGGGGATTATGAAGAGGCGGTGGAGTTCCACCGCCGGCTGGCCGCGGCGAGCCGTTTTGCGCGGCTTGTGGAGATCGGGCGGACGAGCGAGGGGCGCCCGCTGTACGTCCTGATCGCGAGCCGCGACCGCGCCTTTACGCCGGCTGCGGCGCGGCGCACAGGCAAGCCCGTGGTGCTGCTCCAGAACGGGATCCACGCCGGCGAGAACGGCGGCAAGGATGCGGCCATGTTGCTGCTGCGGGACCTTCTGGTGACGCGGCGGCTGGAGCGGCTGCTGGATTCCGTGATCGTGCTGTCGATTCCCGTCTTCAACCCGGACGGACACGAGCGAGCCTCGCCCTGGAACCGGATCAACGAGAACGGGCCGCGGCAGATGGGCTTCCGCGTGACGGCGCGGCGGCTGAACCTGAACCGCGACTACCTGAAGGCGGACGCGCCGGAAATGCGCGCCTGGCTGCGGATGTACACCGCCTGGCTGCCCGACCTGCTGGTGGACAACCATGTGACCGACGGCGGGGACGTGCAGTACGACCTGACCGTCGCTTCGCACACCGAACAGGACATCGCCCAGCCGGTGGGCCGCTGGGTGAAAGAACAATTCCTGCCGGGATTGTTCCGGCGGCTGGAGGCGCAGGGGCACGTTCCCGGCTTCTACATCGAGGGGCGCGCGGCAGGCAGCGGCGCGCCCGCCGTGATGACGGCCACGGCGCGTTATTCCACCGGATACGCCGCGGCGCAGAACCGCGCGGCGCTGCTCGTGGAGACGCACAGCCTGAAGTCCTTCCGGACGCGCGTGTGGTCGCACTGCGACGTCATGCGGGCGGCGCTGGAGCTGGCGGCGGACAGCGCGGCGGCGCTGCGGCGGGCGTCGGAGGAGGCGGACCGCCGGCAGGCGTCGGTGGCGCCGGGCGACGCGGTATTTCTGGAGGGCGCACCCGCGGGCGAGGGCGAACCCTACCTGTTGCGGCAGGTGAAGGCGGAGCGCGTGCCGAGCCCCGTCAGCGGCGGCACGGTGCTGCGCTACACGGGCGAGCGGCTCGATGAGAACGTGCGGCTCGTGCGGACGCTCGCGCCGAAGGTGGCGCCGCGCGCCCCGCACGGCTACATCGTGCCGCGCGAGTGGAGCGAGGTGATCGATCTGCTGGCGACGCACGGCGTGCAGATGATCCGGATCGAAAAGCCGCTCGAGGGCGAGTTCGAGACGGTGCGTTTTTCGGGCGTCCGCTTTGCCCCTTCGCCTTTCGAGGGGCGGTTCCGCGTAACGGCGTTTTCGGCGGAGCCCGTGCGGGCGCGAAGGAAGATTGCGGTGGGCAGCGTCTACATACCGGTGGCGCAGCGCGCCGGGAAGGTAGCGATGCATCTGCTCGAGCCCGAGGCGCCGGATTCGGCGGTGCGCTGGGGCTTCTTCCTGCCGGTGTTCGAGCAGAAGGAGTATTTCAGCGAGTTTGTGTTCGAACCCTTCGCCCGGCGCATGCTGGAAAGCGACGCGGCGCTGCGGCGCCAGTTCGAGCAAAAGCTGAAAGAAGATGCGCGGTTTGCGAGCGACGCGCGGGCGCGCCTCTTGTGGCTCTACGAGCGCTCGCCTTACTTCGAGCCGGACAAGAACCTCTATCCGGTGCTGCGTTGCGAGGCGCCGCCGCAGGGCATCCGGTGAAGGAGCCGCGGCCTTGCCCGGAGGCGGACTCGCGAAATGCTAAGATACAGGATTTTGCGCACGAGATTCGAAGCCACAGCCTTCGCCATGCGGCAGCTCTCCGCCGGAGATCCGCCCGCGAGTGGCGGATCGGCCGGCGATGAAGTCCCGGCTTGCGCCGGGCCGGAATGCGAATGAACGAAGACCGCCAAATCCCGCCTTCCGGGCCTTCGCCCGCCGTTCCGCTGCTGCTGTACGGGCTTCTGCTCGCCCTGGCAGGATTCCTGTTCTTCTGCGGCGCCTCGGCGGTGGATCTGGCCATGCGTCTGTTCGGAGCGCCGGAGCCCGGGTGGACCGGCGGCGCCTACCTCGGGAGCGGACTCGCTGTCTGGGCGGGCGCAGTGCTCTGCATCATTGATCTCTTCGTTCTGCTACCGGCCAAGAGACGCGGCAGGACAGTGGTCTGGGCGCCGCCGGCGAACCCGCGCCTGACGGTGGCGTTGACCGCATATAACGACGAGCAGAGCATCGCCGCCGCCGTGCAGGATTTCCTCTCACACCCGCTGGTGGAGCGCGTGATCGTGGTGGACAACAACAGCCGCGACGGCACGGCCCGGGCGGCCGCGGCCGCCGGCGCGGGCGTCGTGCAGGAACAGAGGCAGGGCTATGGCTGGTGCGTTTACAGGTGTCTGGAGGAGGGCGTGTCGCAGCCGGACACGGAGCTGACGCTCGTCTGCGAGGGGGACCTGACCTTCCGCGCCTACGACATCGACAAGTTCCTGGCCTATATCCCGCATGCGGAAATCGTGAATGGAACCCGCATCGTCGAGCAGCTGCGGCAGCGCAAGACGCAGTTGACGACGTTCATGTACTACGGGAACTTCTTTGTGGGAAAGCTGCTGGAAGCCAAGCACATCGGCCAGGGCACCTTCACTGATGTCGGCACCACCTACAAGCTGTGCCGCAACCAGACCCTGCGGCGGCTGCTGCCGGCGCTGAACCCTTCGGTGAACCTGGAATTCAACGCGCACTTTCTGGACGTGGCGCTGCGGGAGGGCGTGCACATGGTGGAGTGCCCGGTGACCTTCCACGAGCGCGTCGGCGCCAGCAAGGGCGGCAACCGCAGCAACTGGACGGCGCTGCTGGTGGGGCTGCGGATGATCCGCGGACTGGTGTTCGGCTGGAAGCGCAGAGAACCATGAGCTACTTCGAAACCCGATTCCGGTACGATCCGCGCCGGGATGTGCTGTGGAAGGCGCTTTGCGATTTCCATTTCTCGAAGCTCGTGCCTCCCCAGGGGCACGTGCTGGAGCTGGGGTCGGGCTACTGCCACTTCATCAACCACGTCCGCGCGGCGCGCAAAACGGCGGTGGACGTGGCGCCGGCGGCGGCGAAGCACGCCGCGCCGGACGTGGCGGTGCATCTGGGCAGCGTCACGGATCTCGGGTTTCTGGCTGACGGTTCGGTGGATCTGGCATTCGCCAGCAATCTGTTCGAACACCTGTCACAGGCGGAATTTGCCCAGTGCCTCCAGGACCTGAAAAGGAAGCTGGCGCCCGGCGGGCAGCTGGTCATCCTGCAACCGAATTACAAGCGCGCCTACCGGGAATACTTCGATGATTACACGCACATTTCTGTCTATTCCGATGCCAGCCTGTGCGATTTTCTTCAGGCAAACGGGTACCGGATTCTGGAATGCCGGCCCGGGTTTCTTCCCTTTTCAGTGGTCTCGCGCCTGCCCGTGAACCGGCAACTGATCCGGCTGTACCTGTGGTCGCCGTGGAAGCCTTTTGCGAAACAGATGCTGGTCCGGGCGGCGCCGCAAGCCAGAGCGGGCGCCGCCGGGCCGCCTGAACGGCTCAGAGCAACCTGAGCAGCTCGCGCATCACCTCGAAGGCGTCGGCGACGTACACGACATCGGCCTTGCCGCGCGTCCAGCCGCAATTGGGATCCAGGTTGACGGCCCGGCGCTCCTGAATGAATCGCCAGCCCACGACGTGGGGTTCCTCGCCGTGGCAGCATGTGGCCAGCCCCTTGCGGTGCCGGGGCGAAGAGCCCGTTTGCCCCACCTGATGGAGATGCGTGAGGAAGGGCAGCACCGCCTGCCCTTCGCCGGAGAGATCCACCAGCGACTTCGACGAGCCGAGCGAGCACTGGGTGCGGCGGACAAAGTCGAGGATGAGCCCGGCGGCTTCGTCCGTGTGGACGGCGCCATCCTTCTGCTTCTTGGTCCATCCCGCGCCCGCGACGAACAGCAACGGCGCGTCGGGGCGGATGGTCTGTTCGCCGGCGAGCGGGGCGGATTGGCCTTCCACCGCCGTGCGCGTATCGCATGCGACATCAAGAACTTCAGGCGCTGCGCCCGCGGCAGGCTCCGCCGGCGCTTCCGAGCCGGGTTCGACGAGGAGAACCCACGGGCGCGCCTGCCGGCGCAAAGTTGCCTCGATGCGCTGGCGGTAAAACCAGCGGCCCGCAACGCCGTCGGGCGTGAAGGAGACGACGTGGGTGTCAATGGCGGCGCTGAGGCGTTCAGCGACGCCCGGCAGGGCGCGGTGAAAGCGCATCGTGCCGGGTGCCAGCACCAGCGGCGCGCCGGAAGCGCGGATCAGGGCTTCGCAGGCGGCAGCGTCTGTCGCGTAACGGGAAACCGAGAACGCGTCCCCCTCCACGGCAAGGCACTTTGACGCGCCGCCGGAGGCCTGCTGCGCGGCGGAGGCGGCCCCGGCGCCCAGAACGGCAAGGTCGAATTCGCCGCCAAGGCGGCGGGCCAGGCCCAGGACTTCGAGAGCGGCCCGGGGCAGAGCGCCATCCACGGTGTGCAACAAAACAAGGATTTTCTCCATGAAATTCGCTCTCCTTATTCCCGGATCCATCCGGCAATTTCGCGGGCGATTTCTGCCGCGGGGACGTCTTTTACGATCCGCGTGTGGCGGATGGCGGAAGGCAGGGCGGTGCTGGCATACTCCGCGGCGGGCTCGATATTCGCCGCCGCCGCCTTCTGAAGCGCGGGCATGATGACGCGCATGTTCGCCATGCCGGTCTGCGGGTGGTTGGGCGGCTCAGGCAGGCTGCCGGTGGCCCAGGCGAGCATGGCGGGCGGGGAGGCGCAGCGGGAGATCTGGTGAAGCCCGCCCTCGATGCGCTCCTTGATGAGGAGCGAACCGTCGGCCTCGACCGAGAGTTCGTCCACGGCAAGGAACTGCTCGCGGATGCCGAGCCGCTCCGCCACGCGCTGCATCACGACTCCCGCCCCGCGCGTGGCCGACTCCCAGCCGCCAAACAGCAGCAGGCGGGAATAATCGAGATCCGGCAGGGCGGCGATGGCGCCGGCGAGCGCCGCCGCCGTGGCGGCGGCGTCGACAAACCCCCCGCCGGGACCATCCAGCGCCGTCAGCTCGAAGGGGAGCTTCTGGGCGACGGTCATCATCACCTGTTGGAGCTTGGCCTTCGGCGCCAGGCTCACGACGCGGACCGTGGAGCCCGGATGCTGTTTCGCCAGGTGGCCGGCTTCGTACAGCGCATGGGCGGCCCAGGGGTCGAAGACGGCCGGCAGCATCAGCTCATTGCGGAGCGAGGGCCGCGCCGGATCGAAGACCGGCTCAAGCGTCTGGAGCGGGTCCGGCGCAAGGCCGCCGCAAACGATGATCTGAAATGGCATAGGAATTCACTCAGTTTTCGGCAGAATGGAGGCCGCCCGGGGCGGCGCAAAACTCGATATTGGATACCGGACAATTCCACAGGCAGGCGCCGCAGTGAACGCATTTTTCGCGGTCGAATGCAGGCGGCCCGGCCGGGTATTCCTGCGAGACGCGGATCGCCTCGCCGGAGCAGATTTCCACGCAGAGATGCGCCTCGCAGTCGCGGCACAGCTGCGGGCTGCGGAAGATGACGTGATCGGGGAACTCGGCAGGCGCCTGCACCTTGCCGCCCATCAGCAGCGCATCCTGGTGCGAGACGAGAAGCTGCCCGTCATACTGAACCGGCGGCCAGCCGCACAGGTCCATCAGCAGGTCGTGGAGCGGGCGCGCCTCGGCCTCTGCCCTGGCCTTCGCGCGTTCGATTTCCGCGCGCGACAGCCGGCCGGCGTAGTAATCGGCCAGCCGTTTCGGCCGGCGCTCCCCGCTGCGCCGCGGCCAGGCGATGCGCCCGCCGGTGAGCCCTGCCAGCGCCATGCCCAGAAAGCCCGGCAGCAGGCCCCACTGGAAGCCGTTGCGGGCCTTTTCCGCCACCCGCGATTCGTGCTCCAGCCAGGAGGCGCGGCGGCGGGCGACATAGGTGCGCTCCAGATTCTGCCGCGTGAACGGTTCGCCCTTGCGCAGCAGTTCCAGCACGGATTCCGCCAGCAGCGTGCCGGTGAGCCACGCCTCGTCGACGCCCGAGCCCGTCAGCACGTTTGTCGAGCCGGAACACTCGCCGATGCGTGCGTAGCCGTCGCCCGCCAAGCAGGGCTCTCCGCGCCGCCCCGATTCCAGCAGCGACTTGGCGCCCCAGCTGCGCAGCCTGCCGCCCTCCAGGTGCCGCCACAGGCAAGGGTGCTGGATGAAGTGCTGCAGGTAGCGGTAGGAAGTCCGCACCGGGCTGTCCATCCAAGAGGGGACAAAGATGCCCGCGCTGGCGATGCGGCCGGGGTGGACGTAGAGGAACCCGAAAATCTCCGGCTCCGGATACCCGATGGTGTGCCAGACCGTGCCTTCCTCGAGCGCGCAGGACTCCGGCAGGTCGATCACCATCTTCATGCCGACCGCCCACTCGTCGCGCCGGTGGCCGGCGGGCATGCCGAAATGCTCATCCAGCTGCCGCCCCACGGCGCCCACAGGCCCGTCGCCCACCACGGTGAGCGCGGCCCGCACCTCCGATCCGTCGGCGGCAAGACGGACGCCCGCGACGCGTTCGTCTTCGATCAGCGGCGCAGCCACCGGGGCGGCGGGCCACACCTGCGCCAGGCCCGACATCATCACTTGCTGGCCGACCCACTGATTGAACTGGCCCAGCGAGAAGATGAATCCGTCGCCCTTGTGCAGGAACGGCGGAATCCAGGGCAGCGCCAGCGCCTCATGTTCGACTCCCAGAACGCCGGACAGCGCGCGGCAGACCTGATCCGCCAGCCGCATCCACGCCGGGCGGCGCGTGGCGCCCAGCGGATCGAGCAGATACAGGAGCTTCTCCTCGCGCACGCGCGCCGCCAGCGGGATGGCGGAAGGGTCCAGATCGGGCAGGGAGGCGCGAATGGCGCGGGCGCGAGTGACCACGCCCGAGACGCCGAAGGAGATGTCGTCGGCGCGCTCGTAGCAGACCACCTGCGGCGGCAGGCCAGCAATGGCGCGGGATTCCACCGCTGCCATCTCCGGCTGCTGCAGCCCGCGGGTCAGCGTGAGAAGGAAGCCCGCCACGGCGGGGCCAAAGCCGGTGCAGACAATGTCGGCGTCGAGCGGCGCGGGCGGGGCAGGCGGTGCAGCTTCGGGATTCATGGCAGAGAGCGGCCTCACTGCGGATAGTCGAGCGCGGCCGGGATCATCACCTTCTGCACGGACTCGGCGGCGCGGTCCTTGGCCAGCAGCGCGCCGGCCAGACAACCGTCCAGCTTGGAGCGAAGGCGCGAGAAGTCGGCCAGTCCGGGGGCGCGGACGCATGGGCCGGCCTTGGTCTCATGGGTGCCGTCCTCGCGCAGGTAATCTCCGGTAAAGCCGCTGGCGCCGGGCACGAGGCTCTCGATCTGCCGCAGTTCGGGCTCTTCAAAGCAGGAGCCGCAGCGGGAGTCGTCGTCCCAGGAGGGATGGCGCAGATAGCCGAAGACCAGCTCCGTGCAGATTCGCGCAGCCTCGCCGGCGGCGCGCGCCGCCTGGACGTGGCACAGATCGGTGAAGAACTGCACCGTGCCCTGGAAGCCCTGCTGGATGGAAGCGGCGCCGTGGCGGCGGAGATGCTCGACGTCGAGGATGAAACAGCGGGCGGCCAGCAGCCAGCAGAGCGCATCGGCCATGGGGAAAGTGACGCCCTGGCGGTTGGACTGGTAGAGCTTCTGGCCGTGGGAGTCTGTGGCGTGTTGCAGATGGTTGAGCGTCCACTGCCAGAGGTGCATGGCGCTGGCCAGCGTGCAGGCGCCGGTGCCGGGCTCGACGGCGGCGACCTGGCGCATTTCGTGAACCCAGTTGCGGAACAGCGCCTGGAAGACCTCGTTGGTCATGGTGAGGGAGAGCTGGCGGCGCTGCACGGCTTCCGGCCCTTCATAGGTGGCCTCCAGCTGCGAATCCATCCACTTGTAGCCGAGGAAGCCGGGGCAGTCTTCCGTGATTCCGTAGCCGCCCATCAGACTGACGGCTTCGCGCATCATCACGCTGCCATGCCCGGTGTTCCACAGCTTGGTGGCGGGGCACAGCACGTTGGCCTGCGCGTCGAGCACGATGTACTGGACCACGGGGTCCCCGGCGAGGGCCTTGTAGCGGGCCTCGTCGCGCAGCGCGGCGTTGTGGGCCTGCATCTCGACGAACTCGAGCGCCTCGTGCTGCCGCTTGCGAAGCGCCTTGTGCGCGGCCATGCCGCCGTGAATGCCCTGTTCGGCCAGCACGCGGTCCTTGGCGCGCTCCACGGGGTCGAGCTCGTCGAACAGGCGCGCGGCGGCGAAGCCGAGCGAGGCGCTCGCCTCGCCGGCGGCCCAGATGTCGATGACGCGGTGGGTGACGTCCTCCTTTTGCTGGAGGCCGAGCTCATAGCGGGGCGAGCCGGGCAGGACGGTTTCCGACCCGCGGAAACGGTCGCGGTGGTAGCGGATCAGCGGTTCGATGGCGGACAGGAGCTTTGCCGAAGTCATCAGGCCCACGGTGACGCGCGTGCGGCGAAAGACGGCTTCGATGATGGCGCTGTGGTCGTAGTTGGGAACAATGACGCCGTTCTGAACCGTATAGCCGCCGACGATCCGCGAGGCAGGGACGCGGAGTTGGAAGACGGGATCGTTGGTAGCCGAAAGCTGGTGGACGAGCTTCCGCGTGGGCGTGCCGCGGTCGAAGATGCCCGGGTCGGTCTCCTCAAGGATGACCATGCAGGAGCCCTTGATGCGCGGGTCGGCGGACTCGACGGCGGCGGTGACGAAGTTGGCGAAGGCCATGTTCGTGATGAACCGCCCTCGCTTGTTCACCTCAAGGACAGGCTCGCCGCCCTCGGGCCATTCGGCGATGTGGACCTTGCCGCCCAGCATGCCGGTCTCGACGCCGACGTACGGGATGGGCTCGGTGAGCGCGAAGGCGGCGCGTTTGGGCTCGCGGCCGGGCGCCGGCGCGGCCAGGCTCATGTAATGGAGGCGCTGTTCGGGCGTGCCGCGCTCGTGGATCGGCGCCAGCCCCAGGTGAGTGGCCAGCGAACCGGTGGCGGCGCCGGCGTCGACCCACGCCAGTTCGAAGGCGATCAAGGCCAGAGCGAGGTTCTTGGGCCCTTCCAGAAAGCCGCCCTCTTCCGGCTCCAGGTAGGCGGCGGTGATGCCCGCGGCGTCGAACTCCTTGAGAAGGCCATGCTTGGCGGGGGTCCAATCGTGCGTGTGGCGGGCGCCTTCGGCCACCAGGCGGGCGACGGGGCCGCGGGCGACGGCGCGCGTGCTCTGCACCAGCATTTGCAGGTCGTAACGCTCGGCGAAGCGCCACATCACCTGACGGACGTCGTCGCCCGGCAGGGCGAGGAGGTGTTCTCGGGGCGAGGCGGAGATGGATGACGCCATGCGGATGAACTCCTTGTGCCCGGCGGATATGCAATTGAGCGGCCACGCCGGGCTGCGGCACTAACATGCACGAATAGAGAGATTTTCAGATCGAAGAGTCCATTTTAGCTGGGCGGAATGCCCCAGTCCAGCCGGAGAAACTGTACGGACGCGTCAAATCCCCCGGCGGGAGGTGCGTGGCGGCAGGACAGCGGACGATATGCGGACATCCCCAAACGGGGCATTGACCCTCCCTCCGCCGTGTGTTAAGGATCAGCGCAGGCAAGCCATGCGAATGGAAGAAGTTGCTGGCGTTGGCCGTGTCTGCTGTACCGCGGGGAAGGGTCTGCGCCCCCAGGGCGGCGGTACTGCAGGAAATGAGTTGGCACCGCGCAATCGAATCCGAAGAGGCGGGGTGCGGCGGGTCTCGGCGGACGTTTGCGCCACGCTTCTTGCTGGCGGAAGAACCGGGTGACCCCCGATGGGAGGGGACGTTGATGCCGGAGCGATCCGGGCAACAGGGCATGCCGCTCCAGGTCTTTGTGGCAGGGGGTTCGAGGCTCTGCCGCGAGGCGCTGGCAAGGGCGCTCGGAGCGGACGACGGCTTGCGGACGACGGTGGTCGAACCGCTGGGGCAGATCCGTGGTGGCGGCGGCCCGGCATGGGTGGTTCTCCTGATTTGTTCCCCGATCCCGGGAACCGGCAACGGCAGCGCCGAGTGGAGGCTTCCCGCGCCGCCGGGGCGGTGTCTGCTGCTCTACGACGGCTCCCTGCCAAGGTCTCTGACCCTCGGGTTGTTGCGGATGGAGATCGGCGGTATCTTTGACGCGAACCAGCCCTTGGCGGAACTGTCCGGCGCCCTCCGGATGGTGGCGCAGGGCGGCAAGTGGCTGGGCGGGGCTACCTGGAACAGCTGGTGGATGCCGTAACCGGGAAATCGAATCCCGCGCAATTGCCGCCTCTCGAACGGGATGTGCTCGGGCTGGTGGCGGAAGGCTTGAGCAACAAGGAAATCGGGCAGCGACTGGGCATCTCGGAGGCGGCAGTGAAGGCGGCCTTGCAGCGCCTTTTCCGCAAAGCGGGTGTTCGGACGCGCACGCAGCTGGAGCGCGCGGCATTGCAGGGTTGGCTTGCAGCGGGAAGCGATTGCTGACCCTGACCCCAAACCCTGGCACTAGTACCTACGGGCGCAAAGTAGCCAGAAGATCTCATGAATCGCCCGAAAGATCTTGTGGTCTAAGGCATTCATCCCTATAGCATTAGGGCAGAGCCTCGGAGGAATTCGGGCGGCTCCGGCCCTTGCAGGGCCGGGAAGCGCTCGCCCAGGCTCCAGCCAAACTTGAGGGAAGGAGCAAGATCACATGAGATTCGCGAAATGGCTCTTGATGGCGGCGCTCTCGGTCGCGCTTGCCCTCACGTCCAGCGCACAATTCTCCGGCGCCATCTACACGACCAAGTCGGATGGCACGACGGTCAACCAGAACACGTATAACAGCAAGGCGGACGTCTACCTGAATGGAGGTCCACAAAATCAGACGGGCAGCGGGCTGCCTGATGGCGTTTACTACTTCCAGGTGACGTCCCCCAGCGGGGTGTTGCTTTCGACAGACGACGCAGTTTGCCGGCAGGTCGTGGTTCTCAACGGCAGGATGGCGGGAGCGTACACGGGGAACCCTTCTGGATCCATTGGTTGTGCCCACCTGAATGCCACGGCAAACGACGCCAACGGCAGCCTGGGCGTCCAGCTGATACCGTACGATGACACGCCCAATCAGGGTGGTGAGTACAAGGTATGGCTGATTTCGCAGGCTTCGGGTTGCGTCAGCTCCGTCAGCGGCGCTGTCATCACCTTCTCGAACAGTTGCGCCAAGACGGACAACTTCAAGGTGGAGGGGGCCACGGCTCAAACCATCGGTATCAGCGGCGCCAAGTACCGCGATGCGAACCGGAACGGGACCCGAGAAGAGGGGGAAGAAGGTCTGCCGGGTTGGACGATCAATCTTTATATCGGCACATCGCCTGACCCCAACCAATCCGTCACCACCGACGCGGACGGGAAGTACTATTTCTCCATTGAAGCTAACACGGCAAATGTGAAAATCTGCGAAGTGCTCCAGACGAATTGGGTTCAGTACGGCCCCGTAACCGGTGCGATTATGCTCCCGTTCACTGCGGACTCCCAGAAGTGCTGGGTCGCCTCCAACGCCGGCAGCCAGGACGTGACCAGTCTGGACTTCGGCAACTACAGCAAGGTCCGCCTGAAGGGCGTCAAGTTCTATGACACGGACAATGACGGCATGAAGGACGCGGACGAACCCGGACTTGCAGGCTGGACCATCCAACTCAACGACGGTGCGGCATCCGCCACGACCGGTCCGGGCGGCGGCTATGAGTTTGAGGTAGAGATCGGGAGCACTTACAAACTCTGCGAGTTGCTGCAAGCAGGCTACTCGCAAAGCTCCACGCCAACGTGTTACACAGGCACGGTTTCTTCCGCAGATGTTGAGAACCTGAACTTCGGCAACAACATCAGAGCCTCCGGCAGGAAGTTCCTGGATGCGAACCAGAACGGCGTGAATGACAGCGAGGATGGCATCGAGGGCTTCAAGATCGAGGTCGCCTGGTGCCAGGATGCTGCTTGCAGCTCGGTTCCGCCGTATCCCCAAGTGGCGCAGACTGTCTTCACCGATGCCAACGGCGATTGGAGCACGGTCCTTCCGCCTCCTCCCACCGCGCCGACGCAGTCCGAATGGTGGTTCCGCGTCTGCGAAGTCCTTCTTCTTACAGCGGCTGGATGCACACGGCGCCTGCCAGCAACGGCTGCCACATCGTGAAGGTTGGCGGCGAGGGACCCCCGGGGCCGAATACGGGCCTCGATTTCGGCAACTATTGCCGCGTCACGTTCGGCAAGACCCTCGGGTTCTGGTCGAACAAGAACGGGCAGAAAGTGTTCGACGGCCTGACAGGTCCGACGGCGCTTGATGGGCTCACAAGCCTGAACCTCCGCAACGGGAATGGAACGCACTTCGACCCGTCCAATTACACAGGGTTCCGCACCTGGATTCTCAGTGCTACGGCGACAAACATGGCCTACATGCTTTCGGCGCAGATGGCGGCCACGTATCTGAGCGCCCGCGCAGCGAACGCCGGCGGCGTCGAGGTGTGGTTCATGGGCGACTGGATCACGGTGAATAGCGCGATCAGCAATGCGAACAACCTGCTGTCGGATGGCACGTGCGGGAGCTCATGTGTGGTGCTGTCCGACAATCCTTTGCGCTCTACCATGGCGGCGTACAAGGACCTGTTTGACGCCATCAACAACAACCTGGCTGTCACGCGGGGCTGCCCGGTGGTCTACCCTGAGTAGGCCTGCCGGCGACGCATTGAACGGCAAATCGAGTGCGCGTGCGCCTGTAGCGTGACGGGCGCACGCGCCCGCGCATTCAGCGCCGCGCACACCGTCGGCCAGCGCATTCAGCATCGCGAACGAAGCAGGCCGCCAGCGCAGGCAGAGCCGCGAACGAAGGGCGCGCCAGCGCCCGAGAGTGAGCGGTCCCATGCCGGC
>Ga0209018_1000947_pt1 | contig 25229 bp, 24 predicted proteins | sample YNPBryBLVA2012_FD_185814 | JGI IMG/M metagenome (GOLD analysis project Ga0209018, IMG submission 185814) | Anoxygenic and chlorotrophic microbial mat microbial communities from Yellowstone National Park, USA - YNP Bryant BLVA 2012 (SPAdes)... ...
CTCTGGATACAGGCGCGGGAAGCGGTAGGCGAACTGGGTCAGCAGCGTCAGCAATACCCCGATGGCCGTGTTTTCCAGATAGACGGCGTAGAGGCGCGGAGAGGGCGGCAACGCCACGTCCAGAAAGAAGAGCAGCACAACCCCCACGACCGAGGCGAAGAAGAGGGCCAGCAGAGTCAAGTGGGGCGGCCGCTCGTTGCGCCGCTCGGAGACGACCACGCGGACCAGCAGGTAGCCCGCGATGACCAAGGCCAGAATAAGCTGGGTCAGATAACCAATCGAGGCGGGGGTCAGGTATATCTCCATCGCCAGTTCACCTTAACACTCGCTGAACCCGCAGGCGTGGCAGCGGCGACAGCCCTCCTCGCTGACCAGCGCCGCCTGGCCGCACTCGGGGCACAGATCGCCCAGCGGGAGGAGAGACGGCTCCGTCGGCCCCGGCGGTTGCGGGCCGAGCGACGGGTCGTCCAGCCCCAGGTGCTCCATCAGCACCTGGGCGATGCCATCGGGGAGCGATTGCACCCGTCGCGGCCCGAAACCGAGCGGCCGCCCGCCGCCGATGCCCTTCAACTGGCGCGCCACCTGTTGCAGACGCCGGGTGGCCGTCAGCGGCGAGGGGATGCGCAAGAGCAGCGAGATCAGCCGCCCGATCGCCTCCGCCACCGCCGCCGTGTCCGACCCCGCCTTGCCGACGTTGAGAAAGACCTCGAACGGCTCGCCGTCGCCGTTCTGGTTGATGGTGATGTAGGCGGTGCCTAACGGGGTGCCCATGCGGTAGGTACGGCCCTCCAGCGCGTGCGGCCGCGGGCGGATCTCCGGCGAGATGCCCCCTTCCTTCTCCCCGCGGGCGCGACGGGTCTGCCCGGTCTCCAGCACCACCCGCTCCCGCGAACCGCTGACGTAGACGGTCAGTCCCTTGCAGCCCAGTTCCCAGGCCAGGCGGAACGCCCGCGCCACGTCGTCTGGGGTGGCGGTGGGCGGGAAGTTGATCGTCTTGCTGATCGAGGCGTCCACGAACGCCTGCAGAGCGGCCTGCATACGCACGTGCTCCTCGGCGCTGATGTCGCCGGCGACGACGAACGTCCGGCGGATCGCCTCCGGCACCTCCTCCACCCCCTGGCAACTGCCGGTCAGGGCCACCTGACGGACGATGCGTTCGCGGGCCGCCTCGTCCAGCCCGGCCCGCTCCAGGGCGCGGAGGAAGAGCGGGCTGGTGTAGGCCAGCTCCAGGTCACGCCCGTTGTCGTTGACGTGACGGATGTAGGCAAGAGCGAAGACTGGCTCGCAGCCGTACGCTTCGCAACCGGCGATGGTAGCGATGGTGCCGGTGGGAGCGATGGTCGTGGTGGCGGCATTGCGGATGCCGTGTTGACGGATGGACGCAGCCACAGCCTCCCAATCCAGCGGCGGTCGGCCCCACGCTCCCAGGCGCTCGTGAGGGACGAGCGGCTGCGGCGGCGTCCAGAGCCAATCGGTCGGGTCGTAGACGCTGCCGGCGATGGCGGGGAACGGGCCGCGCCGGCGGGCCAGGTCAGCGCTGGCCTGCATGGCGTGGTAGCGGATGAACTCCATCACCTGCGCGGCCAGCTCCTGGGCCTCCTCGCTCCCGTAGCGCACGCCGAACATGAGCAGCAGATCGCCCAGGCCCATGATCCCCAGACCGATGCGGCGGGTGCGCAGGGCGGCCTGGCGGAGCTGCGGCACGGCCGGGACGTAGCCGTTGACCTCGACCACGTCGTCCAGGAAGCGCACCGCCGTCTCGACGGTCTGCTGGAGGGCCGTCCAGTCCACCAGCGGGCGGCCATCGGCAGCGAAACGCACGTGGCGGGCCAGGTTGACCGAGCCCAGGCAACAGTTCTCGTAGGGGAGGAGGAACTGCTCACCGCAGGGGTTGCTGGCTTCGTACTCGCCCAGGTGCGGACAGGGATTGGCGCGGTTGGCCGTGTCCAGGAACAACATACCGGGTTCGCCGTTGTGATGCGCCTGCCTCACGATCTGGTCGAACAGCGCCCGCGCCGGCACTGTCCGCCACACCTTGCCATCCTGCGGATTGACCAGGTCGAGCGGGCCGTCCTCCTCCACTGCGCGCATGAAAGCGTCGGTGACCCCGACGGAGAGGTTGAAGTTGGTGATCGTGCGCTCGTCGCTCTTGCAGGCGATGAACTCCTCAATGTCGGGGTGGTCCACGCGGAGGACGGCCATGTTCGCTCCGCGGCGCGCCCCACCCTGGCTGACGATCTCGGAGGCGGTGTCGAAGACGCGCATGAAACCGACCGGGCCGGTGGCCTGTCCGGCGCTGGAGTGGACCAGCGCCCCCTTGGGTCGCAGACGGGAGAACGAGAAGCCCGTCCCACCGCCGGTCTGCTGGATGAGGGCCATGTCGCGCAGCGTCTGGAAAATGCCATCGGGCTGGCGGCCCATGTCGTCGGCGATGGGGAGGACGAAGCAGGCGGCCAGTTGGGCCAGCGGCGTCCCGGCGCCGGTGAAGGTGGGCGAGTTGGGCATGAAACGCAGGGCGCCGATCAGGTCGAAGAAGGCCCGCTCCGCACCGTCCACGTCCCCGTCCCAGGCCGCCTCGGCGGCAGCGACGTGACGGGCAACGCGGCGGATCAGTCCCTCCACCGTCTCGACCGGCTGGCCGTCGGCTCCCCTGCGCAGATAGCGCCGCCGCAACACCTCCAGCGCGTTGGGCGAAAGTTCGATCTCCATCACCTTACCACCACCTCATCCACCCACTGCTGCGCGACCGCCGCCATCGCCTGCAACCGTTCCCGTGGGTAGGGACGCACAGACGCCAGCGCCGGGTCCAGCGTGCCGACGGGCCGGAACGGCTGCAGCACGTAGCGCGCCGCCCCGGCGATCCAGCGGGCGATCTCCTCCACGTCCTCCACGTCCAGCAGCCCCGGCACGACAGTGGTGCGGAACTCGTAGCGGACACTGCTCTCGCGCAGCAACGCCATGCTCCGCTCCAGGCGGCCCAGGTCGAGATCCGCCCGTCCGGCCAGCCGGGGGTACTTCGCCAGCGGCGCTTTCACGTCCATCGCTACAGCGTCCACCAGCCGCTCCTCCAGCAGCCGGGCCAGCACGTCGGGCTGATAGCCGTTGGTGTCCAGCTTGATGTCCACCCGCTGCGCACGCGCACGGCGCAGGAAGGGCAACAGGTCCGCCTGGATGGTCGGCTCGCCGCCCGTGACCACGATCCCGTCTACCAACCCCGCACGACGGGACAGGAAAGCCCACACGTCATCTTCCGAGACAGGGGGCAGTTCGCCGGGACGCAGCACCAGGTCGGCGTTGTGACACATCGGGCAGCGGAAGTCGCACCCGCCGGTGAAGAGCACCGTGGCAATGTGCTCGGGGTAGTCAATCAGCGACGTGCGCACCCAGCCGCGGAGATCCATGGCGCGCGATCCGTGTTGCGTGTTGCGTATTACGTGGTGCGTGTTGCGTGGTCCGTGGGCCGCGGGCCGTCATCGGGCACACGGAACGTCTTCCGCTCGCGGAACTCCTGCTGTTTGCCCTGATGCCAGTTCTGCACCGGTCGCAGGTAGCCGACGATGCGCGAGTAGACCTCGCAGGGAACCTCCAGATCGGGCTGTGCCTCTGGTTCAGGTTTGGGATCGCTCATCACGCGCTAACCTCCGGGGAGAATGACCAATGTCCAATTTCCAACCTCTACCCTCCAAACCTCTTCCCCACCGAGAACGCCTGGCCCACGCCGGGGCCGATGGCAAAGTAGGCAGCGTTATCGGGGGCGTAGAGGATCGGGCGGACTTTCTCGATGTCCAGCACGTCCTTCTCCCCCACCACGGATTCGTCCGCCTGGATGCCGACGATCTCGCCGATGAACTGAGTGTGGAGGCCGATCTCGACGGTCTGGAGCAGGCGGCATTCGAGGGCGAGGGGGAACTCCTGGATGATCGGCGCGTCTACCCGCTCGCTCCTCACCGGCGTCAGGCCGGTGGCGGCGAACTTGTCCACGTGGCGCCCGGAGACGATGCCGAAGAAGTCGGCCTCGGCGGTGTAGCGCTCGGAGGGGACGTTGACAGTGAACGCGCCGCGGGCGACGATGTTGCCGTGGGAGTAGGTGGCCTTGCGCAGGGAGACGGCGACACAGGGTGGGCGGGAGCAGCAGATGCCGCCCCAGGCCACGGTCGCGCCGTTTGGGCGGCCCGCCGCGTCGTACGTGCCCACGACGAAGACCGGGGTGGGGTAGACAACCGGTTTCGGTGCGATGGATTTCTTCATCCTTTCCTCCTTCCCCAGCGCGCCAGCTCCTCCCGCGTGTGCGGGTAGGGGCAGGTGGGGTGCTCGCCGGGGATGTAGCCATGCACCGGACAGACGCTGAAGGTCGGCGTGAGAGTGTAGTAGGGCAGGTGGAAGTTCTCGGCGACGGTGCGCACTAGCCGGCGGGCCTGCCGCCAGTCGCTCAACTGCTCGCCCAGGAAGATGTGCAGCACCGTCCCGCCGGTGTAGAGCGTCTGCAGCTCGTCCTGGTGCTCCAACACTGCGAACAGATCGTCCGAGTAGGAGACCGGCAGATGGGTGGAATTGGTGTAGTAGGGCGTCTCCGGCGTGCCGGCGGTGACGATGTCGGGGAAGCGTTCCTTGTCGGCGCGGGCCAGACGGAAGGAGGCCCCTTCGGCAGGGGTCGCTTCCAGGTTGTAGAGATGCCCGCTCTCCTCCTGGAAACGGCCCACGACCTGGCGCATGAACCGCAGCGTCCGCACGGCGAACGCCTTCCCGTCCGGATGGGCAATGCCCACGCCCAGCAGGTTGCGCGAGGCCTCGTCCATGCCGATCAGGCCGATGGTGGAGAAGTGATTGCTCCAGTAATGGCCGAAGCGCTGCTGGATTCCCCGCAGGTAGTGGAGGCTGTAGGGATAGAGGCCGCGTTCGGTCAGGTGCTCCAGGACCTCGCGCTTGATCTCCAGGCTGGTGCGGGCCACCTCCATCAGCCGTTCCAGGCGGGCCTGGAAATCGGCCTCGTTGCGGGCCAGGTAGCCCAGACGCGGCATGTTGATCGTCGCCACGCCGACCGAACCGGTGAGCGGGGCGGCGGCGAACAGCCCGCCCATGCGCCGACGCAGCTCACGGTTGTCCAGCCGCAGGCGGCAGCACATCGAACGGGCATCGGTGGGGTCCATATCGCTGTTGATGAAGTTGCCCCAATAGGGGATGCCGTAGCGCGCCGTCATCGCCCACACCGCGTCCAGGTGCGGATTCTCCCAGTCGAAATCGCGGGTGACGTTGTAGGTCGGGATCGGGAAGGTGAAGACCCGCCCGCGGGCGTCCCCCTCCAGCATCACCTCGGCGAAGGCGCAGTTGAGCATGTCCATCTCGCCCTGGAAGTCGCCGTAGGTGGCACCCTGCGCTTCCCCGCCGATCACGACCGGCTGATCGCGCAGTGTAGCCGGCGGGGTGAGGTCCATGGTCAGATTGGTGAAGGGCGTCTGGAAGCCCACCCGCGTGGGGACGTTGATATTGAAGACGAACTCCTGCAACGCCTGCTTCGTCTGCGCGTAGCTCAGCCCGTCGTGGCGGATGAAGGGAGCCAGCAGGGTATCGAAGTTGGAAACTGCCACCGCGCCGGCGGACTCGCCCTGAACAGTGTAGAAGAAATTGACCAGTTGTCCCAGGGCAGTGCGCAGATGACGGGCTGGCTTGCTCTCGACCTTGGCGGGCACCCCCCCGAAGCCCTGCCACAGCAGGTCCTGTAAGTCCCAGCCGCAGCAATAGACCGACAGCATCCCCAGGTCGTGCAGGTGCAGGTCGCCCGCGACGTGCGCCTCCTGCACATCGGGCGGGTAGATGCGGCGCAGCCAGTAGCGGGCGGCGATGGAGGAGGAGAGGTAGGAGTTGAGCCCCTGCAGGGAGTAGCTCATGTTGCTGTTCTCGTTGACCCGCCAGTCGGCGCGGCGCAGGTAATCCTCCACCAGCTTCTCGGCATCCAGCAGCGTCTGCCGATCCTTGCGCGCCTCGGCCTGTCGTTGGCGGGCCAGGATATAGGCTTTGGCCACCGCCGGCTGGCCGGATTTGATCAGCACCTCCTCGACGACGTCCTCCACCATCTCGACCGAGAGGTCGTGGCCGTTCTGGCCGCAACGCTGTTCCAGGATACCGACGGCAGCCCAGGAGAGTGTCTCGGCCCACAGCCGCCCCTGCCCGTTTCCCGCCGCCTGAGCCGCAGCGTAAATGCCATTCTCGATCTGCTGACGGTCGAACGGCACAGCCGTCCCATCTTGTTTGATGACACGTTCCAGACTCATACAGGCCTCGGGGGATATGGATGCGAGACGCGAATGTCCTACTCGTTCTCCAGCAAGCGGTTGATCTCCGTCCGCACCGCTTCCAGGTCATCCAGGCCCAGGTAGACGATAGCGTAGCGGATGTAGGAAACGGGGTCGAGCTCGCGCAGCTCGGCGATGACCAGGTCGCCGATCATGCGGCTGGGCACCTCGGCCCGCCCGGTGCTGCGGATGCGCTCCTCGACGCGATCCACCAGCCGTTCCAGGTTGCCGGCCGAGACCGGGCGTCGGGCACAGGCGATGCGCAGGCCCGCCAGCAGTTTCTCGCGGCTGAACTCCTCACGCCGGCCATCCCGCTTGATGACCAGCGGCGTGGTCAAGATCGCCCGCTCCAGAGTCGTGAAACGCGCCTGACAGGCCCGACATTCCCGCCGCCGACGAATCCCCCGCGCATCGTGGTCGGTGGCGACAACCTGAGTGTGGCCGTCACCGCAGTAGGGACACTTCATCACCCGCTCCTTTCGCCAGGGGGTGTAGAGAAAACACCAGATGTGGGGGTTTAGTAGACCAAAACCCCTACATCTGGGAGTTTGATGCTGATTATACCATGTCCCGCTGCAATCGGCAAGGCGGAAGGAGGGAGGATAGCTTAAAATTCGGTGACGGTTGGGTGACAGTCACACTCCCGCAGGTGCGGGAAGGTGAGCAGTTGAGATAAGCCCTCACCCCTCCCCCTACCCCCGCCCCTCTCCCGCCAGGCGGGAGAGGGGCGGGGGCCAGGGGGTGGGGTGAGGGGCCAGCTCACCGGCCACGCCAGCAGCAGGCCGGGTAAAGGGTAAGCATTCCGCCCAGTTAGCTGCGGCTGCGGCGCAGGAAAGCCGGGATCTCCAGGTCGTCGCGGTCGAAGGCGGGCAGCGGGCGTTCGACCGCCTCGCGCACCGGTCGCTGCGTCGCCCGCGGGCGCACCGGCCCGCCGTCGAAACCGGTGGCGATGACGGTGATGCGCACCTCGTCCTGCATGGACTCGTCAATCACCGCGCCGAAGATCAGGTTGACGTCGGGATGCGCGGTCTCCTTGATAATTGAGGCCGCCTCGTTGACCTCGTAGAGGCTGAGGTCCGCCCCGCCGGTGACGTTGAACAGGATACCGCGCGCGCCGTCAATGGTGATATCCAGCAGCCGGCTGGAGATAGCCTGCTGCGCCGCCTCCACCGCCCGGTTGTCGCCGCTGCCCCGGCCCACTGCCATCAACGCCGCCCCACCCTCCGACATCACCGTCCGCACGTCGGCGAAGTCCAGGTTGATCAAGCCCGGCACGGTGATCAGTTCGGAGATGCCTTGGATGCCCTGGCGCAGCACGTCGTCGGCCATGCGGAAGGCGTTCTGCAGGGTGACCCGCTTCTCGACGATCTCCAATAGTCGGTCGTTGGGAATGACGATCAGCGTGTCCACCTGCTCCTTCAGCGCCTCGATACCGGCGATAGCCGCGTCGGTGCGCTTCTTCCCCTCGAACGAGAAAGGTCGGGTGACGACGCCGATGGTCAGCGCATCCATTTCACGGGCGATACGGGCGACCACCGGAGCGGCGCCGGTGCCCGTTCCCCCGCCCATGCCGGCGGTGATGAAGACCATGTCGGAGCCCTGCAGCACCTCGTAGAGCTCGTCCGTGGACTCCTCGGCGGCCTTGCGGCCCAGTTCGGGATTGCCCCCCACCCCCAGGCCGCGCGTCAGCTTATCGCCGATGCGCACCCGCTTGGGGGCGTTGGAGAGCAGGAGCGCCTGGGCGTCGGTGTTGACGACGATGAACTCGACCCCGGTGATGCCTTCCTCGATCATCCGGTTGACGGCGTTGCTTCCGCCGCCGCCCACTCCGACGACGCGGATCTGGGCAAAGTTCTCGACCTGTGGTGCCTTTTGCATCTGATCCCTCCTCGCTTCCTGATTCCTGTTCATCCGGGCAGCAACGCCCGCAGCCAGTGGAGCAGCCGCCTGCCGGCTGACGGGCCGACCTTCGGCAGCGGCCGGCGCGTGTCGGCCATACCGCCGTAACCGACCAGCCCGGCAGCGACCGCGTAGGCCGGGCCGTTGATCCGATCCACCAATCCCGCCAATCCCCTCGGCGCGCCGATGCGCACCGGCAACCCCAACACATCCCGCGCGATGGTCTGAATGCCGGGCAACTGCGCCGTCCCGCCGCAGAGGACCACCCCCGCCGGCAGCAGGCCATCGTAGCCGGAACGTTTGATCTCCTGGGTGACCAGCCCCAGGATCTCCTCGACCCGCGCCTCGATGATCTCGGCCAGCTTCCAGCGGGCCAGCGTCTGCGGGCTACTCTCGCCGAACGGCTCCGCCGGGAAGCGCTCCTCCTGACCCACCTGGGCCGGCAAGGCGTGGCCGTAGCGCACCTTGACCATCTCCGCGGCATCCATCGGCAGGCGCAGGCCGATGGCAATGTCGTTGGTGATGTACTCGCCGCCGATCTCCAGCGTCGCCGTGTGCCAGACGCTCCCCTCGATGAAGATGGCAATGCCGGTTGTGCCTCCGCCGATGTCCACCAACACCACGCCCATCTCACGTTCGTTCTCCGCCAGCGCCGCGTCGCCGGCGGCCAGGGTGGTCAGCACGGTCTCATCCACCTGCACCCCGGCGCCGGAAACGCACTTGACCAGGTTCTGGATCGCGCTGGTCAGGCCGGTGACGACGTGTGCCTCGACCTCCAGCCGGAAGCCGTGCATCCCCAACGGATCCTGGACCCCGTCCTGCCCGTCCACCACGTAGGCGCGCGGGATGACGTGCACCAGCTCGCGGCTGTAGGGAATGGCGACCGCGCCAGCGGCGTCCAACACGCGGTCAATATCCTCGACAGTGATCCCCTGCTCGCGGCGGGAGATCGCCACCACGCCACGGCTGTTCAGCGAGGAGACATGGCTGCCGTTCAGGCTGACATAGGCCCGCTCGATCCGGTAGCCCGACGTCCGTTCCGCCTCCTCGACCGAGGCCGCGATGGCGGCGGTTGCCTCGGCGACGTTGGTGACCACGCCTTTGCGCACGCCGCGCGTCGGCGCCACCCCCACGCCGACGATCCGCAGGTCGCCCTCGTCACGCCACTCGCCAACCAGCGTGCAGACCTTGCTGGAACCCACGTCTATACCCACGATCGTTCTTTCCACGGCGCTACCTCACGCTTCACGCTTCACGCTTCACGTTTCACGCTTCACGCTTCACGCTTCACGTTTCACGCTTCACGTTTCACGTTTCACGCTTCACGTTTCACGCTTCACGCTTCACGTTTCACGCTTCACGTTTCACGCTTCACGTCCTACCACTCATTCGTCTCCGAATAATACGGCGCTGCGGGGAAGCGCACGTCCACGAAGCGCGGGTGGATGCCGCTCTCCAGCAGGTGGGCGCGCACCGCTGCGTAGACCCGCAAGCGCTGCTCCATCCCCGTGCCCTGGCCGACGACCACCCGCCAGCCGGCCGGGTCGGGCAGCACCAGGCCGCGGCCGGTCACGTAGGCGACCCGGCCGGGGCGGATGCCCAACTGTTCCAGCTCCGCCAGGCCCACCAGCACTGCCGCGTCCACCCGTCCGTCCTCGCCGACGGGCAGCGGGCCGCTGACCAGCCATCGCTCCGCCAGCGGCTCGCCGGCCGGCGACGTCGCCCCGGCCGCGTCCATCCACAGCAGCCCCTCCGTCGTCTCCCAGGCCAGCAGCGGCGCCCGTTCAACGACGGTGACGGTGCAGCGAGCCGGCAGGCCGCAGGCGACCCGCGCTCGTTCGACGGCGGGAAGCTGGGCGACGATGCGCGCGGCGGCGGCCCGCCGGTTCACTCCCAGGACGTGCCGCCCGTCCAGCCCGCTGGCGGAGACGACCGCTGCCGCGGCGACGCGCCCGGCGCCGGTCACCTCCACCTCATGGACGACGAAGAGCGGGCTGAAGGCCACCCAGGCTGCCAGGGCCAGGACGGCCAGCGCGCCCAGGCCGACCCGCATCCAGGCCGGGTGCGCGCCCGCCGCCGGTTCGGCCGTCACCCGGCGGCCGATGACCAGCGGCATGCTTTGCGAGAAGCCGCGTCGCCGCCGCCCGCCCGGTCGGCGCAGTGGCCGCCGCTCAGGCTTCCGCGCTGCGGTACGTCGTCTCGTTGCGTTGCCGGTCGGCATAGCGCTCCAATGCCAGTTCGATCAATCGGTCGAGCAACTGCGGATAGGGCAGTCCGCTCGCCTCCCACAGCTTCGGATACATGCTGATCGCCGTGAAGCCGGGGATCGTGTTCAGTTCGTTGACGAACAGCTCTCCCGTCTCGCCGGAGAGCAGGAAATCGGCCCGCGCCATCCCGGCGCACTCAATCGCCGCGAAGGCCTGCATGGCCAGTTCGCGCACCCGCCCGGTCAGTTCCGACGAGATCGGGGCGGGGATGAGCAGCCGCGACGCCCGCTCTCCCTCGTCCAGGTACTTGGCGGCGTAGCTATAGAACTCGCGGCTGGGGACGATCTCGCCGGGCAGCGAAGCGATCGGTTCGTCATTGCCCAGCACGCTGACCTCGATCTCTCGCGCCGCCGCGACGGCGGCCTCGACCAGCAGCTTGCGGTCGTAGCGGGCGGCCTCGGCCAGCCCGCGCGCCAGCGCGGCGCGGTCGCCCGCCTTGCTCACGCCGACGCTGGAGCCCAGGTTAGCCGGCTTGACAAAGAGCGGATAGCGCAGCGTCGCCTCGACGCGCTCGAGCACCCCCTGCGGGTCACTCTCCCACTCGCGGCGCAGCACCACCAGGCTGTCCACGATCGGCAGACCGTGGGCGCGCATCACGTCCTTGAAGACCACCTTGTCCATCGCCACGGCGGAGCCGGTCACGCCCGCGCCGACGTAGGGAATGCCGGCCAGGTCGAGCAGCCCCTGCACCGTCCCGTCCTCCCCATACGGGCCGTGGAGGACCGGGAAGACGACGTCCAGGTCCACCAGGCGGGTGCGGGCGAGCGGGCCACCCGGCTCATCCAGCTCGACCAGCCCCCGCTGCGCGGGATCGCCCAGCAGGGCGACGGGCCGGCTGAGCGACTCATCGCCCGTGGCCAGCGCGGCCAGTGGGTCGCCGCCGGCGATCCAGCGCCCGTCCCGAGTGATGCCGATGGGCACGATCTCGTAGCGTTGCGCGTCCAGCGCTGCCATCACCGAGCGCGCCGAGGCCAGGCTGACCTCGTGCTCCCCCGAGCGCCCACCGAAAACGATCCCCACTCTCAGCTTACGTCGCTCGTTCATCGTCTATCGCCGCTCGCCCATCGCCGCTCGCCCATCGCCGCTCGCCCATCGCCGCTCGCCCATCGCCGCTCGCCCATCGCCGCTCGCCCATCGTTGACGACCGATCTCCGACCACTGAATCCCTACAAACCTGCATACTTGCATACTTGCACACTTGCATACTTGCATACTTGCACACTTGCCTACTTGCCTACTTGCCTACTTCCTACTCCCCCACCAGCTCCACTTCCAGCTCCAGGCGCACGCCGAACTGTCGTTCGACCTCAGCGCGGACGTATTCGATCAGCGCCCGGACATCGGCGGCGGTGGCGTGGCCCAGGTTCATGAAGAAATTGCCGTGCAGCGGCGAGACCTGCGCCCCGCCGATGGTATAGCCGCGCAGTCCGGCCTGCTCGATCAGGTAACCAGCGTGGCTGCCCGGCGGATTTTTGAAGGTCGAGCCCATCGTCGCGCCGGACGGGTGGCGGGTGCGCCGCCACTCCAGCAGCTCGGCCACCCGCGCCAGCAGCGCCGAAGGGTCGCCCGGCCGCAGGGCGAAGGTTGCCGCCAGCACCACCGGCCGCTCGTCGGCGGGCTGCCGCTTGATCCGGCTGCTGCGGTAGTCCAGTTCCATCCACTCGCCGGGCCGCTCGGCCACCGTACCGTCGCGCTCCAGGATCGTCACCTGGCGCAGCACTGCCGCCACGTCGCCGTCGAAGGCCCCGGCGTTGCCGACGACCGCCCCGCCGACCGTCCCTGGCAGGCCGGCAGCCCACTCCAGGCCGGCCAGCCCGCGCGCAGCGGTCTGGCGGGCCAACGGGGAGATCGGCGCGCCCGCCTCGCTCCACAGCGTGCCGTCGTCGTGGATGCGCGACCGGTTGGCCTGGTTGATCAGCACCAGCCCGCGCACGCCGGCGTCGGCCACCAGGACGTTGCAGCCGCCGCCCAACACCCGCCAGGGGACGCCGTGGGCGCGGGCCTGCTGCACCGCCTCGACCAGCTCCTCGCCGGTGCGGCAGACCAGCAGCAGGTCGGCCGGGCCGCCGACGCCCATATGCGTGTAGGCGGCCAGCGGCTCGTCCCGCCGCGCCCGCTCTCCCAAGACCCTGGCCAGCGCTTCCACTGATGCCTTCATTCCGTTCTCAGGGATCCGCCTACCCCCATCCTCCCGCAGGGTCACTGCTCATGCAGCCCCAATCGCACTTCAATGGTCACCTCATTGTGGCGCACTCCAACGCGGAGTCGCGCCCAAACCTGCGGGAGGGTAGCTGATTTGTGGTTCACTTGTCCGGCTTGCGCTGCACACGCACCAGCCTGATCTTCTGCTCGATGACCTGGCTGGCGAAACCGCGACGCAGCTTCCTGCGCCGGCGCACCTTGTCCAGACGGCTCTGGAGCCGCTCACTCTGCGTCATCCACTCCCTCCTCCCCACGCAAAGCGATCAACAGCCATTCACCCACCCGGTCGCCGTCGCCGGCGCCCAGGGTCAGCACCACATCGCCGCTGCGCACCTCCAGGCCGAGCACCGCCACAGCCTCCTCCAACGACCCCAGCGCACGGGCGTCGGGGTGGTGCATCGCCGCGACCACGTCCTCGCTGCTGACCCCCAGCGTATCCTGCTCGCGGGCCGGGTAGATCGGCAACACCAGCGCGTGGTCGGCCCCGGCGAACGCCTGAGCGAACTCGGTCAACAGGGCCCTCGTGCGGCTGTAGGTATGCGGCTGCCAGACCGCCCACAGCGGCCGGCCGGGGAAGCGTTCACGGGCGGCGGCCAGCGTGGCGCGGATCTCGGTCGGGTGGTGGGCGTAGTCGTCAATCACCGTCACCCCGTCCACCTCCCCTTTCAACTCGAAGCGCCGGGCCACGCCGCGGAACCCCTCCAGCGCCGAGCGGACGGTCGGGAACGGCAGCCCCAGATGATCGGCCACGGCCAGCGTCGCCAGAGCATTGAGCACATTGTGCGCGCCTGGCACGCGCAGGCGCACCTCTCCCAGCGCCTGGCCATCGCGGACGGCGCGGAACTCCGAGCCGCCAGCCGGGTCGGCGCGCAGGTCGAGCGCCGTCCAGGTCGCTGCCTCCCGCAGGCCATAGGAGACCACCCGCTGGCCCTGCGCGATCAGGCCGGCGCCGATCTCGCGGGCCACGCGGTCATCCCGGCAGACCACTAGCAGCCCGTCGGGGGGCAGGAGGGCGGCGAAGTCGGCGAAGGCCAGCCGCAGATGGCCCAACGTCGGGTAGCAGTCCGGGTGATCGTGTTCCACGTTCGTAATCACCGCCACGCGGGGACGCAGCCCCAGGAAAGTATGGTCGTACTCGTCCGCCTCGACGACGAAGTGCGGGCCGCTGCCGTGATGCGCGTTGCCGCCCAACCCCGGCACGATCCCGCCGACAATGTACGTCGGGTCGAGCCCGGCGTGGCACAGGACGGTGGCAATCATCGCCGTGGTCGTCGTCTTGCCGTGGGTGCCGGCGACGGCGACGCCGACCCGTCCGGCCATCAGTTCGCCCAGCACCTGGGCGCGCCCGACCACGGGGATGCCGGCAGCGCGCGCCGCCTGCACCTCGACGTTGTCCTCCGGCACCGCCGAGGAGACGACGACCATCTCGGCCGCCCCCACCTGCCCGGCGCGGTGGCCCAGGTAGACCCGCGCCCCGTCCCGTGCCAGCGCTTCGGCAGCGGGCGAGAGGGCCAGGTCGGAGCCGGAAACGCGCGCCCCCTGCTCCAGCAGCACGCGGGCGATGGCGGACAGTCCCGCCCCGCCGATGCCCACGAAGTGCACCCGCCAGCCGCGAAAGTCCATCGCCGTCATATGAACACGATCAACACGAAAACGAACGCCAGGCCAACCGCCAGGTACAGCGGCGGCCCGGCAATGAGCCGAGGCGGGAGGTAGGGGAGAATGTTGGTCGCCGGGCTGTCCGACTCCGGCGGGCGGATGCCGCCGATCCCGCGCGCATCCGGCACATAGCCGCGGGCGACCATCTGCTGGCCGGTGTCCGGGTCGAGCACCGGACCAGACTCATCCCACACCAGGGTATCGTTGAGCTGCTCCGGCGGCACGCCATAGCGCGCTTCATCCAGGTAGAACCAGATCGTACCGATGATCAGCAGGCCGTTCAGCACGCCGATGAAGAAGCCCAGCAGGACATCCTGCAGCCGTTCGCGGGCGACCTTGGCCCCGAAACGCTGGGCCAGGCTGGGACTGGCATACCCGAAGATGACGATGATCAGGAAAACGACGACGCGGATCCAGAACTTGCTCATCAGCGGCATGTTGGCCCACAGGTCGCGGATGGGCGGGACCATGGTGGTCAGCACCTGTTCCAGGAAGAGCGCCAGCAGGACGCTGAAGGCGACGATGATTTCTTTCGCCCACCCTCGCAGGCTACCGATGAGGGCAAAGATCAACACCAGGATCAGAAAGACCGTATGGAACGGGATCATCGCCTGTTCTCCTCCCCACGCCTGGCGGCCAGGGCGAGCAGTTCCTGGGCGAGACAGGATGCCGCGTCCGGGCGGGCCAGCTCGCCGGCCCGCTCGCGCATCTCCGCCAGTTCCTGCGGCTCGCCCAACAGCCGCCGCACGGTCGGCAGCAGCTCATCCCGCAACTGTCCGTCCTCCAGGACGACCGCCGCGCCCCGGCTGGCCAGCCATCCGGCGTTGATCCGCTGGTAGCGCCAGGCGTAGGGGTAGGGCACGAGCACCGCTGGCAGGCGCAGGGCCGGCAGCTCGCCCAGCACGGACGCGCCCGCCCGACAGACGGCCAGGTCGGCAGCCGCCATCGCTGCCCCCATCTCCTCGTGCAGGTAGGGAAAAGGATGGTAGCGGCCGCGCAGAGACGGAGGCAGCCGCCCGGCCCGCTCCGTCACCCACGGCCAATCTAGCTCTCCGCTGACGTGCACCACCTGAGTCTCCTGGAGCAACGATTCGAGCTGTTCCGTCACGGCCTGATTGATGCTCCGCGCGCCGTGGCTGCCGCCGAGCGCCAGCAGCACGGGCACATCCATCGCCAGCCCCAACAGCCGCCGGCCCTCCTCGCGCCCGACCGCGCTCAACTCTGGCCGCACCGGGTAGCCGGTCACGACCGTCTGGCGGGCCGGGAAGCAGGCTCGCGAGTCCTCCGTCGTCACGGCGATGCGGGTGGCCAGGCGGGCGATGAAGCGTACCGCCAACCCCGGCTCGATGTCCGGCAGGTAGAGCAGGATCGGCACCCGCAGCGTCCAGGCCGCCAGCGCCACCGGCACGCTGGCGTAACCGCCGGTGACGAAGAGGACCTGTGGGCGCTCCCGTCGGCCCAGGCGCAGGGCGGCCAGAAAGCCACGCGCCAGCCTGACCAGATTCAGCGCTGCCCGCCCCGGCGCCAGCCCGTGCAGGCCGCCGGCCGGCACGCCGACGAAGCGCAGCCCGGCCCGGCGGGCCAGCCCCTCCTCCACGCTGCCCGCGCCGCCCACGTAGAGCGGCTCCACCGGCCCCGCCGCCCTAAGCGCGCTCAGGACGGCCAGGCCAGGGTAGACGTGCCCTCCCGTCCCACCGCCCGCGATCCAGCAGCGCACCATCTCGCCACTCCCTCGGCGGCCGGCCGCGCGAGACGCTCAGCAACAAGCCGACCGCTGCCAACGACACCACCAACGAAGACCCTCCCGCGCTGATGAACGGCAACGTCGTCCCGGTGAACGGCACCAACGAGGTGACCGGCCCCAGGTGCAACAGGGCCTGGAAGATCAACAGACAGGTCAGCCCGCAGGCCAGCAGGCTGCCAAAGCGATCCTGCGCCCGCAGGGCGATGCGGAAACCGCGCCAGGCCAGCAGGATGAACAGCCCGATGACCAGCAGGCAGCCCAACAATCCCAGTTCCTCCCCCACCACGGCAAAGATCGTGTCGTTGTGAGCCATCGGCAGGTAGAACTTCTCCCGCCCGTTGCCCAGGCCGGTGCCGAACCATCCGCCGTTGGCCAGGGCGTAGAGCGCCTGGCGGGGCTGGTAGGGCAACCGGCTGGGATCCTGCAGCCCGGCGATGAACTCGGCGACCCGCCGGTGGGCGTAGGGGTAGAGGGCGATCAGGCCACAGAACGCCCCGCCCCCCACCGTCGCGGCGACGAAGAGCTGGCCGATGTGCGCCCCGGCCAGGAAGAAGACGGCGAAACCGGCCGCGACCAGCGCCGCCGCTGCGCTCATGTCCGGCTGCAGCACCACCAGCCCGGCGATCACCCCCACCCAGATCGAGAAGGGGATCAGCCCGTAGGTCACGTCGCGGATCTGGTCACCTTTGGAGGAGATCCACGCTGCCGCGTAGACCACGGTGGTCAGCTTGGCCAGTTCGCCCGGCTGGACCGAGCCGTTGAGGAACGAACGGCGGGCGCCCCAGACCCAATCGCCCACGATCAGCAAGACGAGCAAAACCGCCAGCGTGCCGCCCAGCAAGGGGACGGCGAAACGGCGCAGGAGAGCGTAGTCGGTGCGGACCAGCAAGAGCGCCACTCCCACGCCCAGCGCCAGCCACAGCACCTGACGCTCGACCTGCCGGAAGGGGTCGCCGCTGGCCAGGTAGCTCCAGTCGCAGGTGGTGCTGTAGACCATGAGCAGCCCCAGCAGCGAGAGGGCCACGACAGTCAGGGCCAACAGGTAGTCCGGCTCGCGCCGTTCGCGTCTCCGCGCCTCTTTGACAATCATGGACGCCTCAGTCCTCCAGAGCCCGTACCAGTTCCTTGAACCGGTCGCCGCGGTGGGCGAAATCGCGGAAGGCGTCGAAGCTGGTGCCGCCGGGGGAGAGGAGCACCACGTCGCCGGGGCGCGCCGCCCGCGCCGCCGCCTCGACCGCTTCTTCCAACGTCCCCACCCGCGTCACCGCCGCCAGCGTGCCCGCGCTCTCTTTGCTCCTCGCCTCCTCCACTGCCCCCGCAATCATCCCCCCGGCCTCGCCGAAGGTGATCAGATGGCGGACCCGTTGCACGGCTTCGACGGCGAACTCCCCCCAGGGCAGGTCCTTGTCCCGCCCGCCGGCCAGCAGGACGAGCGGCTCGCTGAACGAGCGCAGCGCCGCCACCACCCGTTCCGGGGCGGTGGCGATAGAGTCGTCGTACCAGGAGACGCCGCGCCATTGCCGCACCAGTTCCAGGCGATGCTCCACGCCGGTGAAGGTATGAATGGCCTCCCGCATCGCCTCCACGTCCACCCCGGCCACGCCGCAGATCGCGCAGGCGGCCAGGACGTTGAGCAGGTTATGGCGACCGCGCAGCCGCACTTCATCGGCCCGGCAGATCAGGATGCCGATCCCGCCCCGTCGCCACAGCAGGTGACCGTTGTTCTTGAACGTCCCCTCGTCCACCTCCACACCGCCGCTGAAGAAGACCGGATGGGCCGCCGTCTCCAGGGCCAGGGCGCGGGCGCGGGCGTCGTCGAAGCCCAGCACCGCGATGTCTTCCGGCTTCTGGTAGGCAACGATCGGCCGCTTGGCGGCGATGTAGTTCTCCATCGTCTTGTGCCGATCCAGATGGTTCGGCGTGATGTTGAGCACTGCGGCGATGTGCGGGCTGACGGTCATGATCTCCAGTTGAAAGCTGGACAGCTCCATCACCACGAAGTCGTCCGCGCCGATGCGCGGCAGGTCGGCGATGAGCGGGTTGCCGATGTTGCCCCCCACCCAGGTCGTGCGGCCCGCCTGGCGGCCCATCTGGCCGACCAGCGCGGTAGTCGTCGTCTTGCCCGCCGAGCCGGTAATGCCGATAGCCGCAGCCGGGCAGCGCTCGAGGAAGAGCTGCGCGTCGTTGGTCAGCGGGATGCCGCGCCGCCGCGCCTCGACGACGATGGGGGCGTCCAACGGCACCCCTCCGCTCAGGCAGAGCAAGTCGGTACCCTTCAACAGGCTGAGCGGATGCTTCCCCAACACCGTGCGCACCGGCAGGTCGCCCAGCGTGGCCAGCTCGTCGGCCAGCGCCGACGCTGGCTTCAGGTCGGAGATCACCACCTCCGCTCCCGACTCGACCAGGAAGCGCGCCAGGGCCAGCCCCTGACGGGCCAGTCCCAGGATCACCACCCGCCTGCCGCGCAGGTCCAACGTTCGCAGTCCGGGGTTCAAGTGTCCACCATCCCTCGCCGGTGCCTCGCTTAACGGCGGCCTGCCGTCCGCCCCGCGCTCCGCGTCTCCCGTTCCTCTACGCCCAGCCAGAAGTGATCGGGCAGGATCGCCCGGCCGGGGCGCACCTCTACCTCGCCGGCACGCAGCACCTGCTGCGCGCCGTTGCCGCCCAACATGCTCGGATGGACGAAGCAGACGTTGGGCATCTGTCCGTACTTGCGCTGGAAGTGCGCTGCTGCCCGCTGCACCTTCTCCTCGAGACCACGAGAGTCATCGTCGAACCAGAGCAAACCGCAATCCATCTCATCCTCCTATTCACGCACCACGCACTACGCCTCACAGCAGTGCCAGCGCCACTCCGGCCATCGCCGCCATCAGCCCCACCAGCCAGAACCGCTGCACCACCTGGGTTTCCGACCAGCCGAGCAGCTCGAAGTGGTGGTGGATGGGGGCCATCTTGAACACCCGCCGCCCCTGGCCGGTGCGCCGCTTGGTGTACTTGAAGTAGGCGACCTGGATGATCACCGAGAGCAGCTCGCCCATCATCACCAGGCCGACCACCGGCAGGATGAGCCATTGACCGGTCATCAGGGCGACCGTGCCCAGGGTCGCGCCGAGCGCCAGGCTGCCCGTGTCGCCCATGATCATCTGCGCCGGGCGGGCGTTGTACCACAGGAAAGCGAAGCACGCGCCGACGACGATGAAGCAGAAGCGGGCCAGGTAGGCCTGCCCCTGCAGGAAGGCGATCACCCCGTAGGCGGCAAAGGCGCTGGCGGTGATGATCCCCGCCAGGCCATCCAACCCATCGGTGAAGTTGACCGCGTTGGCGAAGCCGGCGATGATGACCATGGCGATCGGGATGTAGAGCAGGCCGATCTCGATCCGCTCCTGCACGCCGGGGATCGCCATGCTGCGCAAATCGAGGGCGAAGTGCAGCACCAGGGCAATGACGAAGCTGATCGCCAGCTCCAGCGGCAGTTTCAGCCGGGCGCGCAGCCCCTCGCCGCGGCGCATCCCGCGCACGCCGGCGATGTCATCCACCGCACCGATGAGGCAGAAAATGAGCATCACCCCCAACGGCACCAGGATCGAGCGCCCGGTCGCCCCGGCCTCCGGCGTCTCGTCCTGAGCTGCGTAGAGGATGGTCAATACCACGGTGATCAGCACCACCGGCACGACGATCAGCAGCCCGCCCATCGTCGGCGTGCCCAGCTTGGTCTGATGATCGCGGGGCAGCTCGATGCGGATGCGCTTACCGATGCCGTAGTGACGCAGCAGGCGGATCAACAGCGGTCCCCAGCCGACCGTCAGGAGGAATGAGATGCTCGCCAGAATCAATGCGACGTCCATCGGTCCCCTCCCAACGCGGCGACGATTTCCTCCATGCGCAGCGCCCGCGAGCCCTTGACCAGGATCACGTCGCCCGCGCCGACCAGCCGTTCCAATATGGAGATCGCCGCCTCGTTGTCCTCGACGACGTACACGCGGTCGGCAGGCATGCCCCACCGGAGCGCCGTTTCCCCGATCATCCGCCCCCGCGCGCCGACGGTGATGAGCACGTCCACCACCTCCATTGCCCGCATGGCGACCAGCTCGTGTCCCTCCCGTTCGTAGTCGCCCAGTTCCAGCATATCCCCCAGTACAGCGATCCGGCGTCCGCCCAGTTCGGCCAGCAGGTTCAGTGCAGCGATGGCTGAGGCTGGGCTGGAGTTGTAGGTATCGTCCAGCACCGTCGAACCGTGCGGGCCGTTGACCGCCACCAGCCGCAGTTGGGGCGACGGCGCGCACAAGCCCTCGATGATCTCCTGCCAGGTCAGCCCCTCGCTCAGCCCCACCGCGGTCGCCCGCAGCGCGGTGTGCACCGAATGGCGGCCCAGCAGCGGCACCTTGACGTGCAGCGTTTCCTCCCGATAGTGCAGGTGAAAGGCCACGCCTTCCAATCCGAGGCCCTCGATCTCGTCGGCCCACAGGTCGGCCTGTGGCGAGAGGCCGTAGGTGAAGACGCGCGCCCGCGTCGCCGTGCGCATCCCCAGCACCAGCGGCTCGTCGGCGTTGAGGATCGCCACCCCCTCCGGGGCTGGCGGCAGCGCCTGCACCAGTTCTGTCTTCGCCTGGACGATGCGCTCCATCGTCCCGGCCCGTTCCAGATGCACCGGCGAGATGATCGTCACCACGCCGACGTGCGGCAGGGCGATACGCGCCAGCCCGGCGATCTCGCCCACGTCGTACATGCCCATCTCCAGGACCACCCGCTCGACGTCGGGGGTCAGGCGCAACAGGGTCAGCGGCAGGCCGATCTCGTTATTGAACGACTTCTCGCTGCGCAGGGTGCAGTAACGCCGCGCCAGGACGTCGGCGATCAGCTCCTTCGTCGTCGTCTTACCGATGCTGCCGGTGACGCCGATGACCCGTGGGGAATGACGTCGTCGCCAGAAGCCGGCCAGTTGCTGCAGCGCCTCGATGGAATCGTGGACGCGGAGCAGCAACGGGAAGGCCCAGGCCTGCGGCAGCGCTGGCTGGGGAACGGTCAGGTCCAGCAGCGGCACCCCGCCCTCGACCGGGCGGGCGATGACAGCGAGCGCCGCGCCCTTCGCCAGCGCATCGCCGACGAAGTCATGGCCATCGGCACGCTCGCCGCGCACAGCGAAGAAGACATCGCCCGCCTCGACCTGCCGCGAGTCCAGCACGACCCGCGTCGCCTTCCGCTCCCACTCCGGCGGGCGGACGTTCACCAATCCCTGCACCACGTCAGCTAGCGTGAGCATCCTCTCCCTCTCGACCGACCACTGCCCACTGCCCACTACCCACTACCCACTACCCACTACCCACTAATCCGGCGGTATCCCCAGCATCACCGGCATCTGCATCGCCAACCGCTGAAAGACCAGCGCAGCGGTCTGTGAGCCCCACGGCGACACCTGCGGCCGGTCCAGCCGCACCAGGATGACCCACTGCGGCTCCTCCAGCGGTCCAAAACCAACGTAAGAGGCGATGGTCCAGCGGGGATCGTACCCGCCGGGCACCGGGATCTGTGCCGTGCCGCTCTTGCCGGCGATCCGGTAGCCCTCGACCTGCGCCTGGGGCATGTGTTGCTCGACCGCCTGGGCGAGCATCTCGGACAGCGCGGCGGCGGTCTGTGCCGAGATGGGCTGCCCGCGCACCGCCGGCTGCGATTCGATCACCGTGCCATCGGGGAGGACCTGGCGGGCGACCAGGTAGGGCCGCATCAGGCGACCCTCGTTGGCCACTGCCGCCACCGCCGCGATCATCTGCAACGGCGTCACGGCCAGCCCCTGCCCGAAGCTGTTTGTCCCCAGGTCAGAATCGTGCCAGTCCAGATCGTCCGGCGTGCGCACCCGCCCGGACGCCTCGCCCTGCAGGTCCACGCCGGTCGGCTGACCGAAGCCGAACGCCCGCACATAGCGGTAGAACGTATCCGCCCCCATGCGGGTCGCCAGGTGCACCGCCCCAACGTTGAGCGAATGGCCGAGCAAGCCCACCATGTCCTGCTCGCCATAGGCGTTGTGGTCCCAGTTGGTGAACATCCGCCCGCCGTACTCGACCCGCCCGGTGTCCACGTAGGTGAAATCCGCCGTGATCGTCCCGCTGTCCAGCGCCGCGGCCATGGTGACGATCTTGAAAACCGACCCGGGCTCGTACTGCGCGCCATAGGCCATGCTCTGGAAGGCGTCTTCCTGCTGCCAGTAGATGACCTGCTCGTAGTGGTTGGGATCGAAGGTGGGCCGGTCGGCCAGGGCCAGGATCGCCCCGCTGCGCGGATCCATGACGATGATCGTCCCTCCCTGGGCACCGTACTCCGCCAGCGCCCGCTCCAGTTCCTGCTCGACCAGCACCTGGATGCCCAGATCGAGGGTCAGCACCAGGTCGCTGCCGGGGCGGGGCACCGGCACGGTCCCCTCAGCCTGCGGCAGCGGGCGCCGTCCAGAGGGCCCTGTCTCCCCGACCCATTCCGCCGCCTGGCCGCGCAGCTCGCGGTCGTAGTATCCCTCCAGGCCATAGAACCCCTGCCCGTCCTGGCTGACGAAGCCCAGCAAGTGGGCCAGCGTCTCGCCGTGCGGGTAGGAGCGGAGCCAGCGACGCTGGACGGCGACGCCCTCGATGCCCAGTTGGGCGATCGCCTCACCCTGTTCCATCGTGGCGTAGCGTTCCAGGCTGACCCAGGTCCGGTCACTGTTGAGCACTGGGGCAAGGGCGCTGGCCGGGACGTGCAGGATCGGTCCCAGCCGTTCGGCAGCGGCCTGCGGGTCGTGGATGTAAGGCGGGTAGGCCTCGATGGCGTAACGCAGTTCGTTGACCGTCAGCAGCGTGCCGTGGCGGTCGTAGACCTGGCCGCGGGGCGGGTCGGGGATGACCAGCCGGTGCAGTCGGTTTGCCTCGGCCTGGGCGCGCATCTCCGCCCCCTGGACAACCTGGACGTGGACGAGCCGGACCGTCAACAGGACCACCACGGCGGCCAGCAGGGCGTTCAAGATGATCAGTCGGCGACGGAGGTGTGCGGACATCGTTCACGGCTCCACGAACTCGACCGCGGTAGCGGGAGCGAGCCCCTGTTCGGCCGCGGCGCGCCACAGCCTATCCACCGCCTGCCAGGCCGCGATCTCCTGCTCCAACAGGCAGTTCTCCCGCTCCAGGGACGCCAGTTGCTCGCGCAGGTCCTGGATGCGCCGGGCCAGCACCGTCGTCTGACTGACCAGCACCAGGTAGGCGGCGGTGACCAGCCAGATCAGGACGATGACAACGAACAGCGCCCGCGCCGCCTGGCGGTTCAGGTCGTGCCCCTTCCGGAAGCCAAAATCCAGCGCTCCGACGCTGGAGGTCAGGCGATGTAATGGACCGCTCATCGCTTCTCGAACGCCCGCAACCGCGCCGAGCGGGCGCGGGGATTGACGGCCACCTCGGCCGGTTCTGGCTGTCGCGGACGGCGGGTCAGCGCCCGCCCCTGCGCCCGGTGGCCGCAGGCGCAGACCGGCAATTCCGGTGGGCACAGGCAGTCTTTCGCCTCGCGCTGCATGAACTGTTTGACCAGCCGATCCTCCAGAGAGTGGAAACTGATCACCACCAGCCGCCCGCCGGGGCGCAGCACCTCCAGCGCCTGCGGCAGGGCCGCTTCCAGCGCCTGTAGTTCCTCGTTGACGGCGATGCGCAGGGCCTGGAACGTCCGCGTGGCCGGGTGGATCGGCCCGCGCCGTGGGCCCGCGGCCTGCTCGATCACCCTGGCCAGCGCGGTGGTCGTCGTCAGCGGGCGGGCGGAGACGATCGCCTCGGCGATGCGGCGGGCTTGCGGTTCTTCCCCATAGCGGTATAATCGCTCCACCAGCTCGTTAACAGAGAGGCTGTTGACCAGGTCAGCGGCGGTCGGCCCGCCCGCGCCGGGGTCGAAGCGCATGTCCAGCGGCCCCTCGCGGGAGAAGGCGAAGCCGCGCGCCGGGTCGGCCAACTGCAGCGAAGAGAGCCCCAGGTCGAGCAGCACCCCGTCCGCCGGAGCGAACCCCTCGGCCAGCTCGCGCAGCCGGGCGAAGGAACCGCGGCGCAGCGTCGCCCGCGCACCGAAGGGGGCCAGCCGCTCCCGCGCCGCCTCCAGCGCCGCCGGATCGCGGTCCAGGCCCAGCAACCGCCCGTCGGGGGCCGAGACGGCCAGGATCGCCCGCGCGTGTCCGCCGCCGCCCACCGTGCCGTCTATGTAGACGCCGCCGGAGCGCACTGCCAGGAGATCGAGCGTCGCCTGTAAAAGAACCGGGACGTGGCCCTCGACCACATCCCGCTCCACGCCATGGCCCGTGGGAGCGCTCAGATGCCCAGTTGCGCCCATCGCTCGACGTTATCGCCGTCCTCTTCCACCCGCTTCTGCACGTCGCGCCAGGCGTCGGGATTCCAAAGCTCGATGTAGGCGTCGCAGCCAGCGACCACGACCTCGCCGTTCAAGCCGGCGTAATCGCGCAGAGGCTGGGGGACAATGACGCGGCCCTGGGCGTCGGGCACCGTGTCGGCAGCGCTGGCGAAGAGCAGGCGGCGGAAGTCCCGCGCGTTCCGATCGGTCATCGGCAGCCCAGCGACGCGCTCCTTGAGCGCCCGCCAGGCGTCCATCGAGTAGATCACCAGGCAGCGGTCAATCCCTTTGGTGACGACCAGGCCCGTCGCCAGGTCGCCACGGAACTTGGCCGGGATCGTCAGCCGGCCCTTGTCATCGAGCGTATGGAGGTATTCGCCCAAGAACATTTGTTCTACCCGTCCCCACCCGGCGGTGTCGTGGGCCTCCAAAACCGCGCCAATCCCCCACCTTGACCCACTTTGCCCCATTATACACCACTTTTTCCCCCACGTCCAGTCCCATGCCGGATCGCACGGAAAACTTTAAGGTTTGCGGGCCGTGGCTCACACGGCTGCAGTAACTGCTCACCCTCCCGCAGGTTTGGGCGCAATTTGCCGCCCACATTGCACTTCAATGGCCACTCCGATCCGTTGCCCGGTCACTTCCGAACCTGTGGGAGGGTGAGTTGAATAGGTACCGGCTGCACCGGCTTGCCGCCTTCTCCCCTTTCTGTTACAATACGGGCAGTAACCGCCTACCCTTTACCAGGCCTGGTGCTGGCAGGGCCGGTGTGCCGGCCCCTCACCCCACCCCCTGGCCCCCGCCCCTCTCCCGCCGGGCGGG
>Ga0209018_1000948_pt1 | contig 25222 bp, 29 predicted proteins | sample YNPBryBLVA2012_FD_185814 | JGI IMG/M metagenome (GOLD analysis project Ga0209018, IMG submission 185814) | Anoxygenic and chlorotrophic microbial mat microbial communities from Yellowstone National Park, USA - YNP Bryant BLVA 2012 (SPAdes)... ...
ATCGTACCGCCAGGCTATGCCTGGCTCTGCAGGGCCGACCAAAGGTCGGCGGTACACTCACCTCTTTGGTTGCGGCTGGAGGCCGCGCTATGCTTTTGGGTCACGTGGAAAGCGCGGCCAGGCGCTTTGTGCAGTTCACCCCAGCAATACGCGGTCGGGGCCACGGTGGATTTCCCAGGGATAGACGATGTACGCATCCGTGATGGCGGCGAAGTAGTCCGGCCGCACAGTGCCGAACAGGTTGCGATAGGGGTTGAAGTGTAACACACAGGTATACGGGAATCCCCCTGCCGCCGAAACACGGTTTTTGACTGCGGTAATCGTCCTGCCCGAACCCCACACATCATCCACCACCAGCACGTAGCGTCCGCGCAACAGCTCGTCGCCGGGAAATTGGATGAAACGCGGCCAGGCAAACAGCCCCCCGCTGCGCTCGCGTTCGATCTCGGCGGGGAAATCCACGGCAGCGGTCAGGATATTGGGCAAGCCCATGGTTTCTGCCAGCAAACCGCCGGGGATGATGCCCCCATGGGTGATCATCACCATCGTGTCGAATTCGCGCTCGAACTGCGGCACGAGGTGATCAATGAGCTTAACCACATCGTCCCACGTCAGGATTTCGCGGCGCGTGGGAGGCATTTCAACCCTCCGCTCGGCTTTTCATCACCACCAGCGTATCCAGAAAACTGCGGTTGAACAACATGGCGGGGGTCTCCACGCGGAATTTAGGGTACAGCGTCGAGATCATCACCGCGTCATAGATGGGCAAGAAAGGGCTGATCCCTTCGCCCATCATGACGGAGAAATCGAAACGCCCGGCCCATTCGAGGGTGCCGCGCACCTCGTAATCGGGCGAGGTAATCATCACCGCCACCGGGAAGATACGCTCGTAACCGCCACGCGCCAAACCAACGGGGCCGATATGCTCGCGCTTGGTGAGGCACACGGCCACCATTTGCCGCTTGACCACCCACGTCACCGGCGAGTAGTTGATCACCTGATCGGTAGCGTGAAGACGGGCAATACTGGCTTCGCTGACTTCCATGTACGAATTGTGCGGATCCGTCAGGATTCCCAGAACCCCTTGGTTGCCAACTTTGGTCTGGCCGAAAATATAATGGCTAGAGGTATAGAAATCAGCCGGGATGAAACGAGTCGTTGTCAGAGCAGGTTGCATGATGCCCTCCCAACAGCAAAGGATAGGTTTCACGGCCGGGGGCGATACAAGCGAGGGAAATCGCCGCGACGACGAGGGGTTGGCTTACGGCCCGCCGAGGGGTGCAACAAGGTATTCAGCCAACTGATGGCTCGCCCATCGTATTCACGCCGCCCGCACACATCACAAACCCACGAAGGGAAATTGGGTACGGTAATCAACTCTTGATCCAGCCAGGTAAAATACGTCAGATAACGCAGGTGCAAGATGCCTGCATGACACTCGGGGCAGAGCAAGGCCGAATCGAGCAGCGGATTTTCATCTTGGACATCTGAATTCATCAACAATACCTCCGGGCCGATTTAGGGCGTCAGCGTAAGGCTATGCTGGATGACACCCCATTTGAGGGGCGGCCAATAAATCACCAGCGCCTTGCCGATCACGGCAGCGAGCGGCACAGCTCCCCAGCTTCGTGAATCGGACGAATCGTTGCGGTTATCGCCCATGACAAAAACATGCCCCTCCGGCACACGCCATACCCCGGGGCGATAGAAGGCCTGTTCACTCAGGTAAGGTTCGTCTAATAGCTGTTGGTTGACATACACCTCATGTCCACTCAAACGGACTTCATCACCCGGCAAACCGATGATGCGCTTCACGTATTCATCCTCGGCACGGCCAGAGAGACGGAAGACAATCACATCGCCGCGTTGGGGCTGCCCGAGCTTGTAAGCCAGCCGACTGACGATGACGAACTCGCCGCTGGAGAGGGTCGGCTCCATGGAAGAACCATCCACGCGGACGCGCGCCGAAACAGTCTCGATGCCCCAGAACAACAACAATGACAGCAGCAGGGTTTCGACCACATCCCACAAGAAACGTAAAAGGCTTTCTCGTTTTTCTGCCGGGGGTTCAGTTTCCGGCAAAGATTCTGCCGTGGGTTCAGCTTTCGGCAGGGATTCTGCATCAGGTGAGTCCACAAGTCTCCACAAGCGCTAGGCCGCTAACTGCCCATATTCTTGTAAAAATCAGGCAGATAAACCGCCAGTATTGTGTCCGACCACCGGCGAAGTGCACGCTAAAGGCCGCCGGATGTCACGGTGGGCATTATAAAGCGGGTCGAAAACCAGAGCAAGAGTAACCGAATGAAAGTCTTGTTAAAGTGCGCTGAGATGGACAGCGTCAACGATGCCGACGATGACGGAAATAACGCAGGCATCGGGGTTGTGCAAAACCTGCCGGGCGCCGTTCCCCTCGCGGTTGACCAAGACGGTATCGCCAATGCCGGCGTGGGTATTGTCCAAAGCCAGGAAATCATCGCCTGGCAGCTCGCCCGGCCAGGTCAACGGTTGCACCACGAGGAGGCGGCGATTCTTGTAATGCGGGTGGCTGATGGTGGTCACCACCGTGCCAACGACTTTGCCGATGATCATGTGTAGCGTGTCCAAGCGGGTCTGAGCGTCACGTCAATCTCGCTATCTGGGCGCACCTCCAACTCGTCCACGATGCCCACCAGGGTCAGGTCAACCGGCACGAATTTGACGCCTGGCAGAGCCAGAGCAGCCTCGCGCGAACGCACCATCACGCACAAATCGCCTGGGCCAGCCTGCACCACATCGGCTGCCACCTGCAAACCTCCCACCGGTCGCAAGTGCTTATCGAGCGGCTGAACCACCAACAGCTTGACTCCCTCCAGGTCGGGAGATTTCAAGGTGCAGACGGCGCTGCCGCGCACACGTCCCAGCAGCATGGGTCATTTCTCCAGGTTGTCCAGCACACGCCGGATGATGGTATCCAGCAGAGCGGGGTCCACTTCGGTCCCCAGGCGGGCCAACACGGCCTGGCGCACCCGCTGGTGAAGATCGGCCTTGGGTTGTGGAGCAGGCGGGGGTGCAGGCGGCGTGGGCGGAGCGGCGAGATAGGGACGCACCGGCGCGCTGGGGGGCGTGTCGTGCGGGCGCACCAGCTTCACGCCCAGGCGGGCGGCGCGCTCGACCGCCAATTCTGTCAGCACCACGTCGTCATTGACCGCCAACGACTGCACGCCCTGCTGCGCCAGGTCCTCAATATCGCGTTCGGTGTAGAAGGTCTTAGCCATTGACACCCTCCAGACTTTCCAAGGCCTGCACCGCGGCGTTGCGTGCGGTGAGAATCTCGGCCTCGCTGCCCGACAGCCACATGCGCCCAAAACGGCCTACCGAGGAGACGTGGATGAGCTTGATGCTCGCTTTCTTCTCGGCCTCGTTGCAGGCGTAGTTGATATAGGCCGCCGGGGCGCATTCCAGAACCAACATGGTCTCGCCCGGCACAAGCATACTGCCGCGCCGGAAGCGGTTGAGCAACTGCGCCTGATAAGGGTCCACCCGCGTGATCACCTGGACGGAGGCAATCTGCGGGCGGATACGGTCAGCGATTTTCAGCCCCAAGCGATCCAACACCACCCGCCCGGCCTCGATCACCGCCGCTTGGTTGTGCGAATGCACCTCGAACATACCGAACTCGCGCTCGACGATCTGCGCCCCCGGCCTGGCTTCTGTGGCCTTGACGGCGATATCCACCACGCGGAAGACCTCATTGCCGGGCGCCATCTCCACATACAACGCCGCCATACCCTCGGTGGGCAGGTCGCCCTGGGTGACGGTGCCGACGAAAGCGGCGAATTGTGCCTGCATCCGGTCGAGAAAACAGTAACAACGCAGAGAAAATGTATCAGCCATACTTACTCCTCGTCACTCACTCCTCGTTTGCCTCGAAGAGCGTGAGGGGGGCAGGGCAAGAGCCTGCGCCCAACGTGAATGGCAGTGATGCGCTCAGCCCTTATCGTGCATAGCAATCCCCAACGGCGTCACGAACAGCGGTCGCGTTGGCGTTCGGGTAGGGATGCCGGTGTAAGCCTCGACAACTTGCGCCATACCGCTGAAAGCCGAGGCCCCGCCCACCAGTGTGAGAGCATCCACGGGGTGATGGGCCACATGGCGGGCGACGATACTGGCCACCTTCTCCATCACCGGGCGCACGGTTGCAAACAAACGTGGCTGTTCAGCCGGATTGACCTTGAGCGCCTCGGCCTGCTCGAAGGGGATGTTCAGGGCGCCAGCGATGACCAGTGAGAAATGCGTGCCGCCGGTTGGCTCATCGGCCGTATAGACCACCTGCCCCTGTTGCAAGATAGCGATGCCGGTAGTGCCGCCGCCCACATCCACGATGGCGCCGTCCTGCAAACCCAGCACAGCGTTGGCCGCGCAGGGTTCTTCGACCAGACAAGAGCAAGCCATGCCGGCTGCCTCAACCACATGGGCGGTGGCGCGCACCTCGGCCTGCGGCACCCCCGGCGGATAAGCGCTGGCTGCGTGGGTCAACTGGCGGCCCAGGCGGCGCTCCAGGCGTTGCTTCATCGCCCGCAAGCGGTCGGCGGCGCCGATGAAATCCACCACCAGCCCATCGCGCACCACCTCGGCAAACTGATACTCCCCGGCCAGCGGGCTGTTGTCCTCATCGAGAACGACCAGCACCAGGTAAGCGGTTCCCAGGTCGGCGCCCACCCGCAAGCGGCCGCGCGGCGGCTCTGGCAGGGGCGGGGTCATTTCTGACGCCGGCGAGGTCAGAATACACGTCTCGGCGCGGGCCAGGTAAGCCTCCAGGTCGCTGCGCACAACAGTCTGCGCCTACTCTTTCGTGGCCGAACGCCCGCCGATAGCGCCTTTGCTGTGCTGGGGCAGAATCATCTCCACGTCGGCATGGGGGCGTGGGATGACATGCACCGACACCAACTCACCCACACGCTTAGCCGCGGCGGCCCCGGCATCGGTAGCGGCCTTCACCGCCCCCACGTCGCCGCGCACCATCACGGTCACATAGCCGCCGCCGACGTACTCCGAGCCGATCAGCACCACATTGGCAGCCTTCACCATCGCATCGGCGGCCTCAATAGCGCCCACCAGCCCCTTGGTCTCCACCATTCCTAAAGCAATCAAAGCAGTATCGAGTGGCATATTGTCTCCTTCTTTCTTTACTTGACTTGTTTACCTGTCTACCTGTTTACCTCTCTACCTGTCTACCTGTCTACCTCTCTACCTCCTCCCTCCCAACGCCTCCACCACCTGCCTCACCACCGCCTCAATTTGCTCCGCAGAGAGAGTGCCCATCGGAGCTTGGGAGCGCAGAGCGCTTTCTGGCGGCGGCGTCAGCTCATAAGCCAGGCGTTTGAGGTTGAAGAGATGATAGACGGTGATGTTATCGCCGGTGATCGAGCCGCCGATGCCGCCCGCTCCGAGGGTGAGCGAGGGCATAACGCCGGTGGTCAGGCCGATGGCGCCTAGCGTCCCCAGCGTGTTCACGCCAATGCGGAAGACGGGTTTCTCCAGGCCAAAGGCCATGATCACCTTCTCGTCGGTGGCGTGGATGATCAGGCTGTGGCCGCGCCCGCCGAAGTTGATCAGCTCGATGCAGCGTTCACAGCCGGCCTCCCAGCCGTCGGCTTCGTACCAGGCCAGCACAGGGGTCAATTTTTCGCGGGAGAGGGGTTCTGCACGCCCGACGCTGCTCAAGCGGGCGACAAGGATGCGTGCTTGTGAGGGGACGCGGATGCCCGCCATGGCCGCCAGCGTCTGCGGCGATTTGGCCACCGCGGCGGGGTTGATGCTGCCGTCGGGGTGGAAAAGCAACTTGCGCAGGGCATCGGCCTGGCTCTCGTCCACGAAATAGGCGCCCTCGGCCTGCATCAACGCCATCAAGCGAGCCGCGATCGGCCGATCGGCCACCACAGCTTGTTCGGTGGCGCAGATGGTGGAATAATCGAAAGCCTTGCTGGCCACAATGTAACGGGCGGCTTTTTCCAGGTCGGCGGAGCGATCCACATACACCGGCACATTGCCCGGCCCCACGCCGTAAGCGGGCTTGCCCATCGAATGAGCCACGCGCACCATCTCACTGCCGCCGGTGGCGAGGATGAGGGCGGTATGTTGATGCTTCATCAGCTCCTGAGTGCCAGGCAGGCTGATCTGGCTCATACACGCGATCAACCCCTGCGGCGCGCCGGCAGCCTCTGCCGCCTGTGCCATCAGCCGCGCCGTCTCGTTACAACAACGCACCGCCGAGGGATGCGGAGCGTGAACAATGCCATTGCGCGCCTTGACGGCGATCAACGTTTTGTACATCACCGTAGAGGTAGGATTGGTGCTGGGGATAAGCGCTGCAATGACGCCCATCGGCCAAGCGATGTCGTAGATGCGGCGTTGGGGGTCATGATGCACCACGCCCACGGTAGGGATGTCGCGGATGCTCTCCCATACGGTTTTCGAGCCAAACTCGTTCTTGAGCTTCTTGTGGGCCGGCACGCCGAAACCGGTCTCTTCGACCGCCAGGCGTCCCAATCGCTCGACAGCGCCGTAAGCGGCCTCAGCCATCGCCTGGCAGACACGGTCCACCTCGGCCTGAGAGGCTTTGGCCCACAGGCGCTGTGCCTGGTGGGCAGCGTTCGCCAGCGAGCGCGCCTCCTGGATGGAGAGCAGATCGGCGTCGAGGGCCACCGTCATGCCGCTATCCCTTTCGCCACACCACCTCGCCATCCACTTCCAGGTGATCAATCACGGCCATAATGACGGCATCCACGGGTGTATCTTTGGTGAGAGTCGTTTGACGGGCGCTCGAACCGGCGGCGGTCAGCACCAGGTCGCCTTCGCCGGCATCTACCGTGTCAATGGCCACATAAGGTTTGCCAGAAAGCACGCCCCGCTCATCGGTGGGGCAACAAATCAGCAGTTTGCGTCCCACCAGCTTTTCATCCTTGATGGTGGCAATAGCTGTGCCAATCACGCGGGCGATGAGCATAAGTCTCTCCTCAATAGCTCTTCTGTCCGGCAGGCTGAGAGGCTTTCTCGGCGGGGGAGGCGTCTCCAGTCTGCGCTGCTTGGACGATCTTCACACCGGCGCTGGCGCCGATGCGTGTGGCGCCGGCCTTCACCATGCTTTCGGCTTCAGCCAGGGTGCGCACGCCTCCCGAAGCTTTCACCCCCATCTGCGGGCCGACCACGCGGCGCATCAAAGCCACATCTTCCACCGTCGCCCCACCGCCCGAAAAACCGGTGGAGGTCTTGACGAAGTCAGCGCTAGCCTCTTTGGCCAGCAGGCAGGCAGTCACCTTTTCCTCGTCGGTCAGCAAGGCCGTCTCGATGATGACTTTCACCAGGGCGCCGGCGGCGTGGGCGGCCAGCACCACCCCGCGAATATCACGCGCCACCAACTCATGGTCTTTGCTCTTCAGCGCGCCGATGTTGATCACCATGTCAATCTCATTAGCGCCTTGTTCCAGGGCGGTCTTGGTTTCGAAGACTTTCACCTCGGGGGCGCTGGCTCCCAGCGGAAAGCCCACCACTGTGCAAACCTTGACCGGTGTACCGCGCAGCAAATCGGCGCACAGGCGGACATGCGTGGGGTTGACACATACCGAGGCGAAGCCATATTTGCGCGCTTCGTAGCACAGTTGAGCGATCTGCTCGGTGGTGGCATCGGGCTTGAGCAGGGTATGGTCAATCAGCCGCGCCAGGTTGAGATCACTGGGAATACCCCCCAGCCGCGAGGTGAGACGTTCGGCGCCGGCGCTGACCACCTGGCCGACCTCGTCAAAACAGGTCTTGACGCACAATCCCTCAGCGCACTCCCGTTTACACCTCACACCGGGGACAGCAACCGCTTGCTCTTCCTGTTCGAGCAGCGCCAACAGCACCTCGCGGGTGACGATTTCGACGATTCGTTCGACTTTTTGGGGATTGAGAGGCATGTCAATCCTTGGGTTTGAGGAACAGTCTTTCGATAGCCATGATCTTCTCGACGCGGCGAAGATGGCGGTCGCCGCCGAATGGGGTCGTCAACCAGGTTTGGACGATCTGGCGAGCCAGGTTCTCACCGATGAGGCCGGCGCCGAGGGTCAGCACATTGGCGTCGTTATGCTGGCGGCTGTTGATGGCGGTAGCATGGTCATAACACAGCGCGGCGCGCACGCCAGGGACTTTGTTGGCGACCATGCAACTGCCGATACCGGCCCCGTCCACGATAATTCCCCGCCAGGCCTTGCCCTGACTGACCAGCCAGGCTACGGCATAGGCGAAATCGGGATAATCTACCGGCGCGGTGCTGTCGGTGCCGCAATCGGTCACGGTATACCCCAGGCCGCGCAGGTAAGCGCCGAGGGTCTGTTTGAGGGCAAAGCCGCCGTGATCGGCGCCGATGGCCACCGTTTGCCCCAGGGGGTTGAGCATCAAGGCTGGCGGGTTGGGTTCGGCCGCCGGGGGCGGGGGAATCTGCTCGCTGGGGGCATCCGTCTCGATCGCCTCCCCCTGCAGCGTGCGACTCACCACCCGATGAATGATCTCACGCAGTTGTGCATCCGAAGGCATGTCCATAGTCCAAGATTATAAGGCCGCCTGTGGCTAGGGGCAAGGGCCTCATTGGCTTTGCTTCAGGACGAAGCGGATGGGCGTTCCCAAGAAACTGTAGGCGGCGCGCATCTGATTCTCCAAGAAACGCAGGTACGAAAAATGCGCCAGCCGCGGGTCGTTGACGTAGAGCATGAAAGTAGGCGGTTCACTGCGTACCTGGGTGCCATAATAGATTTTGAGGGCGCGCCCGGCGTGGGAGGGCGCGGCGTGCTGATCCTGAGCAGTTTGCAAAACCTTGTTGATTTGCGAGGTGGACAAGCGCACAAGCCTTTCCTCCTGGACACGCAAGGCCAACGGCAACACCTGGTTGACGCGCTGACCGGTCTTGGCCGAAATGAACAACACCGGCACGTAGTCCATGAAATTCAGCGCTTGCCGCACTTGGCGGGTGTAAGCGTCCATGGTGTGAGTGTCTTTCTCGACCAGGTCCCACTTGTTCACCACCACCACCACGCTCTTCCAGGCTTCGAGGACAAAGCCGGCGATGTGGGTATCCTGGGCGGTAAGGCCGGCAGCCGCGTCCACCATCAGCAAGACCACATCGGCGCGTTCGATAGCTCGCAGCGAACGCAGCACGCTGTATTTTTCCACGCCCGGCTCAATCTTACCCCGGCGGCGGATACCGGCGGTGTCAATCAACGTCAGCGGCACGCCGTCCAGTTCGAGGCGGGTGTCCACCGCGTCGCGGGTGGTGCCGGGGATGGGGCTGACGATGGCGCGCTCCTCGCCGACCAGGCGGTTGAGCAAGCTGGATTTGCCCACATTGGGCTTGCCCACGATGGCAATCTTGACCGACTCATCTTCGCTTTCTTCCCCGCCAGGCGGGAAGGCCGCCACCAAGACGTCGAGCAAATCGCCGGTGCCGGTGCCGTGCAGGGCCGAGATAGGGTAGGGTTCACCCAGGCCCAACTCATAGAATTGCAGCGCCTGGGTGCGCCGCGCGGCGCTATCGGCTTTGTTGGCCACCAGGAAAACCGGCGGGTAGAGCTGACCAAGGCGAGGGTCTTTGCGCTGATAGCGGCGCAGGATGTTGGCAACCTCAACATCGGCCGGGGTGACACCCGCTTGCGCATCGGTGATGAACAGCACGGCATCAGCGTCGCGGATGGCAATCTCGGCCTGGGCGCGGATTTGCTCGATGAAATCGGCCGACCCCACCGAGAGCGGCTGTTGGGCTTTGCCAGAGCCGCTTTGGGTGGGGTCAATGCCGCCAGTATCCACGATGTCGAAGGCGATGCCGTTCCAATTCGCTTCGGCCATTAGCCGGTCGCGGGTGGTGCCGGGCGTGTCGTCCACCACCGATAGGCGTTCGCCAGCCAGGCGGTTGAAGAGAGTGCTTTTGCCAACATTGGGGCGTCCAACCAGGGCAACGACAGGTTTACGCATGAGAGACCTCGATTAGCGCGGCCGCGTGGGGGTGCGCGTAGGGGTAGGGGTGTGGGTAGACGTAGGGGTAAGCAGAGCAGTCGGTGTGGGGCTGAAAGTGATGGTGGGGGTTTCGGTGGGCGTGGGCGTGGCAGTGGGATGCGCCTCGATGGTCACCGCCACGTTGGCCGGCACCATGCTGACCTGCGTCACCTGGGCGGGCAGAAAATCTACCACCGGCGCGAGTTGGTATGTGCCGACGGTGTAGCCAGACAGGTCTACCCGCAGGCGCAGGTTTTCGGGGCGCAGGGTGTTCAAAATATGCACCGGCCCTGAGAGAATGACATCCACCGCCGCCGGCGAAATCGTCGCCAGGAGACCAGGCGACAGACCGATGATTTCCACTGGCAGGGGCATACTAAGGCTGGTCTCAATGGCGGCAATGCTCACCTGCACCAGCACCTTGGGATCGCCCACGACGGAGATGCCCTCCGGCAAGTTCAACTCGACCAAGTATTCGAAGTCGTCGGCGGCGTTGGTCAGGTCAATGGAGAGGGTTTCCACATAGCCGGGCAGGTTGTTGACCCAATCGGGATTCGAGGAGAAAACGATGACGTTGGGCGGCGAAACGGAGATATTGGTGAGGCGGTAACCATTGGCGATCTGCCCGCTGGTGACGACTTTGACGATGACGTTGCGATAGCCGCCTAGCAGGAAAATCTCTTGGGTGAGGGTGGTGGTATTAGGGGTGAGGGTGACGCCCGAAACCGGCTGGCCGTTCTCGTCGAGGGCGCTGAGGGTGAGCACCCGTTCGATGGGTTCACTCACCCCAGAGATGTCCAGGCGGGCGCGGATTTCCTTGACCTGTGAGACAAGCGACTCGGCCCCCGAGACGGTGATCTGAGCTGGCGTCAGTATGGGGTCGCCGGCGGCGTAACCCTGTGGCGGCGCGCCGCTCACGCTCAGGGTGATGGAGATCACCCGCGAGACAAGCGGCTCAAGGGTGACGGTTTCGGTTTCGGGGTTGACGCTGACCACACGCACCGGGCGATAATTGACCTGCACATGCACCGGCACATCGTATTGGCCAGCGTGCAGCGCGGTCAGGTCTATCCAGGCGCGCACCGAACGAACGTCGTTGTTGAGTTGAGTCCAGATCGAGCGCGGCGCGTTGAGGGTGATTTCGACCGGTTGCAGCGCTTCGCCCATCATCAGCAAAGCCGGGTCCTGCCCGATGACTTCGATCGGCACACTGCGGGGCAAAGGTTGTTCGATGTTGGGGTCATTGGCGGTCACCGCCGAAACCCACACGACAACCGACAAAACGAAAGCCAACAGCAGGCTGCCCAAATTCTGACTGAACCAGCGCAAAGCCTTGAGCAACATTTACCGAAACTCCCCCTCTACAGGTGATACGCCGGGGAACAGACGCGCCAGCCAGCCAGCCAGGCCCCTGCGGCGCGGCGGGCGGTAGAAGGCCGACAAGATGTTTTCCAACCGCTCGCCGTCCAGATGGCGGATCATACGCCCGCCGTGAACGACCGAGATGTAGCCGGTCTCCTCCGAAACCACCACGACCACCGCATCGCTGACTTCGGAGATGCCCAAGGCGGCGCGGTGGCGCAAGCCCATCTGCCGCTCAGGGGTACGTGTCAGCACGCCGCTGGCCGAGAGCGGCATCACGCAGGCAGCGGCTACCAAGCGGTCGCCGGCGATGATGACGGCCCCGTCGTGCAGCGGTGTCTTGGGATAGAAGACTTGCAAGAGCAGGTCGGTGGTGACATGGGCGTCGAGCATGATACCGGTGCTGATGAATTCGTCCAAACTGTCGTGACGGCGTAGGACGATGAGCGCGCCGTGCCGCCGCTCGGAGAGGCGCAAGGCCGCGTTGATAACCGCCGTAAGGGTATTTTGCACCTCCGAGACGGCTTTACCCCGCGGGCGGCTGATGCCCGCACGACCCAGACGTTCGAGGGCGCGGCGAATCTCGGGGGCAAAGATCACCGGCACAACGACCACCAGCCCCGGCAAGGTGGTCTGCACCAACCACGAGAAGGCCGGCAGCACCTTGAGGTTCGATAAAATGCCCACCAGCACCATCAGCAGCAATACGCCGCGCAGCAACACAATGGCCTGTGTATCCCGCAAGAGCAAGAGAATGACGAAGAAGATGAGCGTCACCAGCGTCAGGTCAATGATGCTCAACCAATTGAGACGCTCGAAGATGAAAACCAGGCTATCAATCAAGTTGGTGAGAAAACTATCCACAGCCAATATCTCGAGGAGGGATGTGTGATCCGTTATGGATTTTTGCCCTCCCCCCATAAGCCCTGCGCTTCGACCAAAAAGCGGGCGGCAACCGTCGAGTGAGCGACAATTTGCACAATGCTTAGATGGGACGCATCACCCGGTCTTTGCGTAACTGCTTGAAGAACATCACCAGTCCGGAGGGGATCTTTTCGGCAGCCGCTTCTTGCCAAGCGCGCACGCCCAGGGATTGGATGGTGCGCAGTTCGTAGCCCAGGCTGCGCCACACGTCGGCTTGTTGCGCCAGAGCAGGCGGCAAGAAGAGCAGCGAGACTTCGCATTGCAGGTCGCGCGAGGCGCGTTCGACCTCCTCCATCAGCAACGGCATCGCTTTGGACAAGGGCAGGCTGGCTTCGAGGTAAACGTCGTCGGTGCGCGAGACCAGGTTCTCGACCTGCCAGCCGACCAGGCCGATGGGTTTGCCGTCCATCTTGAGGAAGAGGAAGGCTTTTTCGCCAAAGGCGGCCATCACGTCTTCGTGGGTCATCCGCCGCCGTCCCTGGCTCAGGCGGTTGATGAGGGCAGCGATTTCGTTGGCATGGCGCGGGCGCGCCCGTTCGACCATCAGTTCGCCTTTGCCGGCCACAGCAGTGGGCAGGGGCAGAGCCGGCTCCAGCGCCACGACGGCGGCCAGTTCTTGTTGCCAGAAGGCCGATACTTGCCTCCAGGTGTTCTCGAAGCTGCCGTCGTTGCGGATGATGATATCGGCAACGGACAATTTCTCTTCCTGCGGAGGTTGGGCTTTGATACGCTGTTGGGCGGCTTCTTCGGGCATGCCGCGTTTTTGCATCAGCCGCGCCAGTTGCACTTCCGGCGGGGAGTAGGTGACCCATAGGGCATCACAACTCTGTCGCAAGGGGGATTCGATGAGCTTGATGGCTTCGATGATGATGACTTTTTCTTTGGCCCGCCGGATGAGCACATCCACCGCCTGGCGTACCAGAGGGTGAACAATCGCCTCGAGACGTTTCATTGCTTCAGGGTCGTTGAACACCACGCGGGCAAGCTTGGCGCGGTCAATTTGCCCATCAGCGGCTAGAATCCATTTGCCGAACTCATCCAGCACCGGCTGGTAGCCGGGAGCATCTTTGGCAATGGCGCGATGGCCGAGCGCATCGGCGTCTATACCATATGCTCCCAGATGTTCTAGCATCTTGCGGACAACGCTTTTGCCTGTGGCAATGTTGCCCGTCAACCCAATCACATATTTGCCCGGCCAGGCGCTCATGGAACCTCCTGAAGACTTTAATCTCTCTCCCCCATTTTAGTCGTGGTAAGGCAGAATGTCAAAGGGCAAGCGCCAGTCGCGAAATCCTTGACCCCTCGCTTGGGCAGTGGTAAAATCCCGCCGCATTACCACAGCCGCCCCCATCGTCTAGGGGACTAGGACGCAGCCCTTTCAAGGCTAAAACCAGAGTTCGAATCTCTGTGGGGGCACACACGATGCGCGTGTCCGGCGCGTGCATGTCTCGCTGGGCGAACAGCAGCCGCCGGCTTGTTCACCACTTTAACTGCCAGGGGAAAATCATCTGCGGCGCTGTTGGCTCACCATATAGTCCAATCACCCAAAAAGGCTTGTCCGCCCCCAGGATTTCCGCTTGCCAGAAGCTCTTGAACACGGAGGGAATTGCACGCGGAAAGTGGTTCTTGACTTCCATCGGCAAAGGCCCAGCGGGACGTTTGAGTACAAAATCTATTTCCTTTTTATCGCTGGTGCGCCAGTATGTCACCTCATCCGCGCGAGCTTGTTTTGCCAGCTCAGCAAACAGGCTGGTTTCAAATACTGATCCGATCAATTCAGTCTGTAGGCGTTTCAGCCAAAGCATTTGCATCAGGCCCGTATCGTAGAAGAAAACCTTAGGCGTTTTCGTGATTTCAGAGCGCAGATTACGGCTGAAAGGCCTCACAAGACGCAGAATGTAGGTTTGCTCGAGCAAGAAGAGATACCGCTCAATCGTTTGCCGCGCCAGATCGCAGGTGTTGCTCAATTCGGCGATGTTCAGCAAATTTCCGCTTTGGGATGCCAATACTTCCAACAAACGGTTGAACCGGTTCACATCCTTGATCTCGGCCAGGTCGCGGATATCTTTGCGAATGTAGGTGTCAATAATTTGTTGGAGATATTTCTCTTTGCGATCCAATTCAGGGGTCAGCACGATTCTGGGATAGCCACCGTATAAAGCGTATTCGAGATAGAGCGCTTGCAACTGGCGGAGCTTTATTTCGGTTGCAGGAACTTCTGGAACGAACGGAATGCCCTTGAATGTCAACATTTCTCGAAACGAGAGCGGATAGATTTCGAAATGTACTGTGCGCCCTACCAGCGAATCTTTGAATTTGCTTTTCATCTCGAAACTAGATGAGCCCGAGACAATCAGTTTCAAATACCGATGGTGGTCAGCGATGAGTTTGAGAAAGGAAGACGGTTCTGCCAGGTATTGAATTTCATCAATCAGCACATAAAGTTTTCTGCCGGATTGCACATATGCCGGCAAGTCAAAGCCTTCTCCACGTAAATAGTTCAGAAATTCATCCACCCCGCGATCGAGTAAGGCCACGAACCGGCTATCTTCGAGGTCAATATACAAAGTTCGCTCAGATTGTTCCATCAACTGGTTTTGGAAGTACAACAGGAGAGATGTTTTTCCAACCTGGCGCGCGCCGTGGATGACGATGATATCGTCAGTGGATAAATAGCGAGCAATTTCATCAGCAACCTGACGCTTGAATAAAGTCGTCATCATTGGGCCTCTTCGTGAACAAGAATGAGTTCGAGTCTATTCTATACCAAATAATTCGATAAGTCAACTTATAGAATTATCGAATAAAACTAAGAAACCGATACCCTGTTGCAAATAAGACACCGCCCCCCCAATGGGAGCAGCGCTGACAAAAACAGCCGCGGAAATGGGCAGTTTTTGATCGAGCCGCTGATAGGCCTGGCAGCCTCAAGGGCTTGGCTATGTCTGCCCCTTCAGCCAGCATAAAATCCGGCTGCAAGACGACCAAAGCCATCTTCGGTGTAAATCCGGTTATAATCGCTAGAGAGTTCTTCGAACACAGGTGCTCCCATGTATCGGATGCGGTTATGCCTGGCGCTTGTTCTCCTTGCAAGTATGACGGCGTGCAACTTGTCGTTGAACGCAGCCGAACCTGCCGCGCCAGGCGCTACCCCCTCGCCGAATGCCCTGTTCGCCGCTGCCGGGCTGGACTCTACCCTGACCTCCTCTGCCACCGCCAGCAGCACTTCTTCCCCCTCCCCGTCGCCATCCCCATCTGCCACCATCACGCCCTCGCCCACCCCCAGCAGCACAGCTACCGAGACGCCCAGCCCTACCCCTAGCGAAACACCCACGCCCGAGCCGTCTCTCACCCCCACACCGACCCTTACCCCCACCTATGCCATCCTGCGCGGCCGGGTGCTGGAGCTGGCCAACTGCCGCTACGGGCCTGGCGCTCCCTACCTGTACAAGTACGCCCTGATCGAGGGTAGCAACCTGGAGGTGATTGGGCGCAACGATGCTGGCACATGGATTCTCGTCCAGGCTATCGGCGGCGACAACCCGTGCTGGGTCAAGGCTTCCTTGCTCCAGCTCAACGGCGACGTGATGTCGGTGGCGCCCACCTATATCCCGCTGCCTTCCTCACCCTATTATGGCCCGCTGAGCGGCGTGGGGGCAACGCGCAACGGCAATGAAGTCATTGTGTCTTGGGACCCGCTGTACTTGCGAGAGGGGGATGACTCAGGGCAATATCTTTACCTGGTGGAAGCGTGGGTCTGTCAGAATGGGGCGCTGCTTTTCATGCCCATCGGCTCATACGAGCCAATAGTGAACATCCCCGATGAAGCGGGATGCGCCGAGCCTTCACACGGGCGGGTGTATGGCGTGGAAAAACACGGTTATACGCCCTGGGTCGAAATTCCCTGGCCTGCGCCGCCGTGAGCGCGCCAATTGCCCTCCTGCCTAAGCCATTTCAGCCCCCCGACAGGCCCAGCTAAGCAAACTGTCAGGCGCGCAGAGCAGGCGTTTGTGGTATGATTGCCTTGCTCTGGAGCGAGAAGACACTATGGACGACAAAATTACTGTCATCGAAGGCCCGCCCCCCACCTTCGAACCCACCGAGGAGGGGTGGACTCTCAGCTTGCATGAAAGCCCGCGGCTGGCCAACATTGCGGTCACCCGCCTGCGCACTTTCAACGGCCTGGCGCTGGTCGAACGCTGTCACCGCGCCTGGCACAATCAACAGCCGATTCACCTGGAATTTCGCGCTCCCGATGGTCTGATTCTCAATGCGCCCATCCTTGCTGCGCGCACCGTCGAAACCGACCAAGGCGATATGTTGCTGCTATGGGTGCGTCTCAGCGAGGAAATGGCGCGTCTCAAGCTGGGATATAATGAGCCACCAGACGACGAGATGAATTGATAGCTGGTGCGAACCGCTCAGCGGCATGAAAACGGCCCCAGCCGCACATGTGGCAGGGTCGTTTTCATTTTCCCCATAGCCGCCACACGATGGTCACGCCTGTCAGCAAACCGCTCAGGAAGAACCCTCCCCACGCGGCCAGGAGCACCTGCTGCCAATCGCGTTCGTCCTCGATCTTGAGCAAGGGGGGCAGCCCCTTCAAGACAAGCTGCGGCCCGCCGAACCAGGCAAACAGTGTTCCCCCAATCAGCCCGCCCACATGCCCCCAATTGTCAATCAGGCTAGCAGCAACGAAGCCGGTGAGCAAATTGTAACCGGCCAGAATGAAAAGATTTAACAGATCGGCCTGCACTTGTTTGCCAAACAGCTTGCGGTTCTGGTATAGAAAGACCATTTCGGCGCCTAACAGCCCAAAAATGGCGGTGGAGGAGCCTAGCGAGGGCACTGGCGTCAGGATGAACGAAGCCACATTCCCGCTGAAACCGCTCAAGAGGAAAAGCACCAAGAAACGCCCGTGCCCATAATAGCGTTCCAGCGGCGGCCCAAAGCGTATCAGGCCATACATGTTGAAAGCTATATGGGTCAGGCTGGCATGGAGGAAGACTGGCGTGATCAAGCGCCACAATTCCCCGCGCAGAATTTGGGTGTTGATCTTGGCCCCCAGAAGCGCTAACAGATCACCGCCCGCCAAGAACTGGCCGGCAAGCTGCAAAAGGAAGGCGACGATACACACTGCCGCCAGGGCATAGGTCGCCACAGGTCGGACGGCGGGGAGCTGCACCGAGATCACCAGCGGCGGCCCCTCGGGGGGCAGAGAATCCGACGGCCTGTCGAAAGGGGGTTGGCCGGCGTTCACAGCGTCACCTTGCGAGGCACCACGCGGTGATGCTCAGCGTGAATCACAGACAGGATGGTATCCACCGTCTCGTCGAGATGGTATTCACGGTTCACCACCACATAATCGAACTCGCCGATGCGTTTCAATTCCTGGCAAGCCGTGGCAATGCGCAGTTTCAGCCCTTCAGGGGTTTCTGTTCGGCGGGTTTTGAGGCGGTTGATCATCTCTTGCTCATCCTGAGTGGTGAGGAAGATCAAAATGGCTTCCGGGCACAGTTTGCGCACCGTGGCCGCCCCCTGCACATCCAGGCGCATGATCACATCCTTGCCGCTGTTCAGAGCCTGGCGCACCTGCGATTTGGGGATGCCTTTGTAATCGTTATAGACAATGGCGTATTCCAGCAATTCGTCCTGCTCGATCATGCGCGCAAACTCATCGTGCGAGACAAAGAAGTAATCTACGCCATGCACCTCATTGGGGCGCGGGGCACGGGTGGCTGCTGTAACCACGAAGTGAAAGGGCAAGTTACGCTCTTTCATGCGTTGGATCACCGTGTCTTTCCCCACCCCCGACGGCCCTGAGATGACAATCAACAAAGGACTTGGATGCTGGGGTAAAAATTCGTTCTCATGGCACATACAAAACTCCACCAGCCTGGATTATAATTTTGGCGCCAAAACCCGAAAAACAGGTAACCTCGTATGCCGTATTATCCTTATCGCTGTCTCAATTGTAACCGACGCTTCGAAATTTTTCTAACCTTCAGTGAATATGGGCATAAAGCCGTTGCCTGCCCGCATTGCGGGAGCGAGCGAGTGCAGCGCCGCATCGTGCGCGTGCGTGTTGCCCGCTCGGAAGAGAGCCGTCTGGAAGACCTGGCCGACCCCAGCACACTAGAAGGCCTGGAAGACGACCCGCGCGCCTTGGGGCGGTTGATGCGTAAGATGAAGAACGAGATAGGCGCAGAGGCTGGGGACGAGATCGGCCCAGAATTCGATGAGGTGGTTGACCGCCTGGAAAAAGGCCAAAGCCCCGAAGAGATCGAAAAAGCCATACCCGCATTGGGCGAAGAATCCGGCAGCATGGATGCCGCCGGTGGGCTAGACGACGACTTCTAGGCAGGCCACCGCTCAGCGCCATCAGGTCACCTGGGAAGAGGCTGCCCCCGCTGCAAGCGCTCTAAGATGACTGCCCGCAACGCCTCCTGCACGCGTTCGGGCGGCTGGCTGGCATCAATGGTCACCCAACGCTGTGGCTCAGCCTGCGCCAGGAGGTGATACCCCTCGCGCACGCGGCGGTGAAACGCCACCGTGTAGCCATCCAGGCGGTTCCACTCGCGGCACTGGGCCTTGCGCTGCAAACCCACCTCCACATCCACATCCAACAGAACGGTCAAAGCGGGCTTCAGACCGCCAGTGGCAAAGGCAATGATGGCGCTCACCTGCGCCAGATCGAGGCCGTGTCCGTACCCCTGGTAAGCCAGAGTAGCGTCGGCGTAACGGTCACTCAACACCACGCCGCCGCGCCGCAAATGCGGCCAGATGACCTGCTCGACAAGTTGCGCCCGCGCCGCCTGGAACAACAACGCCTCCGTGCGGGGATGCATGGCTGTATTGTCGAGCCGGTGTAGCACCTGGCGAATCTGTTCGCCGATGTCGGTGCCGCCCGGCTCGCGGGTTGTCAGCACATCATAGCCCTGCTGGCGCAAAAAATCAGCCAGGGGAGGGAGCTGTGAGGTCTTGCCGGAGCCTTCAGGGCCTTCTAAAGTGATGAACATGGCAGTCTTCCGAACGTTGCGCTGATCGTCGTCTCGCCTCGAGGCGCGGCACTCAATCTCGGAAAATTCTCACCCGGCGGTATGGCTCTTTGCCGTAGGAATGCGAGGTCAGGTTGGCGTTGCGTGCCATTTGATGTTGCAGGCGGCGAATGTAAGCGGTAGCAGGCGCCAGCTCCACCCAGCGCTCGCCATTCATCACCGCCGCAATGGCCGCCTGCGTCTCTTGCAAAGCAGGCTCGACCAGCTGGCGCTCGCCAGAATTTTCAGCCGACAGGTTGAACAAATCGCTCAGGAATTCTTGCATTTGGGTAATGGTGTTGGCGCGCAACACATATACCGGCATACCCCGCTGTTCAGCGTCCACCACCGGGCGCTGGCGCTTGCGGTAATAGGCACGCAACGTCACCAAGACGTTGGCTTGCTCTGGGGTATCTACCACGATGGCAGGCACGCCCAAGCGTTTGGAGGCCGATTGCAACCGATTGCGCGCCACGCCATAGGGATAGATTTTGATCGGCTGGAGGGCTATCTGTGATGGGGGAGACGTCTCGGCGTCAGATTGAAAGGGGGGGGCTTCTCGTGAGCGGTTGCGCTCCTCATTGGGGGGGCGGCGAAAGCCTGTGGCCGTGCCGCCAGGGCGCAACGGTGCAGCGGCGCGCTCGATGCGAATCTCGCCACGCTCATCTCGATAGCGAATCTCCGGCGGGATAGGGTAGCCGCGCAAGAGCGCATCCACGGCTTCGGCCACATCGGTATGCACCGCCAGGCGGTCACGCTCTTGAATCTCGATCAACACATCGAACGTGGGCGGGGCGCGGCGCTCCAAGACGGTCTTCTGCGTCCCCCGTCGGCGGGCTTCTTCGTCAGAGAGTGTCACCGACTCGATGCCCCCCACCAAGTCAGACAAGGTGGGGTTGAACAGCAAGTTCTCGAGCGTGTTGCCATGCGCCGTGCCAATGAGCTGTACGCCGCGCTCGGCAATGGTGCGCGCCGCTTCAGCCTCCAACTCGCGGCCGATTTCGTCAATGACAATGGCCTCGGGGTTGTGGTTTTCCACGGCTTCGATCATCACCTCGTGTTGCAGAGAGGGCTGCGCCACCTGCATCCGGCGGGCGCGGCCCACCGCCGGGTGCGGCACGTCCCCATCTCCCCCGATCTCGTTGGAGGTGTCCACAATGACCACCCGCTTCGTCTCGGCCAGCAAACGCGCCGCTTCGCGCAACATGGTGGTCTTCCCCACGCCGGGGCGTCCTAGCAGCAGCAAGCTCTTGCCGCTCTCGATCAAATCTTTGATGATGTCGGTGGTGCCATACACGGCGCGCCCCACCCGGCAGGTGAGACCGACGATATGACCCCGCCGGTTACGGATGGCCGCAATGCGGTGCAGGGTGCGCTCCAGGCCGGCGCGGTTGTCGGCATCGAATTCACCCACCCGCTCGACCACATAGTCAATATCGGTATGCGCCACCTCCACCGTGGCAAGGGTGTATTCGCCATCGGTATAGCGGGCTGTGGGCACGCGCCCCAAATCCAGGATGATTTCCAACAGGTCATCCCAGCGATCCATCTCGGTCAGTTTTTGGACAATGGCATCAGGCAAGATGCCCAGCATCACATCCAGATTATCAGTAATTCGTTTTTGCGTCATGAGCACCTAAGATTTCTCAACCGGCGCCAGAGGGACCGTCGGTTCGGGACTTTTACCATTCAGCGCCGGAACGGCATAAGGTTGGGCGGCGCGGCGGGTCAGCGCCAGGCGTTTGACCATCACGGCCTGGCGGGGGCCGGCTTCGGCACCCAATTCTTCGAGAGCGGCTTCAAGCCAGGATTGGTAAGAACGCACGCACAGGTAAATGGGGCGCGTGCGCCGGCCGGGGAAGTTCTTCAGCAGGCTGAGCAGCCGCGCGGCGACATTCTCGGTATCGGGGTGGATGAAAGGCTGCATCCAGATGCCTTGCGGCCCAAGGTGAAGTTCGACATAAGCCAAGACATCTTCCCCTTCAGTCACCAGGCCTCGCAAACGGCCTGTTGGCGGCGGTTCGGTCTGTTGAACAAGGCCCGGCACCAGGTCTGTGTACAGGGTGCGGACGCTGAAGAGATCGCGTTCGGTGCAAGCGCGCCAGTGCGCCGCCGCAGGCTCGCCCAACGGTTCACCCGTCAAGCGCCAGATGCGCTGGCGGGCGTAAACGGCGTATCCTGCCAGGTGAAGCACCTCGAAGGCCGGATGTTCTTCGTCCACTTCGGCAAGGATGTGCAGCGCGCCTAATTCGCCCATGGCAACCGCCATATAGTCCAGCAAAGCCGCCATCCCTGCCGGTTCGATGGCCTCCTGCGGGGCAAGGAAAACCAGGCGGGCTGAGGGTGAACCGCTGGTGTAGGTTGTCTGACTGACCCGCGCGGCGGCATTCGCGTCTTCATCGAGGCCGATGAAAGTGTAGACGCCCGCGGCGGCACCCAGCGAGGAGAGCCAAGCGCCGGTAGAGGCCAACATGCCGCGTGTCAACAACAGGGCGCTGTCAAGGAACAGGCAACGGCGACGGTAGCGATGCAACACCGGCAAATCACGCCAATCGAAAAGCCGAACATTCATCATCGAACGCCAAGTGCCACCCGCCGGGTCAGGTTTGTCGGCAGCAGCCTCAACCCGCCAGGCGAATGAAGTAGCGGTGGAAACGATCGTCATCGGTCAGCTCGGGATGAAAAGAAGTAGCCAGCAGGCGGCCCTGCTGAGCGGCAACGATGCGGCCGTCTGGCAGAGCAGCCAAGGGGCGGGCTTCCCCGCCGACCGATTCGATAAGGGGAGCACGGATAAAGATGGCGTGGTAAGGGCCGCCGTCGGGATCAACCTGCCGCAGAGCTTCCACTTCCAGGTCGGTCTCGAAGCTGTTCACCTGCCGCCCAAAGGCATTGCGCGCCACGCTGATATCCATCAGACCCAACAAGGGCTGAGGGCGATGGGCATCGCGCGAGAGGAAAATGGCCCCGGCGCAAGTACCCCAAATGGCCTTTTCCTGTCCAAAAGCCCGCAGCGGCTCGATCAGCCCATAAGCCACAGCCAACTTGCCGAAGGTGGTCGATTCGCCACCGGGGATGATCAGCCCATCCAGGCCCTCGAGGTGACGCGGCAAGCGCACCTCGGCTGTTTCGACGCCAATGCGTCGTAGCATGGCAATGTGTTCCGCAAAGTCGCCTTGGAGTGCAAGGATTCCAATTTTCATGGGACAGTTATGTTTGGTAAGGAAATCTGCTTTACCTCTCTACCTGCCTACGTCCCTTTCACCTGTGCCGTCGCCTCCCCTTACCAACCCCTGCCGGCGATCTTCTCGATCTCCGGCATGGTAGCGACGTTGCGGCCAACCATCGGTTCACCCAGGTTGCGGCTGACCTCGGCGAGGATATAGGGGTCGTTGAAGTGCGTTACCGCTTTGACGATAGCGGCGGCGCGTTTGGCCGGCTCGCCCGATTTGAAGATGCCTGAACCGACGAAGACGCCGTCCATGCCTAGCTGCATCATGAGAGCGGCATCGGCCGGGGTGGCCACGCCGCCAGCAGCGAAGTTGACCACCGGCAGGCGCCCCAGTTGCTTGGTCTCTTTGACCAGTTCGTAGGGTGCGCCGATTTCTTTGGCATAGTGCATCAGTTCCTCATCGGCCATGGTGGTCAGACGGCGGATTTCTCCCAACACAGCGCGAGCGTGGCGCACGGCCTCGACCACATCGCCGGTGCCGGCCTCGCCTTTGGTGCGAATCATGGCCGCACCTTCGCCAATGCGGCGTAACGCCTCGCCCAGATTGCGGCAGCCGCAGACAAAAGGCACTTTGAAATCATGCTTGTAGATGTGATGTTCTTCGTCCGCCGGGGTCAGCACTTCGGATTCGTCAATGTAATCCACGCCGATTGCTTCGAGGATTTGCGCCTCCACAAAATGCCCAATACGGCACTTCGCCATGACCGGGATAGTGACGGCATCCATGATTTGGAGGATCAGCTCGGGGTCGCTCATACGCGCCACACCGCCTTGAGCGCGGATATCTGCCGGCACGCGTTCGAGCGCCATCACCGCGCAGGCGCCAGCGTCCTCGGCGATTTTGGCATGTTCGGGGGTCACCACGTCCATGATGACGCCACCCTTCAGCATTTGGGCCAGGCCTTTCTTTTCGGTCCATGTACCAACTTGTCCGTCCATAATCGTACCTCCTATTGAGACAACATAAGCATTTGCATTCTACCATGCCAGAGGGAGGGTTGGCAATGCGTACATCAGGGCAGCGCCTTGGCGAGGACAGAATCCCGCGCCTGAGCGGCTCGGTTGCCCGCCGGGGGGCTGCAACCAGCACAAGGGGAATCACGACCTGAAAGCAAAACCCATTCCCCCCACGTTCACAAGAGAGAGACTCCCGGTCAGCCGTTGTCGGTGAGCAACGCTTTCTCCAGCGCTTCACGCAAGGAGCGGGCCTCTATCACGGTGATGCCTTCGGGCCACGGCTCACCGCGGCGCAAGCGACGCGGCACCACGGCGTTTCTGAAGCCCAGCTTGGCCGCCTCGCGCAGGCGAGCAGACATCTGCCCAACCATGCGCAGTTCGCCCGACAGCCCCACCTCGCCGATCAGCACGGTATCGGCCCGCACCGGTTGATCGCGGTAGGAGGAGGCCAGAGCGACCGCCGTGGCCAGGTCTGCTGCCGGTTCATCCACCTGGATACCGCCGACCACGTTGGCAAAGACATCCTGCTCACCCAAGCGCAAGCCCACCCGGCGGGTCAGCACCGCCACCGTCAGCAGTAAACGGTTGAAGTCCACGCCGTTGGCTGTGCGGCGGGGGTTGCCAAAAGCCGTCGGGCTGGTCAACCCCTGGATTTCCACCAGCAGAGGGCGGGTGCCTTCCATCGTGACAGCGATTGCCGAGCCGGGCGCATTGACCATCCGCTCAGCGAGGAAGGCTTCTGAGGGGTTAGGCACTTCCACCATCCCGCGCTCGATCATCTCGAACACACCCACTTCAGAAGTGGCCCCAAAGCGGTTCTTGACGCCGCGCAACAAGCGGTAAGTCTGGAAACGGTCGCCTTCGAGATAAAGCACCGTATCCACGATATGTTCGAGGATGCGCGGGCCGGCAATTGCACCCTCTTTAGTCACATGGCCGATGAGGAAAACCGCCGTCCCGTTGGATTTGGCCAACTCCCGCAGGCGCGAGGCGCACTCCCGCACCTGAGAGACCGAGCCGGCGGAGGAATCCAGCTCAGGGATATAGGTAGTCTGAATCGAGTCCACGATCAGCAAGTGGGGCTTGATGGCAGCGATGTGTTCGAAAATAGCGCCCAGGTTGGTTTCTGTAACCAGGAAGAGACTGTCCTGGCGCTCGTTTTTAGCCGTGTTGGAGGCAGGAGGACGAGCGCAAAGTCTGTCAGCGCGCATTTTGATCTGGCGCTCGGATTCTTCGCCGGAGACATAGAGCACCGTGTAACGGGTGGCCATTTCGAGGGCCACTTGCAGTAAGAGCGTGGATTTGCCGATGCCGGGGTCACCGCCGATAAGGACGATGGAACCGGGGACGATGCCGCCGCCGAGCACGCGGGCGAACTCACCCATCGAGAGGGGCAAGCGCTCTTCGGAGAGCGAAACCACCTCGCCCAGACGGCGTGGGGTGGAAAGGCCGCCAAGGCCGCGCGGCTTGCCTTTTGCTGCGGCAGGTGGCGGCGTCACGATTTCCTCCACCATGCTGTTCCAGGCACCACACTGTGGGCAACGCCCCATCTGGCGGGCTGACACACGCCCGCATTGCTGACAAACGTATTGGGAATAGTTTTTGGACATGGGGGTCTGATTGACTGACAAAATTAACAAAAGAGAGGCTTGCCGACAAGCCCAAATCGTGGCAAAGTTAGGTTTCCATACCAAAACGAGCCAGGAGAAGAACA
>Ga0209018_1000949_pt1 | contig 25185 bp, 20 predicted proteins | sample YNPBryBLVA2012_FD_185814 | JGI IMG/M metagenome (GOLD analysis project Ga0209018, IMG submission 185814) | Anoxygenic and chlorotrophic microbial mat microbial communities from Yellowstone National Park, USA - YNP Bryant BLVA 2012 (SPAdes)... ...
GGCGTCCCTATGCCGCCCCGCCAGCGCATGGGGAAGCGCTGGCCACGGAACGAAACCTTCCAAACGCCCGTAGGGGCGGCATCCCTATGCCGCCCCGCCAGCGCATGGGGATGCGCTGGCTACGGCGATTCCAGCGAGACCATGCCGGGCGATTCGATCTCACACGGGAGGTCAGGTATGAGCGGCGATACCCCTCTTCCACTGGTCCGCGTCCAGGGCAGCCATCGGCAGATGGGCCGCCAGATCGGAGAGACCTGCATAGACTCCATCCATCGCATGCTGGGCACATACCGCTCTGGCCTGGAGGTGGCCTATGATGCGTTGCAGCTGACCTGGGAGGACGCGGTGTTGCAGGCGAAGAAGTACTACCCTTATGCCCTGGAGTACACCCCCCGGTATGTCGAGGAACTGGAGGGCATGGCCGAGGCGGCGGGAGTGGACTTCGATGACCTGATGGTGCTCAACTGCATGGAGGCGATCACCTCCGACGCGCTCCACCTGAGGTGCACCAGCATGGCGGTCAGCGGGGAGCGCACGCGCGATGGTCATGTCCTGGTGGCCCATAACGAGGACTGGCTACCGGAGGATGAGGAAAACACCTACCTGGTGCATGCCATTCCCGACGATGAGCCGCCCTTCCTGGCTATCACCTACGGCTGCCTGCTGCCGAACATCGGCTTCAACGCCGCAGGGATTGCCCAGTGCTGCGACTCGGTCTATCCCAACGACGTGCAGGTAGGCGTGCCGCGCATCTTCGTCTCACGCGCCGTTCTGGCAGCCACGCAGCTCTCCGAGGCCATCCGCCGGGCGCTGATGCGCTGGCGGGCTGCTGGCTACAACCATCTCATTGCCGACCGAAATGGCGAACTGTACAACGTCGAGGTTTCGGCTCACCATTTCGCCACCATCTATGGTGTGGAAGGACATCTGGCGCACACCAACAACTACCTGACCCAACGCATGAAGCAGTTCGAGGACAGGACAGAGGACCTGATCGGCACGCGCGTCCGCGTGAACCGCGCCACACGCTTGCTGCGTCACACCCGACTCCACACCATCGAGACGCTGAAGGCAATCCTGACCGATCACGTCAATTACCCCAACAGCATCTGTTCTCATGCCGAGCCGGAGGATAACCCGTTGGACCGCCAGAAGACCATCGCCTCGATGATCATGGACCTGACGACGCTGGAGATGCACGTCTGCTGGGGCAACCCGTGCGTGGGGACGTTCTACACCTATTCATTGTCGGAAGGTGGCGGCCTGGCCACCGGTACCCTCCACATCTGACTCCCGACCACTGATCCCCGCCCACGCATGGTTCACTGGCCATTGATGGGTCATTCTTGACAAAGGCGGTTTCGTGTGTATCATCATAGCAACCTCGTGCGTCTTTCCTCTTGGGGTCCGGGATGGAGTCGTTGGCTTGAACAAGGCGAAAGGGGGTGGTCTTTACCGGTTTGTTGATGAAGGCTCTTTACCCATGCAGGGGGTTGCCCTCCCGTTGCGGGGCCGCCGCAGCGAGGTGGATGTCCGGCAACCCTTCGCCCTCCCTGACAATCTCGTAAGGAGGAGAAAACCATGAAACGCACCTGGCTGTATACCGTTGTGGCTGTGGTGATGGTGGCGGCGCTCCTGCTGACGGCCTGCGCCCCGCGCCGGCCGACCAAGACGGCCACCTTCATCTGGACCCAGGAGTTCGACACCCTCAACCCGCTCTATACCAACATGTGGTTCTCCGCCATTACCCAGCAGATCTGGAACTGTTGGGCCTGGGATTTCGATGATGAGAATAACCCCCGCCCGGTGCTGGTGACCGAGATGCCCAGCCAGGACAACGGCGGCATCTCTGCCGACGGCACGGTCATCACCCTTCGTCTGCGCGACGATATCGTCTGGTCGGATGGCGAACCGATCACCTCCGAGGACTTCGCCTTCACCTACGAGATGACGGTCAACCCGGCCAACGCAGTCGCTTCAGTCTCTCCCTATGACCTGATCTCCAGCCTAGAGACCCCTGACGAGCGCACTGTGGTGATGACCTTCAGCGAGCCGTATGCGGCGTGGATGGCCACGTTGTGGCACGGCCTGCTGCCGGCCCATATCCTGCGCCCGGTCTTTGAGGAGGAAGGGACGCTCGACAACGCCGCATGGAACCGCGAACCCACGGTCAGTTGTGGCCCCTTCAACTTCGCCGAGTGGGAGTCCGGCTCCTTCGCCCGCTTCGTCGCCAACGACAAGTACTGGCTGGGCCGGCCGAACATTGACGAGATCTTCTTCCGCTTTGTCCCCGACGACGCCTCGCAGGTGGCCGCGTTGCAGGCTGGCGAGGGCGACCTGGGCACCTTCATATCCTACTCCGACATCCCCACCCTGGAGGCGGCGGGTGTGGAGATGATCAACGTCTTCTCGGGCTACAACGAGGGCATCTACTTCCGCCTGGATGACCTGGGCCATCCGGCCTTGCAGGATGTCCGCGTCCGTCAAGCCATCGCCCTGGCTACCGACCGCGCCTCGCTGTGTGAGGACCTGCTGCTGGGGCTGACCCAGCCCGCGGCGACCTACTGGGACAACACGCCGTGGGTGGACCCGACGATCCCTGGCCCATGGCCCTACGATCCGGCGCGCGCCAATGCCCTGCTGGATGAGGCCGGCTGGATTGACACCAACGGCGACGGCACGCGCGACAAGGACGGGGTGGAACTGGTGCTCGACTACGGCACCACCACCCGCGAGATCCGCCGCGATGTCCAGGCGGTCCTCCAGCAGCAACTGGCCGCCGTCGGCATCGGCACGAACCTGCTCAACGCTGACGCCGACCTCTACTTCTCCGGCTATGGCCAGGGCGGCCCGTGCGCCACCGGCCAGTATGACATGTTCGAGTACTCCACCGTGGTCAACTACCCCGACCCCAGCACTTCCGAATGGCTGTGCGACCAGATTCCCACCGACGCGAACCCCGAGGGTACCAACTGGATGGCCTACTGCGATGAGCAACTCGATGCCCTCTTCCGGGCCGAGCGCACCCAGGTGGACTTCGAGGCTCGCCAGCAGATCTTCTATCAGATCACCCGCTACATTTATGACAACGTCCTCTGGCTGGGCCTGTGGTGGGATCCCGACATCTGGGCGGTGGGTCCGCGCCTGCAGAACGTGCGCATCTCCGGCGTGACGCCGTTCTTCAACATCATCGAGTGGGACCTGGCGGAAACTCAGTAGGAGTTCCGGGGGCACGGGTGGCACTGGCGGCTATGGGCCGCGCGTAGACTCATCTGCTGGGCGCGGTCATGGGACCGCGCCCAGCACTGGCTGATCCGTGTCCATTCAGGGAGGGGGCGATGACGCGGTATATCATCCGACGCATCCTGCAGGCTGTCCCGCAGCTCTTTCTCATCAGCCTGGTGCTTTTCATGCTGATGCGCAGCGTCAGCGACCCATTGGCGACGTTGGGCGGGCGCACGCATATCCGCGCTGAGGAGCGGCGGCGCCTCGAACGACAACTGGGGCTGGATCAGCCGCTCATCATGCAGTACCTCTTCTGGCTGATCGGCAACGACTGGCACCATGTGGATCTGGACGGGGATGGTGTGGCAGAGAGTCGGGGGCGGCTGCACGGGGTGCTGCGCGGCGATTTCGGCACCTCCCTGGTCAACCGCGGCCGCCCGGTCTTGCAGGTGATCTGGGACCGTCTGCCCAACACCCTGCTGCTGATGCTCACCAGTGAGGTGTTGATCATCATTACGGCCCTGGTCGTGGGCATGTACTCGGCGTTGCGCCAGTATTCCGTGCTCGATCAGGTGATGACGGCTATCTCCTTTGTCGGCTACTCGATGCCTATCTTCTTTGTCGCTCTGCTTTCGATCTACATTTTCTCGGTCAACTTCAAGCGCTGGGGGTTGCCTCACCTGCCGGCGGTGGGGATGTTCGACCCGCAGGTGGGCAAGACGGTGCCGCAGGTGCTCCTGCATATGATCCTGCCCACTTTCAGCCTGACCTTCCTGTACTTTGCCTCGTACAGCCGTTATGTGCGCAGTTCGATGCTGGAGGTGCTCAGCCAGGACTACATCCGCACGGCGCGGGCGAAGGGGTTGCCGCGCCGCACGGTCATCTTCCTCCACGCGCTGAAGAACGCCTCGCTGCCCATCGTCACCGTCGTTGGCCTGGACCTGCCCTTCCTGCTTGGCGGGGCGATCGTCACCGAACGCATCTTCGCCTGGCCGGGGATGGGACGTCTCTTTCTGGACCATCTCTCCCGCGGCGACACGCCAGTGGTGATGGGCATCCTGATGCTCATCGCTGTGGCGGTGGTCATTTTCCAGTTGCTCACCGACATCACCTATGCCTGGCTCGATCCGCGTATCCGCTACACTTAGCGCCTATCCAAACAACTCCGTGGCCGGCGCATCCCTATGCGTCGGCAGGCAGTGTTGGGATGCCACCTTACGGGTTGCTCCGGGATAGGCACTTGGGAGGCGCTGATGGCTGCAATCAACAGCGAAGTAGCCGATTTCCTCGCCGAGGCAGCAGAGGCCCCGCCGATCACGCTGCGTGAACTGTTCTGGCGGCGTTTCCGGCGCCACAAGATGGCCCTGTTCGGCGCTGTGGTCTTGATCCTGCTCGTCGTTTACTCGGTGGGAGGGTCGCTGTTCTTCACCGAGGCCTATGCCAACCATACCGACACAAACCTGCGCCTTCAACCACCCTCACGGGAGCACCCCTGCGGCACGGATACGGTGGGCCGCGACATCCTGGCCCGGACCATTTACGGCGGCCAGATTTCGCTGTTGATCGGTATCACCGCGATGTTGGTTGAGGTGATCGTGGGCATCATCGTCGGCGCGGTGTCCGGCTTCTACGGCGGCCTGGCCGACAGCCTGCTGATGCGCGTGACCGAGGCCCTGCTCATCATCCCGCAGATCTTCCTCCTGCTGGTGATGGCCAAGTTCTTCGCCGGGCGTATCCCCAACCTGACGTTGTTGGGCCGGGAGTTCAGCGGCAGTGTGGTGGTGATCGTGCTCATCATCGGCCTGACCAGTTGGATGTACCTGGCCCGTATCGTCCGTGCGGAGTTCCTGTCCCTCAAAGAGCGGGAGTTCATCCTGGCCGCGCGGGCTACCGGGACGCCCAACCTGCAGATCATCATCGAGCACATCCTGCCCAACAGCATCGCGCCGATCGTCGTCTCTGCTACGCTGAGTATCGCTGCCGCCATTACCACCGAGGCCTACATCAGTTTCCTGGGGCTGGGCGTGCAGGCTCCCACGGCGACGTGGGGCAATATGCTGGAGGGAGCCTACAACTACGTCGAGACCGCTCCCTGGTTGTGGATCTTCCCCGGCCTGCTCATCGTGCTGGTCGTGCTGAGCATCAACTTCGTCGGTGACGGCCTGCGCGACGCCCTCGATCCGCGCGCTCTGGCCCGCTAGGAGGCAAGCGATGCCCGTGCTGCTGGATGTGCGCAACCTCACCGTTGAGTTTGAGACCCTCGAAGGTACGGTCCACGCCGTGAACGGCATTTCCTATTCGATAGACGAGGGGGGGACGCTGGGCATCGTCGGCGAGAGCGGTTGCGGCAAGAGCGTCAACGTCCTCTCCGTGATGCGCCTCATCCCGCAACCTCCCGGCAAGATCGCCGCCGGCGAAGTCCTCTACCGCGGACGCGATCTACTGAAACTGAGTGAAGAGGAGATGGAGGCCGTGCGCGGCAAGGAGATCGCCATGGTCTTCCAGGACCCGATGACCGCCTTCAACCCGGTGCTGACCATCGGCCGCCAGATCACCGAGGGGTTGCGGGTGCATCTGGGGATGGACAAGGCGCAGGCGAACCAGCGAGCGGTGGAACTGCTGGAGATGGTAGGCATCCCCAACGCCGCCCAGCGGCTCAAGGACTACCCCCATCAGTTCTCTGGCGGTATGCGCCAGCGGGCGATGATCGCTATGGCCCTCTCCTGCGCTCCGAGCCTGCTCATCGCCGATGAGCCCACCACCGCCCTGGATGTGACCATCCAGGCGCAGATCATTGATCTGGCCAAGGAACTGCGCGACCGGCTGGGGATGGCGATCATCTGGATCACCCACGACCTGGGTGTCATCGCCGGGATGGTGGAGCGGGTCATCGTGATGTACTCCGGCTTCATCGTCGAGCGCGCGGTGGTGGACGACATCTACGAGCACCCCCTGCACCCCTACACCCTGGCCCTGCTGAGGTCCATCCCGCGGGTGGACCGCAGCGGCGGCGAGAAGTTGGCCACGATCGCCGGTATGCCTCCCGACCTGTTGCGTCTGCCGCCGGGCTGTCCTTTCGCTCCCCGCTGTGCCTATGTGATGGAACGCTGCCTGCAGGAGAATCCCTCTCTGGAAGTGGTCGCGGAGGAACACGAAATTGCCTGCTGGGTGGACGTGAGGACGGGGAGGGCGCGATGAACGAGGACCGCGTGCTGGTACGTCTCGAGGGTCTGACCAAGTACTTTCCGATCACCCAGGGCATCGTCATTCAGAGACAGGTCGGCGCGGTTCACGCGGTAGATGGGGTCTCCTTTGACATCCATCGCGGGGAGACCCTGGGGTTGGTGGGGGAGAGCGGCTGCGGCAAGACGACGGTCGGCCGCACCATCATCCAACTCTACCGCCCCACGGCGGGCCGGGTGCTGTTCGACGGGGTTGACCTGTGTGCCCTCAAGGGTGAGGCGCTGCGACGTATGCGCCAGCGCATGCAGATGATCTTCCAGGACCCCTATGCCTCGCTCGACCCGCGCATGACCATCTTCCGCATCATCGGCGAGCCGCTGCGGGTGCACAAACTGGCCTCTGGCAAAGAGCAGGTGGAACGGGTGCAGGAGTTATTGCGGCTGGTGCGGCTCAATCCCCGCTTCATCAACCGCCAGCCCCACGAGTTCTCCGGCGGGCAACGTCAGCGCATCGGCATCGCCCGGGCGCTGGCTTCTAACCCGGACTTCATCATCTGCGACGAGCCCATCGCCGCGCTGGATGTCTCCATCCAGGCGCAGGTGGTCAACCTGCTGGAGGAGTTGCAGGACCAGTTGGGGTTGACGTACCTGTTCATCGCTCACGATCTCTCGATGGTGCGCCACATCTGCGACCGGGTGGCGGTGATGTACCTGGGCAAGGTGGTGGAGTTGGCGGAGAAGAACGCCCTGTACGACCACCCCCTGCATCCGTACACGCAGGCGCTCCTCTCCGCGGTGCCGGTGCCTGATCCGAAGGTAGAGCGTCAACGAAGGCGGATCATCCTGCAGGGAGACGTGCCCAGTCCGGTGAACCCGCCCTCTGGCTGTCGTTTCCGCACCCGCTGCCCGAAGGCGCAGTCCCGCTGCGCGGAGGAGGAGCCAGCGTGGCGGGACGCGGGTGACAACCATTTTGTTGCCTGTCACTTCATCTGATCCTTGCCGGATGAGCATGGACCTCTTCACCATCCTGCCATTGTCCACCCCCGACCATTACCAGGCCTGCGAGGACCTGCAGGTCGCCGTCTGGCAGGCCGACCCCGTGGAGGTCATCCCGGCGCATGTGCTGATCACGGCGCAACGTCACGGGGGGCTGGTGCTCGGCGCCTTCGATCCCACCGGTCAGTTGATCGGCTTCCTGTTCGGTTTCCCTGGCACGACCGCATCCGACAATCCCCTCGTTGCTGATGCCCACCTGGAGCACTGTTCCCACTCGATGGGCGTGCATCCCCAGTGGCAGGGGCGTGGCGTGGGGTACCGTCTCAAGTGCGCGCAGCGGGAGTGGGTGCTGCGCCAGGGGCTGGAACTGGTCACCTGGACCTTCGACCCGTTGGAGGCGGGGAACGGGACGCTCAATCTGGGAAAACTGGGCGCGCTCTGTCGCTGCTACCTGCGCGACCTCTACGGCGAGATGACGGAGGGGATCAACGCCGGCCTGCCCACCGACCGCTTCGAGGTGGCCTGGTGGGTGGCGAGCGAGCGGGTGCGCGTGCGGCTGGAGCAGGGCTGGCTGCCGCCGCGTCTGGAAGCGCTCCTGAGCGAAGGCGCGGTCATCCTCAATGCCGGGCGCCCCCGCGCTGATGGCTGGGTCGAGCCATCCGACCCCATCCCTCCGGCCGGTGAGCAGGTGCTGGTGGAGGTTCCTGCCCGCATTCAGGCGCTCAAGGCCGCCGCGCCCGAACTGGCGCTGGCCTGGCGGTTGAGCGTGCGCGCCGCCTGTGAGGCTGCCTTCGCTGCCGGTTACACCGCCTGCGATGTGGTGCATGCGGAGATGGCGGGCCTCCGCCGCGTCTACTATGTGCTCCGGTCGGGCATCGCAGACCCCCGCCAGGCGTCAGGGTGAGCAAAGTTCACGGGTTGGGTGTGATCAGGGGTTGCGCCCTTCGCGCCGCGTCGTCTGCAGTCTGTGGTCTGTGGTCTGTGGTCTGATGTCCAATGCACATCGAACGAATCGAACTGCGTTACGTCCAACTGCCGCTCTGTCGCCACTTCGAGACCAGTTTCGGTCGCGCCTTCGGGCGGGACACCATCCTGGTGACGGTCTGGGCCGACGGTGTGGAGGGCTGGGGCGAGTCGCCGGTGGAGGACGGGCCGTGGTACTCGCCGGAGACGGTCGAGACCGCCTGGCACGTCCAGCGGGACTTCCTGGTGCCGCTCCTCTTGGGGCAACGGCTGGAGACGGCCGCGGAGGCTTTCGCACGTATGGCCCCTGTCCGCGGGCATCAGATGGCCAAGACCGGGCTGGAGCAGGCGTTGTGGGACATCGAGGCGCGTCAGAAGGGGCTCTCCGTGGCGCAACTGCTGGGCGGCGTCCGCCCACGGATCGAGAGCGGCGTCAGTGTGGGCATTCAGGACACCCTGGACGAACTGCTGGCTCAGGTGGAGGGGTACCTGGCCCAGGGTTACCGCCGCATCAAGGTCAAGATCAAGCCAGGGTGGGATGTGGATGTGGTCCGCGCGCTGCGCGCCCGCTGGCCGACGGTGCCGCTGATGGTGGATGCCAACTCTGCCTATACCCTGGCCGATGCTGACCACCTGGCGGCGCTGGACGAGTTCGGCCTGCTGATGATCGAACAGCCGCTGGCCTACGACGACATCTACGAGCACAGCCTCCTCCAGCCCCGTCTGCGCACTCCGCTCTGCCTGGACGAGTCCATCCACACTCCCGCTCACGCCCGGGCGGCGCTGGAGATGGGGAGTTGTCGCATCATCAACATCAAGCCCGGACGGGTGGGGGGGCTGGCGCAGGCGCGGCGCATCCACGACCTGTGCCGCGAGCGCGGCGCGCCGGTCTGGTGCGGCGGGCTGCTGGAGACCGGCGTGGGGCGGGCGCACAACGTCGCCATCGCCAGCCTGCCTGGCTACACCCTGCCCGGCGATGTCTCCGCCAGCGACCGGTATTTCACTCGCGATGTGGTCGAGCCCCCCTTCCGCCTGAATCCGGACGGCACGATAGATGTGCCGCAGGGACCGGGCATCGGCGTCGAGGTGGACCGGCCCTTTCTTGACCGCGTCACCGTGCGGCGCGAGGCCTTCTGATCCTTGCCAGAGCCAGGCCTCCCTGTGGCGACCTCCAACAAGCCCGCGCAGGCGGGCTTTGCCGTCCACATTAGCCGCCAGGACTCACCGGCGGGGTCGTTGTCAACCTCCCAATCGGTGTTATAATGTGCCCCATCAGTCACAAACGCCACCCGGCTCCAACTTTCGACGACCGACCACGCCCTGAAACCTGAAACTTGAAACCTGCAACCTGCAACCCGACACCGAAACCCGCAGCCCGCAGCCCGGAACCCACCAAACCGCCAATCGGAGCGACTGTGCCCGTGAAATACCGTTATGATGAACTGACCTGGCCCGAGACGCGCGCGGCGATCGCCCGCCAGCCAGTGGTGCTGCTGCCCTTCGGCACCGTCGAGGACCACGGGCCGCACCTGCCCATCAACACTGACAACGTCATCGTCGAAGCGATCTGCCTGGAGGCCGCCCGCCGCGCCCCGGAAGAGATGCTGGTGATGCCGCTCCTGGCCTATGGGTTGGACGAGCACCACATGGACTTCCCCGGCACGGTTTCGGTGGATATGCAGACCCTGCTGGCGCTGGTCGCCGACGTCGCCGGCAGCCCGGCGCGCCACGGCTTCACCCACATCCTCATCGTCAACGGCCACGGCTCCAACGCTCCGGTGGCCGACCTGGCCGCGCGGAAGGTGGTGCTGGAGACAGGCGCGGTCTGTGCGGCGATGAGCCCCAATGCAGCCATTGACCCCACCCTGGCGGAACCTGCCTTCTCGCGGGGGCGTCGCTCAGGCCCCGGCGGCGTCGCCCACGCCTGCGAGTACGAGACGGCGATGATGCTCCACCTGCGGCCCGACCTGGTGCAGATGGACAAGGCAGTGAAGGAGATCGGCCAGATCACCCTGGAGTACTTCAACTGGGACCATCCCGCCCCAAGCGTGCTCTCCTGGCAGGACTGGTGGTCGCGGATGAGCGAGAGCGGCGTCTGCGGCGATCCCACGGTCGCCACAGCCGAGTTTGGCCGCGCGCTGTTCGAGACCACGGTGGAGAACTTCATCCGCCTGGTGCGTGAGTTTCGCACCCTCCCGCTCCGTCCACGGCGGGATCATCACGGGCGTGAGGCGCAGGGAACTGCATGATCCGCCTCTCTGTGCTCACCGACGAGGAGGTCGAGGCTATCCACCAGGCCACGCTGCGCATCCTGGGGGAGATCGGCGTGGTGTTGACGCAGCCTCAGGCGCGCGAGGTGCTCACGGGCGCGGGCGCGACGGTGCACGGCAACCGCGTCCTCCTGCCGCCCGACTTGGTGGAGCGGACGGTGGCGCTCTGCCCGCGGCAGGTGACCCTGCGCGGGCGGGAGAGGGTGGCGGTGCTGGGTGACGGCTCACTGCACTGGCACAACCTGGGCGGCGCTCGCGACGTCTACGACCCGCCCACTGGCCAGCGTCGTCCGGCCACAGTGCAGGACGTGCGTGACGCCGCCCGCCTGCTCGATGCCCTGGACGGGGCGACCACGATCACGCCTTTCTTCACCCCTCAGGATGTGCCCGGTCCGCTGATGTCGCTGGCAATGTACCGTCACACCCTGCCGCATACCGTCAAGCCGGTTGCCGGCCCTGGGGTGCAGACGGCGGCTGAGGTGCGCCTGGTGGCGGAGATGGCTGCCGTCATCGGTCCGCCCGGTGAGGTGCTCAGCCTGGGCATCTCCCCCGTCAGCCCGCTCAACTTCCCCGACGATGTGGCGGAGTCCATTATGGAAGCCGCCCGTCTGAACATCCCGCTGGGGCCGCTGCCCTGTCCCACCGCTGGCGCCACGGCGCCGATGTCGCTGGCCGGGGCGCTGGCGCAGCAGAATGCCGAGGTGCTGGCGGCGGTGGTGCTGGCTCAACGGGTGCGCCCTGGCCTGCCGATGCTCTACTGCGGCCGTCTGGCGATGATGGAGCCGCGCAGCGGGCTGTCGGTGTGGGGTGGGGTGGAACTGGGCCTGGCCTCGGCGGCGACGGTGCAGATCGCCCATCGGTACGGCCTGCCGGTCAACGTCTACGGCTTTTCTACCAACAGCCACGGCCTCAACCTGCAGAACGGCTACGAGCGGACCTGCAACGCGCTTGTCCCCGCCCTGGCCGGAGCGGACGAACTCTCCGGCATCGGCGAGATGGCTGCGGGCGTCGCCGGCTCCTTCGCCCAGATGGTCTGCGACAGCGAGATCGCCGCGGGCGTCCGCCGCATACGGCGGGGCTTCGTGGTGGATGAGGACGCCCTGGCCCTTCCGGTCATCGCTGCGGCGATGGATGGGGCCGGGAACTTCCTCGGCCAGAAGCACACCGTGCGCTACCTGCGCAGTGGCGAACTGCTCTACCCGCGCCTGGCCGACCGGCGTACCTGGGAGGAGTGGTTTGCTGCTGGGCGGGACGGGATGGCTGAGTGGTCGCAGGCCGAGGCGACGCGCATTCTGGCCGGGCATGAGGTCCCGCCGCTGACGGAAGTGCAGGAGCGGGCGTTGGATGATCTGCTTGCAGGCGCGGAGCCACGGTGACGTGGAGACGCGAAAGTATGGAGATACGGAGAGTGAAAAGGAGCGATGGACGAAATAGTCACGGATCCTGTTGAGCCTTTGACCGAAGAAGAACCTCCCCCATCTGGTCAGCCGGCTTCCTCCGCCGGCGCACCTCAGCGGCATGGTGGCCGCCCACGCCGTTCCCTGCACGTCGCCCTTCTGGCGAACCTCAAGAAGAACGCCCCGGCGATTCCTGGAATCCCTGAAGACTACTGGGTGGACCTGGATTCCGAGAGCACGATCGAAGCCATCGCCGACGGGCTGCGCCAGGGGGGGCATCGCGTCACCTTCCTGGAAGGGGACGTGACTCTGTACGACCGGCTGCGTGAGGTGCGGCCCGACATCTGTTTCAACATCTGCGAGGGCCATTTCGGCGACAGCCGTGAGGCGCAGGTGCCGGCCATCCTGGAGATGCTGCGCATCCCCTACACCGGCTCGCGCGTGCTCACCCTGGCCCTGGCGCTCGATAAGCCCATGACCAAGCGCATCCTCTCCTATCACGGCCTGCCGACCCCCCCCTTCCAGGTGTTCGAGCGTGCGGACGAGCCGTTGGACCCCACGCTCACCTTCCCGATGTTCGTCAAGCCCAGCCGGCAGGGCACAGGGATGGGCATCACTGCGCAGTCCATCGTCCATGACGAGGCAGAACTGCGGGCTCAACTGCGCTCCATCCTTGAGGCGTACCACGAGCCGGCGCTGGTGGAGCGGTACATCTCAGGCCGCGAACTGACAGTGGGGATGGTGGGCAACCTGACTCCGCCGGTGGCCTGGCGGGTGCCCGAGGACGAGGACGCGCCGCGCGTTCAGCGCGGCCTGCGCTTCCTGCCGCCGCTGGAAATCGACCTGGGCATCTACAACGAGGCTGAGGGTGGAGTGTACACCCATCACGCCAAAGTGGAACTGGCCGACCGGCTGAACTACATCTGCCCTGCACCCATCAGTGCAGAACTGACGGAGGAACTGAACTGGCTGGCTGCGGCGACGTTCCGCGTCACCGGCTGCCTGGATGTGGCGCGGGTGGACTTCCGGCTGGATGAGGCCGACGGCCAGCCCTACATCCTGGAGGTCAACCCGCTGCCAGGCCTCTCGCCGGGCATCAGCGACCTGGTCATCGAGGCGGCGGCGGCGGGGATCGGCCATGCTGAACTGGTCAACATGATCCTCGACCAGGCCGTGGCGCGCTACGGGCTGTAGTAACAGACCTCCACGGTCTGCGTGGTGACGAAAATCCTCCCGCAGGTCCTAAAACCTGCGGGAGGATGACGCCGGATCTCCACAAGCCATTTTGGAGATTGCTTCGGGCGCTTCGCGCTCTCGCAATGACCCCTCAGGGGGAAACTGTCAGGTAGCCAGGGGCGGCATCCCGATGCCGCCCGGTACGTGGTTTTTCGGATCAGTAGCGCAGCAACGCCCCGATTCCGGCCTTCTCCAACAATGGGTGGTTGTCCACCACCTCCACCTCTCCACCTTCCTCGATCACCTTCGTCACGGCAGCCTCCGCAGCGTCGGGGATCTCCGCGAAAGCGCCCCCGCAGAAGGGACAGCGGTCCAGCGCCTGGGTAGTCAGGTATCCGCAGCCGTTGCACCGATAGCCGGGAGCATGGTAATGGCGGTCCACGATCAAGGTGCGTGTGCGCCCTTCGTGTGTGGCGCTGAGCGTGCCGTCCAGGCCGACCACGCCCCCCTGCCCTTTGGCAGCGGCGGTGAAGAGCGTCTCCACGAGGGCTGCTTCACGGGCCTCCTCGGCGCGCTGGAGGATTTCCAGTGAACGCTCGCTCACTTCGTTGATGCTCGTCCCCGGACCCAACCCCAGCGTACCGATAACCCGTTCCTGCAACGCTTTGGGCAAAAGGTCACGGAACTGAGCCACGGTGGGCTCTGCGCCGGAGAGGACAATTCGCTGTGGGTTGTGCTGGCGGCAGAAGCGCTCCGCGAAGCGGGCTGCCTCGCGCAGGTTGCGCAGGGCGACCTCCTCCTCGTGCCGGCCAGAGATGGGCGCGCCGCCGCGGCGACCGGGGCCGCCGGAGGAGCCACGCCCTTTCTTCAGTTTGCGCACCTCCTCGCCAGCGAGGGTTTGTTCCTCCACCAGCCGGCCCAGGTGAAAGAGCAGCACGTGGGCAGCCTGGCGGTCCACCAGGATGACCGCGTACCGGTCGTAGGTGTCCATCAGCGCGGCCAGCGGCGAGAGGTACGGTCGGCGGGCCAGGGTAACGCCCGAAGCAACCGGCACCGCCAGCGTGTAGGCTCGCCAGAAACCAGCGGCGGTGCAGGAGAAGACGATCGCGCCGCGGCCACTCCCATCGTACTCGTGCTCGAAATACCGGCGCACGGCAGCGATGTCCTCCTCCGCTGCCTGCCCCCTGACCCCGTCCAGCGTGTGTCGCATGGCGTGGAGGTATTCCTCCCGTGTCCGTTTCGTCGGATCCACATCCAGGTAAACGCTCAGAATCGGAGTCTCAGCCTGGAACTTCGCCAGTTCCCGCAACTCTTTCTCGTCTATTGGCATATCTACCTCCTTTCCAGTTGTGCTACTGGTGCGGTCGTTCCCCCAGCACGACCGGGATCTCGATCTGCTCGTTGTTCCGCAGCACCGACAGGGTGACCGTCTGCCCCACTTCCGTGTGACGCACCAGGTAAGCGGTCAGTTCGTCGAGACTGTTGACCGGATACCCGTTGATGGCCAGGATCAGGTCTCCTCCTGCCGTCACGGGCTGCCCCATCACCCGCGCCTGATAGGTTCCGCCACGGATGCCCGCGCGCTCGGCCGGCCCGCCCGGGGCCACCGACTCCACCAGCACCCCCTGGGGCGTGGGCAGGTTGAGGGCGTCGGCCAGTTGCGCCGTGGTGAAGCGCGGATCGGAGATGATGCCCAGGTAGGGGTAATGATAGGTGCCTTCCTGGATCAGATGCGGCACGATCTGGCGGACGGTGTTGACCGGCACGGCGAAGCCCACCCCCATGTTGCCACCCAGGGTGGTCTGAATGGCGGTGTTGACCCCTACCACGCGTCCCTGGGAGTCCAGCAGCGGCCCGCCGGAGTTGCCGGGGTTGATAGCCGCGTCGGTCTGGATGATCTCCGGGTTCGAGAAGACGCCCGCTTCGGCGGCGACCGTGGCGGGCAGGGTGCGGCCCAGGGCGCTGATGATGCCCACGGTCATCGTGCCCTCGAAGCCGAAGGGGTTGCCGATGGCGATGACCTGCTGGCCCACCTGCAGCAGGTCGGAGTCCCCCAGTTCCAGCGCCACTGTCCCTGGTGGCAGGTCGTCCACCTGCAGGACAGCCAGGTCAGAGTAGGGGTCCCTGCCCAGCACGCGGGCGCGACGCGCGCTGCCCTCGCTGAAGGTGACCCAGATGGTATCTGCCCCCTCGACCACGTGGTTGTTGGTGACGATGTGTCCCTCGGTGTCGATCAGGAAGCCGGAGCCAGAGCCGAAGGGAGTGGCCGCGTCTCCCTGCCCGCTGGCGACGTCAATGTTGACCACGCCAGGGCTGGTGCGGGCGTAGACGTTGATCAGCAGCAGTTCGTCGGCCGTGGCCTCGGCGATGAACGAGGGCGGCAGCGGCGTGGGGGTTGCAACGACAAATGAGGGGGAATACGTGGGCGGGTGGCCCTGTGGCTCGCCGGAAGAGCGGAAGGAGGGGAGCGTCAGTGAGCAGGCCAGCAGGGCGACGGAGGGCAGGATTAGAGAGAGCAGAAGTCTGCATCGCCACCGCATCAGGCGAGGTCTCCTTTCACGGATGTCGGCGCTATTTCTGCTCGCGCAGGCGGGCCAGTTCCTGGAACAGTTCCCGTTCTCGCGCGCTGAGGTGGGTGGGTATCTGAACCTGGGCGACGGCGTAGAGGTCGCCATACCCACCGGCTTTGCCGGAGATGGGCATGCCCTTGCCACGCAGGCGGAAGGTCTTGCCGTTGCTGGTGCCGGGGGGAATCTTGAGCATGACCGTGCCGCTGAGCGTCTCCACGGGCACCTCGCCGCCCAGCACCGCCGTGTAGAGGTCCACGGCCACGTCGCGCCAGAGGTCATTCCCCTCGCGGCGGAAGACCGGATGAGGGGCGACGGTCACGGCGAGGAACAGGTCGCTGGGAGTGCCGTCAGGGCCGGGCTCTCCCTGGCCGGCCAGGCGCACTTTGGAGCCGGTGCGGGCGCCGGGGGGGATCTTCACCGTGACGATGCGGCCGTCGGTGCGCTCCAGACGGCGGGTCGTGCCGTGGTAGGCCTCCTCCAGCGTCAGTTCGACCGGCACTTCCAGGGCGCGGGGACGGCGGGCGGTGCGACCGCGGGGTGCACCGGCACGCGCGCCACCCCCCAGACCACCGAGGAGCGCGTCCAGCAGGTCTCCCAGATTCCCGCCCCGGCCAAAGAGGTCCTCGACGTTGACCTGGTACTGCACCTGAGGCCCGGCCTGGCCGAACCACTGACGGGCGAAGTCCTCGAACCCGCCGGGAGCGCCGCCGGTGCGCTGCCATTGCTGCCAGCCTGCTCCCAACTGGTCGTACCGCCTGCGCTTCTCCGGATCGGAGAGCACCTCGTAGGCCTCGTTGATGTCTTTGAACCGCTCCTCGGCAGCGCGGTCCCCGGGATTGACGTCCGGATGCAACTGGCGGGCCAGTTTGCGGTAGGCCCGCTTGATCTGCTCTTGAGTCGCGTCACGACTGACGCCCAGAACCTGGTAGTAGTCCTTGTACTCCATTACCCCACTCGGTCCCAAATGGCCTGCTGGCTTCATTGTATCCCGAAGAGCAGGGTTGTCAAGGCGAACCGGTAGCGATTGCCAACTCCTGCAGCCTGCCGTATAATCGAACCGACGTTCTACCTACAGGAGGCCCCATGCCCAGGTTCCGACTCGTCTCGGACTTCCGTCCCACCGGTGACCAGCCGGAGGCGATCGCTGCGTTGGTGGCCGGATTGCAGCGGGGCGATCGGCACCAGACCCTGCTGGGGGCCACCGGCACCGGCAAGACCTACGTCATCGCTCAGGTGATCGAGCAGGTTCAGCGGCCCACACTGGTGCTGGCGCATAACAAGACCCTGGCCGCGCAACTCTACGCTGAGTTCCGCGAGTTCTTCCCCCAGAACGCGGTGGAGTATTTCGTCTCTTACTACGACTACTACCAGCCGGAGGCCTACCTGCCGCAGTATGACCTCTACATCGAGAAGGACGCTGACATCAACGAAGAGATCGACCGCCTGCGCCTGGCGGCGACGACGGCGCTCTTCTCCCGTCGTGACGTGATCATCGTCGCCTCCGTCTCCTGCATCTATGCCATCGGTGACCCCGAAGAGTGGGGACGGGTGGTGCTCCGCCTGGCCCGCGGCGAGCGCTACCGTCGCGACGGCGTGCTCCAGCACCTGGTCAGCGTCTACTACGAGCGCAACGACACCGTCCTGCAGCGCGGCCGTTTCCGCGTGCGCGGCGACACCCTGGAGATCTGCCCCGCCTACACCGAGACTGCCTACCGCATCGGCTTCTGGGGGGATGAGGTGGAGCGCATCACCGAGATTGACCCGCTCACCGGTGAGGTGCTGGCCGAGATGGAGGAGGTGCAGATCTTCCCGGCCAAGCATTTCATCACCCCGGAGGAGAAGCGGGAGAAGGCCCTGGCCGATATCGAGGTGGAACTGGAGCAGCGGCTGGCAGAACTGCGCGAGGCCGGCAAACTCCTCGAGGCGCAGCGGCTGGAGCAGCGCACTCGCTATGACATGGAGATGATCCGCGAGGTGGGCTACTGTGCTGGCATCGAGAACTACTCCCGCCACCTGCAGCAGCGTCCCCCCGGCTCTCCGCCCTGGACCCTTCTCGACTACTTCCCGGCGGACTATCTGCTGGTGGTGGACGAGTCCCACATGACCATCCCCCAGGTGCGCGGGATGTACCACGGCGACCGCAGCCGCAAGGACGTGCTGGTCGAGTACGGCTTCCGCCTGCCGTCGGCGCGAGACAACCGCCCGCTGACCTTCGAGGAGTTCGAGGCCCGGGTCAACCAGGTCATCTACACCTCCGCCACCCCCGGGCCGTACGAGTTGGAGCATAGCCAGCAGGTGGTCGAGCAGATCATCCGCCCCACGGGCCTGGTGGACCCCGCCATCCTGGTCAAGCCGGCGAAGGGACAGGTGGACGACCTGGTGGGGCAGATCCGCGAGCGGGTGGGGCGTGGCGAGCGCGTGCTGGTGACCACGCTGACCAAGCGCATGGCCGAGGACCTGGCCGATTACCTGCGTGAACTGGGCATCAAGGTGCACTACCTGCACAGCGAGGTGGAGACCATCGAGCGCGTGGAGATCCTGCGCGACCTGCGGTTGGGTGCCTACGACGTGGTCGTGGGCATCAACCTGCTGCGTGAGGGGCTGGACCTGCCGGAAGTGAGCCTGGTGGCGATCCTCGATGCGGACAAAGAGGGCTTCCTGCGCTCCGACACCGCGCTCATCCAGACGATCGGCCGGGCGGCGCGCCACATCAACGGAACAGCGATTATGTACGCCGACCAGATCACCGACTCGATGCGGCGGGCAATCGAGGAGACCGAGCGGCGGCGGCGCATCCAGATGGCCTACAACCAGGAGCACAACATCTCCCCCACCAGCATCGTCAAGCAGGTGCGCGACCTGACCGATTGGGTGCGCAGCGCTGCCGCGCCGCAGGCCGCCGCTGAGCCGGCGCAGATGTCCAGGGATGAACTGCTCCGCCTGATTCGCGAACTGGAGAAGGAGATGAAGAAGGCAGCGCAGGAATTGGAGTTCGAGAAGGCCGCCGTGCTGCGGGACCAGATCTTCGAACTGCGCGCCACGCTCGAGGCCAAAGAGGAAGGTCCAGCGTGGGAACGGGCTCGACGGATGGAACGGTTGGGGCTGACCGAAGAGGAGGGTTGACCGTCAGTCTACCGTCACGAACGCAGAGTGGCGATGGTGATCCCTTCGCCTCCCTCCCCCTCATCGCCGGAGCGGTAGGATTCCACCAGCGGATGGGTGTGCAGGAACTCCCGCACTGCCCGTCGCAGCGCGCCGCTGCCCTTGCCGTGGAGGATGTGCAGCCACGGTAGTCCCGCCAGCGCTGCCGCGTCCAGGTGGCGGTCGAGCGTTTCCAGCGCATCCTCGGCCGTGTAGCCGCGCAGGTCGAGCCGCATGCTGACGTCGGCGGGACGAAAGGCGGGCTGATAGGCTTCCACCTCCGCGGCGGGCGGGGCGCATAGTTCCAGTTGTGCCTGCGGCACGCGCGCTCGCGCCGGTCCCACCTGCACCTGGGCCTCCTCCCCGTCGAGCGCCAGCACGACCCCCTCGCGGCCCAGCGGAGCCACCCGCACCATATCGCCCACGCGGATGGGACGGGCTGGCGGGAGTGGCGGGGGGGGCGGGAGCGGAATGGCTTCGACCTCCTCTACCGTCTCCGCCAGCGTCTCTATCTCCTCCTCCAAAGCCGCGACCTCCTCTGCTGTCGCAGCCGCCTCCAACCGCTCGCGCAGCGCCTGCGCCTCCGCGCGCAGCCGCGCCAGTTCCGCCTCCGTTTCCTGGCGCGCGGCGCGCAACGCCTCAGCGTGTTCTCGCTCTATCTGCGCCAGCCGTCGGCGCAACGCTTCTTCCTGCTCTGTGACTCTGGCCCGCATCGCCAGGGCCTCGTCCCGCTCCTGCGCTGCCTGCAGACGGAGCCGATGCAGGTCGGCCAGCAGTCCCTCTGTCTGGCGGTCTTCCTGAGAGACCAACCCCTCGGCGGCGCGGATGATGGCCTCGTCCAGCCCCAGCCGTCGGGCGATGGCGAAGGCGTTGGAGCGGCCCGGCAGGCCGATGGTCAGCCGGTAGGTCGGGCGCAGCGTCTCGGCGTCGAACTCCACGCTGGCGTTGCGCACGCCGGGCGTCACCTGGGCGTAGGCCTTCAGTTCCGGGTAGTGCGTGGCGACCAGCGTGGTCGCCCCGCGCTGGCGGAAGTACTCCAGCAGGGCGCGTGCCAGCGCAGACCCCTCAGCCGGGTCGGTGCCGGCCCCCAACTCGTCCAGCAGCACCAGGCTTCGCTCGTCCGCCCGGTCAATGAAGGAGAGCAGGTTGGTCAGGTGGGAAGAGAATGTGGAGAGGGATTGCTCGATGGACTGTTCGTCGCCGATGTCAGCGTAGACCGCCGCGAAGGGGGAGAAGGCCGATCCGGGGGCAACCGGGATGTACAGGCCGGCCTGGGCCATCAGGGTGAGCAGTCCCACCGTCTTGAGCGCGACGGTCTTGCCGCCGGTGTTCGGGCCAGTGATGACCAGCACGTGGGTCTCTTCGTCCAGCACCACGTCGATCGGCACCACCGTCTCTGGGTCGAGCAGCGGGTGACGGGCCTGGACGAAGCGCAGGGTCGAGCCGGGGCGCTGCTGACGGAAGGGCAGCAGGGTGGGGGGGCTGGCGTCGGTCTCCTCGGCGTAGCGGGCCTTGGCGAAGGCCAGGTCCAGGTCCGCCAGGGCGTCCACGGTATGGGCGATCTCGGCGGCGTGGGCCGCGGTGAGGGCGGAGAGGGCTGCCAGGATGCGCTGCACCTCCTGCTCTTCTTCGATCTGGAGTTCGCGCCAGGTGTTGTTCAGTTCCACGACGCCCAGCGGCTCGACGAACAGCGTTGCCCCGGAGGCGGAGCGGTCGTGGACGATGCCACGGATGCGGCCCTTGAAGTCTGCCTTCAGCGGGATGACGTAGCGCCCCTCCCGCTGCGTGATGATCGCCTCTTGCAGATAGGGCAGGTTGTCGGCGGAGGAGATGATCCGCTGCAGCCGCTCGAGGAGGCGGTCATGCGCCACCCGCAACTCCCGGCGGATGCGGGCCAGGGCAGGTGAGGCATCGTCGCGCACCTCGCCGCGCTCGTCCAGGCAGCGGTCTATCTCCTCGACCAGGTCGGGGCAGGGAGCGATACGCCCGGCGATGTCGGCCAGGTGCGGATATTCCCGATCCAGGCGGATCAGTGTCTGCTGCAGGGCGCGCGCGGTGACCAGCGTGCTGCGGATGTCGAGCAGGTCGTTGGGCAGCAGGATCGCCCCACGCTGGGCGGTCTCGACCTGCGGCCGCACGTCCCGTGCGCCTCCCAGTCCTGTCTCCGGGCGGGCCTCCAGCAGGCGCAGCGCTTCACCGGTGGTCTCCAGTCGCTCCTGGACCTCGCTAAAGAGCGGGCTGGGGGTCAGGTTACGGGCCTTCTCCGCGCCGGCGGAGAAGTCGGCGTAGCCAGCCAGTCGCTCCAATATCTTCGGTAGTTCGAGCGTCTTACAGTGACGGGCTTCCATATTGTCTGGCTTCTATAGCCGCAACTCGGGCCGCCTTTTGGACTGCGCCGACGGAGTCGGCGCTTTGGGAGCCGTGACGGTGTCAGGGCGATCCAGGGCGGCGACGTGTCGCCGCAATCCAAGGCGGCGACGTGTCGCCGCAGTCCAAAGTTTGGAGTGCGCCGACGGAGTCGGCGCTTTCGGAGCCGTGACGGTGTCAGGGCGATCCAGGGCGGCGACGTGTCGCCGCAGTCCAAAGTTTGGAGTGCGCCGACGGAGTCGGCGCTTTCAGAGCCGTGACGGTGTCAGCGCAATCCAAAGCGGCGACGCAGTCGCCGCAGTCCAAAGCGGCGACGTGTCGCCGCAATCCAAAGTTTGGAGTGCGCCGACGGAGTCGGCGCTTTCAGAGCCGTGACGGTGTCAGCGCAATCCAAAGCGGCGACGCAGTCGCCGCAATCCAAGGCGGCGACGTGTCGCCGCAGTCCAAAGCGGTGACCCCGTCACCGCAATCCAGACGGAATCAGGTACCCCAATAGTGGCGGTGGGGTGGGGAACCACAGCGTGTGCGTGGCCATATAGGTCTCCATGAAGCGGCCCAGGAACGGGCGTAATGAGGCGTGCCACGCGGCTTGAGAGATGGCCCCCCCACGGTCGGATGTGGCGTAGCCAATGGCGCTGAGCAGCAGGGCAATGATGATCAGCGCGCAGAGCGCTCCCGGCGCCAGCGCCAGGATGTTGTCGAAGATGCCCAGTTTGGGCAGGCGGGTGTTGGGCAGCGCTTTCTGGAGCAACACCTCCAGGGCAACGGCGAGGATGATGAATAGCACAATGAAGACGATGCCTTCGGTCAGGATCGGCCGCCTGCCGCCGATGGCCTGGAAGTAGTAGCCGACGTAAGGGTAGCCGAAGCCCACAATGGCTGTGGTGAAGAAGAGCACCCCCAGGCTCAACGTCTGTCGGAGCAGTCCGCGGACCACCGCCCATACACAGACGCCGACGAAGATCAGGACCAGCAGGATGTCAACGAGTGTGAAAGTCATTTTTTTTCCTCCACGGAACGCCGAAGCACGTTTCTGGCGCGTTTCGGAAGTGACCAGGGATACTATACCACAGTTGCGAGTGGCAGGCAAAGCGGCTGGCAGGTTGCGCAGGATGGGTTGGTGTGGTATAGTGGCGCGTGTTGTGTGGTCCGTGGTCCGTCGTCTATCGTCTATGCTCAAAGGAGCCAATATGAGTGACCCCCGCGTAGAGAGACTGGCTGCCGTGTTGGTGCGGTATTCCACCGCTGTTCGACCGGGTGACCTGGTGATGATCATGGGCAGCAGCGATGGCGCGCCGCTGATCTCAGCGGTCTATGAGGAAGTGTTGCGGGCTGGCGGGCACCCCCATGTGATGCTCACCCTGCCGGGGATGGAGGAAGCCTACTTCCGCCTGGCTTCCGACGAGCAGATTGATTTCGTCTCACCGTTGCAGCAGTTTGTGGTTGAACGCTTCGATGTGACCCTCAGCATCCGCTCAGAGCGCAACACCCGTGAGTTGAGCGGCGTGGATCCGGCGCGGCAGCGGCGGCGGAGTCAGGCGATGCTGCCGATTCTGCGAACTTACATGCAGCGCGGCGCCAGCGGCGACCTGCGCTGGTGTGCTACGCAGTACCCCACGGCCGCGTCCGCCCAGGAGGCGGACATGAGCCTGCGGGAGTACGAGGAATTCGTCTACGCTGCCTGCTACTGTGACCAGGAAGACCCGGTAGCGCGCTGGCAGGCGGTGCACGAACGGCAGCAGCGGCTGGTGGACTGGCTCAAGGGCCGGCGTGAGGTGCGCGTCAGTGGCCCCAACGCCGATCTGACCCTCTCTATCGAGGGACGGGTCTTCGTCAACTCCGACGGCCATCACAATATGCCCTGTGGCGAGATCTTCACCGGGCCGGTGGAGGATAGCGTCAATGGCTGGGTGCGCTTTACCTATCCGGCCATCATCAACGGACGCGAGGTCGAGGGGATTGAACTGTGGTTCGAGCAGGGGCGGGTGGTGAAGGCCACAGCGAAGAAGAACGAAGCGTACCTGCTGCAGATGCTGGATGCGGACCCCGGGGCGCGGTACGTTGGGGAGTTTGCCATCGGCACCAATGACGGCATTCAACGCTTCACCAAGAACATCCTCTTCGACGAGAAGATCGGCGGTTCCTTCCACCTGGCGTTGGGGGCCGGCTATCCGGAGACCGGCAGCCGCAACGAGTCCGCTATTCACTGGGACATGATCTGCGACATGCGCGACGGCGGCGAAATCTGGGTGGATGGGACGCTGTTCTACCGCAGCGGGGAGTTTCTGATCTGATCGAAGAAGACTCCCGATGTCTGGAAGACGTCGGGAGTCTCTGGCTCACGGCCGCGGCGTGGATGGGTAAGGGGTGGGTGTGGGGCGGGGATGCTCGCAGATGAGCGCCTGCCCGATAAGGGCGTGCACTTCATCCCGCTCTGGCTCCATCGCCAGGGCGCGTTCGAACATGGCGCGTGCCTGGGCGCATGCCCCGGTGTAGAGGTAAGCCTTCCCCAGGCCAACGGTCAGGTCCGCGACGGACACGTCTGGCACCTGACCGAGCGATGCGTCACCAGCAGCGATCTGTCTCTGGGCCTGTTCGTAGCAGGTAAGGGCCTGGGGCCAGGCGGCGTCGGCGGCGTACGCCTCTCCCAGGGCGAACCAGACCGCCGCTGGCCCGCCGCCCTCCAGTGCCTCCACCAGTTCGCCGATGGCCGTGCGGGGTGTGCCCTGGGCGGTCGTCGCCCGGGCGCGGTAGTAGGCCGCGAGCGGGTTGTCCGGGTGGGCGGTGGCGTACTCCTCGGCCAGGCTGACCATTTCCTCGATCTGTCCGGCTTCTACCGCTGCCCGCCAGCGCACAGGGAAGATCGCCTCCGCCAGTGTCGGGTCGAGTCTGGCCGCCTGGCGGTAGGCCTGCAACGCCCCTGACGGGTCGTCGTAGCCCACTCGCAGCACCTCGCCCAGCAGGGCGTAGGCATGGCCGTCCCTTGGGTCGGCGGCAATCGCGGCCTGGGCGTCGGCCAGGGCGGCGGACCGTTCGCCTCGTGAGAGGTGCAGTGTCCCGCGGGCCAGCCGCGCCGGGACGAAATCGGGGTTGAGGGCGAGTGTTTGTGAGAACGCCGCCATCGCCCCTTCGAGGTCGCCTGCCGCACGAAGCGCGATTCCCACCTGGTAGGGGTCGGGTGTTGCGGTGGGCAGGGGGGTAGGGCTCGCCTCGGGCGACACCACCTGTGTGGGCGGGCTCGGCGGGGCCGTACAGGCGGTCAACAGCGCGAAAGCCGCGAAAAGGACACGAAAGGGCGCGAAAGGGGCGCGAAAAGCACGAAAAGCACGAAAGACACGAAAGACGCGAAAGACACGAAAGACACGAAAGACGCGAAAGGGCGCGAAAGGGCGCGAAAGGCGGGGAAGGCGGGGAAGGCGGGGAAGGCGGGGAAGGCGCGGAAGCATGGTGGCTAATCCTGGTGGCTTTGGGGTGTGTGGACGAACCGTCGTACCCCGATCGGCTTCTGCCCGAAGTTGACCAGGAGGCACAGGCGGTAACCGCCGCAGTGAAGATAGAGTAAGCACTGTTCGACATCCTCAGGCAAGATGGTGCTCTTGGCTTTAGTCTCTAGCAGCAGCGTCTCATTGCCGTCGCTGATCACAAAGTCCACTCGTCGCCGAGTTACAACAGTGCCCTTGTAGGCAAGGGGTATTTCCACCTCGCGCTGGGGCTCCAGGCCGCGCTCGCGCAGCGCCAACTCAAGCGCTCGCTGATAGTCCACTTCCCTGCAATGAACTCCCATCTGCCGTTGCACTTCGATGCATGCGCCAATCGTCTCGTAGGATAAGCGCTCGAACGAGTGACCCTTCTTTGAGTGCATTGTTGTGCTCCTTTGTACTATGGGTCCTTTCGCGTC
>Ga0209018_1000950_pt1 | contig 25179 bp, 19 predicted proteins | sample YNPBryBLVA2012_FD_185814 | JGI IMG/M metagenome (GOLD analysis project Ga0209018, IMG submission 185814) | Anoxygenic and chlorotrophic microbial mat microbial communities from Yellowstone National Park, USA - YNP Bryant BLVA 2012 (SPAdes)... ...
CGGTCCTGGGGCCGAGCAGGCTCCACATCGCACACTCGAACGCCCCGGTATCGCTGCCCGGCATGATGCCGATCAGATAATCCTTCGGGATCCCGGCGACCTCACGGGTCAGCTCGATGGCCTGCCGCAGGCGGCCCCGTCCTTCTTTCGAGCGGTGAGACCGCCCCACGAGGGCACCGGACAGGTTCGCCACGCACCATCCGGGACGCTTGCAGGTCGGACCGGAACCGAAGTTCGGAACCGCGGGTCTGATCGTCGGTTTCTCCACCACGGGTACTCCTCCGAGGCTGCGCGGAGCATCCGGCCCTCGCCGAAGACGCCGAGCCTCCTGCCAAAGCCGGTGCGGGTCAGTGCCGAGGATCGAATCCTGCGTATTAGGCCGAAGGGACGCTGCCCGGTCAAGCGGCGCGCCGTCCCGGGGCCGGGTGCGCCCCGGCCTCTCTGCCGGTCCGGCAACCGTGCCAGACCTGTTCGCACCCCGACCGGCACGGCCGTACGACGCCGCAGCCGGAGGGCCTCAGTAGAGTTTCGGGTCCGTGCGCCAGTCCTTGTCTCTGTCCCGAGCCCACTCGGCCACGCGCGGACGCCGCTCGCGGAGACGAACCGAATCCAGGCCGAGCCAGTACCCGGCCGACAGGTGCGACCGGCCCACACACTCGAGGCGGAGCCTGTACTCGCCCGGATCGGGCCAGAAATCCAGAAGCGGAAACTCGCGGACTTGCGTCTCCGGAGAGTAAAGGTCGATCGGACGGCCCAGCGGAATGCCGTTCAGGAATGCCTGATACCGGCCGTAGTCATACGAGGTGGTCATCCTCAGGAGAAGTCGGCGCGGCTCTTTCTTCGAGACGGCGAAGGGGATTTCGATCCAGGCGTTCTCCGCCGAAGGGGGTTTGTACAGGAGCTGCTGTCCGTCGGTCCATTCGTAGCCTTTCTGCACGGACACCTCGCCGGCGCCGTGGCACCGGGCGTCCGTGAATGGGGCTGCGGGGAAGATCAGGTCGAGGTTGGGGAGCTTCCGCTCGGCTGCGGGCGGGACCGTGGCGAACTTCTTGGTCGGACCGATCTGATACCAGAAGGCGACGGAGGCGTAGTCGTCCTCCCGCTCATTCCAGCTGTGTCGCCGGCCCTCGGGGTTCTCGTCCACAGAGATCCACCCGTAGTGTTCGAGGGTCACGCGGATCCGCTTCTGAAACACGAATGGATCCGCGATCTGCCAGCGGTACATGCACGTGCGGCTCCCGAGTCGGCCCCAGGGTTCGGCGTAAGGCACGCCGAAATAGGGGAAGCTGGATGCCCGCAGACCCCACGCGCACAGAAAGTAGTCCTCGGTGCCGGTGCCCCAGATGCTGGGCTCCTTGTCATCGTCGATATAGATCTTCTCATCTCCCTCGCCGAACCACTCGGGGCTGCGACTGCGGACCGAGAGCACGGTGCCTACGTAGTGGCCACGGCCCTCCGCCTCGAGGATCAGGTAGTCTTTTCCCTTCCGGACCGGGTACTCCTGGCGGTACTGGGCGCAGAAATACGGCGTGTCGGGCGGGAGCGAGTCCACCTTCTGCCAGTCCACGTTGTAATAGAGCAGGGCGATTTCCCTCGAGCCGTCGTTGACGATCTCGATCCGCGCGGATCGGGCGAAGGGCATCGGCCAGAAGCAGTTGTATCCTTCTCCGTCCTCGCACTGGACCGGGAGGCTCCGTACCTCCATCCGGCGTCCGAATCCGGCGGCGAAGAAGTCGCCCACCGGGGCCTCCACGTCCGGCTTTTCGCGGCCGTCGTAGAAGATCCGCAGCAGCATCTCCTGGTGGTCGGCGGCGCCATTGGGGGCCCAGGGATGCGGCTCGGGGCCTAGGAACGTCATCCAGAGGTGGCGGATGATTCCCGGCCCGTTGAGGTCGGCCAGAACATGTGTTCGGCCCGGAGGGACGCGGCAGTTGTCGTGGTTGGCGTTCGGGTCCGGGCGGCCATCGGGCAGCCTGGCCGCGGAAGTGGCCCGCATGCTGCGGCCCTCGCGCGGCCGCCAGAGTTCCGAAAGGGACTGGGCCGCAAGCGGGGCCCCCGCCGAGAACAACAGGCACCACGTCAGACATGCCGTTCGTTTCATGAAATGTCCTCCCTGGAAACGACGGGCGATCGATGCGAAGTCCGCCGGCTGGATGATACCGCGGCGGCGACGGGCGAGCGAGCCCGATCCCGCGCCGGGCGTCGCGGGCGGCCGGGATGACTTTCCGGCGGGCCGACGTAGAATGCAGGTTGAGGAGATCGGCTTATGGAAATGGACCTGAAGGCGTACGCGACGGAGACGGCGCGAGGCGCGCGCCAGGCGGCGCTCTCACTGGCCCGGACCTGCGGCCGGGTGCGAACCGACGCCCTGCGTCGGATGGCCGAACGGATTCGAGCGGCGAGCGGCGAGCTGCTGGAGGCCAACGGCAGGGACGTGAAAGCTGCGCAAGAAAACGGGCTCCCGGCGGCCATGCTCGATCGGCTTCGCCTCGATCAGGGCCGGATCGGGAAGATCGCCGCCGCCGTCGAGGAGGTGGCGGCCCAGCCCGACCCGGTGGGCGAGATCATTTCCGGTCACGTGCGGCCCGACGGACTTCGGATCGAGAAGGTACGGGTGCCGATCGGCGTGGTCGCGATCATCTACGAGGCGCGGCCGAACGTCACCAGTGACGCGGCCGCCCTGTGCCTCAAGAGCGGCAACGCGTGCATCCTGCGAGGGGGCAGGGAGTCGTTCCACACGAACACGGCCCTTGGAAAGGTGATCGCGGGGGCCCTGTCGGACTCGGGGCTCGATCCGCGGACGGTGCAGGTCGTACGCACGACAGAACGGGCCCTCGTACCGGTGCTTCTGAAGCTCAGCGAGTACATCGACCTCGTGATCCCGCGCGGCGGCGAGTCGCTCATCCGCGCGGTCGTCGCCGAGTCCACGATCCCGGTCATCAAGCACTATACGGGCAACTGCCATGTCTACGTGCACGAGTGCGACTACGACCTGGCCGAGCGGGTCGTCCTGAATGCCAAGCTCCAGCGGCCGGGGGTCTGCAACGCGGCGGAGACCATCCTCTTCGACGCCCGCGTGGCCGACGACTACCTTCCCCGGATCGGCCGCAGGCTCATCGAGGCCGGGTGCGAGATCCGCGGGTGCGAGCGGACCCGCCGCCTGCTGCCCGAGGCCAGGCCGGCTGTGGAAGAGGACTGGTACCGCGAGTACCTGGATCTGATCGTCGCGATCCGGGTGGTGGACGACCTGGAAGCGGCAATCGAGCACATCAACACCTACGGCTCCCACCACACCGACGCGATCCTGACGCGGGACGTGAGGGCGGCGGACCGGTTCGTCACGGCCGTGGACTCATCCAGTGTGATGGTGAACTGCTCCACGCGGCTCAGTGACGGGGGTGAATACGGGCTGGGCGCCGAGATCGGCATTAGTACGGACAAGCTGCACGCCCGCGGGCCGATGGGGGCCGCGGATCTGACCACGTACAAGTATGTCGTACGCGGCGACGGTCATGTCCGGACCTGACCCGCTCATGCGAGGTGCTCATGCCGCCGCCGGCGAGCCCTGACCGGATTCTCGATCTGTGCCGAAGCTATCGGGCGGCCTGCGTGATGGCGGCCGCCGTAGATTACGACCTGTTCGCCGTCCTGGCGGCCGAGCCGATGTCCGCGGGCGGGCTCGCCCTGCGTCTGGGTACCGACCGACGGGCGACGGCCATTCTGCTCGACGCCTTGGCCGCCCTCGACCTGCTCGAGAAGCAGGGCGACGCGTACCGCGTTCCGCCGGCGGTGGCCGCTGCCCTGACCGAGGCCGGTGCGGAGAGCGTCGTCAATATGGCCCGGCACCAGGCCAACTGCCTCCGGCGGTGGACGCAGTTGCCGGAGGTCCTTCGTACGGGGCGACCGGCCCAGCCGCTTCCGAGCGTGCGGGGACCGGAGGCGGACCGGGCCGCGTTCCTTCAGGCCATGCACGACGCCTCGAGGGCGGTCGCTCCCGGCCTGATCGCCGAGATCGGTCCTCTCGCATTCCGCCACCTGCTGGATGTGGGCGGGGCCACGGGCACGTGGACCGTCGAGTTCCTGCGGGCCGTTCCGGACGCGCGGGCCACGATCTTCGACCTTCCCGACGCGATCCCAATGGCGCGCGAGCGGATCGCCACGGCCGGGCTGACCGACCGCGTGGATCTCGTGGCCGGAGATTTCTACCTGGATGAGCTGCCGGGCGGGGTGGACCTGGCCTGGGTCAGCGCGATCGTGCATCAGAACTCCCGCGAACAGAATCGGGGCCTCTTCGCGAGGGTCAGGCGAGCGCTGACCCCCGGCGGAGCGATCCTGATCCGGGACGTGGTCATGGAAGACGACCGCACGCGGCCGGTCGAAGGGGCCCTCTTCGCCATCAATATGCTGGTGGCCACGCCCGGAGGGGGGACGTTCACGTTCACGGAACTCCGCGAGGACCTCGAGGCCGCGGGCTTCAGCCGGGTTACCCTTGTGCGCCGCGATTCGGCGATGAACTCCATCGTGCGTGCCACGCGCCCGTAGGCAGCGAGCGGCTCGGAATGACAGCCGCTACGGGCGGCCGGAGCCGGACCTCCGGCGCCGGGGCTTGCCCCGGGCACGACGGGCGGCCCGGTCTTCGTCGGAGAGGAGTTTGTATTCGATCCCGTCGATAAGGGCTTCCCACGATGCCTCGAGGATGTTCTCGCTGACGCCCACCGTGGCATATACCTCGTGGGTGGACTCGTCGAGGAACTCGATGTTCACGCGGACCTTCGCAGCCGTCGCCGCCCTCGGATTGGTCACGCGGACCTTGTAATCGATCAGCCGCACCTGCTCGACCGCGGGGTAGTGGGGGCGAAGAGCCTTGATCAGGGCCCTGGCCATGGCGTCGACGGGACCGTGGCCCCCGGAGACCTGGTGCTCGACCGTGCCGTTCACCTTGAGCTTGAGGATGACCTCGGTGTCCGGTTCGTGCTCCTCGGCCATCTTCAGGATGACGCTGCGCCAGTGGTGCAGCTCCCAGAACTTCCGGTGAAGACCGAGCTCCCTGCGACAGAGCAGCTCGAAGCTGGCCTCGGCGCTCTCATAGACGTAGCCCTCGTTCTCGAGCTGCTTGAGCCGGTGCAGCAGCCGGCGCTGGAGGACGGGGTCCTCCACCCCCAGCTTCTCGCCGATCTTGGCCGCCACGCCGCTGGCGCCGCTCAGTTCGCTGATGAGGATCCGCCGCGTGTTGCCGACCGCGGCCGGCGGGACGTGTTCATAGCTTCGGGCAAGCCGCGAGACGGCATGGACGTGCATGCCGCCCTTGTGAGCGAAGGCGGCGCTGCCGACGAACGGCTGGTTGTCCACGGGCACGAGATTCATGATCTCATAGACGTACCGGCTGGTTTCTGTGAGGCGTTCAAGACCGCCGTCCCGGAGCACGCGCATTCCGTATTTCAGGGCGAGGTTCGCGATGACGCTCGTGAGATCGACGTTGCCGCACCGCTCGCCGATTCCGTTGATGGTCCCCTGGACGTGGACGGCCCCCGCCCGGACGGCCGCTAGGGTGTTCGCCACAGCCAGGCCGCCGTCGTTATGCGTGTGAATGCCCAGCCGCACGGAAATGTGGGGCCGCACCGCCTCCACAACCTCGGCGATCCGTTCGGGAAGCGAACCGCCGTTCGTATCGCACAGGCAGATGCAGGAGGCGCCTGCGTCCTGGGCCGCCAGGATCGTGGCCAGGGCATAGTCGGGGCGCGCGGCATACCCGTCGAAGAAGTGTTCGGCGTCATAGATCACTTCGCGTCCGGCCGCCGCGCAGTGGCGTACCGAGTCGGAGATCATGGCGATGTTCTCCGACTCCGTGACGCGCAGGACCTCGCGAACATGGAGGTCCCAGCTCTTGCCCACGATCGTGACGACGGGCGTCCGCGCGGCCAGAAGGACTCGCAGACCCTGGTCCTTGTGTGGACGGGTCCCCCGGCGACGGGTCATGCCGAAAGCCGCCAGACGGGCGTGCCGGAACCGCGTGCGGACGGCCTCGCGGAAAAACGCGGCGTCCTTGGGATTGCTCAGGGGATAGCCCCCCTCGATGTAGTCCACGCCGAGCTCATCCAGCCGGCGCGCGATGAGCAGCTTGTCCGACGCGCTGATGCTGATACCCCAGCCCTGCGTTCCGTCACGCAGGGAGGTGTCGTAGATCTCGATCCGCCGCGTTGGCGTCTTCATGGGGGTGCTTCCATCAGTGACCTAACGAAAAAGCCCTGCCTCGGGCAGGGCTTCGTTTCTCGTCGCCGTGGGGACGCCGCCCTACCCGCCTGTCTCCCGAAGGATAATGGCGATGGCCCCTGCGGAGACCTCGCAGGCCTGGCCGGACAGACAGACACAGGCAGACGGCGTACCCATCATGACATATAGGTTATCGGCGGATTCCGTCGGGTGCAACACCGTCCGCTGCGCCCAGGATCTCATCGCTCCCCCGGTGAGTGCGGCGGGCGTCCGGATTGTCCTCCGCCGGCCAGACGGCTGAGAATCCAGACCCACATAGACCGGTTTTGCACGGATGCCGCGCGCCCGCTACCATCCGCTGCCATGAGCCTGATGATGAGTATTTCCGGCGTCCGGGGAATTGTCGGCGAAACGCTCACACCGCAACTGGCGGCGGACCTGGCCTGCGCCTACGGGACCCTCCTGGCGGGCCGGACCGTGATCGTGGCCCGCGATTCCCGACCGAGCGGACCGATGCTTCATCATGCGGTTGTCAGCGGCCTGCTGGCCACCGGGTGCCGCGTAGTCGATCTCGGGATCGTGAGCACGCCCGGGGCGGCCCTGATGATTCGCCGACTTCAGGCGGCAGGGGGCATGGTCATCACGGCCAGCCACAATCCGGCGCCGTGGAACGGGATCAAGTTTCTGACGGAGGAGGGCCTCGCCCCTCCGGCCGACCGGGCCGCGCACATTCTCCGGATCCATCGCGACCGCGCGTTCAAGCTGGCCGACGTGGACCATGTGGGCCGGCTTACGACGGATGCCTCGACGGTCGCGGTTCACGTAGGGGCCACGCTGGGCATCATCCGGGCCGAGGCCATCCGGCAACGGGGGCTGCGGGTCGTGCTCGACAGCGTGAACGGAGCCGGAGGACGCGAGGGCCGGGCGCTGCTGGAGCACCTCGGCTGCGATCTGCTCCACGTAAACCCCGACCCCCACGGCCAGTTCGCGCATCCGCCCGAGCCGCTGGCCGAGAATCTGACGCAGCTCTGTGAAGCGGTCTCCACGGAGGGGGCCGACGTGGGGTTTGCCCAGGATCCCGATGCCGATCGCCTGGCGATCGTCGATGAGCAGGGACGCTATATCGGCGAGGAGTATACGTTGGTCCTTTGTGCCAAGCACTACTTCCGGGCGCGCCCGGGTCCGGCGGCGGCCAATCTGAGCACGTCGCGGATGATCGACGATCTGGCGGCCGTGGCCGGGTGTACCGTGTATCGCTCGCCGGTCGGCGAAGCGAACGTGGTCGAGGTGATGCGGCGGCACGACTGCGTCTTCGGCGGCGAAGGCAACGGCGGAGTCATCGACCCGCGCGTCGTGCCGGTGCGTGACAGCCTGGTGGGAATGGCGGTCGTTCTTCAGCTCATGACCGACACAGGGCGGAAGATCAGCGAACTGGTCGCCGAGATCCCGCGCTACACGATGATCAAGACGAAGTTTCCCTGTCCGCCCGAACGCGTGGCCCGCATCCTGAACGGCGTCCGGGAACGGTTTGCCGGCTGCCCGATGAATGACGCCGACGGGCTGCGCGTCGATTGGCCGGACGGCTGGGTGCACGTGCGCGGCTCGAACACGGAGCCGATCTGTCGCGTCATCGCAGAAGCCCGGACGCCGCAGCGGGCTGAGGAGCTGATCGCGGCCGTGCGGGCGACCGCGGAGGCGGTGACGCAATAGGGGGCGGACGCTTCGCCCGCGCCGGTCGTCACTTTCGGGCGGCGGGGGTGCTCTCGCGTTTTCGCGTCACCCGCGGCATCCCTCCGCCGCGGTCACGGCCGCCCGTCGTCGGGTTCCCGCGGGGCAGCCGGGACTTGAGGACACACGTCTTGTGCCGCCGGTCTGTCTCCGGTCTGCCGTCGGCTCAGGCGCGAGGGCCTCTGGGCCCGCCGGATGGCCGCCGGGATCAGCTCCGCCAGCGACGCGTCGATCTGGGCCAGGCCGGCCTCGGCGGCCCCCGGCTGAGGCCGCACCACCACGTCGAATCCATCGGGCCATTCTGCCTGACGCAGACGGAACGCCTCGCGGACGAGCCGCTTGAAACGATTCCGCCGCACCGCGCGACCGAACCTCCGTCCGACGACGATCCCGATCCGCATGCGCTGCCCGTCGTTGCGGGCTGCGTGGACGACCAGCCGATCGTCGCGAGCCGCGCAGCGGGCCGCGAACACGCGGGCGAAGTCCCGCCGGCGACGAAGCCGCCGACTACGACCAAACCGCAGCCGTCCGGACAGATCACCCATATCCCCATTGTACCCGCACCGTCTCCGAAACCGGTCCGCCCTCCAGACGCGGCACGGCCGGCGGTCGGCGACGGGGCATCCGAGGCGCGTCGCAGAGGGCTGTGGCGCCTGCTCGCGGCCCGGGGCGCGCGGGCCTTGATCCGCACCAGACTGGCCGGTCCTTGCCGCATGCGTGCGCCGGCCGTACCCTCCGTGTGTGATGGGACCCGCCGGGGACCTGAGCTGCGAGCTGATCTGCGAGTCGGCGATGCCGCCCGACGTGGATCGTTCCATCAAGGCGCTTCTGTGTACGTGCTTCCCACGCGACGCCGATGCGTTCCGCGTCTCCCGTCACTGGCACGGCTCAGCGCCCCAATACTCGGTCGTCCTCCGCGACGGGCCGGACATCGTGGGGCACGTGGGAGTCGTCGTCCGGCCGATCACCTGCGGCGGTAAGCCGGTCGTGATTGCCGGCGTGCAGAACTTCGCGGTCGCCCCGCCCTGGCGCGGCCGTGGACTCGGGCCGCGGCTGATGGCCGAGGCTATGACCGAGGCCCGGCGACGCGAACTCGACTACGGCCTGCTGTTCTGCCTGCCCGCGCTGGAACCGTACTACGCCGCGCTGGGCTGGCGCCGCACTCACGTCCGCGTGTTCGCTCGGTTCGATGGGGGCCCGATTGTCGAACTGCCCGACTACAACGTGACGATGTACCTGGAGCTGGGCCCCCGGCCCTTTCCTCCGGGCGACATCGACCTGTGCGGGCCGGACTTCTAGCCCGGCTGCCACGATCAGGGAGCTGCCGTCGCGTTACCACGTCGGCCCGCGGCGGGCCCGGCGTCCGTCGGACGGACGCGGCACGACCTGACACCGGGCTCAGATCTTCACGTTGAGACCCTGTTGGCGCAGGTACGCCTTGAGTTCGGGAATGCGGATCGTCCCGAAGTGGAACACGGACGCGGCCAACAGGATGGTCGCACCTGCCTGGGCCGCCTCCCGGAAGTGCTCCATCGTCCCTGCTCCGCCGGAGGCGACCACCTGCGCGGAAACCGATTCCACAAGCATACGAATCAGCGGCAGGTCGTAGCCGGTCCTGGCCCCATCCGTGGCCTTGCTCGTCGGCAGAATCACCCGCACGCCCATTTCGTCAACGCGTCGGGCCCATTCCAGAGCGTCTGCACCGGTCGCGGTCCGTCCGCCGTCGATGTACACCTCGTAGCCGGAGGGCAGAGACGGGTTACGATCCACGTCGATTGCCACCGTCACCCGGTCCGGCCCGAACTCCCGAACCATCTCCTCGATAACGCTCGGCCGGCGGAACGCCGCGCTGCTCGTGGAGACGCGGTCGGCGCCGGCCTCGAGCACGGCCGCCGCTCCGGCGACATCGGCAATGCCGCCGCCCACCGTGAAGGGGACAGTGGTCACCTCGGCCACACGCTTGACGACGTCGACCATCGTACGCCGGCCCTCGATGGTGGCCGTGATGTCGAGCATCGCCAGTTCGTCGGCGCCGGCCTCACAGTAGGCCGCCGCGCATGCGACGGGATCGCCGGCATCGCGGATGTCCACGAAGTGAACGCCCTTGACGACACGGCCGTTCTGCATGTCAAGGCACGGCATGATCCGGATGGGCTGGCTCATGGACGTTTCTCGCAGGCTCGAGTGCCGGGGTGGACAGGACGAACACCGTCCGCCCGGACCCGGCACAGGTCGCGCTCGTACTCGGGATCGGGCACGTTGTCAACGGGTTTCCGCCGCACCGGTCTGTTGCGAAGGGCCGGGCGCGGTCCTACACTGCAACGCCTGTGGCCGGCTGTCTGGCGCCCGTGGTCGAGGGTCGTCCGATGATCCGCTTCCCCCTGATACGGTCCCTGTTGGCTGTCGTCACCGCAACGGTCCCTTCGTCGAACGGGTTCGCCCAGGCCCCGGCGTCGGCCCCCGGCCCCGGCGACATTCGCGAGCTGAAGCTCAGGGACTGGCAGCCGCGATCCATGCTCAAGACCAAGGTTACGCTCGTCGAGAAGCCCGCCTTTCCTGTCATCGACGTGCACAACCATCTGGGCGACGGCCGGCGTGCCCGGCAGATCATCGAGGAGATGGACGCGGCCGGCGTGCGGACCGTCGTGAACCTCGACGGAATGTGGGGCGATGAGCTCAAACGCCGGATCGAGCGACTGGACCGCGCCTATCCGGGTCGGTTTCTGACGTACGCCCTGATCGACTTCCGCGGAATCGGCGAGCCGGGATGGTCTGAGCGGGCTGCCCGGCAGCTCGAGCAGGACTTTCGGGCCGGGGCCGCTGGGCTCAAGATCCATAAGAGCCTCGGGCTTGGGATCCGCTACAGGGACGGCCGGCTCGTGCCTGTGGACGCGCCCGAGCTGGACCCCATCTGGGAGGTCTGCGGCCGCTACGGAAAACCCGTGATGATCCACACGGCCGATCCGGCCGCCTTCTTCACCCCGCTGGACCGGTTCAACGAACGATGGCACGAATTGAATGAACACCCGGGCTGGCTCTTCGCCGACCCGAAGTTCCCCCGGCGGGAGGAACTGCACGCCCAGCGCAACCGCGTCATCGCGCGGCATCCGAAGACGATCTTCATCGGCGCCCACTGCGCCAACAACCCGGAGGACCTCGCCACGGTCTCCCGATGGCTCGACGAAATGCCGAACCTCTACGTGGACATCGACGCTCGAATCAGCGAGCTCGGCCGCCAGCCCTACACGGCCCGCCGCTTCTTCATCCGGTATCAGGACCGGATCATGTTCGGGACCGATACCTTCCCCAACCGGGAGTCGTACCGCATCTACTACCGGTTCCTCGAGACCGACGACGAGTACTTCGACTGCTCCGCCAGCCACCACCTCCAGGGCTTCTGGATGATCTACGGCGTGTACCTGCCGCCCGATGTGCTGGAGAAGATCTACCGGAAGAACGCGGAACGGATCGTCCTGGCTGCCGCGACGATCGGTCGGACACAGCCTGAGGCCGGATCGCCGCACTGATACGAGTTTTCTTCGTGCGTGCTCTCCCGGACGAGGCCTCGCCCCAGAGCCCTCCGATACACTCTGGCCTGACGGCCCACGGGAATGGGTTGCCCCTGCGGCGGTTTCAAACCTGTTCCGGCCTGCGCGGTGATCCGGCCGAACTCAGCGACGCGGTGGCTCCCTGACCAGCGGCACGAATCGCACCGGCATGACGGATTCCGTCTGCCGCCCGCCGTCCGGCGTCTTCGTGATGACGACCAGCTCCTGAACTCCCCAGGGTGATCCGGTCGGGATCACCATGCGCCCGCCGGGCCGGAGCTGCTCCCACAACGGCGCCGGTACCTGCTCAGCCGCACAGGTCACGATGATCGCGTCGAACGGGGCGGCTTCCGGCCAGCCGCCGTAGCCGTCGCCCGTCCGGCAGTGGACCTCGTCGTATCCCAGCTCCCGCAGAACGCGCTGCGCCCGCTCCGCCAGCGGCCGCACAATCTCGATCGTGTACACATGCGGCGTCAGGTGCGCCAGGACCGCCGCCTGATAGCCTGAGCCCGTGCCTACCTCCAGGACCCGCGACTCCGGGCCGAGCCGCAGCAGTTCCGTCATGATGGCCACGATGTACGGCTGCGAGATCGTCTGGTCGTATCCGATCGGCAGAGGCGAGTCCTCGTAGGCGTGCGCCGCCAGCTCCCGGGGCACGAAGACGTGCCGCGGTACCGACCGCATCGCTTCGAGGACGCGCTCATCCGTCACAGGCGGACGGCCATCGGTGGGTTCGGCGATCTGTTCTCGAACCATCCGGAGGCGCTCCGCCACGCGCTCAAGAGCGGCGCGCGGGGCAGGGCGCGTCCGCAACGCGCTCACCCTCGACGTCGCGCCCGGCCCGCTCGCGGGCCGTGTGGCAACCGAGCTTGCCGGGCCGATGTTCGACGGGCCCGGGTCGGCATTCCGTCCGCACCCGACAGACACGAGTCCGCCGGTCAGCAGTCCGATCAGCATGCCCACGCGAGCCGCCGCGCATACAGGGCGGCAGACGGACGTGGCGGCTCCTGCATCCGGCAGGCGAAAGCGCGACATGGCCCGTTTCCTCGATAGGTCTTGGCGGCAGGCGGCTCTCTGGTATTGTAACGCGCCTCGGCGCGCCTTCACGGGAGCCGCCGGCCGCGGAGGGCTGGGGCGGCGTGGTCTCCGGGCCTTGAGGCGCCCTCTCGCCAATGGTAGTTGGTGGCCCGTGCCCGCAGTCCGGACGGGGTTGCAGCCAGGGTTCGCGGCGGCCTCCAAGGGCCGTCCCGCGTCGTGCCCGAGGTGCCGGCGGGCGACCCCGGAACCGGCAGACCCGGTATCGCCTGATCGGCCCTGCCTACTGGATCAGGGCCACCGGCCGTCGGCCGCCCAGATCCCGGAGGATCTCCTGCAACTGCTCGCGGTAGGTGCTTACGTCGCCCTCCGCGTGGAAGGTGGCGCCCTTCCCGATCGCCGCGATGTCCGCCATCAAGGCCAGGTCGCATGTCGCTCCGACGCTGACGGTGTAGATCCTCACGCCCTGCGCGGCCGCGTCCCGTGCGGCATTGACGGCATCCTGCTTCGGCGGGGAGTGATCATAATCGAGCCATTCGTCATAGTATTGCGTGGGATTGGCGCGGGTCTGGTTCGGACGCCCGTCCGTCAGCAGGATGATCACCTTGGCGGCATTGCTGCGCTGTCGCGGGCTGTCGAACAACACGTCCACGCCCTTGTCGATTCCCTGGGCCATGTTCGTGGTGCTCTGCCACATGCCCGCCTGCAACGGGCCGACTTTGGTGCGAATCGAGTTCAGATCGTCCGTCAGCCACGAGAGGTTGGCCGGCTTGTCCGCGGGGCCGTAGCCGTACGTGTCATAGGCCGCCAGACCCACAAGGTCGTTGCTCTGAAGTTCTTCAATCAGATCCAGTGATGCCAGGACCGCATCAACCACGGCCCGCATCGGCTGCTCCGGCGACCCGGCCAGTCCCGGCGAGCGGCTGTCGCCACACTGCTTCGACTGAAGGAAGTCCACGAACGTCTTCAGACCGTAGCGATATCGCAGGCCCGGGTCGCCATACACGTAGTGGTCGGGGTTGTACACGTTCATGCGCGAACTCGTGCTGGTGACATAGTTGACGTAGGCGTCCCAACTGCCGCCGACGCGTTTGCTGAAACTGGCCGCGGCCCCGGCCGTCGTCGAAGGATACGGCACCATCGAAACCACCTCGCTGGCGTCGATCACGTTATCGCCGTTGCCGCCCGGTTGCCCGCCTGGTTTGCCGCTCTTCCACCGGTCCAGCCCCAGGGCTACCCGCACGCGCCGCCGGTAGGCGGTGGTGGTTTCGCCTCTGGGTCCGGTCGCGATGACGCTCGCCTCGGCGGCGGTGTAGGTTCCAAACCCCTTTTCGCTTAACGTCTGGCTGATCCACGCGGCCGTCAGCCCCGACGCCCCGCCTTTCGGAATGCGCACCAGGCCCGGATCCGCGGCGAAATCCCACGAAGGATCCACCGTATTGGTTCCCCAGGTGCGCATGTTGCCGAACGACGGACCGGCCGGCAGCCCGTCCTGCAGGGGTTGGGGCGCCAGATTGGTGTCCCACAGGTGAGCCCAGACGCCCCGGATCGGAACGTCGGTCCGCCTGAAGGAACGCAGCGAGCTGTCGTGATTATGGGAGCCCGAGACGTCCAGCACGAAGACGATGTCGCGCGGCGTCAGCACAGCGGCCGACGAGGCGGAGATGTCCACGGAACTCCTGCCGAAGATCGCGCTGAAGAAGGTCGGGATCGGGCCGCTCGGCGAACCCTGCGTTCGCCGGACTCGTACGCGCACGGCATTCGAAAACGGCGCGTCGGGTATGAACACATAGCGGTTCGTGAGCTGATCGATGTACGCCTGTCCGAAGACGAAGTCGGACGAGTCGAGAATGGGCGGCTCGTTCAGTACCGTGTTCATGGCCGCGTAATTCATGCCGGCCTGCCGGGCCCGCTCGATGGGGTTGCCCGTGCCCACCCCCAACTCGGCCGCCGCCGCCAGGGCTGCCGCATCCGCGGCGCGCTGGAGTTCAGCCTTGGCGGCGTACATCACGCCCACGTCCACCGCGAGGGCCACGAATCCGACCAGTCCCACGAGAGACACGGCCACCAGCGGGCTGACCGACCCGCGCCGGGCGCTTGCGCTGCCATGGCCGCGCGTCACGCCAAGAGGTTTACGTTTCTGCGGCATAGTGCTTTCTCCTGCTCCCAGATCTGTGCCTTGGCGATCCGGTGTCACGGCCCGCGCTCGGCCGGCCCGCCGGGATCGACGGCGGCGGAAACCCGCTTCTTTCTGCACTTACACAGTCACAACGTAGAATACGTGGGGCCGGAGAGCAAACGAGCTTTGAAGATAACGGGCTCAGTTCGTGGTTGCGGTCGCGCCTTCGGCCCGATAACCGCCCGCCGGCACGCCATTGCAGATCCGCCGAACGCCGAGTACAAGCAGTCTCCCGGGAGCAGACCCGGGGTCACCGGAGGTCGCCCGATGTGGCTTTCTCTTTCGCTGCTGGTCCCCGTTGCCCTGACCGCCGCACAGCCCGGTGCGTCCAGCCGGCCCGCCGCGGACGTGCTGGCAACGTTGCGGCCCGGACACCCGCGGCTGATCATCCTTGATGCGGACCTGGCCCGCGTCCGGCGTCTCATCGAATCCGATGCCGAGGTCCGACAACTCCGCGACCGGCTCCGCTCCGCCGCGGACGACATGCTGGATGATCCGCCGGTAGTGCACAGGCTCATTGGTCCTCGGTTGCTGCACCAGAGCCGCCTCTGCCTGGATCGCGTGTATACGCTCGCGACGCTCTATCGTCTGGAGGGCGACCCCCGTTATGCCCAGCGAGCCGAAAAGGAGCTGCTGGCAGCCGCCGCGTTTCCGGACTGGAACCCGTCGCACTTTCTCGATACGGCGGAGATGTCGCACGCGTTTGGGATCGGCTATGACTGGCTGTTCGACTATCTGTCCCCCGCCGGTCGCCGGGCCATCCGCGAGGCGCTCGTCGAAAAGGGGCTGCGACCCTCAGCGGACCTGCACCGCCGTCGCAGCTCCCGCGTCCGCGGCACCAACAACTGGAACCAGGTCTGCAACGGGGGGATGACCATCGGGGCCTTGGCCGTCGCCGATGAGGAACCCGACCTTGCGCGCTTCATCATTGAGCAGGCAGCCGACGGGATTCGCATCCCTACCACGCGACTCTACCCCAACGGGGGCTGGGATGAGGGCCCCGGCTACTGGGGCTACGCGATGTCCTATACGGCCTGCTACCTGGCCGCCATGCGATCGGCCCTCGGCACGGATTTGGGCCTGTCGCAGACCCCCGGACTGGACGTAACCGGCTTGTTCCGCATCCACTTCGTCGGACCGACCGGGCACACGTTCAACTATGCTGATGCCGGCAGCGCGGCGGGCAACGCCCCCCAGATGTTCTACTTCGCGCAGATCTTCGACCGTCCGGTCTACGCATGGCACGAGCGCCGGATGCGGGCCAGGAACAGCGCTCTGGACCTGCTGTGGTACGACCCCCGCGGCACCCGCGCCGACCTGCTCGCCCTCCCGCGGGATGCCTGGTTCCGCAATGTGGACGTCGTGTTCCTGCGAAGTGCCTGGGACGACCCGGACGCCTGGTTCGTCGGATTCAAGGGAGGCGACAATCAGGCCAGTCACAGCCACCTCGACCTGGGCAGTTTCGTCCTCGATGCCCTGGGTTGCCGCTGGGCGACGGACATCGGTCCGGACGACTACAACCTGCCCGGCTACTTCGGCAACAAACGATGGACCTACTATCGTCTCCGCACCGAAGGGCAGAACACGATCGTCATCGACGGCGCGAATCAGTCCCCCAGGGGCAAGGCGCCGATCATCGCGTTTGACTCCAAGCCCTCGAGAGCTGCCGCCGTGGCGGACCTTACCCAGGCCTATGCGGAACAGGCCGGGCGTGTCCGGCGGGGTGTGGCCCTGCTTGACCGGAACCGCGTCCTCATCCAGGACGAGATCGACACAAGCCGCCCGATTACCGTGGATTGGGGCCTCCATACGCCGGCGGATGTCCGCATCGAGGGACCTCTTGTGACGCTGCGGCAGAAGGACCGGACGCTCTGCCTCCGGAACCTGGAGGCGAAGGGAGGCTCGTGGTCGTGCGGACCGGTGCCGATCGATCCGCCCCAGAAGCCCGCCGAAGGCGTCCGCAAGCTGATCCTGCGGCTGCGGGTCGAGCCCCCGGGCGCGCGGATCGCGGTCCTGTTTGCGGGGTCGCCGGATGCCTCGGCGCCCATCATCCCGTTGGACGACTGGGTCCGCTGAGATCGCCGGCCTCTCAGGCCGTCCGTCCGGCCTCTTGTTGCGTTGCGGGGATGATCGGTCTGTCGGCGTCCCACGGAGCGGGCGGGTCCGTTGCGGCCTGGGACACGGCGGGATACAAGGACGGCAGTTGCCTGGCCCGAACGAATCGGAGGTGCGGCATGAGTGAATCGGCTCGCCCGGATGGCACATTGAACCGTCGGGATTTTCTTCGGAACACCGCCTTCGCGTCGGCGGCCGCGGCGGTCGGATCGGTGACTGCCGGCTGCGTTTCCGCCGCGCGCCTGGGGCTTGTGCCGGTGCGGACACTTCCGCCCTTCGAGAGGCGCGACGTCGTCCGCGTGGGCTTTGTCGGCGTGGGTGTCATGGGTACCGGCCACTGTCGTAACCTCCTCCGCATCGAAGGGGCTGAACTTCGGGCCGTGTGCGACATCGTCCCCGAGAAGGTCGCTCACGTTCAGAAGCTGGCGGCCGACGCCGGACGGCCCGTTCCGGCGGCTTACACCCGGGGCCCCGAGGACTTCCGCCGCATGTGCGACCGCGAGGACCTGGACTTGGTCTACACCGCGACTCCCTGGGAGTGGCATGTCCCCGTCTGCCTCCATGCCCTCCAGACGGGCAAGCACGCGGCCACCGAGGTACCGGCGGCCATGACGATCGAGGACTGCTGGCGTCTTGTGGAGACCTCCGAACGCACCGGTCTGCACTGCATCATGATGGAAAACTGCTGCTACGACCGCACCGAGATGATGGTGCTCCACATGGTCCGCCGCGGGCTCTTCGGAGAGATCGTGCACGCCGAGGGCGGCTATCTGCACGACCTGCGGGCCCTTAAGTTCAGCCGGTCGAGCGAGGGGCTGTGGCGGCGGGCGTGGGCCATGAAGCATAACGGCAATCTCTATCCCACGCACGGACTCGGGCCGCTGGCCTGGTATACGAACATCAACCGCGGCGATCGCTTCGAGTACCTGGTGTCCATGAGCAGTGCCTCGCGCGGACTCCAGGCTTACGCAGCGGAACATCTGCCGCCGGATGACCCGCGACGTCGGGAGACCTACATGCTGGGCGACGTCAACACGAGCCTTCTCCGGACGGCGCGGGGAATCAGCATTCTGCTTCAGCACGACACGAATCTGCCCCGTCCTTACAGTCGCATCAATCAGGTTCAGGGTACGAAGGGAATCTTCCGCGGGTTTCCCGATCAGATCCACATCGAGGGCCGTACCAAGGGCCACGACTGGGAGCCGATCGACGCCTACCGCGATGAATTCGAACACCCGCTCTGGAAGGCGATGCGCGAACGGGCCTCCGGCGCCGGCCATGGGGGGATGGACTTCATCGAGGACTACCGTCTGATCCGCGCCATCCGTCTGGGCGTCTATCCCGATCTCGACGTGTACGACGCCGCCACGTGGAGCGCGGTCTGCGAACTGTCGGAACGCTCGGTGGCCCGCCGGTCGAGCCCGGTCGACTTCCCCGACTTCACCCGTGGCCGGTGGCAGACCGCCGCTCCGGTCGATATTTCCGAGACCTGACCCCCGGGCTGCGAGCGGGCGCCATGCCGCACGCCGCATCGCGATCTCCGGCAGGTCCGTGGCGCACACGCACGCCCGCCGCGTCCGACGCCGCCTGAACGCATGCTGGCCTGCCCGTCCGTCTTGCCGGAGACGTGCACCCGGGGTTCGCGCCGGGGGTGCCCGTTGCGGAGCGGCGAACCGTCCGATGGATTCCGGTGAGCCACAAGGCGACCGAAAACGGGCGCATGGCAGGCCGCTTGTCCGATCCGTGGAAATGGGCCGAGGCTCGAGCCAGGACTCTCCCGCTTGAGCAATGCGTTCCGGCGAAGGCGCCTTACTTCTCTCCTGCGGCCACGCGCAGGACAACCTTCTGCGTACCGCCCTCGCCTGGGAAGGGCAGGTCCACCACGAGGCGCCCCTCGCCTGGTTCGGCCCGACCGTCCTTGCGGTACGGGTTGTGCGGCAGCACCGGCCAGCGGACCTGTGCTGTTGCCGGGCTCTCGATGCGGAGGGCCGCGTGTTCGATCCAGCCCCCCACGTCGGAGGATCGCCAGAGAAACGCCTCGTGGCCGAGGCGCACTTCTCGGCCCGCGGCCGTCCGGACCGGCTGGCCTATCCGGGGCAGAAGCGTGATATGGGCCGCCACGGGCGCCTCACAAGGCCCCACCACCGAGTAAACCAGCTCAAGCGTGGCCTGATCGATCGCCGTCATCGTGACGCCGCATCTCTGCCGCCCATACTCCAGGGCGAGCCCGATGCGACTCGATCCAGTATCCGATGTCTCCTGCTCCACGAGGGCCGCTTTCGTCGGGACGTGCAGAATCCCCGTCGGGGGAATGAACGAGGGGTTCTCATCGCCGGCCTTGTGCCGGAGCATCTCCGGATCGCCCACGGTGAATGTGCTCCAGCGGGGTTGGAGTTTCGTGTTCCCGCCGCCGAGGATCAGGCCGGTCCGTTCGTGGAAGACACTGACGAGGTTCTGCCGGTCCTGGATCCAGCGGTTGGGTACCACCGGGCAGACCATCGCGGAAGCGACGAGAAACCACGGCCCGCGCCGCCACACAGCTGCGTCGCCTTCTCCGAGCAGAAAGCGGTCCTGCCCGGCTCCGGTATCGCCCGACGCGGGACCCTCCAGACCGTGCAGCAGGAGCAGCGCCGCCACGTCGGCAGGCAGCGGTCGGCTGCCCCACGCCCGCAGCAGGATCGCGACAAACGCCCGGCCCTCGGCGGTGATCGTAAAGCCGGGGTTGGGCAGCTTCACATCCGCATCGTACGGCGTGCGCTCGTCAATGGTCTCCACCGGCGTCCCGTCGGGATAAGTGAAACGGCGATGGAACTGCGAAGCCCGCTCCAGGGCCGGCAGGACGGCCGCATCCCGCGTCTCGATGTAATACGTGCCCAGGGCGTCCACGTACACGTAGTTGTACTGGACCACCGGCCCCATGTGCTCCGACCAGTAGCCGTCGCGGTGCTGGGCGGCGGCGACCTTCCGCAGGAACTCGGCGGCCTTCTTCTCCCAGGCGGGCTCGCCCAGCAGTCGGCCTGCGAAGTGGAGCCCCATGGCGTGGTGCGAGGGGATGTTGTGCACGCTGCCGAGGGCCTTCTGGGCGATGTTGCCGTATCCGAGCCTCAGGGCCTTCTCCCATCGTTGGCGCCTCTCCGGGGGCATGGCGTCGCGGATCAGCCCGTACGTGCGGATCCACCGCGAATACGTCCAGGGCATGTGGATCTTGCCCCAGGTGGAGCCGTCTTTCTTGCGGAAGACCCACTGTCCTGCGGCATCCTGGTCGTCGATGAGTGCATCGCCGCCCGCCATGATGGCCCGGAGGATCTCGTCGCGATGGTAATAGGGGTTCGCCGCATCCCGGGTCGCCCAGGCTACCGCCAGCGGAAGGATCACGTTCTGGTCGCTGACGATCCAGACCCCCGAGCTGAACCGTCCCGTCCGGGCCTCCTGGCTCTGCATGATGCCCGGGACGGCCGCCGTCAGATCCCTGAGGCACTGCTGGCGGAAGCGGAGCGCCTCGGCGGCGCGAGCCGTGCCGGCCCCGACCACGCACGCCACGATCACGCCCGCTCGGCCGAGCCTTCGCATCACACGGCTCCTCCGGTCTTGCGGTTGTTCCCCCGCGGCCTTACCCTGTCGTGCCGATCGGTCGACATTCCATTCCCACGAAGGAGGCCATCATGACCGGAAGACTTACCCGTCGCAACTTCCTCAAGGCTTCGGCGGCCGGCGCTCCGCTCGTTTCTCTCGGCCTGGCAGGGGTGGCCCGCGGCTATCCCGCCAACGAGAAGGTCCAGTTGGGCTGGATCGGCTGCGGCGGTCGCTCCAGCGGCCTGATGAAGCACATGCTGGAGTCGGTGCCCGATGCCCGGGTCGTCGGCGTCTGCGACCTGATCCCGGACCGCATGGAGAAGGCTAGGAAGTTCTGGGAGCGCGACAAGCCGAACGGCTATCTCGACTTCCGCAAGATGTTCGAGAAGGAGAAGTTCGACGGCGTGATGTGCATCGTGCAGGTGTGCAACCACGCGAAGGTCACGATCCCGGTGCTCGAGGCGGGCTACCACTGCTTCGGCGAGAAGCCGCTGGATAAGGACGTGGAGTCGTGCGATGCCCTTACGCTGGCAGCCCGCAAGGCGTGGAAGGAGAAGGGCAAGTTCTTCCAGATCGGCACCCAGCGGCGCTACCATCCGACCTACCTGGCCTGCATGGACGCCATTCACCAGGGGCTGATCGGCAAGGTGACCTTCATGCAGGGCGGGTGGCACTGGTCGAGCGACCCCTCGGGGGCCCGGACGGACTGCGACGGGGGGCGGCTCATCGAGCAGGCCAGCCACCACATGGACGTGATGGCTTGGGCCATGAAGGATACGCCGCCCGTCTCGTGTGTGGCCATGGGTTCCAGCCAGGCAGGCCGCACTCCCGAGTTCTCCGAGACGCACTCGTCGGTGACGTTCTGCTGGCCCGATGGTACGCTCTTCTCCTACACCCACCTGTGGGCGCTGCCCGGCCGCTACGACCAGGAGATACTGACCGTCTTCGGCGAGAAGGGCGCCGTGGACCTCAACGGGGCAATGTATTACGGCCGGGACGAGAAGACGCGGAAGTTCGGCGAGCCGATCGGCAAGGGTTGGGACCAGGGCACTCCCGAAGAACTGATGGACTTCGTGGCCAACATCAAGAGCGGCGGCAAGCGCCTCCCCAACGCCAACATCGAGACCGGCCGCGTCTGCTCACTCATGTGCATCATGGGCCGGATGGCGATGGTGAACGCCGAGAAGAACCGTTACGAGCCGCGCGTCGTTCATTGGAAGGACCTCAAGAGTACAACCGACCTCTGATGCCCCGACGCGCTCGGGCGGAGTCCGCGGCCGCCCGGCACACGCCCCCGGAACGCCGCGCCTCGCGGCCCCAGGACTCCGTGAAGCCGGGACGGCCGCGGACGCTCACGGGCGGCGAAGATGCTGTCGCGCCGCGCCCGACGTACCCGCCGATCACGGGAACCGGCCGGCGGGGGCCGTGCGGACGAGATCGCGTGCGAAGGCCTCGTACTCCCGGGCGAACCGGTTGAGGTCCTCGCATATGTAACGCCGGAACGCGACCTCGCCCGCGGCGGCTCCCGCCGCGTCCGGCACGGCGACCCGGTAGGCCTCCACGGCCGCGCGCATCGACTCGGTCCCGACCTCTGCCACCAGCTTCCGGAACCCCTCGCGGTACGCCGCGTTGCGTCCCTCTGTGAGCATGAGCACGAGCGACCAGACCTGGGCGTAGTACGTGTCGCTCGATTGCTCCGGCGAAGAGAACAGCTCTCCCGCGTGCATCCGCAGCAGATCCCGGAGGGGATACAGGCGGTTCGCCCCGGCGGACAAGGCCATCCTCAGGTAATTGCGTCGGTAGAGGTTGTGGCGCGGCTCGAACACCGGCACACCGTCACGCAGCGCGAAGCACTCCATCTGCGTGGCCAGTCCCTCGTTGACCCACGCCGGGATCGGACCGCGCACGTGGCGCGCCAGGTACTGGTGCATCGACTCGTGCGCGGCCACCGCGAGCGTCCGGTCGCGCCCGATGTCGTAGAGTACCGCCGTGGCGGTCGGCTCGTCCGTATAGCCCCCGTGTCGGATCTGGCGGTAAAGCGGCGCCCGCTGCGGCGCGAACTCTTCCGTGAATCCACTCCACTGGGCCCGGGTCTCGAACACGTAGACGACCAGAGGGTCGGGCGACCCGGATGACCTTCCTGTCAGCCTCGCGCAGCGTTCGTGGCACTCCTCGAGGAACCCCGGCAGCACGGCCACAAGCCGCTCGTCCCGGGCCGTCGTCCGTATGTCGAAATGCGCGGTGATCAATCGCCGGCCGGCGGCTCCGCGGTACTCCCACGGCTCCGTACGGACGTCGAGTGCGGCTCGATGCGGAGGCGCCCCGCACCCGGCCAGCACGCATGCGATCGCCATCGATGGCAAGGCCGCTCGTCTACCGCACCCATGCATGAGAGTCGCTCCTCCGATTCAGGTCGAACGGGTCCGCCCGCGCCGGCCGGCCGTTGCGGGCGCCGCGCTGCCCCGGTCGCCGGAGCCGGTCACGGCCGCCCGCGTCGCGGACGTTACTCGATTCCGATGTATCGATGCAGGAAGTACCCGCGCTCCGGCAGGCCCTCCTCGGCTTCGTACACGATTGCCGCGTCCGTCAGCTTGTCTCCCGGCAGCCGGCTCCCGTCAAACAGCAGGGGCGCCTCCACGTGCGTCCGGAACGCCCCGTGTGCCAAAAGGTGATCGACGGCCCGATTGACGTTCGAATACACGTTCCCGCTGGAGCAGTTGTTCATCACCTCGAACAGCGCCGAGACCAGCCGCGTGATTCGCCTGGATCGGCGCAGTGCGATCTCCGTCTCTCCCGCCTCGGCCATCTCCACGACGTTCCGCAGCGAGTACGCCAGGATGTTTGCCGTGCTCACGAGAAGTCCGTCGTAGTACCCCCCGGCTACGCGAAGGGACTCCACATAGGCCCCCTCGGCCCCCCGAACCATGATCACGCCGCTCCGGCCCGCGTCGGCCCGCGCGACCGCGTCGGTGCCGCTGCTGTCCTTGAAGAGAATGATCCGGGGATGCGCTGCGGCCAGCTCCGCGAAGGTCTCGGGCTCGATCGTGCAGCCGGTCACCTGAGGGAGCTGATAGACGGCGAGGGGCACGTCCAGAGCCGTGATCACCCGATGGTAGTGTTCGAGGATCCGCCGTTGCGAGGCCCCGGGGCTTACCGGCGGGCACACGGCTATGCCCAGAAAGCCCGGCGCCTGTCCGCGACCGACCTGCCGCAGGATGATCTCCCCCTTTCGGAGCACGTCCTGCGTCGTGCGGGCCAGCGCTCCGATGAAGAAGCGGGCGTCGCCCTCCCAGTACGGCCGGTGCGTAGCGAAGGCAAGCAGATCGTTGAACTGCTGGGCGTCCAGCTCCCACCCGTCCCCCGTCGAGCCCGCCAGAAGAAACTGGTTCACGTGCGGCGCGATGGTCCGCAGATGCGCGGCCATCCGGCGTCGATCCACGGTGACCCGCCCGTGTCGGATGATGTAGTGCGTCAGAAGGGGACACCACAGGGCACGCACGCCGCCGGGAAAGAGGCGATCGATGATCTGTCGGCGATCCATCGCGGGCATGCTATCCCGTCGGCCGAGCCGGCGGCAAGAGGTCGCTGCGGGTGCCTGCTTGTCCGCCGGGTCGCGTTCGTGTAGCCTTGCCTGACTGCGGCCGGCGCGCGGCGCCGGGAATGGATACAGGAGTCGGTAATGCCAGACCCGATCAGGATTGCGGTGGTGGGCGGCGACGGGACCGGCCCGGAAGTCGTCCGCGAGGGACTGAAGGTCCTCGAGGCCGTAGCCCGCAAGGAGGGGTTCACCTACGTAACCAGAGAGTTCGACTACGGGGGCGATCGTTATCTGCGCCTGGGTGGAGATCCCCGCAGACCGACAATCGAGCCCATCACCGACCAGGAGGTCGATGAGCTTCGCGCGTACGACGCGATCTACCTCGGCGCCGTGGGCCATCCCGATGTGGCGCCGGGGATCCTGGAGAAGGGCCTCCTGCTCAAGCTCCGTTTCCAGCTCGATCAGTACATCAACCTCCGTCCCGTGGTCCTCTACCCGGGCGTCGAAACACCTCTGAAGGACAAGGGCCCGGAGGACATCAACTTCGTGGTCGTCCGTGAGAACACGGAGGACCTGTACTTCGGCGGAGGGGGGTTCCTGCGCAAGGGAACACCTCATGAGGTCGCCACTCAGGAGATGATCGCCACCCGCTTCGGGGTCGAACGTTGTCTTCGCTGGGCCTTCGAGTACTGCCGCAAACGAAACCGGAAGAAACAGCTCACGCTCGTCGCGAAGACCAACGTCCTCACCTACGCTCACGACCTGTGGTGGCGGGCCTTCAACGAAATCGGCGACGCGGAGTATCCGGACATCCGCCGCGACTACAACCATGTGGACGCCTGCTGCATGTGGTTCGTTAAGAACCCCGAGTTCTACGACACCATCGTCGTCCCCAATATGTTCGGCGACATCATCACGGACCTCGGCGCCATGATCCAGGGCGGCATGGGGGTGGCGGCCGGCGGAAACATCAACCCCAAGGGCACGAGCATGTTCGAGCCCATCGGGGGCAGTGCCCCGAAGTACGCCGGCAAGAACGTCATCAATCCCCTGGCGGCCATCGGGGCGCTGGCCATGATGCTCCAGGTTCTCGGCGACCAGAAGAACGATCCGGTGCTCACTCGGGCGGGCCGGCGCGTCGAGGCCGCGATCGCCCGGACCTGCCCCCGGATGAAGAGCCAGTCCGCCGGGAAGATGGGCATGGGAACGACCGACGTGGGAGATCTCGTCTGCGAAATGCTCTGATCGCCCGC
>Ga0209018_1000952_pt1 | contig 25129 bp, 13 predicted proteins | sample YNPBryBLVA2012_FD_185814 | JGI IMG/M metagenome (GOLD analysis project Ga0209018, IMG submission 185814) | Anoxygenic and chlorotrophic microbial mat microbial communities from Yellowstone National Park, USA - YNP Bryant BLVA 2012 (SPAdes)... ...
TGCATTTGTTACGGTTGTAACTGAGCCAGTTGTAAATGCAGCAGGAGCAGCCATATCCACATTCATTGTTGGAGAAAATGTAGTTCCATCAGTTGAGTTCCCAGCAGCATCTTCCAAAACTGCACGGAAATCGAGAGTTACACCCGATGCCCAGCCTGTAAGCTCACCTAAGTCTGTGTTTGCTGTTCCTGTTTTTGCTACTTGTATAGTTTTTGTGTTGCCTAAATCGCCGATAGCAATTGCATTTGTTGTAACAGCAACATCAACAAATGAATTTGCATTAGTTCTTGCTTGAATTTTGTAGTTACCACCAACTAATGTTGCGTCATTTGGAATATTTACAACTACATCAACTGCTGTATTGCTTGCATTGAAGTAATTTGCTACAACGGGAGCAGTCACTGCTGTGCGGCTTGAAATTGTTGTGGCAGTTGGTGGAGTAATATCGTAGGTAATTGTGCTATTGCTTTGTGTGCCAGTTGTCGAGTTGTTTGCTAAATCGGTTATTACAGCTGTCCAGTATAATACATCGCCTTCCGTTAGACCACTTATGGCTTGCAATTGTGCTTTTGTAATAGTTATATTAACATTGTTGTTCAAGTTTAGATTTGTAATGGTATGTGGAGTACCAATATTTGCAAATGTTCCACCAACATTTCGTTTTACTTGCACTTGGATTGTACCGCCAACTAATGATGCGTCATTTGCAACTGGTACAGTAACCTGAACGACGCGGTTGTTGGTGTTGTCGTTTGCATTATAGTAACCAGGTTTGTTACCGTTTACAACAATTACGTTACCGACTGTAAATGCTGCCGGAACTGTCAAATCTACTGTGAAGCTCGTAGCACTTGCTGCACTCAAATTGCCAGCCTGGTCCATACCAAATACTTTGTAGGTCTTGCCATCAACAATGTTTGCATTATTAGCCGAAACAGCTATATTGACAGCGTTGCCAGCAGTTGGTGCATTAGCCGAAGCAAAGCCAACAGTTGAAATATTACTATAAGTTGGTGTATTGTCAGTTGTATTAACTACATATAAAGTGGTATTGTTTTCGTTGGATTGAGCATTTACGTTAAAGCCAGCAGCTTTTTCTGTGATATTAATAATATTGTCAGCTGTTGCACTATTGAGTGTAGTGGTTGGAGCTGTTTGGTCAACTGTTATTGTTGTGCTGCTTTGTGTTCCTGTTGTTTGATTTCCTGCAAAATCTGTGATTTTTGCGTTAAATCGCCATACATCATTTTCGGTAAATCCAGTTAAACCTTCAAATGTTGCTGCGGCAAATGAATAAGTTTTTGTTGTTCCTAAATCGCCTGGTACAATTTGATTAGTAGAGCCTAAATTTAATGTAGTAGTCCAATTATCACGGGAAGCAATTATTTGAACTGTTCCATAAGCCAAGCTTGCATCGTTTGCAATTGGTACTTGAACGTTAATTGCACTGTTATCTGAATTCCACCAACCAGAAACGGGATTAGTTGTTGTTGTTACCGAACCTGTTGTGAATGCCGCAGGTGCAGTGCAATCTGTAACAATTGTTTCGGTTGCAGTGCTGATTGTTGCAGCTGCTGGGTTCAAATAGAAGCCCGATATATTTGTTGTTGTGTAAGTATTATTGGTTGTATTCTTTACATCTACACTTGGCAAATATGTGCAGATATTTCCTTCTTGTGTTTTGTAGAAATTATATCCAGGAGTATTAAATGTATTGACATCGTAAACATTAACACCACTGAAGGTTGCAAACCCAGTTGTTTGGTTGCGGAAATTAATTGCTTTGGAAGTTGCATCGCCACCAGCGAATGAGTTGCCAGTAATGTTGAGTGCAGCAGAGCCAGCGGCAGAGCCGTTGCCTGTTTGAACAAGGATACCATCGCCACCGTTTGCTATAGCAAATGTGTTATTTTGTATATTTATAGCACTTGTAATGCCACTTGTTGGAGCAATGTTAATTGCTGGGTTGCCAGTGAAGTTCAAATAAGATACTGTTACATTTTCGTTTGCAATTGTTACTGTTCCGGCCAATGTACCGCCAATACCACCATCACTTGCTCCACGAGTTAATGTTATAGGTTTGTTAGCAGTAAATGCCGAATTTGTTGCTGCCAAGCTAATGCCATTCGGAACTCGAATAGTACCATTTGATTTTACTAATACTATAGCATCATTCAAATATGCAGAGTTGCTGCCAATGACAACAGTTGGAGCAACAAAATTATTTATTGCTACTAAATCTTTACTTAATGTTGCAGTATTACCAGTAGCCAATTCGCAAGTAGTGCCATTGCCTGTAATTGTTGTAATATTTGTCCCATCAATCGTAACATCTTCTGCATAAGTGCCAGCACCAATGTTTAATGTTGATCCTAAGTTTGCATTTTCTGCATTTTGAATTGATGGATAGAGCAATGCAGTTGCATTAGCAGCAGTTAAATCATACCAAGCCGCACCATAGATGTCGGCAGCTGTGAAGTTTGTGTTTGCACTTGTGCCAAATAAATCTATTGTAGCTGGCAAAGTTGAGCCAATGAAACCGTTATAGGTAACAACATCATTAATTTTAATACCATAGCCAGTTTGTTGGAAATCATTGCCGTTATAGATATTTATTGTAGCACCGCTGAGGGAGTTTGCACTGTTTACAGCATCTTCGAAAACGATAGCATCGCCAACTGTGTTGTTGAATGTGTTGCCTGTTATAGTTAATGTACCAGTCGAAGCACCGGTTGAATTTGTTGTGGAAACATAAATGCCAGTTCCAGCAGCTGTTCCACCGAATGTGTTGGAGGTTATTGCAGTATTATTGTCGATTTCTGAGTTTGGTATGTTTATACCTTTTGCAGTTGCATCATTTAAATTAAAAGTATTTGTACCTAGTGTTAAACCATTTGTCAATGTTGCGGCTAAAACATTCACACCAATTTCATTTGATCCAAGTGCAAAAGTATTGTTTGATACTGTTAAATTACCACTTGAACTAATATCTATTCCATTTGTATTTTGCACATCAAAATATAAATTACTAATTGTATGGGCAGCAGCAGTTGCACTTGCAGTAACTGTATTTGTTAATACAGTTCCACTCGATGTATTACCTTTTCCTACTAAGCTAACAGCTTCATTCAAAGTAATTGCTTCTGTATATGTTCCTTGACCAAGGAATACAGTCTGCGTCCCATTATCTGCGGAAGCCGTGATAGCAACAGCTACTGTGTGGTATTCAACACCAGAACCACCTTCTAAAGCAGTTTGGTCGGTAGCTAATACCGCAATACCAGGATAAAGGTAAGTGGAGGCATTTAACGTGCTATGGCTATAGACGTATTTCGATGTAACCACCATTCCATCGCTGTTTGTATTGCCTAAACCTAAATTAATAGGTGGCAAGAAGCCTGTTAAATCAACATTTTCGAAAGCGATAGAGGTAGTTGTTGTAGGGAATGTATTTTGCTGTATTGCAACATTAGTGATACCATTTGAACCAGTTCCATCATCATTAAAGTATATTGCACGAGCACCTGAAACAGCACCGTTGAAAATATTAGCTGTTGTATTTCCAATATTTAAGTTAGTCAATGCACCGATACCACGATTGGATTGCACAGAGATACCTATATCAGCGGCGGCGTCTATTGAGAAAGTATTGCCTTGGATAGAGACAGTTCCGTTATAAACATTGCTAACCAAAATAGAAGCATCATTGTTTGGCTGGAAAGTTAACCCTGTTATAGAAATAGTTCCACTGCTTAAATTAACATCACTTGTGCCACCAAGCGTCCATTTGCCAGTAGAGATTGCGTCGGTGACGCCTTGATCTGTAATAGTAACAGCTTTATTAACTGTTACGTTTTCGTTATATGTGGTATTATCTTTGAGCTGGATAGTTTCGCCAGCTGCTGTGGTACTTGCATCAATTGCTTTTTGTATTGTGCCGAAAGCAATATTGTCAGTTGTGTTCAGAACGCTAAGCTCTGGGCAACTGATATCAGCAGAATATTGCCCACCTTTAGTTCCGTGGAGAGAAACATCCATCGGTACGCCATTAGCACCTGGTATAAGTCCATTTACACTGTAAATCGAAGTTGCGCCTGCAGGACCAATACGGAATTTATCGCCAGCAGCAACACGGGCATTAAAGCGAACTGTGATTGTTGCAGTGCTTGCGCCGGCAGTATGCGACACAGCTGTGATAACAACTTTGGAGTGTGCATCTGTGCCCGCACTTGGTGCATAAGCAGCAAAAGAAGATGTAGTTAAAGCACCAGTTCCATTAATTGCAGAATAAACAGGCTGATCGAAATTTATTGTAATATCGAAATTGCCATAGTTAGGAGAAGCTTGTTCTGATAGTGAAGGTGTATCGCCATCCAGGAATTTAGGCGGCATAGAAGTTGTAACTGTAAAGTTTGTACTGCTGCTCCATGGTGAAGTCTCAGAATTATTATATGCTCTAACTCTAATATAGTAAGTAGTAGCAATAGGTAAATACGCTTCCCAAGAAGTTAAATTGCCTATATCAACTTGATCATATTCATTCAATGGAGTTGAAAAGTCATTGTTATCATCAATAGTAAATTCGTAACCAGTAGCACCGGAAACACCAGTGAAGCTAAACGGAAAAGTATTTGTATTTTGAGCATTTGTATTGGTTGTAACAGCAAGATTTGTTGGAGCTGATAGTCCTGCCAAAGTAGTGAACGAGCGAGGATTATTCACTCCTGTTGCGGTGCTGAACTGATACGAACCGTGAGTCCCATTATATTCGTAAATTCGAATATAATATGTCGTATTTGACGACAAGTTAGAAAGAGTAATAGTTCGTGTAGTTCCCGTGGTAAAGCCAATCACGTAGTCATTAGAACTACCAAGTTGCATTTGATTTGTAGCATTACCATTTGTAGTAGAGAAATTACTACTTGCATAGCTAGTAATATCTTCCCACGTGTTATCAGTACTGATAACAACCAAACGTCCAGCACCATTACCATTGATCCAGGATGCTTTTGCTCCGGACGAGGTAATGTTGGAAAAACCTAAGTATTTTGCTTGGGTGGTCGGGGGAGCCGCCCAAAGCGAGGTTGCAACAAAGCACCCCAAAAGTGCAGTTACAAAGATTGTTAGAAAGCGTTTCATAAGGTATCTCCTTATTATTTGTTTGACATATTTATTTTATTTATTTTTAGTTAAAATAAAATACAATTAGGTTTTTGGGAAAAATCCAATTCTAGTAAATTGCAATTTAAGAAAATAATGTTAAAAATGCAAATATTTTTTACAAATTTTTTTCTAAAGCTCCTTTAATTATATAAAGACAAAACATATAAACAAGATTTATTAAGGATTTAAATCAATTCAACAATATTGTAACCTTAGGTATAACTTGATTTTTTTGAAATACGAGACAAAATTACATAAAATTCATTTTATTGCTCTTAAAAACAAATCACTACCTAAGGAATTGCCACAATAAAAACAATCCTAAACCTATTAACCCTATTCTCTACTTTAATAGAGAGAATAAGCAAAACATTAACATACTAAAAAGCGTGCCATTTTTGTTAAAGTTAGCAAAAATATCATTTTTTTGTAATAAGTGAAATCAATTTCCAATGACACCAGTTTTTAGGTTGATAGTAAATTCGTAATCGTTGGGTTCTAAATCTTTATACATACCTTCCAAAATTGTTAGTAAAGGAGCCAGTTGAGGATTGGAACCCAATGCTGCTTTTGCTTGTTCCAATGCGGTTTTTTTGTCAGCAGTGAAAAATTGGTCTTCGTTGCCGTGAGTATAAGCAACATAAGCATCCAAAACCACTGGCGAAAGCAGTTGAACAACTTGATCGGGCATCCCCATTTGCTTTAGATAAGCCTGGATGATTATTGGCAAACCATTTACAAAATAATTTTTGGCGTAATCTTGGAAATTAGCACCCTTGGTATCGTATTGAATAGTCGATATTTTTTCGGATTTAACTTTCATAACCCAATTTTTGTCGATTGAAATCCTTCGGATAGCCGAGGGCCAAGTGACCGACGAGCTTGTTTGTAAATCAACAATAAAATTATTACCCGAAGTATACTTGCGTGCGTCGTGGGCGTGATGATGACCGGTAAACACGACATTCAAACCCATTTCGGCAAAAGTCTTGGCAACAGTTTCCCAGTTGTCGATAACATAGTCTGAGAAAAGCAATTTTTGACCATTAAAATGCTCGGTAATGTTGTGGTGGAGAGCCCCTAACATTAATTTATTTTTTTGTTTTCCTTCGGTTAGTTTTTGTTTGATCCAATTAAAAGTAGCATCTGGGAACACTCCACCAGTAACGGAATGGGACTTGCCCGCATTTTCTTTCCAACGGCACGCATCAAGGCAGAACAACCATATGCCCGAAATGGGTTCGACTATATAGCTTAATGAGCCATTTGGATCGGTTGCAATTGCTTCGTTAAAGCCAAAGTCGGCATAAATCGTTTTGAATTCTGTTGCCGAAACCGAAGGAATCTTAGTTGGTGCCGAACCAGTAGGATACGAAAAAGAGGCTGGGTTATCCACATCGTGATTTCCAGGTATTACGAACACTTTTTTACCTTTACTTTCCAATTGTTTAAGGTAGTTTGCAAATAACTGATGGTTTTGCTTTTCGCCATCTTTTGTTAAATCACCAGTAACAATCACAACTTTGGAGTCATCCGAGGAAATAGTGTTGACAATTGATTTCAAAATTGCATCGCTTTCGGCAATCATTTTGCGGTCGGCCATAATGTATTGTTGGAATGCTTCGCTTGAAGTTCCCAACGAAGGATCGTAAAGATGTGGGTCGGTAAACACCGAGATTGTGATTAAATTTTGGTCGGTTGGAGTATTGTTGGTGCTGTCGTCCGAGCAAGAATAAACAAGAATACTAAATATAATGACAGATAACTCGATTAGCAAATTGGATCTGAAACTCATAGAATACCTTTTGTTTTTTAGCAAAATTATTCTATAAAAATGAAAAACATTTTAATTTGATGTTAATTATCTTTCACAATCGAAGTGGATATGAAAGGGTTACCGAATGGATGGAGATTTGGGTAATTCAAATTTGAAGGTAGTTCCTTTGTTCAATTCCGATTCTACTGAAATTGTTCCCCCATTGCGTTCAATGAATTCTTTACAAAGAATCAAGCCTAATCCACTTCCTTTTTCTTGATTAGTTCCCAAAGTGGACTGAACATAAGCAATGTTGAATAATTTATCTAATTTGTCGGGAGGAATACCAACCCCATTGTCTTGAATAGAAAACTCTATGAAGTCGCCTTTGTCGTTGGAGCTGATCGTAACACGACCACCAATGTGGGTGTATTTAATTGCATTGGAAACCAAATTTCTAAATACCGTAAACAACATATTCGAGTCGCAATAAACAACGGTACCATAAGCAATGTTGTTGATAAGAGAAATGTTTTTAAGATTTGCAGCATCTTGGTTGATTTCGATAACATTTCTAATGATATACGAGGCATCAATAAAATCGGGATTAACCTTCAACCTACCGGTTTGGGAGCGGGACCATTCCAACAAATTGTTCAAAAGTTGGGATAAGATTAAGACAGTTTTCTGGACTTGGATGTTGGACTCATAAATTTCGTCCAAAGAGAGTGAAGAGTAATTTTTGAGTAAATCGTCGATTAACATATTCAAAGCATTGATAGGGTTTTGCAAATCGTGGGCAATGATATCGAAAAACTTATCTTTTGTTTTAATAGTATCTGACAATAGTTTTTGTGTTTTTTTCAATTCTGTAATATCCAATCCAATTTGAGCAAAAGCCCATATATCGCCCTTTTCGTTGAAGATAGGCTGAGTGTAGATAATCAAGGTAAATCCAAGAATATCATCTTCTTTGTCGGTGGTTATTCGTTGAACTGGTTGGCCGGTGGATTTGCATTGTTCAAGTGAAGCCAAATCGCAAATCGTTGAAAATTGCGTACATACCTTAAAATTCTCAAGCTCGGTAATTAAATCGGGTTTATAGATTTGGAAACCTTTTTCCAAGAATCTGTTTGAGTCCATCAATCCGAAGTTTCGATCGACAATATTAATTGGTCCTGGAAGTGAATCAATAATGGCGTAAAGTTGTTGATTAGTTTTTTCGATATCTGCACGATAGCGGTTTTCGATTGTTTGGTCAACTATGGTAATAAAGACCGATTCAATTTCTTCTTCTGGATTTTTGATAGCTTGGGATTTGCAATCTACGATCATTTCGCCAATGGGAACGGAGATACTAATTGGATTACCCCGTAGAGTATTCAAATAAAGAGACTTGATAAAACCAAGAGAAGAATCCAAATCGTTGATACTTTTGTTTAAATAGCGTTCATCCAAACCCAAATGTTTTAAAAGGTTTCCGTTAATTAAAGTAAAAACTCCATTTTTGTCCAATTCAATCAATAATATTTGAGCGGAATTCAAAAGAGTATTGATTTTTTCGTTTTGATGTCGAATTTGTCTTTCGTATGCTTTTCTTTCAGTAATATCCAACAAAATTCCCATTAATTTTCGGGGACGACCTTGTTGGTCCCATTCAGTAACCTTACCAATAGGATTGAGCCATTTTTCTGAGTTTTTAAGTTTATAATCAAAGGAAAACAGACTTTGAGAATTCTCCATAACAGCATTAAAAGCATTGCGAAATCGTGGTAAATCGCGTTGTGATATAGCATTTATAATTTGTTTTGATGGTAGTATTTTAATATTAGGATCCATTCCAATAAGCTGGGCAAAAATTGAATTGATAGCAACTTGTTCTGTCTGTAAATCCCATTCCCATATACCAATATTTGCTGCTTCGATGATTGTTTCTAATTTTGTTTTAAGTGAATTAATTTCTTGAATATTTAAATAGTTTTTATAATTATTTCCAATTGAATTAGCAAGCATACCAAGCAGTTTAACTTGATAATCCTTCCATTGTCGTTCCGAAAGAGAATCAATATAAACAATAAAGCCCAAAAACTGACCATCATTTACGATAGGTGTCGCAAGGAATGATTTAATGTTAAATCGCTTGAACAACTTCCTTTCATTTTCTTGTAATTGTGAAAGTGTGCTATAAAAAATGTTACCCGACGAAACTATTTTTGCAATTCGGGGTATAATTTTGAAAAAATCGATTTTTATATCTGGAATATTGGAGACATATTTCTTTAATTCTTCATTGACCCAACCTATCTCTTTGTGAGAATATATTGTATTGTTTTCGGTATAAGAGAAAAATATATTTATAGAACTAAGATTAAGATGACGACCCAAAGTTGAAAAAGCTTTTATCAAGTTTTCTTTTGTATTTTGGTAGTCAATTAAATAAAGAAGAGTTTCGTTTAGAATTGAAATAAAGTACTGTGTCTCGATTTTGTCCTTTTCGTTTTCAACTTTTTCGGTAACATCTTCGATTGTACCGATAATATATTCGATTTCGTCGTTTTGGTTACGAACTGCAACAGCATTTTCGTTTGCATAAATGATTCTTGAATTTTTAGTTTTATATTCAACAAGAAAATCTTGTATATTCCCTTCGTTTTTAAGAATTTCCAAAAATAATTTACGAGTTTCGGGATTTGCAAAAGTTGTATCGGCGTGTCGATGCACATCGAAAAAGTCCTTTTTGGTGTCGTATTCAAAAATTTTTACAATGTAGTCATTAATTGTTAAAATTTCTCCTTTCTGTGTGGAAATATAAACCCCAATTGGCATAAAGTCAATAAATGGTTCCAACAATTCAGTGTTGTTTTGAATTAATCTTATAATTTTCGAAAAAATAGTCATTGTTTATTCCATAATGAAGCTGATGTTTGGAAATTTAAACGACAGAATTCTGATAGCATTCATAGCTTCGCTCTCGGTGGCAAAACCCCATATTTTCACTTGATACACAACATCCTGGCCGCGTTGAACAACACGCTGATAATAGGAACGATAACCAAGTTTTTCCCATTCATCAACAAATTTATTGGCTTCGGTTTCGGAAACAGCAGTTTGGGCAATTATTTCGAAGGGCAGTAAACTTGGATCCAACCATCTAATTTCGACTCGCCTATTGATAGCCACTTGCCATTCGACTTTTGGAAAAAAGTAAAGTGGATTTAAATTACCTTTGGTTTTGGTGGTAACCTGACTCACTCCGACGCCATTTTGCAAGAGTCTTTGTTTTATCGATAGTGTTCTATCTAATGCTAACTTATTATCACCTTCATCGTCCATATTTTCGAAATTAGAATATCCAATCAATTCCACTTGGGCATCGGGATTGTCTTTTAGCAATTCGCCTAATTCATCGACTTTGGAGTAATAATCTGCAGGTAGTTCACTCCCTAAATGATCGAACAAAGCAACTATTTGGAATGGGGTATAGATTTCGGGTGGTTTTGGATAATAATTAATTTTGTCGGAAATAAAATTTTCTCCATTATAAGTTGTAATTTGCAATTGATAAACGATTTTATCGCTTAAATTTGTTATGAAATCAAGCTCTATTTGGTACCCATTTTTTTGTGAAAAATAAATTTCGTTTATAATTTTTCGAATATCATCTATTTCATTGTGCGAAATTATATATTCCCTTGCAAAAGTGGAATTCGATAGAGGACTTAACTGATAAGATTTAGCATCAAATCCAACGCCAATAGAGTAGATGGGTATTTTTTGCTTTCGCGCAATTTTTACAACATCACTTAAAGTAAATGTAATTGAGGAGTTATCACCACTAAAGTTGCACAAAACAACAATAGGCTTATATTGATTTGAAATATCTTGATTTTGGATATTTTCTAAAACTTCGATTAATGCATTTGCAGTCGAATTTAAACCTTGGGGTAAAACACGACCTTGTGAAAGTTGCAAAGAAGCATCACTTGGACTTGCTCGATCTATCAATCTTCTTACTTTATGATTTACAAAATAAATCGACACCAAATCGTTAGCCGAAAATGTGGAAATAGAACTACGAATTTGACTAAGTATTTTATCAAGAAATTGAGCATTGAAAGAACATTCAACAATGAGGAAAAAATGATGTTTATCATCACTCTTATATCTATCGATTGTATTTACCCTACAAGGTGTTACTTGGTTTTCTGCAACAAATTGTGCCGACAAATTGCGTTCATTAAAAGCAAGACCATCAACAAAATTTCCAAATAAATCTAAAGGTAAAAAGTTAACCAATAATTGATTATTCTGCTCAAATATTCGTGTTATTTTTAATTTATTTATCCGAGAATTATACTGTGCTGGAATTGTTCCAGAATAATAATCCGACAACTCTATCGAAATAGTATCTGTAGTTTTGGTAACAAATTCAGAGCCGGTTTTAATTTTTGGTGAATAAGGATTAACATTAACTTTGATTTTAAAGAATTTGGTCTGGTCGGCATTAGCTGTCGAAATAGTATAAATTGTAGTATCTTCGGGACACACTTGCACCGAAGCCTGGCTTGGAACGTTTTTGGTCTGGAAAACTATTTTGTCGGCATTTTTAATGTTCCAAGAAATGGTGCAGCATTCACCTTTTTCTATGTCGTAAGTACCAATAAAATCAATAGCTTCTATTTCACCCTTCATTCGTGGTTCGAACATCGAACAAGAATTAACGAAAATTAAAAGAATAAAAAATAGAATATATTGAATTATTGTTACTTTTAATTGCATTTATTCAACTAAATAAATTTCAAATTAATAAATTTATATCAAATTCAATATAAGCAAGCAAAATTATTTACCTAAAAAAATCTCTCGTCCCTTTCTCAATGCAGCAATATTAATTTCGACCATTCTATCACCTTTTCTAGCGAACAAAGTTTTGATTGCGTTTTCGAGCATAGAAAATGCAATTCCAATGCGATCGGCTGCTGCACCAAGCAAAATCATATTTGCCGACTTGGACGAACCCAACTTGCGAGCTTCTTCGTCTGCATCTATTATCATAGAATTTGGAACCGATAAGATAGCCTCCCAAATTTTATTCAAATCTGGATAGTTAGGTATATTTTGGTATGGATTTTTGTTGGATATTATTATCCCATCCTTCGACAAATAATTTATATATCTTAATGCTTCCATTGGTTCTACCGACAAAATCAAATCAGCCGAGCCCATAGGTATTAAATCCGAATGAATTGGCTCGTTCGATATTCGAAAATGCGATTGAACTTCGCCTCCCCGTTGACTCATTCCGTGGACCTCGCTTTGCTTGAAAAATAATTTTGCTTCCAAAGTGGCATAGCCAATAGCCGAAGCAATCGATACTATACCTTGACCACCAACACCTGCAATAATAATATCTCGTTTAAAAAAACCATTGGTATTCATTTTTTGCCTCATTATTGATCAACTTTTGATAATTTTTGTTTTTCTTTACGAATTTCGTCCAAAGCGACGATGCATTCACGGCGGGCAATAATTACGCTCACTCCTTGATATGCCAATTCTTTTTTGAAAATTTCAACATTTTTTTCGTGATTTTTTCGGCGCGGATCAATTACGTGCATATGATCGGGATGAACACCAGTTCCTAAAACTACACTTTCCAACCTGCCCAAAGCCATTGACTTTTGACCACCGGTCATCGCTGTTGTTTCGTTGTCTACAATCAATATCGTTATAGGGGTGTTGTAAGCAACACAATCAACCAGTCCTGTGATGCCACTATGCATAAATGTCGAGTCACCAATAACACTTACAGCTGGTACTAATCCAGCATCTGCAGCTCCTTTTGCCATAGTTATCGATGCACCCATATCCACACACGAATTAATTGAGTTAAATGGTGGATATGCTCCTAAAGTGTAACATCCAATGTCGGACATTACTCGACCACTTGTGTATTCGGCTAGTGCTTCGTTCAAAGCTTCATAGGAATCTATATGTGGGCATCCATTGCATAGTTGCGGTGGACGATTAACCAAAAAATCGTAAGTTTCTTCTCGGTGATAGGTTTCAATACCAAATGCCTTACCAACTACATTTGGATTCAGCTCACCTTTGCGTGGCAATGTCCCATCCAATCTTCCGTGAACTGGCTTACCAATTCCCAAAATTCCTTTCAATTGTTCTTCGATAAAAGGATAGCCTTCCTCGATTACTAAAACTTCGTCAACCGAGTCAACTAACTGCTTGACCATTCTGGTTGGCAATGGATATTGAGTAATTCTAAGTAAAGGATAAGGGAAATTTCTATGTTGGAAATTTTCCATAATGTAATTATAAGCAATACCCGAAACTATCACGCCTAATTTTTTATCAATCCCATCAACCAATTTGTTAAATCCCGATTCCATAGATTCTTGTTCAAAAGCTTCTTGCTTGCTCAACAAAATATCGTACCTCTTCCTTGCAATAGATGGCAATAGCACAAATTGGCGTAGATCAACAGGCAATTTTAACTCATTTTCGGGTTTAGGTTCCATCAAAGTAACACCGGCTCGCGAATGTGCCAATCGAGTTGTGATTCTCATCAATACTGGTGTGCCGTATTTTTCGGATAAATCGAAACCGTAATGCACCATATCGTAGGCTTCCTGCTGATCGTGGGGTTCTAATATTGGCACCAAAGCAAATTTGCCATAATATCGGGAGTCTTGCTCGTTTTGGGAAGAATGCATCGACGGATCGTCTGCCGATACTATTATCAATCCACCGTTAGCACCAGTAATTGCAGAATTCATAAATGGATCGGCAGCAACGTTCAAACCAACGTGTTTCATACAAGCCATAGCACGCTTGCCAGCATAGGACACTCCAATTGCTGCTTCGACGGCTGTTTTCTCGTTCGAAGTCCAATGGGCTTTAATCCCTTTTTCTTTTGCTTGTTTGGACCGAATAACGTATTCGGTTATTTCGGTCGATGGCGTTCCAGGATACGCATAAATCGCGGTAATACCCGCATCAATTGCTGCTTGAGCAATTGCTTCGTCGCCTAATAATGGTAATTTTTTCATATTCGCTCTATATTTTCATTGTAATTTATGTTTTTCATATGTTTAATTAATTTCCGTGCTGTTCTTTCATCTTTACGTATTTGATTTACCAACTCATCTGTATTTCTGAATTTAATTTCTTCCCTCAAATACTTTAGAAATGTTACACGAATTTTTTTTTCATATAAATCGCCATCAAAATCCAAATAATTTACTTCTAAAGTAGGTTTTGTATCATTTGTTAAGGTTGGCCTAGTTCCTATATTTGCAATTCCATATTTTAATTGATCATCAATAATGGAACAAACTAAATATACACCATTCTTGGGATATAGTTTATGAATATTCTCGGGTTTGATGTTTGCTGTTGGATAACCTAATTGTGCTCCCATACCACGACCATATTGCACTTTGCCTTCGATAATGTAATTGTAACTTAGCAAATCGTTGGCTTTTTCCAATTCGCCATTTTTCAACAAATTCCGAATTAGCGTGCTGGATACAATCACATTGTTCCAATAAAAAGGTTCACATTTTTCAACTTCAAATCCTAATTTTTGAGATAAATAAATCAATGTGTTAACATTGCCTTTGCGGTCTTTACCAAAGTTATGATCGTAACCCACCAATATTTTCTTAAATCCAAGTGTTTTATGTAAATTTTCGATAAATTCCTCTGGTTCAGATTTCGAAAATTCGTAGGTAAATTCTATGACTAAAACATTATCAACTTCGTGTTGCTCGAACAACTCTAATCTCTCGTGAATTGTTGTTAGCAAATGCATCTCGGGCTTATCTTTTCGTTGCACAATGATTTGGGGATGGGGATCGAAAGTTATCACTATTGGACGAAGCCCGTTTTCAATTTGTTCATTTTTAAGTTTTTTCAGTATTTGCTGATGTCCTCGGTGAATTCCGTCAAAAGTGCCTATGGTTATTACTGTATTTGGGTTGTAGGGAACTTCCTCAATTTTATAAAAAACATTCATAAACTTGGTATTTGTTAAAATGTAAAATTAGTTAAATTTTGCTGATTTATAAACAATACTAGTGCTTAAATTAAAATAAATTAATTATTTTGCAACATTTTCAACAAATCATCAATTTGGATTGCATTCTCTATATTATATTCATCAATTTTTGTTCGCTCCAATTTATATAAATATCCCACTGTACCTAATTCTTTTGCAAAATCTTCTGCAAATTTGCGAACATAAAAACCTTTGGAAACACTAATATAAAAATGTATAAAGGGTAAATCAATTTGATTGATTATTAAAGACTTTATTTCAACTTCTTTTGGAATTGGTTCTTTAGGAATTTTTTTATCCGTATTGACTTTATTCCGGACTAATTTATATGCAGATTGACCATCAATTTTAATGGCAGAATAAATTGGAGGTGTTTGTTGTAGGCGACCAATAAACTTTTGTGCAACATCGTAAATTTTTGGTTCATCAAGATTTTCCAATACTCCATCTCCTATTTCGGGAGTTTCTTTGTCCAAAGATGGTGTAGTTACACCTAATTTGATAATTCCACTATATTCTTTGCTAAAACCAATCAGTTGGGTTAAGGTTTTAGTTGCTTTCCCAATAGCAACCAACATCAATCCACTTGCCAACGGATCTAAAGTGCCGGAATGACCAATCTTATATCCTTTAAAATGCTTTTTTAATTGTTTGATAAGTGTGAATGAAGTATACCCAATCGGCTTGTTTAGAAGAATAATTCCACCTTTTTGCGGAAGTAAACTAAACCATTCATCAAATGAATCAAAATTTGAGTTCGATAATATGTTCATTATCGTTACTCTTTGGATTTAATAGAATTCATAAGGTTTTGAATATGATCAATTTCGTCTAAAGTTTCGTCTAGGAAGAATTTTAAATCGGGGATGATTCGAATTTTCATTTTTTTGGCAATATCGTTACGATAAACGCTTTTGTTTGCATTAAGATATTCGATAATTTCTAATGGAGTTGCTTTAGTTCCAATAGAACTAATATAAACTTTGGCTAAAGAAAGATCTTTTGTTACTTTAACAGAAGTTACACTAACCAATCCACCGCCTATTTCCCTACCTAAAAAAGATATGCTTTCCGATAGGATTTTACGGATTTCTTTGCCTAATCTATCAACCCGATAACTTTGCATTAGTTTAATTTTCGCTTGATTTCTATAATTTTATATGATTCTAATGTATCGCCTTCTTCAAAGCCATTGAAATTGCTAACCATTATACCGCATTCGTAACCAGCATCCACTTCGCGAACATCATCCTTTTCTCTCTTTAATGAAGTTATATTGCCGGTATGGATAACAAATCCATTACGAATAACTTTGATTTTATCAGTTTTGGAAACTTTTCCTTGTTGAACATAGCATCCAGCAATGGTACCGACCTTAGAGATTTTGAATGTCTTTCTCACTTCGATAACCGCTGTAGTTTGCTCTTGATATTCAGGTGATAACAAACCTTCCAAAGCTAATCGAACTTCGTTAATGCAATCATAAATAATGTTATAGATACGAATATCAACATTTTCGACATCTGCAAGTTTGCGAGCATTGCTTTCCACACTTGTATTAAACCCAATAATAACAGCTTCCGAAGCGGATGCCAAAATAACATCAGCTTCGAGAATGGAGCCCACTCCTTTATGGATAATTTGAACACGCACTTCGTCGGTACTTAATTTAATTAACGAATCGCTCAATGCTTCGACAGAACCAGCTACATCTGCTTTGATTATCAACTTTAATTCTTTTACGTTGCCTTCTTGAATCTTTTGGGAAATATCGTCGAGCGAGATTTTGCGAGCTTGTCGCAAACCAAGTTCACGTTTGAGTATCTCGCGTTCTTTTGCAATTTGACGAGCCTCGACATCGCTCGCAACAACATTAAAGATATCGCCAGCTTCGGGTAATGTGTCGAATCCTACAACCAATACAGGATCGGACGGCAATGCTTTGTCCACACGATTTTCGCGTTCGTCCAACATTGCTTTAACTCTTCCAGATGCTACTCCCGCCACAAATGGATCTCCTATCTTAAGAGTTCCACTTTGAATTATAATAGTTGCCACTGGTCCAAAACCTTTTTTCATAACTGCTTCGATAACAGTTCCTCGTGCTTTTTTATTTGGATTTGCTCGAAGATTTAGTAACTCTGCTTCGATAAGAATTTTTTCGAGCAATTGATCAACATTATTTCCATATTTTGCAGAAATTTCCACACTTTGGTATTTGCCACCCCAATCTTCAACCAAAATACCGTGATCTGCCAATTGCTGTTTGATTCTATCGGGATTAGCATCGGGTTTGTCCACTTTGTTGATTGCTACAATAATTGGAACACCAGCAGCTTTGGCGTGACTGATTGCTTCTACTGTTTGGGGCATAACGCTATCGTCGGCAGCTACAACCAAAACAACAATATCAGTAACCTGTGCACCACGAGCCCTCATTGCTGTAAATGCTGCGTGTCCTGGAGTATCCAAAAAAGTAATCATTTTGCCGTCTGGTAGTTCCACTTGGTATGCACCAATATGTTGGGTTATGCCTCCTGCCTCGCCAGCTACGACATTGGAGCGTCGGATATAATCGAGTAACGAAGTTTTTCCGTGATCAACATGCCCCATTATTGTAACAATTGGTGGGCGTGGCAATAAATCTTCTTCCTTGTCCTCTTCCACTTCTTGTTCGATTACATTGGTCTCCTCGTAGAAATTAACTTGATAACCAAAGTCCTCGGCTAATAGCGAAATTGTGTCCTTATCCAAACGCTGATTTATTGTTACCATCAAACCCATTTGCATACATTTCAAAATAATTTGATTGGGCGATACATTCATTGCTTTGGCTAATTCACTTGTTGTTATGAATTCGGTTAATTCCAACACATTTGCTCTTTCTTCTTCTTCTCGCTGACGGATTAATGCTTTTTCCTCGCGTTCCATCTTTTTCTTTTGCTTAATTTTCGAACGCGAAGCTCCCGAAGCGTGTTGTATATCCATTTCGATCATTGTTTCGCGAACTGCTCGCTCAATATCGATATCAGATATTTGTTCTCGAATTAATTTTTTGTGCTTTTTAGTTAATTTATCTTCTTTTAATTTAGACTTATCTTTAGTTTTAACTTTGGCAGGTACTTTAGCAACTTCCTCATCTACAATTAACTTTCGTAATTTCAAATCCTTGTCTTTATCCTTATCTTTACTGTAAGGTTTGGTTGATGTAACAGGAGGAATTGGAACAAGTGGCTTAATTATTCTATCTGGTTTTGCAGAATGATCAGTGGATTTCTCTTGTCTCCTTTCGGATCTATCTGCTTTGGTAGACTCTTTCTTGTAATCGGTTTTAGTCGGTCGCTCGCCTCTTTCGAAACTTCGATTTTGCCCTTTATCTCCTTCCTTTTTCTTTCCCTTATCTAAGTCAATTTTGCCAACAATAGTCAAACCAGGAATCTTTGATGTTGTAGATACAACTTCAACTAATTTTTGTCGTTTTTTCTTAAGTTTGTCACCACTTTCTTTTTGTTTTTCTTCGATTTGTGGTGGTTTTGTTTGAGCTTCTTTGGTTTCTTCTATTTTTATTTCATCTTGTATTGATACGGTTTCTTTTGGTGATTCAACTTGTTCTGTCTTTTTGATTTCATCCGTTTTTCTAATGGTTTCGGTTGTTTGTGCTGCTTGTTCTGTAATTTCTTCCTTTTCTTCAATAATAGTTTCTTTGCTTGATATCTCAATTTTCTCCGTTGGTAATTCTGTTTTTATTCCAATAATTTGCTCAGTTTTGGATTCCTTGAATTCCGGTTCAACAACTTGTTGAGTGATGTGTTCAGTTTCTGTTCTCTTTTCTTTGTCAAGATCTATTTTATCAACGATTCTTAATTCAACTTTTTGTGTAGGTTTAGTCTCTGCAGAAATTTTATGGGTTGGTTTAACCTCCACTTCCTTGTCCACGGGATGTTGCCCAAATTGAACAGCCTTCGACTCGGTAGATTCTTTCTCGGCTTTTGTTTCAGATGGATGGACATTCCTTAGGATGTGATGTTTCTCGAGTTTTTCTCTTTGCTTTTCGGCAGCAAGTTTTTCTCTTTTGAATCTCTCATAAACCAATTCCGCCATTTCTTCGGTCAAAACGGCTGTTGGTTTGTTTTGGATATCAAATCCTTTATGTTGGAGAAATTCAACTATTGCCTCCCTACCAATATTAATTTCGGAGGCAATTTTAAATAATTTAAGATTTGGATTAGCTGCCATATTTCTTTTTTAATTTATTAAACTGTTTAATTTTTCTATAATTTCGGGATTTTCTTCTTCCTCGAATTCTGCAAGAATTATTCTACGGATTTCAAGTATAAATTTAGCGTCAATTCCTTCAATAGTTAGCAATAATTCTGGATCGGCATCCAAAAATTCCCTTGCTGTTTTTATATCTTTTTCGATGAGTTTGTTGATTATCTCCTCGCCAATTTCTTCTTTGAATTCCAATATGTCGATATCTTCGGCAGCTTCTTTAATTAAAGTTAGATTATATCCTGTTAGTTGCGATGCTAAACGAATGTTTTGACCATTGGTGCCAATCGCTAATGGCACTTGATCTTCGGTTACAATAACATTAGCCGAGCGAGTTTCTTCGAATAATTGTATTTCTTTTACTTGGGCGGGTAATAATGCACGTTGAATAAAAACTACTGGATCGTCGGAATATTCAATCAAATCAATATTTTCGTTGTTTAATTCCCGCACAATTGAATGTATGCGAACGCCTTTCATCCCAACACAAGCTCCAACCGGATCTACTCGTTCATCGAATGATTGGACTGCAACTTTCGAGCGTCGTCCTGGATCGCGTGCAATTGCTTTGATTTGTATCAACCCATCGTAAATTTCGGGTATTTCGATCTCGAATAATCTCTCTAAAAACTTTTCGTTTGCGCGAGATAAAATAATTTCCGGTAATCCTGCCGGTCCATTCTTTTTTACGGACTTTATGACGGCTTTGATGTTTTGATTCTTCTTGTATTTCATACTTTCGGTAGGAATTTGCTCCTCTCGTGGCATATGCATTTCGACTTTATTATGCATAATAAGCAGATCATTGCGTCGTATCTGATAAATTTCGCCTATTATGATTTCGCCTATTTTATTTATATATTCGTTATATATATTATTTTTCTCGATTTCTTTGATTCTTTGGGTTAAAGATTGTGTGGCTAAATTTATTAAACGTCGACCAAAGCTCTCGCCCAATGTATCCAACGAAATCTCTATAACAAATTCATCCCCAATAGAAAACTCTTCGTCGCTAATTTTTTTAACCTCGTCCATCGAAATTTCAAGCACTGGGTTTTCGACCTCTTCGACAATAGTTTTCATTAAGTAAATTTCGATATCTCCTTTTTCCATATTCACAATAATGTCGAAGTTGGCTTCGTTGCCATATTTTTTTCGAACTAATAATGAAAGGGTATCCTCCAAAATGCCTTGCAGTAAGTCTCGGTCGATTCCCTTATATTTTGCCATCTCGGCAAATGCTTCAACAATTGATTGTTTGTTGATTTCTGGTTTTCTTCTTAATCTTGCCATACTCAAAATCCATTATCTTACAAAAAAAAGGGCTTTTGCCCTATCTTGCTTTCACAAAATTAACTATTTTTTCGTCAATATCAAAATATTATTCATATTTTTTTTGGTGTAATATGACTTTTCAATTTCCTGATTATTATAAAATATCTGAACTCTTTAACGAAGAAGAAAAATTAATTCAAAATACTGTTCGTGAATTTGTGGATAATGAAGTTTTACCAATTATCGAGCAACATTATGCAGAAGGCACTTTTCCAATGGATTTAGTTCCCAAAATGGCAGAATTAGGTCTTTTTGGTATCACAACTCCCCAAGAATACGGTGGTAGTGGTGCTTCCTACACAATTTATGGCATCGCTATGCAAGAATTAGAACGGGGTGATTCGGCCATTCGCTCATTTGCTTCTGTTCAAAACTCGCTCGTTATGTTCCCAATTTATCAATACGGTACTGAAGAGCAACGAAAAAAATGGCTTCCAAAATTGGCTGCTGGAACTTGCATTGGCTGCTTTGGATTAACAGAACCAGATTACGGCTCCAATCCTGGTGGGATGGTTACTAATGCAAAAAAAATCGATGGTGGTTATCTACTCAATGGTACCAAAATGTGGATAACTAATGGTTCGATTGCTGATGTAGCTGTCGTATGGGCAAAGTTGGATGGTGTCGTCACGGGATTTTTGGTCGAAAAAGGTATGAAGGGATTCTCGGCTCCCGAAATGAAAGGGAAACATTCCTTGAGAGCATCGGTTACATCGGAATTAATTTTTCAAGATGTAGAAATTCCCGAGCAAAATCGTCTAAATATCAATGGTTTGAAAGGTCCACTTAGTTGCTTAACTCGTGCAAGATATGGTATCGCTTGGGGAGCATTGGGTGCTGCTGCTGCTGTTTACGACTCAGCATTGAATTACGCTAAAACTCGTATCCAATTCGATAAACCAATAGCTCAATTCCAACTTGTTCAAGAAAAATTAGTTTGGATATTGAACGAAATCACCAAAGGGCAGCTTCTGGCATACAGATTAGGTCAACTAATGGACCAAAAGCAAGCAACACCACAACAAGTCTCGCTTGCCAAAAGAAACAATGTTGATATCGCTCTTCAATCAGCAAGATTGGCACGCGAAATACACGGTGCAAATGGAATCTTAAACGAGTATTGTGTTATGCGTCATTCGGCAAATTTGGAATCAGTGAAAACTTACGAAGGAACCCACGACATCCACACATTAATTGTTGGCGAAGATATTACTGGTTTGCCTGCATATAAATGAAAATAACTTAGGCATCCCCTAATCCAATATGGTTAACTTATTGCACCAAATGCAACAAGTTTTTTATTAATACGCTTCATTTAGTTCAACGTGTTTGAAATATCACTATTGAGTATTTATACAAAAAAAGTCAAATCCGTAATGGTAATATTAAAATGCCAGAATTATTCTAACAAGATCGGGCCAGTGAACTAATTGGAATAGGCGATATCCCAAAATTGTTCCAAAACTTATGAAAGTTATGCCAGCGAATTGGTGAATTCGTTGCTGGAATTTAACGCTCATTTTATGACGGTTCAAGGATATAACATTCACCAATAATGCTATCCAAAGAAAATTGCCCAAACCAAATCCTAATGAATACATAAACTTGTTTGCAGTGTTAATTACAAAAAAATTGAAAGTTTGCACTTGTAAAGAGATATATGTTAATGATGGCAAAAATGTTGGATTTGCTATATTCGAGAATGCTATCGCCAATCCAAAAATAAATGGTCCTTTGGTTTGTAATTGACTTAAATACTTATTTCCTTTGTCAACTTGATTTTCGATCGTATCGTTATTTAAACTTTTGCTTTTGATAAGGCTGTATATACCAAATACGATAAAACCAACTACTATCGATATTTGTAATATTCCTATAAGCAGTGGGTTTTGCTCCGCAAAACTTGATATCACCGAACTAACCGCCGTTGCTGCAAAGGTTGCTATCAAGGCAAATAAAAAATCGATTGTTGCTGTTGCATATGCCAACAAATAGGCACTTCGTTTGGAGTTGGATAAAGTGGTTTTTGCAGCTGTTACGCTCACTGGACCCGGGGCAATAGCAAGTACAAATCCTACTATTATCCCCACTATTATTGCTGCAATCATTATCTACTCCTTTTTGTTTATTACACCTTGTTTACACGTCCTGTGTAATAAATTTAACTTGTGTAATTTCCTACATATACAAATTAATAAATTTATTGTTAAAATGAGTTAAATTTGAATAAAAAATATTATTAAAAATGAAAAAAATTAATTTTTCTTGGACAAACCGTATCGGAATTGGTGTTATGACTGGAACTTCTTGCGATAGTATCGACATTTCGGCCGTCCAATTCTCGGAAAATTCTCTCAACCAATTCACAATTATTGAATTATCCAGCTTTCCTTATCCTATCGAAATTCACGATTTTGTTCAAAAAGCTCTTACAAACAAACTTACCATTGCCGAAATTTCACAATTCAATTACTATATTTCTGATGTCTATTCAAATGCAATTACTGAATTTATCGAAAAAAAATTGACTAATTTACCTGATTTTGTTGCGGTACACGGACAAACAATTTGGCATAATCCCACTCCCACCAATTTTTTGAACACTCAAATAAGTTCCACCTACCAAGCCATCAACATAAGTGTAGTAGCCAAAAAAATTGGAATCCCCGTTGTTGGAGATTTCCGTGCAGCAGATATTGCACTTGGTGGTCAGGGTGCTCCTTTGGTTCCAATTTTTGATTACCACTACTTTAGTTCCCAAAATTGTGGGCGAGTTTGTGTTAATATTGGAGGAATTTCGAATGTTACGATACTACCTAAAGATTGCTCGATTTCAGACGTCATAGCGTTCGATTGTGGTCCTGGGAACGCTCTTATAGATTTATTTTCTCGGAAATGTTTCAAATTGCCTTTCGACTATGACGGTAATTTGGCTAATTCAGGAATATTCAACCAAGATTTGTTCGATATTTTGTTGCGTCTTGATACTTATCAATTGCTACTACCACCTAAATCAACAGGTAAAGAACACTATAATTCTCAGTTTTTGGATAAAGCTTTATCGTTCTTGTCCCATCCAATTCCAAACGAAGACATAATAAATACTTTAACCCATTACACCGCATTTACAATTGCGGAGGCGATCAAAAAATATACTGATTCGAGTTACCAAATTATTCTTTCTGGTGGAGGCATCCATAATAAATTCCTAATTAGCTGTTTAAAGTATTATTTGCCAAATTACTCAATATCATCTAGCAACGAATTCGGTATCGACCCGGATTTTAAGGAAGCTATTGCCTTTGCATTCTTGGGCTATTTGCTTTTGAACGAAGAGCCCGCTAATATTCCTTCGGCAACTGGTGCCAAGCAAGCTGTAATTTTGGGGACTCTTGCTATATAAAAAAATCCCGCTCTTTGCAGGAGCGGGATTTATTGAATTTATTTACTATTTATGTCTAATCGAGAGTTGATACACGTACCCATCCGCCATTTGCATAAACAAATGTAAGCTGAGCATCGCCAGTAGTAGTATAGCCGCCAATGGTAGCATTATCACCTGTTGAAACATAAATAACATATAAAAACTTACCATTTGTGCCTGCTGGTAGTGTAATGTTGTCAACTGCTCCATTATTATCGCCTAAGATATAAACAACAGAAACATTGTCTGAAATTATAGCTGCACTACTGGAAACAGTTAAACTTTCATACGACAACTTAACAGCACCACCGTTATCTGCAATAGTCATTGCTAATGGGTTTGTGCTACTACTGTTGTCAATATTAAGAGCAACACCCGTACCTGAATTAGAAACGTTTATTCCATAACCCGTACCTGAATTAGTAACGTATAATGCATCACCCGAACCTTGGTTTTCTGATCTAATTGTATAAGCTGTATTATTTGCCATAAAATTTGCAGCTCTTGCATTTGGTCCGCTTGCTGAAAATGATGCAATAGCATTGTTGAATGCAGGATTTAAATTCTGAACACGTAGTAAGGCTACTGAGCCCGCACCTTGATTATTGCTTATTAATAAACCATCATTAGCTTGTACATAAAGTTTCTGTGTTCCATTTATAATAATATCTCCATCTCCTGATGTTGTTGTTATAGTTGCGCCACCATCATAAGCGTCTTGTAAAGTAACATTTACAGTACCCCAAGAAAGATTACCATTTCCATCGGTTTTTAAGAATTGGTTTGCAGTTCCATCGTCAACTGGAAGAGTTAAAGTATAATTAGCTGTAATAGCTGGGGATGTTACTGTAATATAGTTTGGATTTGTTCCATCTCCATCACTCAATCTAAAGCTACCAGTATTGCTAAGATTACCAAAAGTAGCTTGACCAACAAAATTGGAAGTACTTGAAGCATTCAATGTTGTAAATGCACCCGTTGATTGTGTTGTTCCGCCTATCGGTGAATTATCTATCGTTCCGCCATTGATTGTTAAGTTGTCAGCTACATAAGCATCTGCTATTGCTGTTCCATTCCATGTTCCACTTGCTACTGTACCCAA
>Ga0209018_1000953_pt1 | contig 25125 bp, 24 predicted proteins | sample YNPBryBLVA2012_FD_185814 | JGI IMG/M metagenome (GOLD analysis project Ga0209018, IMG submission 185814) | Anoxygenic and chlorotrophic microbial mat microbial communities from Yellowstone National Park, USA - YNP Bryant BLVA 2012 (SPAdes)... ...
TTCCGATGACCCGGTAACGCAACCGTTCGAGCATAGGCCACCTGGTGGACTGTGACAGCGATCGACGAAGCGCGTGGTCCGATCGCACCGCATTGTGGAACAGATGACAGCTCGCTCATAAAGCCGGCTAAGTGTACCACGGTTGCGCGTATCGGGCAATCGGAACGGCAGCGCGGCCAGGGCTTGAGCAAAGTCAGGGACGGCCAGCGGCGAAGGCCATGCGGGCGAACGCCCGGTCGATAGCAAACGCAAACTGGCGCTGGACTGCGGCCAAATTGGTCGCGCCACTCGACACCACGAGGCTCACGACGATATGGTTGAGCACGGCATTGGTCTGAGGTGCCCGTCCACGCCGCAATTGACAAGCATCTTCTTCTAGCGTCACATCACGCCGGTGGTGTAACCCATTCTCAATCCCCCACTCCGCACGGGCGATCCGCAAGAGGTCCGTCGGGGCGGCACCCGTTCGTGGCAAGCTGGTCAGCCCATCGCGCACCTCAGCGTGCTCACCCCTGGCGTCCCACCAGCGCCGTTCACGCGTGAAGACCTGCTTCAGATACGGCCACGGGGTGTCGTCGTGCAGCATACTGCTCACCGTGATGATGCGCTCCGCGACCCGTCCGTGGCCGCGCTCACAGCTCCGTGCCGTCTCGAAATCCGTGGGCGGGAGGCTCCCGCCCTTGGCGGCTTCAGGCTCGGCGAACAGCTGGCTGAGGTCGTCGAGCCCCGTCGGCTGGTGCTGGTCGACAAACCACAGATAGGCACCCTCGGCCTCCACCATCGTCGTGCTGATGGCCCGTTGGGTGTGCATGGCATCGCCGACGACCACGACCCCTTGCAAGGGCAGGCGTGCCAGCACCGTCGGAGCTACCACCATCTCGTGCTCCTGGCGGGCAACCTCCGCCTGCGCCACGACGCTCCCCTCCTCCACGACGCTCCCCTCCTCAGGGAGATAGGCCGCGAGCAGATGGACGCCCTGGCTCTGCCCCGCTGGGATGGTGCCACGCAAGGGTTTCCCATCAAGGGCTAGCACGATGCTGCCGCGCGTCGGTACCGCAGACGTCTGGCGTTGGGCCAGAAAGAATCTGGTCAGGCAGGCTGCGCAGGCGGGGAGGTCAAGCGCGTGGGCAAAGATCCGGCTCCAGGTCGCCTGATGGGGCATGGTGCGCCGCGCCAGGCCGAAGCGGGCGGTCAGATCCGCCGCACGGAGGCGCGCCCAGTCACTGAGGTCTTCCAAGCGGGGATAGCCAGCCAGTTTGGCCAGCACCGCCGTCAGGAGCAACGGCACGAGGGGATAGCGCTTGCCGCGCGGTTGGCGTTGATCCACGAGCGGTGCGAGTTGCTCGGCCAGGTCGGTCAAGCTGAAGGCAAAGGGGACATCAGTTGGCAGGTCAAACGTCATGGGCTCGGTGGTATCATGCATCGTGAACACCTCGTTTGTCAGCATGGTTGTGGAATAGCTCCATACGAACAGACCGGGTGTTCTTTTGTGGCCGAACGTACGGACTTTGCTCAAGCCCTGACTTACCCAGATAGCCAGATTTGACTGAAACCACAAGTTCATATATACTATCAGCCACATGCTGCGCAGCAGTCTCTACGAGGTTCGTGCTTCTTGCTACACCTCGTACCTGCAATGGCGCCTCAAAAAGCGTCCCGCTGCTATAGCTGCTGATTCGGTAGGCACAGTCACTGATAATTCGGTTCAGGAGCGGCCTCGACAACTCGCCAGGCAAGCGGGTCTCTAACCGGGCGGACGTTTGTGGCTTAGCAGACGCAACGTGGCCGGCGAGAGGATGATTGGCGCGGGCAGTACTTGCCAGGAGCGTCGAACCGGTGCCCCGCTTAGACGTTCCAACGCCGTCGCGCCGTTGTTTGCCACCCCGAAGGCGTCGTCTAGGAAGCGTGCCGAACGGTCGAGCGTGCCGCGTTCCAACCGATCAGCGGCGAAGGCCGTCAGGATGCGCACGAACGTCCTGCGCTCGCTCCACGTATTCAGGTGCGCAGCCGTCCTTACTGAAAAAAATCAGTTGTGCTTCTGAGAGCACTGGCATGGCTCTGCGAAGGGATGCCTTTCCTGAAAATACTCGGCACATCACAGGTGATAATCGCTCAGAAGAAGAATAGGCAATCGGTGCTCAACGGATTTCACAAGACCTAAGGTGTTGCGGTACTAACGTGAAAATAAGCTCTCGGAGCGGGGAATGGGGAAACCGGGTTTCCCCATTCCCCCACCCGCGGGAGGGTTTGGGAGGGCTGCGCCGTCCCAGGAACAAACTCATTTTCATTGCGGTGTTGTGCGGCAGAGCCGCATGGGCGGCTGGTATGATATACTTACTCTGTAACTCGACACAGCACGTACCGTCGTTTCGTGTTCTTAATGTCTATATTCATGCAGTGCAGATCCCTGATGTTAGGCTCTTTCTGCCAATCCGGTAGCGGTCATGGTAGACTACCTCCAAAACGAGGAACTGGAGGGAATGATGGGTCGCTACGATCTGACAGACGAGCAATATGCGCTGATTGAGCCTCACCTGCCGAGCAATACGAAGCAGGTGGGCCACCCGTACGGTGAGCACCGCCCGATCATCAACGGCATCTGCTGACGTCTGCACACCGGCGCTCCCTGGCCAGGTATTCCCGAGCGCTACGGCAATTGGAAGACCATCTATGACCGCTACCCCACTTGGCGCCGTGAGGGGATTTGGGACCGGGTCATGCAAGCGCTTCAACGCAAACTCGACGAGGAGGGCCTGATCGACTCCGACCAATGGGGGCTTGATGGCACCGTGGTTCGTGCGCATCGCGCCGCTGCCGGGGCGCGGAAAACAGGGGGCCTGATGCGGGAAAATAACCCGCAGACCACGCCCTTGAGCACGCAGTCGGAGGCTGCTCGACCAAAATCCACCTCCTGAGCGACCGCAAGGGACTGCCGCTCAATGCCCGGCTCACTGGAGGGCAGACGCAAGAAGTCACCCAGGCCGAAGCACGGCTCGAACAGGTACGTCTGCCGCGTTTTGGGCGCCGCCGCCGGCGGCCACGGCGGGTAGTTGCCGACCGCGGGTACGATGCGCGTCGTATTCGCCACTGGCTGCGCAAGGGTGGCAGCAAACCAGGTATTCCGCCGCGCAAGCGCACTGGTAAGCCCAAGCCTGGTCGTCCCTGCACCTATAATCGCGACCGGTACCGTGACCGCGCTGCACCCGAGCAGTGTGTTGGTTGGCTCAAGGAGGGTCGCGCTGTCGCTCCCCGCTACGAGAAGGTGGCCCTCAACTACCTCGGCTTGGTCAAGCTCGCCTTTATGGAGCACTATCTACGTTTGCTTACGCGTAAGCCAGTTGCCGCTTTATCGTGAACCGGATTGGCAGAAAGAGCCTCACGCACTCTCCGGACGGATGGATGGGGTTGTCTATGAGTGTTGCAATCATCACCGGATCTGCTGGACTTATTGGATCTGAAGCGGCCATATACTTTGCAAATCAAGGTATGGAAATAGTTGGTATTGATAATGATATGCGTCGCTACTTCTTTGGTGATGAAGCTTCAACGCTTTGGAACAGGGAGCGTCTTAACACTGCGCTCTCTCAATATACACACTATGATGTTGACATCCGTGATAGTGATTCGATTAATCAAATCTTTGCTCGCTATGGTAAAAATGTAGTGCTCATTATTCACACGGCAGCCCAACCAAGTCATGATTGGGCTGCGCGTGATCCTATTACTGATTTTACAGTCAATGCTAATGGCACTCTTTATCTTCTCGAAGCAACTCGTTGCTACTCGCCAGAAGCAGTTTTTATCTTTACGTCAACTAACAAAGTGTATGGCGATCGGCCAAATCAATTGCCTCTTATCGAGCAAGAGTCGCGCTGGGAAATTGACCCTTTCCATCCATATGTGAACGGTATTAATGAGGATATGCCTATTGATCAGAGTTTACACAGTTTATTCGGTGCCTCAAAGGTTGCCGCTGATGTCTTAGTCCAAGAGTATGGACGTTATTTTGGAATGTATACTGTCTGTTTTCGAGGAGGATGTTTAACAGGGCCAAATCATTCAGGGACACAAATGCACGGATTTCTTGCTTACTTGATGCGCTGTGCAATGACCGGAACTCCCTACACCGTTTTTGGTTATAACGGGAAGCAAGTGCGTGATAATATTCACAGCGCCGATTTGATACAAGCATTTGATGCATTCTTTCGCAAACCACGAGTTGCTGAGGTGTATAATATCGGAGGAGGGCGTGAGAGTAATTGCTCTGTGTTAGAAGCAATTCGGCTCTGCGAACAAATTAGCGGAAAAGCGTTGCGCTGGAGTTACTCCGAAACTAATCGAATAGGCGATCACATCTGGTGGATTAGCGATCTGAGGCGTTTTAAATCTCATTACCCGGAGTGGAACATACAGTACGATGTTCCGAGGATTTTGCAAGAAATTTTTGAGATGAATCGTGGACGTTGGTCATAAACGTGTTTTAGGACAGCACTGGCCCACCAACCGGATATGCTATTCAACGTCTAGTGCAATTTCTTGTGTGGGAGCCCGCGCGACGTGAGAGTCAGTTTATAAGCATGTCTGTCAAACATGTTGCACAAGACCTTGTGGTCACGTCAACCGGGAACGCATTTGAATCGTTCATACGCTGTTGCATCATTCGGGTGACTCCTCCGATCCGGAAGCCGCATTGCCAGTGCGGGCGTTTCTCGAAGGAGCTACAGGTCCTCGTGAATTCGATAGTATCGTGCTCAACTTAAATACACTTATGATCGATTCTGGAAAATACAATCTACTAGGGATACTAATCAATGCAATTGATTATGAGGCTGCTGTAGAGAGAATCATTGCTGCAGCCAGACAACGACAGCCGCTTGCTGTATCCGCATTAGCTGTTCATGGGGTTATGACAGGTGTCATGGATCCTGAACAGCGCTATCGTCTCAATCAGCTCGATATGGTTGTCCCTGATGGTCAGCCTGTGCGTTGGGCACTGAATATGCTTTACCGAGTTAACTTAGTTGATCGTGTTTATGGACCGACGCTTACATTAAAGGTCTGTGAACGTGCTGCTATTGAAAAACTACCGATATATTTTTATGGGAGCCGTGCTAGTGTTTTAAAACAGCTCTGCAGGAATTTACAGCAGCGTTTTCCCGGTTTAGTTATTGCTGGCGCTCATCCTTCATTGTTTCGTCAATTAACAGAAGAAGAACAGTTGGAAATAGCTGCGTCCATCAAATGTAGTGGCGCGGCGATAACATTCGTTGGGCTAGGTTGCCCGCGCCAAGAAGTGTGGGTATACGAGCATCGAGATATTTTATCCATGCCATCTCTTGCGGTTGGTGCGGCTTTCGATTTTCATGCTGGCACATTACCCCAGGCTCCAGTCTTGTTGCAACGTTACGGTCTAGAATGGTCTTTTCGTTTGGTTCAGGAACCACGACGCTTATGGCATCGATATCTTTTATTGAACCCTCTCTATTTGACACTTGTGTTGGCTCAGTTTTTTGGTTTGCACGGTTTCGATACCATCGGATTGACGCCGAGATCATTGCGATATGGATAACGGGTCCTCGCAATATACGGGAGCGCAGCCAGGCATTGTTGGAATATACTGCTTGCCCAGAGAATTGACTAGCACTGGTATAGCAATCCTACGCGGGTTGTAAACCTGTCAGGTGCGACTCGGGATCGTGCTCAGCGATAGGAAAACTCTTGGCGCTGCACCTGACAGATATTATGTTGTCGCGGTGAACGACCCGCATACCCTGGCCGGGTCGTAGTGCGTCTGATGCTTGAGCACGCCATAGATCACATGCGTCAGTTTGCGCATCACACCGCACCGATAATCACCTTCTTGGGCTTGCCCTTGGCGGCCAGCCGCGCGGCAAACGCCTTGAAGGCCGGACAGCAGCGCATCGCGGTGATGGCTGGAAAGTACAAGGTTCGGGCCTTCACCACACACGTAGGATTGCTATAGCTCCATCACGAAAGAGAGAAGCCTGCGTTATAGCTAACGCACCAGTCTCTTCTTGACTTTTATGCGTCGAAGGCGGCGCCCACGGCGATCAGCACCGGTGCATTCAGCATAGGGCGGAAGCGCGCCACCCAGTAGTCCTGCTTCGGCGTCCCCAGGCCCACCCAGACGATATCGGCGCCGCTGGCGTTGATGCGCGCGGCCACGTCCCGTTCTTCTGCAGCGGTGAGTGGGCGGAAGGGCGGGCAGCAGGTGCCAGCCACGAGCAACTGGGGGAAGCGGGCGCGCAGCCGCTCGGCGAGCGTCTCGGCCACGCCCTCGGCGCCGCCATAGAAAAAGTGGCGATAGCCGCGGGCCTGACCACGCTCACAGACGGCGAGCATCAGGTCGGGGCCATAGACCCGCTCGACCGGATGGCCGCGCAAGCGCCCGAGCCAGACCAGGGGCATGCCATCGGGAGTGGCCATTCCCGCCTGGTTGACGATCGCGGCCAACTCGGGCGCATCGTGACACTCAAGCACCGTGTGGGTGGTGCAGACATTGACATAGTGGCGCTCGCGGCGGGCGAGCCAGCCGTCGATCAGCGCCAGCGCCCGCTCGAACGTCAGCGCACTGATGCGCACATCGACGACCGGGAAACGGGGGGGTGCAGGCTCACTCATCACTCAACTCGATCTTGCTCAGGGCCAGGCTCACGCGCCGCGCGTCGCCACTGCCCGCGATCACCTCAGCCGGCACATGTGCGCCACCCTCCAGCCGTAAGCTCACGCGGCTGAAACCTGCCGCGATCGCGAGTGGCAGCAAGGTGACCCTGCCGACCCGCACGTCGGCTATCGCCACCGGGGCGCCCTCGATAGCGACCGATACGCGATCATGATCGACCAATCCCGCAGGTCCAAGTATGCTCGCGGGTTGAAGCGCGAGCCACAAGCGACGGGGCGTGTCGCTATACAGCAGGAGCATCCCTTCGTCCTGCATCCAGCGTACACCACGCTCGGCCTCGTAATCATACCAGCCGGCCGGCAGGGCGACGCCCAGGTTTGCCGGCGCGCTGACCGCGGGGGGCAGGTCGCTGCCGTGGATATCCACGTACTCGCGCGTCGCATCCAGGATAAGCCGCCGGCCAGGTTGCCGGGCTCACGCAGGCGCAGCTCAGGGCGAGCGTACGGCGTGCAGGGCAGCGGCAACGCCCAGCACTGGTTCGTTCCCACCGGCACGAGCAGCGACAGGCCACTGATCGTGGTGACGGACGTATATGGCGGCGCTGGCAGCGGCGGCAACCCGTCGGGCGAGACGGCAACGCCGGCCAGCAGCAGCGGTGGGCGTACCGGCGCCACAAAGAGCAGCACCAGCGCCACCACGGCCAGCCGGACTGCCACGGGCGGCGGTCCTCCCGCGAGACGGTGCGCGATCCCCTCAACCGCCAACCACATCAAACCGAGGCCAATGACCCAGAACACGGCGCCGGCGAAGCGATAGTCCGGTGCGCTGACGAACCAGAAGACCAGCGCGACAAGCGCGGGCAGCAGCCACAGGGTCGCCAGACTGATCTGCCGCCAGGGCAGGCGCGGTCCGCCGAGTGTCGCCGCGCCCAGCAGCCCGCCGACCAGGGCCAGGTTCAGCGGGCGGAGCACCGGGGGCGGGACCGTTGCGAGCCAGGGCCGCAGCCATGCCCAGTTGTCCAGCACCACACTCCAGTGCAGATCCCGCTGACGGGACCAACTGCGCACCCAGTTGGCCTCGCTAAGCGCCAGCGCGGTGGGCACCCGCCAGGGCACGGGAAGGGCGCCCAGCGTGCTCGGGTAGGCTGGATAGCCACTGAGGATCACGCCGCGCGCCATCCAGACCCCGCCCACCAGCAGCGCACAGGCGAGGGGAGGGGCAAGGAGCGCCAGCCAGGCGGGCCGCCCCGGCCACTGGCGCCAGAGCGTCACACCGAGGCCTACAACGAGGGTGACGACGGCAAAGGCGACAAAACTGAGCTTGACCGCTACGCCAACGCAGGCGAGCAGCGCAAGCGCAAAGCACAGATAGGCGTGCTCGCCTGGCGCCAGGGCGCGCGCCTCGAGCAGCAGCACGAGGCACAGCCCGGCAAGGACCAGGCCAAGGACGAGGATGGGCAGATCGGGGGCGAGCCCGTGCAGGTAGAGCAGCGCCGGCAGTTCGGCCGTGCCACCCTCGAGACCGCTGATCAGATAGAGGGCTGGAGCCACCGTCAGGCTGTTCCAGAAGGCGAAGCGGGGCAAGCGAGCGCCTGCGGCCAGAGCGGCGATCGCGGCCACGCTCTGGGCCAGCAGCGCGAAGAGCAGCAGGCCATTGGCGGCGTGCACCGCCCCTGCGGCAAACGGCACCTGGTCAACCAGGGCGCCGTAGAGGAAATACGCGCTGTTGAAGGCCAGCCGGCCGTGAAGATTACCCAGGCCCGGCACGATCGGGTAGTTGCTGTTCCACTGCACAGCCTGCAGATAGTAGAGACCAAGGTCGAAGAACTGCGCCGGACCGGTGCTGCGATTGGCCATCCAGAGCAGCGTGGGGATCAGCAGGATCACCAAAACGGGCGCACGACGAACTCCCTCGCGGGCCAGGCCGGCCAGTGGCCGCGCCGCAAGCAGCAGCCCGGTAGCGCCGATGATGAGCGTCAGGACCAGGGCCACCCGGTTCACCGGCAGCGCCAGGTGCCAGATCTGCAACAGTGCAACGATGGCGGCCCAGCCGGTCCAGAAGGCGACGCAGAGCCCGAGGAGATCAAGCGGCCCGGGGCGGAACAGCCGGCGCAGCAGCAGGCCCACGCCGAGGCTGGCCAGGCCCAGGACGAGCCAGGTCAGCGCGATGCCGAGGATGGTTATCATGTAGGGGTCTAGCACATATCACAACATCCGCAGAACATCGTCGATTGCCCTGACTGCCAGGGCCGGGCTATGGTTTTGCGCAATGAAAGCCAGACCACGTTCCGCAAAGCGGCGACGCTCAGCGGGATGTTCCAGGAGCCGGCACACATGGTCAGCAAACCCTGGAGCATCATCGGCCACCAGGAGTTCCTCGCCTTCGGTCACTTCCAGGCCCGCATAGCCCGCCCGCGTCGAGACAACTGGCACACCGTGATTGAGCGCATCAAGGATCTTCAGGCGAATGCCCGAGCCGGAGAACAGGGGCACCACGAACGCCGCTGCCTGCTCGTAGTATGCGTCAAGGCGCTCAACGTAGCGATGGATCTGCACACCGGTGGGGACAGGAAGCAGCGCCTCACCGCCACGCCCCACGACATCGAAGCGCGCCTCAGGGACGCGCTGGCGAATGAGTGGCCAGCACTCGTTCAGGAACCACTTGAGGCCCAGCAGGTTCGGCGGATAGTGCACGGTACCAATATAGAGCACCTTCATGCCAGCGCGTTCAGCAACGGCATGCTGTTTGGCTGGCTCCACGAAGACCGGGAAGTAGACAACTTTCTTTCGAGTCTCTGGCTGCTCAGCAGCCATAAGCTCACCCAGCCGGCGGGTAACATTAAAGATCGCATCGACCCGACGCCAGAGCCGATGCTCGTAGCTCCGGCAGGCCAGCAGATCAGCGCGCACTGCCAACCCTGTCGGGCTAAGGCCGAGCTCACGGGCATGGAGGCTCAGGGTTTCAGCGAAGATATCAAAGGCGCGATAGACCACCTTCACACGCGCGAGCAATTCAGGGGCCAACTCGTCCAGGATAAAACTCGGATTGACACTCTCGATATAGAGGACGTCGTAGGAATTCACACGTAATGCCTGGGCGCAGCGCTCGACATATTCTCTACTACGGTACTTACTGACCACAAAGGGCATACGGGACAACTGCCCGCGCACAAGGGCCGGAAGTTTATGCTTGATCAGGCTGCCATGCAGAATCGTATGCACGACCGGTGGAAGGAAGTTCACGTTAGGCAGACGCTGGCGCAACTGAGCAAGATACTCTTCCTGGTGGGACAGATTGATCGGGTCGATATAGCAGACCAGATCGATCACGAAGCTACGGGAAAGATAAGTCAGATCATTGACCGTAACAAACTTCTGGCCATTATCGAGCGGCCAGGGGAGTTGCATCGTAGCGTAGAGGATGCGTTTCATAGTACTACAGTTGTATTTCGGCAGATGACCCGTTTCCGTCGGCGTAAACGCCTCGGCTAGTGCTTGCGAAGGCCACCTGCGTGGCCTGTTTAGCCCACGAAGGTGGGCTTTGCCCCCCGTAGCCGAGGGCTTTCAGCCCGACGGGGAGCGCACCTACAATTGTAGTAATAGGGGATTTCCAAAAGACCAGAAGCGTGGAACAATCCAGGTTTCGCCATGCTCCTGCCAGAGGGGAGGATGTCGAAGAGCAAAGCCCTCCCGAGAGCATGCCTCGCTACCGGTCTTATACCATTTCAGATCGCAGATGCCGGCTTGCAGATTGCCGCAAGAGCGTTGCAATAAGCTCTGGCGGGAGTGCATAAACGGCTTGTTCAATGCCAATAGATCCTATGCGGTCACACAGCATTTGACGATCGTCGCTCAGCCTACGCCTGTGGTGGCGAGGGTGCCAACGGTATCTGGGAGGAATTTCTCGGCCCTGGCGCGTTGGCGAGCCCAGACGCTGTTGTACACACCAAGCAGGAGCATCGGGATGAAGACCGGTACCGCGGTAAAGGCCGCAGCGCTGGACAAGGCCAATAGAGAGTAGGTCAGCGTTAGAGGCAAAACGGTCATAAGCAAACGGCTGAGGCAATTGTCCAAAAACAGCGCGCGGGAACGCAACCAGGCAAGGTGCCGCAGCAGGACAGCGGCAGGTACAGGAACAAGCAAGATTAAGGCCATCAGACCCAGCCATCCCATTTGATAGACATAGACCGAAAATGTTGTATCAATTGCCTCAGCAGTGCCCTGGCCGGTTACCAAAAAATTAAAGTAGCCGGTAGAGCCAACCCCTTTGCCCAGGGGCCGATTGATCAACGCCTCTGTGCCGGTGCGAAAGGAACCAAAGTGGGTAAAAGCATCATCGCCGGTACTCAACAATAAAGCTCCAACTGCAAGGACACAGAGCCCTATAATACCAAGCAAGCTATAACGTAGCCATGTATTTTTGATACGAAATGCCTGACTGCCAAAAACAACGAAAGAGATTAACAGTGAAGCTTTGGAAAATGTACAAATAACACCCAAAAAAATGATAGCTATAAAGATGAAGCGTTTCCACCCCCGGATCCAGTAATAGGCTATGGGTAAACTGCAGGCCAGGAAATGACCGGTGGCAAGCGGATCAAGCATGAGACCAATTGAACGCATACCATGAGGTAGATTGATGAAGCCTGGCAGGTAGTTGACCCAGGAAAGGGGAAAAGGTTGATCAAAAGAGCCATATTTCTGGGCGAGATAGCCAGAGATTGCGATCGTCTCCCAAAATGCCGGATCGATCAGATTAACATATAGTTGCTCGACAACCGCTGCGACACCTCCCAACACTGCAATCCCGACAATCAATCTCAAAACGGCCTGAATGGCTCGTTCATTGAGGTTGACAAAACGAAAGAGAAAATATGTTGCCAGAGGAAAGATCAATTCACGTCCCATCAGCACTGCGCTGACACCATTACGTAGCAGACCAGCTGTGATATTGATGAGGAAAAAGATCAGAAGAACCAGATAGATACGATCAATCAGTGTGCCGACTGGCCAGCGCAACTGGCGCACGAGCAAGAAAGTCAACACGAAACAGATGTAGATTGTCAATTCACGCGCGGCCACGGCAAAGGTGACATCAGACAGTTCCGGAGCGAGATAGTAGATCAGGAGCGAGACCAGGTTGCTCAACAGGCTCACCGCGACAACCGCCAGGGCAAAGCGTCGTTTACCGCTCAACAGGGCGAGGAAGGCCAGGACGAGCACTCCCCCAAGGTACACGAGGCTCAGCATGCGCGTCTCTCCCCTGTCATTGCGTGCGTACTGGCGCCGCGCGGCCCGTGGTGAGCGCCTGTTCGTAAGCGAGGGCGGTTTGCTCGATGCAGCGTTGCCAGGTAAATCCGCTGGCGCGTTCAAGTCCCTGGTGGCGCAGCTCATCGGCGAGGGCATGATCGGTCATTAACCGTTCCATCGCCGCCGTCAGGGCCGGCACATCGTAGGGATCCACCTGCAATCCGGCCGCTCCGACCACTTCGGGCAACGAGGAACAATTCGAGGTGATGACCGGACAGCCACAGGACATCGCTTCAAGCGGCGGCAGACCGAAACCTTCATAGAGTGCAGGATACACAAACGCGGTAGCGCCGCTATAGAGGGTGGCAAGATCTTCCTCGGCAACGAAGCCGGTGAACTGGACCGTATCATCGAGGCCGAGACGGGTCGCGGCGGCCAGGATCGGTGCAGCGAGGGGACCGGCCTTGCCCACCAGGACCAGCCGGTGGGGCGAGCCACGCAACCGAAGTTGAGCAAAGGCTTCCATCACGCGAGACAGATTCTTACGTGGCTCGATGGTCCCCACACAGAGAAAATAGGGCATACGTATCCCCAGGCGTTCGCATGTAGCCCGTACCCGATCCGCGCTCCGCGGAGCAAACACGGCATTCGCGGCGAGATACGTCACGACGATCCGTTCTTTTGGCACCCCCAGGCGAGTGTGGATGTCGTGCTGACTCTGCTCTGAAATGGTCAGAATCACATGAGCAGCGCGAGCGATGCGTCGAAAATACGCGCTCAAGACAATGACATCACGGCGACGAAACAACCGTGGAAAGATCAAAGGAATGACATCATAGATGGTAGCGACAAGCGGTACAGGGGGGCGCAATGGCACGCGCAATCCAGGCGCATGGATCAGATCGGCACCGGCTGAGCGAGCCCGCGCGGGCAGGAGCGCATGCATATAATAGGTATCCCACGCCGCCACTCGATACTTATGGCGTAGCCCGTGGGTACCATCAGGTTGTAGATAGGCGGGAAGGGTGGACAGCAGGAGGTTCACCCCTATAGCCGCAAAGGCGCGTCTTCCCTGGGCGAGCTGCTGCGTATAAACGCTAATCCCGCCAGGGTAAAACTCGGCTGGAGAAGTGTCAAAGAGTACACGCACCGCCACGTCCAGGGGTTATGAACTCGTCACCTGAATGGTCGCACCAGGATGAGCTTTCAGAATCTCGATACTACCAATGATAGCATTGCGATCCTGACCATTCACCATGGCATTATTCAAAAACCAGACATCGAGGCTTGCCAGGGGAGGGTGGAGGGTAACGGAGAACTCCACGACCAACCATGTCTCGTCACCAGTCGTCAGCGATGCATAGTGGACGCGATTACCGTTCACACCAAAAGCCAGTTCAATGGGAGGTGGCTTACTGTTGTATGTTGTGATGCGCAGCAGATAGGTATCAGGCTGATCCACTGCCACAATGAGCGTACCCCGACCCTCCCACCAGAAGACCCCTTGCGAGCCGTCATATGGGTAGTTTAGAGGAGTGCCAGCGGGCGCATCTGGGAGCGATACATCACCCACCCAGCGCAACGCTGCTCCGTTGACCACAATCGGTTGCGTACCAACGTGAGGGGCCTCGAAGCCGGGGAGGGTTGCCTGTGCCTGACGCAACAACGCCGGGGCGCGTGGGTCGTTGAGGGGAATCGCCGCGACCAGCCGGCGAAAGGCCAGTTGTTCGGTGCGCTCGGGCCACCGATCACAAACCCGATCGTACCAGAGCAGTGCCATCGCGTGATCACCGCTGGCAAGGTAGGCATCCCCAACCGCTATGACTCGCTCTGGCGTATAGCCCAGTTCTGTTTCAAGCACGGCGCTCTGCTCGTAGCGCCCAGCCGTTTGATAGGCCAGGAGCAGTTCCTGACGTACCAGTATGCTTTGGGGGGCCAGGGTAGTGGCGCGCTCTAGTGCGGCGATAGCCTCCTCAGGGCGCCCACTTTGCTGATACGCGCGCGCCAGGTAGCGCAGGGGTAGAGGATCTGCAGGGAGCAGTTCAGCGGCACGTTGCAGATCACCAATCGAAGCAGCAAGCATTGCCGGATCGGCTCCGGTCTGCTCGACCCTGGCAAGCGTGGCCGCTCCACGCTGTAAGCGGAAGAGCCCTGCGAGGGTAGAGGCCACCGCGTAGAGTAAGCCAGCAGTTATGAGGGCTACAATGCCAAAACGCAGCCAGGCCGTCCACCTGGCCTTGCGCCGGGAGGACGGCTCATCGGGTTGTGGATGCGCTTGGTGGGGTAATGAACCCATAATGCAATCGTCTCAGCGCGCCACAACGCACAATTCAGGCGAAACAATGCGATAGAGTTCTGGCTGCGATTACCGTAGATCCCGTGAATCAGCGCGATCAGGCCCTTGATTGCCTGCTGTCCAGCCTTCTGCGCGAAGCGAGACCAGTGATTAGCCGGCAGGGTAGCTTCAAAGACAGTAATATCGTGAAAGCCGGCCGCCTGCAGCACGTAGTGGATGCTGGTTTCAGTATACCCGACTTCGTGCGTGAAGTCCGCATACCGAAAGGTAAGCCCGAGAAAGGGGTTGGCCATGTTCGGCGTTTCCAACAACAGGACACCACCGGGCGCCAGGGCCTTACGTACCGCATTCAGGAACGGAACAGCCTGACGTTTCGCCACGTGCTCGATGACGTGGAACATGGCCAACGGAATTGCGCGTTGCAGGTCGCGAGATAGGCGGCCGTATCCTCTATGACCGTGACGCTTCCCGGAAACAGTTGATTGCAGTACTCCGCCACCTCGGGTGAAAGATCGATGCCACGCACGTTGCGGTACCCAAGATCGGCAATCAGTAGATCCATGAACTCGCCGAACCCCGGGCCAATCTCCAGGATAGGAGCATGGAGATCCACAGGGAGATACCGGGCATAGCGATGACGGAGGCGGTCCTTGACACGTCCACGCCACTCACCCGGAGCGCGCAGTTGCGTCATATGTTCCGTCATATAGCGCTGAAACCGGGTCTGCTCATTGGCCATCGCATGGCTCCTGGTGCGGGGACAGCTTCATGCCTGCGTCGCCGCGGCCGCTGGTTGGGTAGCGGAACTGCTGGCTTCAGCAGGATAGATGAACGGGGCGCCGGTCAGGATGCCGTCGCAGATCACGTCGAGGCCACGGTCACGACCGGGCGCAAGCTCATCGATACGCTCGATCTGGACGTCATAGGGCCACCAGCCAAAGGCATTGCGCCACGTTCGCGCGGTGGTCGGGGCAATAAAGCCTATCGGGATCATGCGGCGGAAGAAGAAATGATACGCATACTTACGCGCCCGCTGGATGGTTGGCTCGTCGAGGCGCCGACCGAGGGGCAGACGGTCGAGAATGGTGAAGTACTCCTCGGCGTTAGGTGCGTCGATCGTCAGCCCCTTGCCCCGGATCCAGGCCTCACCGGCGACAATGATTGGTATGCCGAGGCTCGACAGTTCCACTCCGGTCTTCGTGCCGTAAATGATCACGCTGTCGCATTGCAGCATCGCAGCATAAGTGCTGATCGAACTCTCCGGGGGAATGATGTAGACATTTGGTGGGAGTGCAGGAAAAGCGCGCCGGATCTCATCAATAATTGGCTGGCGCGAAGGCATCAACCCGCGCAACTCGGCTGGATGGACGCGAATGAGCAACTGCAACTCGGGCCGCCGCGCGAAATAGGCGATTGTTCGTAACACCCAATCAAGCATATTCGGAAAGGCGTTGGCTGGATAATGCAGTTGAGCGTCCCACATGACATTCGTGAGCATGCCGATCGTGGGGCGGGCAGCAAAATCAATCCCTATCTCACGAGTGATCTGCTCGAGATCTTCCTGTGGTTTCTCATGAAAGAAGATCCAATCACGGGTGCCCTGCCAGCGGCTCTTCAGATACTCCAGCGTCTCGGCTTCGATAGCCGGCGTCCAGGGAATCTGCTCCCATACATCCAGTGGCTCGTCCATCATGGTGTGATGGTACGTGTCACCATGACTGAAGATGAAGCAGCGGGTGCGGTAGGCAACGTTCCAGTTGACCACGCGCACACCTTCCGAACGACACACCTCGCCGATGATGCCCTGTGGCACATAGATGCCGTGGTGGAAACAGGCCACCTCGATGCGCTGCTGTCTGATAAGACGCCGGGTAGCGAACAAGGTGAGCAAGGCTGCCTCCAGATAGCGACGCAGGACAGGTTCCGCCTGAGGCTCATCAGCCAGGTCGCCACGGGCGAAATAGCGTAGTGCACCGGCATGGGCATGTTCACCGACGGCAATCCCCTCAAAGATAAGCGCGGGAATCGTCGCGAACGGCGTTTCGGCAGCGACGCGCGATGCTGCTGAACGCTCTGCTTTCGTCACGAGAAGACTGTAGTGATGGACTGGAAGACCGAGCGACTCGTATGCCGCGCGACCAACAGCAAAGCAGTTCCTGCAAAGCGATCGAGGTCCATTTCGCGCCATTTCCGCCGGTGGCAGGGCATTATAGATCGCGGCCCGTTCACAGGCCGGCAAGAACCCATCACAGAGCAGCACCTGCACATTGGCGCCCCGGAGCGTCAGCGCGACGGCAAGGGTGCTCGCCAGCGGATTGATGGTTGGCAGTGCACCGACGCTGGAAGCGATAATTACCCGTGGACCACTGGCAGCTTTCGTCCGGGCATCAGCCCATACTGCCCTGTCGGCGGCGAGAATTGCCTTCCAGTCGGGGCGCGGAAAACGTGCTGCAAGGGTGGATCTAATCCTGATCGGGCGCTTGACCTTGCGCAACTCCGTCTTCAGCAACAACCACAATGGCAGATCCATGATCACGACCCTTCTCGGCCAGAAAGTCAGATGCAGGCAGGCGCCGCATTACCCTCTTGGATGGGCAAGCGCGTGTTGGATAAGCGCAGAGACAAAGCGAGGCGCTCGCCGCAAGGCACGCTGCAGATCGGTGAATACGTATCGTTCGAGCCGGGCAAGCCCGGTGAAGGAACTGACAAACAGCAGCACGGACATGAGCGCTGATGCGCTGCTGGCGCCATAGAGCCCATAGCGTATGGCCATCAGATAGACCACAAATGGCCCGAGCAGTCCCGTGAGCGTCAGACTGAGACTGGTCAACTCGGGACGTCCCTTCGCATTAAAGGCAACCCAGCAGATGCCGGCAGCGCCGATAAAAATGACCGACGAGAAAAGAATGATTGCCGGACCAACCACTGGCACATATGCCTGACCAAACACCAGCGGCACAGCGAGTGGCAACGCCAGCGCCGCTATGAACGTAAGCACCGTGCCGAGGGCTATCTGAAGCAAAATACTGCCCAGGATAGCCGAGCGATCTTCCACCAGTTGCCCCGCGCGGTTGCGGTCAATGATCAGGTTTTGCAGTGGCGCCATGTAGATCGACAGTGGCAGCAACCCGGCGTCGCGAATATTGTTGGCCAGCGAGTACATCCCGACCAGCGCCGGGCTGAGCGCACTTGCCACAAACAACAACTCGATCCGGCTGCTCGTCTGTTTGATTAAAATGCCCCACTGAGCCCGCAAGCCGTATGAGAGTACCTCACGTGAACCGATCGCCAGAGGCTCCATCCGGCGCACCACCCGAAGCACTTGGACCACCATCAGCACCACAACGGCCAGTTGGGCCACAGCGGCAAGGATAAGGCAAAACTCCAGCGACACCGCATTAAGCGCGAAGGCGATCCCGATAAGCGCCAGTTGCAGCCCATTGATCGCGATGTTAAGCGCAGCGAAGAAGGTATAATTGCCGCTCGCCATCACCATGGCCAGGAGGATATTGAAGATCGTGCCCGTTACAATGAGGATGCCAAGGACAGCAAGGGCAGAGGGTGTGCGCATAAAATCAGATACAAAGGGTAACACCTGTTTTCCAACTATGGCAACGACAACCAGGGCTATCAAGGCCGACCACACAATGACCGCCACGAGAAGTCGGAGTAGAGCGGAGAGCCTTCGCGGTTCACTGCGGTAGAAATAGATATATGCCTGAGGCAGGCCCATATCGCTGAACTTAGCGACGATCGTCGCCAGGGCGATCAGGGTGGCATAATGGCCATATTCTGTAGGATCGAGCACGCGCACGATCATGACCCCCAGAGTCAGGTTGAACACCTGGCTGAGCGCGGTACCAACAGCCAGAATGCGAAGGCTGCCACTCAGTTCCTTAGCGCTCTGCATCGTGCACAAACTCCCGGAGCAACTTCGCTGGAAACCTGCCGATCACGCGTCGTTCGGGAAACGAGCCTGTAACCACCCTGTTAGCCCCCACCCCCACCACGCAATTCCTGCCGATCACAACGCCAGGTAGGATGCAGACATTAATGCCGCGCTGGGAGCCGTCGCCAATGCTAACCGGCCGTGGTACGGTCGCGCCCTGGTCCATCACTGTCTGATCAGGCTGATCGAAGCGATGGTTGATGTCGGAAATGCAGCAACGTGCCGTGATCAGCGCTTTCGCGCCGATCAGTACCTCCTCAGCGATAGAGATAATCGCAACTGAACTGAGGAGTCATTGGCTATCTCCTTGAGAATGTCCTGACACTGAAACCCGGTGCGTGTATCGTGTCATCCAGTACGCCAGAGGGAAATAGGTACGCCGCCAGCCGGCCGTCAGAAATCGTCCGATGACGGGGAATCTGCCGCGCAGCGCCGGTATCGGTCGATAGCCAGCCTCGCAGCGACGCAGGTACGCGACAATACGTTCCGTCAGGCCTGATGGCGGTGTCGCGACCGCGCCGCTCCCAGCGGCTGCCCGTGGACGACAGACCGCGCGCACTGTCTCATCAACAGCGAGCACCTGAAAGCCGGCCAGTTCACAGACATAACGCAACGTTGCGGCGCAGAAAGTGAAGGTGTGGGCGTTCTGCATATAGGACATCACATCGAGGTTGGTGCGATGGATGCGGAAGATCCCCGGAACCTCCAGCAAGAGTATGGCCGCTGACGACATAGCAGCGGCAAGGGTGCGAAGTTCGGAGACCGGATCCAGAAAGTGCTCCACAACGTGGGACAGCAGCACCAGATCTGCGCCAGCCACATCGCTGATCGCGTCGGCGACGAAACCGTAGCGCATCACACAACCGAACACCCGCTCACCGATCGCCAGATACTCCCGATCAACATCATAGCCGATACGCTCCCAGGTGGCCGGCAACGCGCCCAGGTTCCAGCCGCCGCCAGCGCCAATTTCGACGATCCGCGGCTGCGATCTGGCCAGGCCATAGCCGGCCATAGCCCTGCCGATCCAGGCTGCGAGTGCGCGCACCTGCGACGATGCGCCAAGCTCGCGGGCAAACTGCTCCTTCGATCCCATCACCGGGTTGTAGAGGTCTCGGTACTCATGCTGGTAGAACCGGGCATAGCGCTCTGCTGTCCAGCGGGGCGTCACCCGCAGCAAGCCACAGACACGGCATGCGACTTTGCGATAGGGTAGGCCATGGCGTTCTACCTGAGCGAGCACGATCTCGTCGCCGGTGGCGCCGCAGATGCACGGCACTGGCTCATAGTCATCGGGAGCATCCGCTGCCAGAATTCGGTCGCGCACCCGAGTCTGGGCCGGCGTAAGTTGGCGGAGCCGCGCTGTCTCCCGTGAGTATGCTGGACCCAGGACCGGTCGCTCTGCCTGTTGCGGCGTCACCATTTTCATTAGCTGTTCCTCGCCCGCAACAGCGCTTCGACGCGAGCGAAGTCATCAAGCGTGTCGATCGAGACCATCGGCTCATCGATCACCACGGCGGCTGTGCGCAGTCCGAGGATCGTCTGCTGGACAAGCAGACATGCACGGGTAAAGGCATAGGCCGCCCCATTGCGATGGTAGACGGGCGTAAGTTGCTGGCGCGCAATAATCGCGGCTCCGCGCTGGTCAAAGTAATCCAGGTGCCCTTCGGGACCAATCACAAGCTGTTTCAGCGGATGGTACTTCAAATCGGTTGGCGAGACGGTCCAGACGGCGTCCCAACCTTCGCTGACGAGTTTGCGGATCGTGGTATCCACGTGGCTGGCGGTGCGCAACGGTGAAGTGGGCTGCAGCATCACAACGACGTCATATTGCACACCATCAATCTGCTCCATCGTCTGCAAAGCATGGGTCAACACCTGAAGATCGCTGATCTGGTCACCAGCGAGGGCCTCAGGTCGAATAAACGGTGCATCAATGCCGACCTTACGGCTTACGGCAGCGATCTCGGGGTGATCGGTCGAGACGACCCAACGGTCGACGTATTGTAATGCAACGACAATCGACTCAAGGTGAGCGAGCAATGGCTTGCCGAGCAACGGATGGATATTCTTCAATCGAACGCCCTTGCTGCCACCACGGGCCGGTACAACGACGAGCACGCGTTGGTTCAGCAGCACAGCAACTCCCTCTCGGTACGCGATGCGAGCAGTGCCGGCAATCCGCGCAGGTCATCAAGCAGCGTCAGGCCAGCGGGATCGAAATCGTTGAACGGATTGCGCATGCCAACGAAGCAACAGCCGACGGCTCGCGCCGCCTCGAGGTCATAGCGACCGTCACCAACCATGACCACCTGGTCAGGCGCCAGCCCCTCAGCCTGAAGGATGCGGCGCAGATTCTCCACCTTGGTGCAGGGCCGGCCAAGCACCCCCTGGAAGTAGCCATCCCAGCCACGCTTTGTCACAATGCGGCGCAGGGGCTCCTCAGGCGTAGCCGAGTTGATATAGAGGGTATAGTGCGGGGCGAGGGCTGCGAGGGTCGCAGAGGCACCGCTTATCTCCGCACAGGTGGCGGCGAACGCTTCGCAGATGTTGTTATAGGCCAGGGCGCGCTCGCGTACGGCCGCGAGGTCGGCCTGCCTGGCAGGAACTCGCTGCTCCACCACGAGGCGGTCAAGGATCGCGGCGATAATCTGGTAACGGTCGTTATCGCCGTGATTGCCCAGGATCGCGTGCACCGATGCGCCAGCCGGATCAAGGTCGCTGAAGATCTCGAAGTAAGCGTGTCGCTTGACTGCATTCGAGTCCACGAGAACACCATCAAAGTCGAAAACAATGCAGCAGAGCTTTTGCATGACAATGTCAGATCTGATAACGACCCCAATGATTCACGATAGTTTTACGTGCTGATCGGGGTTGACGATTGATCTCCTTGTCTTCGTAGAATGAGTCGTCGTCATAGTGCATCGTCGATATCTCCTCGAAGATTACACCAGTATCAGTCCAGAACTCATGCCAGACCCCTTGCTGCACCAATTGAATGTCACCGGGATAGAGTGTGCGGTGGCGGCCATCGATTTCCATCTCGAGCACGCCGTAGAGCACCTGAAAGGTCTCCTCCTTGCGCTTATGGTAGTGAGAGGGATGGCGCTGACCAGGAAGTTGGATAACGATTTTCTTGCAGTAAGTACGATTGATACAAGTGATAATTGTCGCCCCAATCTTGAGAAAGTTTGCAATCCCCTTGTGATGCGAAAACTCGGCTTCGAACTCGGTATTGAGCACAATGCGAGCCTCGTTGAGCATCGCCTTGATCGAATGAATTGCCGTGAAGAGCACCTGCTTTTCTGCTTCTTCAGGGATAGCAAGGTCAGCGATGAGGAGGGGTTCATCCGCGGCCAGCGGCCGCATGGCAAGGATACCGCTGGTCCACTTGCTGGAAGCGAGTTGCCCCTCGCTCCAGGGCATCGCGAAGTAAACATCTTCGAGTCGCAGCTCTGTGCCGGCCTTGATCGGGCGGCGGGCATAGACGCCACGCTTGAGTGAAGCGAGTGCCTCGCGTTCCTCAGCGGGGGCAGGCTGGCGCTCGGTGTGCCCACAGATCATGCGGGCCTGTTCAGCGGCCTTGATCCAGGCGTCGATCTGTTCGGGGGTTGAGGAGTAAGCATTCAACTTAATTGTATCAGTAGGAATACCAACGTGGCGCTCGAGGATCCGCGCCCCCTTGGCCACTGCCACGTAGACCGGGGCGAGATCGCCCGGGTTCTCGTGGGTAGAGAAACCGATCACATAATTGGGATAGCGGCGGCGAAGTAACTCGATCTGATTCAACTCCAATTGGTGATCAGGAGTTGGATAGATCGAGACACAGTGCATGATCGCGAACGGCACACGGCGGTGGTCGAAGAAACTGACGAGGTCATCAATCTCTTTGAGGGTGAGCCCACCGGTCGAGAAGATCACCGGCTTGTTATGCTCGGCGATTGCCTCGAGCAACGGCCAGTCGGTGGCGGAGCAACTGGCTACCTTCACAATCTCGATACCCAATTCGACAATTGTATTGACTGACTCTTCATCGAACGGCGTGGCCATAGTGATCATCCCGGTCTCACGCACTTCATCAGCGAGCAGAGCGTACGCCTCCTTTGAAAGGCGTGTAGCCAGGAAGCGCGGAATATGCTTGTTCGAACTGCCCTGCTGATGGCTGGGATGAATAAATGTGTCGAGGTGGCGAAACTGGAACTTAAGCGCCGCCCGCACCTGATTGCTTGCAGCCACCCGCCCGAGCTCACGGATGATCCGCCGGGCATGATCAACCTGACCCTGGTGATTGTTCGCGAGGTCAAATACATAGAGTTGTTCGAAATCGAAGCTCGGCTTCACGTCACTACCTCATGGTTGCATACATATTCCCACGGCCCTATCGGTGCGCCGCGGCGAGAGCCGCCTCGGTATAACCGACCGCGTAGTTGATAGCGATCCGTTTGCCCTGCTGCTGCGAACGATGAGCGGCAGCAATGACCAGCATTGTGTCGAGGCCACGTTCGAGCGTGATGCCCGAGGGGGTATGCGCGCCGTCAATCTGGGCCTTGATGTGCGTGAGCTCCCAGATGAAATCATCGGGACGCGTCTTAGAAATAGGGTGAATCTCATCAGGCTGGCCAGGGCGCAGCACCAGTACGGCATCCCCAGAGGGATCATAGCCGTTCACCCACTCAATGGCAGCCTCACTACCCTGGATGCGAGCACGCTTGCGATGGGGCCGGGTCACGACATCCTGGACAATGCGGCCAACGAGGTTTCGCTCGGTGCGTGCGTTGATGAGGCAAACGTCATCGTACTCGGCCTCGCCGTCTTGAACATAGCGAAGCATAGCCTCGACTTCGACAATGCGGCCGGCCCCAACTACATGGGCCAGATGCTGCCAGAGATTGACCGCATGCGAGTGCTCGCCGCTGGCGCCGCCACCCAATCGCCAGAAACCAAGATAGCTATCGGCGGGACCGCTCAGCCAGGGATGTGCAGCGAAGATGCCACCCCAGTGCTCGCGAAACTCCACGTCCAGGGTCTTAATGGCCCCTGTCACGCCCGTTGCCAGCAACTCCTCCACCTTCGCCATCGCCCTGCCCACTACGTGGTCATAGCCGACAAAGACGCGGGTGCCCCCCTGACTTGCCTGCTCATAGAAAACCTGGACCTGATCGAGTGCGGGTGTACAGAGCGGCTTCTCGATCAGCAATGCAACGGGCTGTTCTTCTAGAGCGTGTAAAGCGAGGGGAATATGATGCTCGGGCGGAGTGCCGATGTGGATCAAATCAAAGCCACCACGGGGCTCATCGGCATTATTACAAAGTTGTATCGCTTCGTCCCAGGTGCCATAGCGCGCTGGGTAGATCTCATCGCGCATGCGTTTAAGCGCGGCATCGCTCACATCGCAGACGGTGACCGACCATCCGAGGCGGCGCGAGGCGTGAGCGAGATGGTTGCCGATTGAGCCAGCTCCGTAGATCTTGACACGAAACATAGCCTCTTTACTCCGATGCTCTGGCACTCACCAAGGCTTGCGCAAGAGGTAGATCCCTTCGCCACCCATCGCAGCAATAGGCATGACATCGGAGTAGAAGGGGTCAGTTACAATATCCTCGGCCATATACTGGCTCATACGCTCCCAAAGCGCATCGTCTACACCCTCGGGGCGCTGTAGCACAAACTCGACCCCTCGCTGGATGCGCTTGAGCGCCCCCTGAGCCTCGAGCCAGGCCAGAAACTGCTCATTTGGCCGCACGATTTTACGCTGCCAGGTGTTGTAAGCCTCGTAGTCAAACGACAGATCAAGCTTCGCATCACGAATGGCCAGAGGCATTCGCTTGATCATATCCTCCGCAGCCTTCTGATCCCAACCAAATCGATAGATGGCTCCCACTACACGCTCCAGAACAAAACCTGTCTCGGCACACCATTGCTCTATATCCATGTAGTCAACCTGGCGTAGATCGGCCAGCGACATCGGCAGATGCAGGAGGGTGAGCACCGTCATGTAGGAGAAGCCACGGGGGTTGAGAAAGTTCGGACAGGAGACAACAAGTAGTCCACCGGGTGTCAGCAAACGGTACAGGTCGCGCAATGTGCCCGGCGGGTCAGGTACATGCTCCAGAACACCGACAAGAGTTATTACGTCGTACGTGCGGTCGGCACGCTGGCAGAACGTCTCGATATCGGCAACCTCGAACTTGACGACACGCCCAGCGCTCAGGGCATTCAGCCTGGCGATAGCGATTGCCGTCTCAGAGAAGTCGAAACCCACTGTCTCAGCAGCGCGATGAGCCGCCATAATCGCCAGACGCCCTGCGCCACAGCCGACATCGAGCATGCGTCTCCCGGGAAGCTCATCCTTGATTAACTCGTAGATGACCGAGTGGACGCCGTGAGACTTTCTGTAAAGCCATACATCGGCAGAACGGTATATCTCGTCGTATTTTGCGAGAATGTTTCTTTGATCGCCTTCAGAGAGCAGCGAGCTGATCTTTGGTTGACTCACGTCCTAACTCCGGACAATAACGCGGTGCCGCAGAAAGCGGCTGCTATTATAGCACGCCCGAGGCGCCATCTTTTCACCTAGGACACCACCAGCACATACGTCGCCCCCGTCTGCACGTCCACCAGCGCCGTGTTTCCCTCGCGTGGGCACGCTACTGGCCCGCCGTCGCGGTTGGTGCAACTCACCTGCCCGCTGGCCGGCAACGGGACCGCTACCAGCCGTGGCTGGTCGCTCCAGATCACCACGATGTGCTCGTCACCCCGGCGCAGCACGTAGCCCTCAACGTCCTCGGGTACACCCGCCAGCTGCCCCAGGTAGCGCGCCCCGGCGAGGGTCCGGCTGGCGTGCCGGTAGGCGAAGTAGCCCGGCCGCGGCACCAGCACGTCGCCTGGCTCGATCAGCGCGGTGTTGTGGTATGAATCACTGTCGTAAATATACCAGATATCGGCCGCCAGTCCGTCGCGCAGGGCGCGGGTAAAGGCCCGTGACAGG
>Ga0209018_1000954_pt1 | contig 25119 bp, 20 predicted proteins | sample YNPBryBLVA2012_FD_185814 | JGI IMG/M metagenome (GOLD analysis project Ga0209018, IMG submission 185814) | Anoxygenic and chlorotrophic microbial mat microbial communities from Yellowstone National Park, USA - YNP Bryant BLVA 2012 (SPAdes)... ...
CCCTCGCTGAAATCTAAGGTGGGAATATCCCCTAAACTTTCTTCAAAATCAAATTCACTACTAGCGGTTTCTAATTCTTGTTCTGCTTCAGGACTAAAAGATTCAAAGTTAAATTCACTTTCATCCAATCCTGGCAGGGGTTCCAATTGGGACAAAGATTCCAAAGCCATCGCTTCCGCACTCGTCCCATTCTCCAAAAAGCTCCAATTTTCCTGGTCAGCCGTGGTTTGCCCTTCCTCCTCCAATGTGAACAACTCCGCCAGGGCACCCAAATCTTCAGCCGTTTGCTCTCCCTCAATGGCAACCCCCTCATCCCCTGAAAACTCTGCCCCTCCCTCTTCAGGCGTTAGGGAAAACAATTCCGCTAGGGAAGCCAATTCCTGGGACGTATTGGTGGGTACAACGGGTGCTGTGGCGGCTACCGACTCCTCATCCACTGCCTGAGCATCCAAACTGGCAAATAGCTCCACCAAATCCAACCCTTCGCTCGCCTCTGCCATCGCAACCGCCGCCCCCTCCGGCTCAGGGGCAATTTCCGGCACCGATTCATCGGCAGGCGTTGCCTCCCATCCCGCCATGACCCCTTCCCCTTGCACCAAAATTTGCAATAGGGCTTCCAATTGGATAAAAACCGGCTGGTATTCCCGCACCACCTGCAGACCCATCTCTAAAGGAATACTCCCTTCCTGCTCCAGGTGGTTGACCAACCCCGCCAACCCCGCTACCCCTTGCTGGAACAACCCTACCATCTCAGAACTGAGGCACACATTTCGCCCCACGCCCTCATCCCGCAGGATTTTCAAACAGTTCTCCAAGCCCAATGCCATTTCCCGTAGGGCATCCAACCCTAACATGGCGGCTCCACCCTTGATCGAATGGGCGGCTCGAAACCAATCACTGACCTGCTCCGGGTCGCTCAGAGGTTGCCCCATCGCCGGGATCGCCTGACAGAGCGTCGCCAGATGTTCTTGGGCTTCCTGTAGAAAATACCCCAGAATCCGTTGTTGTTGGGCGGCATCCATGCGTGACTCCTATCGGTTTAGAGGGGTTCGGTCGTACCTAAACGGAACCGTTCCACCGAGGCTTGCAACCCTCGGGATACTTCCGCCAGATTTTGCAACGCAACGGAAACCCGTTGGGATTCCTGGGAGGTTTCCTGGGCGGTCAACTCCACCGACTGCATCACCTGGGTGACGTTCCGGGATACCTCGGTTTGTCGCACTGTGTCCGCTGTAATAGACTGCACCAGCGCATCAATTTGTTGGGACACTTGAATAATTTCCTCCAAGGCTCGCTTCGCCTGTTCCGCCACCCTCGTCCCCCGGATCACCTCCTGAGTACCTTCTTCCATAGCGGTCATCACCAAGCCGGTTTCCCCCTGAATCTGGAGCACGATCTGTTCGATTTCTTTGGATGCCCGACTGGTACGATCCGCCAACTGCCGCACCTCGTCCGCCACAATGGCAAACCCCCGCCCCGCTTCCCCCGCCTTAGCCGCCTCAATACTGGCATTCAAAGCCAATAGGTTGGTGCGTTGGGCAATTTGACCAATCGAGTTCACAATCTTGTTGATCTCCTGGGTGGACTCCGCCAGCCGTTTCACCTTCCGGGTGGTTTCCGCCACCGATTCCCGAATGCTCTGAATCCCCGCCACGGTTTGATCCACCGCTTCCCCACCCCGTTGGGCAGTTTCCGAGGCGGTGCGAGCCACCTGAGCGGCTTCCCGGGCACTCTCCGCCACCCGTTGGATGGAATCGGTCATCATCTGCACGGAGTTCAACGTACTGGCTAATTCCTGGGCTTGCCGCAGGGCATTGGCAGAAAGTTCCCGGGCGAAAAATTCACTGTCTGTCGCCGCTCGACCCACTTGCAAGGTGGAGGTTTTCACCTGTTGCACAATCTGCCGAATGTTTTGAATAATCAAGTTAAACGAGTCGGCAACGGCTCCCAAAATGTCCGCTGAAACCTCCGCTTGTACCGTCAAATCCCCCCGGGCGGCTCCCTCCACGTCATCCAACAGCCGAATCACCTGCCGTTGCAAATCCTCCCGGGAACGCTCCACTTCCTCCGCCTTATCCTGCAATTCCTTGAACCGCTCCCGAATTTGGGTGAGCATCTGGTTAAAAGCCAGAGCCGCTTCCGTAAAATCATCCTGACCGATCACACTCAGGGAGGACTGGAATTCCCCCCGCCCCAGGGCTTCGCAACTCAAACGCAATTCCTCGGAAAATTGGCGCACCCGTTGGGACTTCACCCCACCTCCACCGCCCCCCAAGGCAATGGCGGCTCCCCCACCCAGCACGGCGGCTAAGACCGCCCCCAAGGGTCTCGGTACGGCAAAAGCGGCTCCCCCCGCCAATACCGCCACCACGGCTCCGGTGACCAGGGACTTGGTGAACCCTCCCCCCGCCGGTTTCCGCATCGGTGTCATAGGCACCACCACGTTGGGGGTAGGGGCTGGGGTATTTTTCAAACCCGGACGGGTGACTTGGGTTGCCGCTGGGGGTACCACATTCAGCGCATCCGTATTGTCCATCTGGGTGCGGGGCGTGCCCCCGGTCAAGGGGTCGTCATCGTCGCTGGTGGGGGTGGATTGAAAGCTAAATAAACCCGGTTCCGCCGCCGGTTCTACCCAATTGGCACTGCGCCCCGTCCGAGCCTGCAAATCCATCAAAAGGGTATCCCCCTGGTCATCCTCGTCCTGAGCTGAGCCAGCCTCGCCAAAATTATCGGCAAAGTTATCCGCAAAACTGTCGGTCTGCTGGGCAAAGGGTTGGGGCTGGGGGCGACTGGGGAAGGGGGCATTCATAATCAGGGTGTGGTCGCCGCTAGGTTCCGGTTCCTCCGGCATTTCCACATCCGCAAAGGGGTTGAAATTACCAATAGTGGGTTCCTCATCCTCCAAGGCACTGCTCGCCGCAAACGGGTTGGCATCGCTGGTAAAAGGATGATCTGCCTCGGGCTGTTCAGGCAAGACCCAGGTTTCCGATGGGGAATTTTGCCCCGCCTCCAAATCCGCCACCGCAAAGGGATTGTCCCCCCCGTCCCCATTCCTGCTCAGGGGTGCGGTGAAATCGTCCTGAGCGGGTTGGTGCGCCAAATACTGATTCACATCATCAATCCCATTGCGGGCGTATTCCACCAATTCCGGGTCGTCGGTCAACGCCATCACCCGTTGGTAATGCTCCCGTGCCTGGGCATAATTCTGGGTACACAGATAAATATGTCCCCGCAGGAGGTGCAGGTTGGGCATTTCGTCATATTGTTTCAGCAGACTGTCGGCAATCGCCCCCGCCTCCGCATAATCACCCGTGACATAGGCACTGGTCGCACGTTCATAATCACTAAGATAATTGCTGGTTGCCATTGACCCTGACTCCTTATTGGCTGTCCATGACGGCTAGTGGGGCGGTAACGCAGTGGATGGGATGACAGTTGAGTGAGCGGAGTTTTGGATTACCTACTTGATATCCATTTTAGTTATAACCTGTCAACTCGAATTTCCTCAATCATTTACGGGCTTTTTTTCGACCTTTGTGATCCCCCTCACGCAACGGTATGCCACAGGTGCGGAGCGACTAAGGCTTGGGGTTCGAGCAACCGCACCACCGTCCCGTCGGCGAGGAGCCATTCCCCCTGGACCAGCAATTTGCCCTGGGGGCGGTCTTCCCCACTCAAGGGCGGGCGCAACTGCCGGGGGTCAAGGAACTCGGCTCCCACCACCCGGTCAATGGCTAACCCACAGGTCACCCCCTGATCCGTCACCACAATCACGGAAAGTTCCGGTCGGTTGGTATTCAAAGGGGGGAGTCCCAAAAATTGCCCCAAATCGCCTATCCAAATCACCTGCCCCCGCCAGTTGTAGGCACCCATCACCACCGGCGGCACATTCGGCACACTACTGATCCGGTCAGGACTCATCGCCGCCACCTCCTGCACCCCCATCGCCGGCAGGGCAAATTCTTCCCCAGAGGACAAGACAAACCGCAGGTATAGCTCCCCCTGCACCCCGATGCCCTGGTCAGCGGCACGTTCCCCGGACCCATCCCAAAAACCAGCAACAGCATCCACCATAGACCTATCCTTTGGGGGTTCGTAAAAGATGGCGGACCGTACCCAAAAGGTCTTGCGGTTCAAAGGGTTTGACAATGTAGGCATCCGCCCCCTGTTTCAAACCCCAATGCTTATCAAAAGTTTCCCCCTTGGAGGAACACATCAACACCGGCACCTGTTTTGTTTGGGGATACTCCCGCAACTGCCGCACCAATTGGTAGCCATTCATCCGGGGCATGACCACATCCATCACCACCACATCGGGAATTTGCCCCCCCTGTACCATCGCCAGGGCTTCATCCCCATCCCCAGCGGCGAGAACCTCCCAGCCATCCTGTTCCAGCAGGGAAACCATCATCTCCCGCTGTGCCTTTTGGTCTTCGACCACCAACACGGTTGCCATAGTACCACCACCCGTGAATGCCTCAATTGTACACGCTTACCCGGAAATCTCAACCCTCCTGAGCCACCACCTCCACCAATTCCCCCACCCGTTGGGTCATGGCTAAGGGCAATTGCAGGGGTTGCAATTCCTGCAGGGGGCTGGCGGTCTGGGGCAAAGTATGCACCAAATCCTCCAGGGGACGCGGAATGACCATAATGGCGTGCAATTCCCCAATCCGACTCGCCGCCTCCATCCCCGCATCAATGGCAATCGTTACATCCGCCACCCGCCCCCGCAAAATAACGGTACACAGCCCCGCCCCAATCTGGTCATAGCCCACCAAATGCACATCGGCGGCTTTGAGCATGGCATCGGCGGCACCCACCAAAGCGGGAAAACCCCGGGTTTCCAACAACCCCACCGCCTGTCCTCCCTCTGGGTCAGGGGTTCCCAGCCGAGCCAAAACCGCCATACTGGGGCTGATGGGTAAAACCAGTTCTAAATTCGCCAAAGGCCGGGGCAATACCAAGCTGGAAACGTACTGGCCAAAGGCTTCCGCCGTCTCCACCCCCGCCTGCACCGCCAAACGCACCGAGGCAATATCCCCCCGCACCACCGCCGTACAGTAGCCGCCGCCCGTTTTTTCGTAGCCCACCAGATGCACCCCGGCGGATTTGAGCATCATGTCCGCAGTCCCCACCAGGGCGGGGAAACTCTGGGTCGCCACCAACCCCAGCGCCATCGATTGATAGGGATGGGCAGGCCGACTGGCACCCAAATTCATCTGGGTCAAGGGTTGGGTTACGGTCGGGGCAGAGCCTGGCATAGACAACCGGCGGATAACTATTTCTTTCCACTGTAGCGATAAACGGGGGAAATCGTCCCCAGGCAACCGGGCAATCAGGCGCAGACTTAAAATATAGCCATCCTAAATGAACATGGCATAGGGGTCGCAGGGGCACCGCCCCCGTCCTTGATCCTGCGGAATTTCCGTTCGTTAATCAAGTAGGATTGCTATATATTTTTTAAGGATATTAAGGGAAAATGACTACCGGGCATTGGGGAATCAACGGTGACAGGAGCATGATCCCCAGCCTTGGTTTGGGGTTACAGAGTTCAGGATGCCAATGCGGCAACATTCGACATTACTATATACATTTATTAATTCATTTATTAATGTAATGGGAACCTGTATTTATTTATTGATTTTTGTACTTACATCGTAGAGGTGAAAGCCCCATTCTTTGGTTGGCAATTATCAATAACCTAGGGGTTATTCGCAATAGTCGTGAATTATACAGGCTGTTAATTATAGAAATTATCGGGAACGCTTTCCCCGGAGTGGATTACCCTAGACGTAAAATCTCAACCCCGACCAAACCAACGGGAAGCCAAACAGCAAATGTCCCACATCCAGCGATGAAAACAGACCGATACGGTGCTCCGAGTATGTTAATTTTTGTTGCAGGAATTTATTGCCTTCCCCAGAAGTAATGACTTTACAAGTGATACATTTAGCACTATTATTGGTTACAATTTACGTCAGTTTCTTGAGTTTCGAATGGCTGTGATGCCCAAAGTATCTACAGAAAATTCTAATAAACCTCGTCGGATATTATTAGGTCATCTTGCTGCGAGAGGAGATTGTCTCTACGCAACTGCCATCGCTCGCCAGATTAAAGTAGATTACCCTGGCTGTATTTTAACTTGGGGAATTAGTTCGATGTGCCGTGATATTTTGAGAGGCAATCCTGACGTGGATGAAATATGGGAATTTCCCATGCAAAATCATAGGGAAATGATTTCTGCTTGGCAAGCTTTTGAAATGGAAGCAGTAAATCGTTATCAGCAAGGCGATTTTGATGAAGTCTTCCTAACGCAAATATCCCCGAATAATTTTCACAACTTTGATGGTACGGTGAGGTCGTCCATTTTTAGAGCCTACCCGCGACCGATTACGGTGTCGATCACACCGGTCTTGAATCTATTTTCAGAAGAAATAGAGGAGGTTAATAAATTTGTTAAAACCCATCATTTATCGCATCGAAAGAATGTTATTTTATTTGAATGCTCTTCCAATAGTGGACAATCATTTGTCAATCCAGATTATGCTTTAGAAGTTGCTAAAAAATTATTGATTAAGTTGCCAGATAGTAGTGTAATTTTAGCTTCTCATATTCCTATTGAATCGAATGATGAGCGAATTATTAGTAGTAGTCGCCTTTCCTTTAGGTCCCACGCAGAACTGAGCAAGCACTGCCATCTCTTAGTAGGATGTTCCAGTGGGATTTCTTGGCTATGTACTTCCAATTGGGCGAAACCCCTGCCTAAAATTCAAGTATTATCAGCGTCCACATCTGTCTATGCCTCAATGGTTCATGATTTTGACTACTGTGGACTACCAACAGACCATATCGTTGAAATGACAGATTGCTCGGTTGAACAACTAGCGGATTGCATCTATCTTGCCTTGGTTCAGGATATTACAGCGGCTCGTCTGAAGTACCATCAAAAAATCGAATTAGAATTCACTTTTTATCTATCTCTAATTAGAGATTTTTTGCTGAAAACTGGCGAGTATGAAAAAGTTTTTCTATCACTTCTCAACACAATTAATCGCTACGGTTGGCAAAGCCAATTAGAGGATTTTATGTTAACTGAAGTACTGCCAAATCTACGGGATTCAGTGCGTACATCTTTACTTCATAAACAAGAGATTACACATCTGAGACAGCAGGTCAAGCATTTAAGTGATGAAATTGCTCTGATCAAGAAAAGTAAATTCTGGAAGCTTAGGAATAGATGGATCAATCTGAAGAAGCGATTACTTAAAGGTGTTCTTGTCCCTTAACCCATATGATCAACACATCCTTCCTTAAAAAAATTCTAACCTTTACCCCTCTGCTCGGTAATTTTGTTAGCAAATATAACGCACTTCGGGAAAAATATAACAAACTGCGGGAGGAACATGACAACTTGCGGGAGGAATATAAGAAACGTCAGGAAGAAATAAAACAATTGGTTGGGATAATGACTAAAGCTGATTCAATTCATTCTTATCTGTTATATCCGGGTTTTGATCAGGCTCAACTTCTTGTCACCCTCACTGGTGAGCCTTATCAGTTGTCAGACTTTAATAATTGCTTAAAATTCCTAAAAAATAATCACTGGATTACTCCTGAAAAAAGTATCTTTTTAGATATTGGTGCCAATATTGGTTCCATGTCTATTTATGCGATTGCCAGTGGAGCTTTTACCCAAGCAATTGCTGTTGAACCTTCTTCCCTTAACTTTCAATTCCTGCAATGGAATATTAAAATTAACAATTTAGACAATAAAATTCAGCCAATTCAGTGTGGATTAGCGGACTTCCTGGGAGTAAGAAATATAATATGTAGCCCCTACAATTGTGGGGATTTTCGGATGTCTTCAAGCTCTGATAAAAATTCAAACAATCTCTATCACGAAGAGCAATTTACTACTGAGCAAGTTCCTTTTTCGACCCTAGATTGCTTATCCGATCAGTATAATATAGCACCTGAAAAAATTGGTTGGATTTGTATAGACTGCCAAGGTAGTGAAGGGTTGATTTTTAAGGGAGGTCAAGAGTTTTTGCAGAAAGCGAGTGCGCCCATTTACGTTGAATTTTGGCCCTATGGAATTAATCGTCTAGGTTGTTGTGAAGAGTATTTTGATTTTATTATTCAATACCCGGCAGAAATTTTTCGGTGGGTGGACAATCAACCGGAACCAATTACCCTAGATTTTCTCAAAAATTTTTACGCAGAAAATGTACAAACGACTTTACACTTAGATATATTGCTATTACCAGCTAGAAATTAAGGGCACCTCTATTTATTTGCATTACCAGAAGGTTATGTTGCTACAATGCCCATATTAATGGTTACGCCACGCAGGCTATCCAGAACCAAGACGGGGGGTAACCCATTTTTAGAAGTGCCCTTAAATCAGATACTCATATCTTCTTTATCCGAGTCCCTACTGCCTTTACGCCGCTAAGATCACAACGACGACCAGCACAATGATCACAGGAATCAGTATTCCCAGCCCTGTGGTCACGAAAGGAAGGATCAGAGCGGTCACAATTCCCTGCAGACCCGCCCAAATAAACCCGAAGACCAAGGAGAACAGGGACGCCAGCCATTGCACAATCAGAATCAGCCCCGACAAGGTGAACCCCAGCAGAAAAATCAACCCCTGCACTAAGCTGGCAATCAGGGAAATCAACGCCAGCCAGGACTCTTCCGGTGGGGAGTCAGGTGGATTTTGGGCTAGAAGAATTGGTGTTATAGACCAAAGAGCGAATAAATTCACGGATCACTTCCGTTTTCGATTGGTTCGTCTGATGGCAATAATACTCGAGTGCTCGATTCTCATCATCGCTGAGACGGACACTTAGATGCTTAACTTTGTCAGCCATGACCCCTCCCAGATCGGTAAATGTAATCGTACCAGAGCGATTTCCAGACCAGTACAATTCGTTGCAATCCTCAATGAAATGAGACGAGATTTTGTAGTTTTGTGACAAAGACTGCTCATTCCAGGGCAGGTATTCTCATCATGCCATCGGGGGGAGGGTGACCCACCACTGGCGAAGGGATTGGTACTCTGCCTGGGTGGCCGCATCCATAGGTAGGAAAAATTCGTACTGTTTGAGCTGGGGGGCAAAGGGGGACCAGGCGAACCCTTGGGCGGTCAAACTCTCAAGCTGTGGCGGTTCCCAGCTAAAATTCAACCAAGCCTTGACCGGTTCGGTCGGGGATTGCCCCTGGGGTAGCACCCACCCATCTGCCCAAATCACACCGCCTCCGGGTGGCACCACCACCTGAATCTGGGGGTAACGCTGGGCGACGGGAAGCAAGTCACTTGACCAGCCCACGGCCATGGCCACATCCCCCAGCACCAGGGGTTGAATGTAATGCTGGTCGCTATACAAACGTATCTGCCGATGCAGGGCTTGAATTTGGGCTTTCAGGTCAGCGATGGGCCAGGGTGCCGGGGTATTGATGGATAGCCCCAGGCGGATGAAACTAATGGCTAACAATTCTCGGAACTGGGCAATGGCACTCACCCGTTGGTACAGGGCGGGTCGCTCCAGGTCGTCCCAGGTTTGGGGTTGCCAGTCCAATTGATCCCGGCGGTAGGCCAGCACCGTCGTCCCCCAGCGGTAGGGCACCCACCAGAGTTGTCCCTCGGACTGGCTCACCCCCTGCCATTGGGGCGGCAGTTCCCCCCAGCGGGTCAAGAGGTTGGGGTCAAGGGGGGCCAAACGTTGCGCTTTGCGAGCCGGGTCTAACCAAGCCAACCCCAGGGTCAGCAGGTTGGGCGGGTCGGGCTGGGCTAATTGGGCGTATAGGTCGGGGAGTTGGGGACGCATGTGCAGTTCCAAGGGATAACGGCGGCGAAACCGTCGCCACCACAGGGAGGGCAGGGAATTTTTCAACACCTCTATCCGCAGGGCAGAAGCCGGGTTGGTAGCGGTACAACCGACCAGCACACCCATTCCAGCCGCCAATATTGCCCGTCGTGACCAAGCCCGTTGCCCTACCATTCCATCTTTATCCCTTAGGTTTCTGAGATTATCATAAGGGCACTTTTATAAATTCCAAGTTAGCGGTCGCAGGGGGACACCCCCGTCCTTGGTTCTGGCTAATATGGTCATGCCCACGATGGGATTCAGGATTGGTTCAAATAATTCAAATAAATAGAGGTGTCCATAATTTCATCCAATGGGTCAAGGCAGATGCTCAGAAAATCAGGACAGGCTTGGTGTAGCTGTGACCTGTTTTTAGATTTGCCCCTAACCCTATTGAGGATTGTGTTGCAAATTGGCAAAAAATACCATCCTCGGCAGGCAGGAATTTGGGGGAAGTAAATGACGAAGCAATATCTCCACAGTTCATTTTTAGGGATGTCCTTGACAAATTTTGACCGGGAATGGCATGATTAACTTCGTTTCTGATGCGATTAGTAAAACGTACCAAGGATGTGATCAGCATGGAATTAGAATTTCTATTGTTGGGATTAGAACCCATCGTTGCCCTGACAGTTGGTGCCGGTGCGATTGTGGTGGGAGGGGGTGCTCTGGCCCTGTCCCCCGCCTTTGGTACGGTTTTGGGTAAACCGGAATTGGCGAAAGAATTGCAAGAATCCGGTCGCTCGATGGTCAAAACCGGCATTGTCCTGAGCATGGATGCCTACGAAAAGGTGCAAAGCGTCTGGACGGAAACCAGCAGTAGCGTCAGTCAGTTGGTGGAGGAGGCGAAGGCGGAGGCGAAACATGCCCGCCTGAATGAGGAAGTCCAATCTGCTAGTTAACTCGCCCGGATGCGACGACGGGTTGGCCTCCTGGGATTGGGGGCATTCGGACTAACCGCCTGCCATCGTTCTCAGGCACCAGCGGTCATTACCCAGCCCCGGGTGCGTTGGCGTTTGGCGACCAGTTGGCCGACCGCCCTGGATACCCTGTTTGGGGGGGTGCGTACCCTGGCGGAGCAGGTGAAACAACTGACGGATGGGCGGTTTACCCTGACCCCCTTTGCGGCTGGGGAAATTGTGCCGGGTTTGCAGGTGTTGGATGCGGTGCGTTCCGGCACGGTGGAGGCAGGGCACACGGCCAGCTACTATTACCTGGGGCAAAATCCGGCTTTGGTGTTTGGAACTGGCTTACCCTTTGGTCTCACCGCCCAACAGCAAAATGCCTGGTGGTACGCCGGGGGGGGGTTGGCGGCCATGCAGTCCCTGTATCAGGATTTTGGGGTGATCACGTTTCCGGCGGGGAATACGGGGGCCCAGATGGGGGGGTGGTTTCGGCGGGAGGTAAATAGCCTCAGCGACTTGCGGGGTTTGAAAATGCGTCTGCCTGGTTTGGGGGGCAAGGTGATGGCGCAGATGGGGGTGAATGTGCAGGTTTTGCCGGGGAGTGAGTTGTTTTTGGCGTTGGAACGGGGTGCCCTGGATGCGGCGGAATGGGTCGGCCCCTACGATGACCAACGGTTGGGTTTGCCCCGGGCGGCGCGTTACTATTACTATCCCGGTTGGTGGGAGCCAGGGCCGAGTTTAGAACTGCTGATCAACCAGCGGGCGTGGGAGCAACTGCCCAGGAGTTACCAAAATGCCCTGGAACAGGCGGCCCAAGCCAGCAACCTCGCCATCCTCTCCCAGTACGAAGCCCGCAACCAAACCGCCCTGCAAACCCTGATCGCCGGGGGTACGCAACTGCGGCGGTACAGCGATGACATTCTCCAAACCGCTTGGCAGGTGACCCAGGACCTGTTGAGCGACCAGAGCCGCCAGTCCCCCGCTTTTCAAAAAATCTACCAACCCTGGCAAAAATTCCAAAAAGATAGCCTGAACTGGGGCAAAACCGATGCCTTGAGTACGATTCAACGGTTTTTGGCTCCCTAAACCGGGCACGGCTAAGCGATAATAAATTTTTAACCTGAAGCAGTCCCTAAGCCCGTGTTATCCGAACGTATCTTGCAGGTGCAACCCTCCGCCACGCTGGAAATTACCGCCCGGGCGAGGGCGATGCGTGCCGCCGGTGAGGATGTGTGTAGTTTTGCCGCTGGGGAACCGGACTTTGATACCCCCGCATTTATTCGGGAAGCAGTCAAAACCGCTTTGGATCAGGGCAAAACCCGCTACGGGCCAGCGGCGGGGGAACTGGTATTGCGGCGGGCGATTGCGGAGAAATTTCGCCAAGACAATGGTCTGAGTTACACACCGGAGCAGATTTTGGTCACCAATGGGTGCAAACAAGCCCTGTACAACCTGATACAGGTGATGATCCAACCGGGGGATGAGGTGCTGATCCCCGCCCCCTACTGGGTGAGTTACCCGGAGATGGTGCGCTTGGCTGGGGGGCGACCGGTGGTGATCCCGACGGAGCGGGCAACCGGCTATAAACTCACCCCGGAGCAATTGGCAGAGGCGGTGACCCCCCGCAGTCGCTTGCTGATTCTCAATTCCCCCAACAATCCCACCGGGGCGGTGTACCAACGGGAGGAATTGCAGTCCCTAGCTGAGGCGATCCTGCGCCATGACCTGTGGGTGATCAGCGATGAAATTTACGAAAAACTGGTCTATGACGGGGCAGAACACGTGAGCATTGCCGCCCTGGGGGAGGAAATTTACGCCCGTACCCTGGTGTGCAATGGTTTTGCCAAAGCCTATGCCATGACCGGCTGGCGGGTGGGGTATGGAGCCGGACCGTCTGAAATTATCTCTGCCGCCGCCACTCTCCAGGGTCATAGTACTTCAAATGTCTGTACGTTTGCCCAGTATGGAGCCTTAGCCGCCCTTGAGGGACCCCAGGCGGAATTGGAGCGGATGCGGCAGGTGTTTGCCGAGCGACGCAGGTTGATGGGCGAAGCGCTTGCCCAACTGCCCGGTTTGGTCTTGGTACCACCGGCGGGGGCATTTTATATCTGGGTGGACATTCGGGCGACCGGGTTAAATTCCGTCCAATTTTGCCAGCAGGTGCTGGAGCAATATCAGGTGGCACTGGTGCCGGGGCGAGCCTTTGGGGATGACCAACACGTGCGGTTATCCTACGCCACCGACCACACCACGATTGCCAAGGGCATGGCGCGGTTGGCACAGTACCTCGGTCATTTAGCCCCGCTGTCGGTGGGGGATGGGAAGCGGTAAAATGAAATACGGTTTGTCCGAAGGAACTGCTCCCGTGCCCCCGATTCCCACTGTTGCTGATACAAAACGGGCTTTTTATCAATACCATCCCCGCCCGATCCACTCGGTGTACCAGCGGGTGGTGGAGGAATTGTTGGTGGAGATGCACCTGCTCCAGGTGAATGTGGGGTATCGCTATCATCCCCTGTATGCCCTGGGGGTGGTGACCAGTTTTGATACCCTGATGGCGCATTACACCCCGACGGCGCATCGGGACTCGATTTTTCAAGCCCTTTGTCGGGCGTTGAACCACGACCCGGAGACCCTGCGGGCGGATGCCGAACGGTTAAAAAACCTGGCGCAAGGGGAGGGAGGGACTGCCCTGCGGGCTTGGTTGGCCCAACCGGAGGCACCCTTGTCTGCCGATGACCCCCTGCAAAGGGAACTGCAAAGCTGGCTGACCCCGCCCCCGCCCAAATACAGCCGGTTGGTGGGGATTGGTTTGCTGACCCTGGTGCAGTGCGTGTTGCCCCAGCAAGAGGAACAATGGCTGTCCGCCGTGCAAACCCTGGCGCGGGCCTTAAATTTGAATGGGGAAAAAGTGGAGCGGGATTTAGACCTCTACCGCAGTACCCTGGAACGACTCACCCAGGCGCAGGCGGTCTTAGCGGACATCCTCAAAGGCGGCAAGGCGAAAAACCCTGCCCTACCGGAAGTCCCTGCCTCGTGAGGTGAGGATCACTATGGCAATTTCTAGGAGGGGAACCAAATCATGGCTACCAGTCGGCGGGTCGAACGGGTTGCAGAACTGATCAAGCGGGAAATCAGCCAGCTTTTGCTCAGCGGCATTAAAGATGACCGGGTGGGGCAGGGCTTGGTGAGTGTGACAGCGGTGGAGGTGTCCGGGGATTTGCAACACGCCCAGGTGTATGTCAGCATCTTTGGCTCCCCAGCCGTCCGGGCGCAAACCATGGCGGGGCTGGAATCCGCTACGGGCTATGTACGCACGGTTTTGGGGCAACGGGTGCGCCTGCGTCGTACGCCAGAGGTGGTGTTTCGGGAAGATACATCCCTGGAGCGGGGCAGTCGGGTGATTGCCCTGTTGAACCAAATCCGGCAAAATCAAACCCCCAAGGAAGGGGACTCCCTGCCCAGTTAACATTTAGTCAGTTCACAGCGTAACCCCTGGGTTTTTCTGAACCTTTGCCCGCCACTTCAGCGGGATTGCTATAGTATCAACAGGTATTTTGCGTACTTGAAACTAAAACCCTGGAAACGTTTAGACTGTGGGCGAAAAACGGCGTTTATTAGGTTTGCGGGCAGAGCAATTCCGCCACCCTTGGGACCGGGAAGCCACCCAAGCCTTGCAACAAGTTCCCGGACTGGATGGGTTACTGCGGTTGACCCTGGGGACAGCGGCACAGGAATGGTTTTACTTGGAAAATATGGCGACTGGGGTGCAGGTAGGATGGAATCAACTGCCCTGGCTGTACGAATTACTACAGGAAGCCTGCCAAATTTTAGACATGGATGTGCCCTACCTGTACCTGCGGCAAAATCCCCAGCCCAATGCCTACACCCTCGCCATTCGGGGGGATAAACCCTTTATCGTTTTGCATACCAGCCTGATGGAACTGCTCACGCCTGCCGAAATCCAGGCGGTGATTGCCCACGAATTGGGACATTTGAAGTGTGAACATGGGGTGTATTTGACCCTCGCTAACCTCTTGGTTTTAGGGGTCGCCCAGATTCCCACTTGGGGGATGTGGTTGGCGCAGGGACTACAGACATCGTTATTACAATGGTTGCGCTGTGCCGAGTTGAGTTGTGACCGCGCCGCCCTGTTGGTCGCCCAGGAACCCCAGGTGGTGGTGCAGGTATTGATGAAATTAGCCGGGGGTTCCCCCTCATTGGCGCACCAATTAGATGGGCAGGCATTTCTCGCCCAAGCCCGTGCCTACGACCAGCGGGGGTGGAGTTGGCTGAAAACCCCCCGCACCTTGCCCCTGACCCATCCCCTACCGGTATTGCGGGCGCAGGAGATTGACCGCTGGAGCCAAAGCCCCGCCTATCAACGGTTGGTGGCAGGCAAAGAAAATTAGGCTAAACTTAAATAAATGTAAAAATTGTCAGGACTGGGGAAGGGGTCGTGAGCCAGCGCCTAGGGGTGCTGTTACTGAATCTGGGGGGACCCGAGCGGTTGGAGGATGTGCGACCGTTCCTTTACAATCTGTTTGCCGACCCGGAGATTATCCGCTTGCCCCTGCCCTGGTTGCAAAAACCCTTGGCTTGGTTGATTGCCACCATGCGTCACCGCCGTTCCCGGGAAAATTACCGGCAAATTGGGGGCGGCTCTCCCATCCGGCAGATTACCGAACAGCAGGCGCAGGCTCTAGCGCAACAACTCCAGCAGATGGGGCAGTCGGTGCGGATTTATGTGGGTATGCGCTATTGGCATCCCTTTACCGAGGAAGCCATTGCCCAAATTGAACGGGATGGGGTGGAAAAACTGGTGATTTTACCCCTCTATCCCCAGTACTCTATTAGTACGAGCGGTTCCAGTTTGCGCCTATTGGAACGGTTGCGGCAGGCGGGGACCTATCTGGCGCAGATTGAGCATACGGTGATTCCCTACTGGTATCAACGCCCGGGTTACATCGAGGCGATGGTGGATTTGATCCGCCAAACCCTGGACAATCTGCCCGCCCCCGACCACGTGCATTTACTGTTTAGTGCCCACGGGGTACCCCGCAGTTATGTGGAAAAGGATGGCGACCCCTACCAGGAACAGATTGAAACCGGGGTGGCGCTGATTATCAAAGCCCTCAATCGTCCCAACGCCCATACCCTCGCCTACCAAAGCCGGGTGGGTCCGGTGGAATGGTTGCAACCCTACACGGAGGATGTGATCCCCGAGTTGGGGGCACAGGGGGTGCGGGATTTGCTGGTGATTCCCATCAGTTTTGTTTCGGAACACATCGAAACCCTGCAAGAAATTGACATGGAATACCGGGAACTCGCCCATCAGAGCGGGATTATCAATTTCCATCGGGTACCGGCTTTGAACGTCCACCCCCGGTTTATTCAGGATTTAGCGGAAGCGGTGATTCAGGCGAGTACATCCCCACCCGTGCTCCTCAATCAGGTGATCAACATTCAAAAACCGGTGAAAATTTACCCCCAGGAACGTTGGCAATGGGGTTTAACGCCCACCGCCGAAGTTTGGAATGGTCGATTAGCAATGTTGGGTTTTATGTTTTTATTAGTCGAAATGATTACCGGCTGGGGACCTTTGCATTTAGTGGGTTTGATGTAATCGCTAGGTAATGGTGAAGGGATGGGCAAGTGGGGTTACGTTAAGATAGACAACATACCCCAAGCAAACCCATGAGCAATCCGGTTACATTAGAAAGCATTGCGGAAAGTGTTGCCCAAAATACCCGGCGCATTGAGCAGGTGGCGGAAAACGTCGCCCAAAATACCCAGCGCATTGAGCAACTCGCCGAAAACGTTGCCCAAAACACCCAGAGTCTCGCCCAGACCAACCAGCGGGTGGAGGACATTGCCCAGAGCCTTGTCCAGACCAACCAACGGGTGGAAGCGATTGGTCATGATTTATCCCAGTTGCGGATTGAAGTCACCAAATTTAACGACCGCATGGAAACCTATCAACGGGCGAATGACCGTTTGGTGAATTTGGCACTCTCCATCATTACCGGGGGAACCGTGGCGTTGATCGTGGGGATGATTTTGCTGATCGTGCGGGAAGTTTAGGGGATGACCGCCCTAAAATAAAAATCCCTGCCCTTTGCGAGCTATGGTCTGCGCTCCCCTCTGCCAATACCTGGCGCACCTGCCCCTGGTGCAACAGTGGGCACAAAAAATTCACCCCAGTCATCCCCTGGTGCTGTCCGGTCTGCCCCGATTTGGTAAGGTACTGCTGGTGAATGCCCTGGCGCACATCCGGGCGCAACCCCTCCTGGTGGTCACCGCCAATTTGGAAGAAGCGGCGCAATGGACGGCTTTAACCGAACAGATGGGCTGGTCGCAGGTAGCTTGTTATCCCACCGCCGAAGCCTCCCCTTACGAACCCTTCGACCCGGAACCGGAAACCCTCTGGGCCCAGTGGCAGGTACTCAATGATTTACAAAGTCCTAACCCGCCCCAGGTGATCATTACCACCGACCGGGCATTGCAACCCCACCTCCCCCCGCCAGAAGCCTTTGCGGAACTGTGTATCACCATCAATCTCCAAAACAGCCCAACCCTGGCGACCCTGGTGCAGACCTTAACCGCCCTCGGGTACGAACGGGTGGAACAGGTGAACGCCGAAGCCGAATTTAGCCAGCGGGGGGACATTCTGGACCTGTACCCGGTTGCCAATGAATTGCCGGTGCGCCTGGAGTGGTTTGGGGATACCCTGGAATCCCTGCGGGAACTCGACCCCCTCACCCAACGGGCGTTGGAACCCCTGACCGAAGTGCGCCTCACGCCGGTGGATTACCGAGCCTTGGTACTGCCCCGTCTGCCTCACTTGGAACCCCATTTGACCGGCTACCGGCGGTTTCTCCCCCAAGCCTTTCCCCAGGTAGCGTCCCTGTTGAACTATCTCCCCAGCAACCCCTTATTCGTCATTGATGAACCCCAGCAATGTCGCCTGCACCATCAACGCTGGTGGGAACACGCCCAGGAACAATGGGAACGTTTGGCGCAATCCGAGGGGATTTCCCCCATCCATGCCTCCTGGGAAACGATACAAAATCAGTTGGTGAACCAGCCGCAAATTCACTGCCACGAGTGGAGTAACGGAGAAGGCATTAACCTCAATCCCCGCCCAATTCCCAACACCCCCCACCAGTTTGCCCCCCTCGCCGAACTGATCCGCCAACATCGCTCCCAGTGCCGCACCTGGATTTTTTCGGCGCAACCCTCCCGCTGTGTCGCCGTACTCCAAGAGCATGACTGTCCCGCCCAATTTGTCCCCAACCCCCAAGACCTGAATGCCATCCAACGGCTGGGGCAGGAACACACCCCCATCGCCCTCAAATACACGGGTTTGGGGGAATTGCAGGGGCTGTGGTTGCCCCCCTTGAATTTGCTGGTACTCACGGACCGGGAATTATTCGGGCAACACCATCTCGGCACCCCTACAACGAACCGCCGTCGCCGCCAAGCCCAATCGCTTCAAGTTGACCCCAACCGCCTGCAACCGGGGGATTATGTCATCCATCGCCATCACGGGTGCGGGCAGTTTTTACGCCTGGATAAATTGGAAATTGACGGGCAAATTCGGGAATATCTGGTTTTACAATATGCGGACGGTTTACTGCAAGTGGCGGTGGATCAGGTGGGTAGCCTGTCCCGGTATCGGGGGGGCGGAACCCAGAAACCGGAACTCCATCGGTTGGCGAATAAAACCTGGGAAAAAACCCGGGAAAAAGTCCGCAAAAGTCTGAAAAAATTAGCCGTTAATTTATTAGAACTATATGCCAAACGGGCGGAACAAACCCGGACTCCCTATCCCCCGGATAGCCCTTGGCAGAAGGAATTAGAGGATTCTTTTCCCTATGCCCTCACCCCGGATCAAGCCAAAGCCATTCAAGCGGTGAAAGCGGATTTAGAAGCCCCCCGTCCTATGGATCGTTTGGTGTGCGGCGATGTGGGTTTTGGCAAAACCGAAGTGGCAATTCGAGCCATTTTCAAAGTGTTAATTGCAGGCAGACAGGTGGCTTTACTCGCCCCCACAACCGTCTTGGCACAACAGCATTATCACACCCTCAAAGAGCGATTTGCCCCCTACCCCATTCAGATTGCTTTGCTCAACCGGTTTCGCAGTCCCCAGGAGCGCAAACAGATTCTTGCCAAACTCAAAACTGGGGAATTGGACTGTGTGGTAGGCACCCATCAATTATTAAGTAATACGGTGACATTCCGGGATTTAGGATTATTAGTCGTGGATGAGGAACAGCGGTTTGGGGTCAATCACAAGGAAAAAATCAAAGCCTTAAAAACCACCGTAGATGTATTAACCTTAACCGCCACCCCCATCCCCCGTACTTTGTCGATGGCTCTATCGGGATTGCGGGAAATGAGCCTGATTACCATGCCACCCCCCTCCCGTCGCCCCATTAAAACCCATTTGATTCCCTACCAACCGGAGACCATTCGTGCCGCCATTGCCCAGGAGTTGGATCGGGGGGGACAGGTGTTTTATGTTTTACCCAAAATTGCAGGGATGGAAGCCGCCATTGCTCAAATTCAACAGATGATCCCCACTGCCAAAATTATGTTGGCGCATGGACAATTAGCCCCAGAAGAATTAGAAGTCGCCATGCTGGCATTTAGTAACGGGGAAGCGGATATTTTAGTGTGTACAACCATTGTGGAATCCGGGTTAGATATTCCCCGGGTGAATACAATTATTATCGAAGATGCCCATCGGTTTGGTCTGGCGCAACTCTATCAACTGCGGGGGCGGGTGGGGCGAGCGGGGGTACAGGCGTATGCTTGGTTGACCTACCCGAGCGAGGAATTGCTCACGGAGGAAGCGAAAGCCCGTCTGCGTGCCATTCAGGAGTTTACGCATCTCGGTTCCGGCTACCAATTGGCACTGCGGGATTTGGACATCCGGGGGGCGGGGGATATTTTGGGAGCGGAGCAGTCGGGGCAGGTCGCCGCCGTCGGGTTTGACCTGTATTTAGAAATGTTGCAAGAGGCGATTCAAGAGGTACGGGGGCAGGAAATTCCCAGCGTGGATGACACCCAAATTGACCTGAATTTAACCGCCTTTATTCCTGCGAATTATATGCCCAATTTAGAGCAAAAATTAAGTGCCTATCGTACCCTGGCGACCGCAGAAACCCCCCAGGAATTAACCAAAATTGCCCAGGAATGGGTGAATTCTTACGGTGAGTTGCCAGTGCCAGTAGTGCAGTTGATCTTAGTGATGCGGGTGAAATTACTTGCTAAACAATTGGGCATCAGCCGTATTCGCCCCGATAAACCCCACGTCATTTTAGAAACGACGATGGCGGCACCCGCTTGGCAACAATTGCTGACAGGATTATCCCCAAAACTCCATTCCCGGTTTGTCCACACCCCAGGCAAAATCACGGTGCGGGGACTGGCGACCCTACCCCCGGCGCAGCAGTTAGAACAATTGCTGAACTGGTTTCAGGCAATGGTGCAACGGCGGTCGGAGTGACCACTCCAGTCGGTGCCGGTACAGCCATATCCCCCGGCAAAAAGGAACGGGCGGTGACGGCAACCAAAGCCACCCCAAAGGTAAGTACCAGCAAAAATGGCAAAATGAAACGGGTAAACCACGTCATCGCAATCGGCTCCTGAACGGGGGTAAAAACACTGTTTTCAAAATCTTAACAAATCTTAAATCGTAGGTATATAGGAATTCTACTTGATTTACAAACAGAAATTCCCCAGAACCATACACCGCAGGTGCTTCTTTTACGGGGGCGATGCCCTGCGACCCCTATTCTAAACTGAGTTGAAATGACTATGTGTGTGAATACCAAGGTTACTAAAAACCAGCACGGGGCGGTGCCCTGCGACCCTTGATTTTGTCAGGATATTTGCAAGTATAAAACTTTTGCTCATAATTCATAATTTGAATGATATTGCTATAGCATTGGCGATGGATTCAACCCTACCCATTTCCACAGCCAGCCAACCCCACGTATGCGATAGATTTGCGATACATTCACGAGATCAATCCGTCACCCACACTACCTTTTACCATGAACGTCAAACCAGGGTATGTCCTGAAATTTTCGCCCCCAACCGCACGGGCACTGGTCGCTGGTATCCAAGATTGGCAGGAACGGGGGTTACTCCAGGGGGCAACGGTAGAACTCCAAATCCAACAACGCCAGGGGGAAACGGATTTAACCTTAAACGCTACGACTTCCACGCAAATCTCCGAACTGGCACAGGGGTTAGCGGCTTGGGCAGAACTGAATCTCATTACTTCGCCCATCCAATGTAAAGTCATTTTGCCGCAGTTGTCTGAATCTTTGCTGGCTGGTTTAGACCATTGGTTAAGCAGTGGATTGGTTGCCGATCAAGTCGTGCGGCAGTTTTGTCAAACCTATTGGTGGCAACCCTTGACCGGGGTAGGAACTCCGGCGGCTGGAGGGGGGAAACCGCTTTCAATGGTCAGAGCTTATGCCTTGTGGGCGTTGGGATTTTTGGGGGTGTGTGGTTTACATCGTCTGTACTTGGGACAGGTAGTGCCGGGGTTGTTGTGGCTGTTTACCCTGGGGTTGTGCGGTTTCGGGCAGGTAATTGATGTATTTTTGATCCCCAATTTGACCCAATCGGCTAACCGGCGGCGGGGTTTGGTTCCAGCTACGATTACCCCTACTTCTGAGCGAACGCCCCAACCCCAATTGTTGCGGTCATTTCGGGCGGAATTAAGCGTCCTCTGGCTGGCGCTGGTGGGGGTATTTTTGGTACTGCTTTCTTCGGTGGTATTGGCGGCGAGTGTGTGGGATAGCTTGGGAACCCTGGGGCAATATGGGCTTTTGTGGTTCTATACCCTGGGATTTGGCGGTATGGCATTGTGGTTACGTTCTAAGGACAATGTGCCATTAACTGCCCTCATGCTCCAGGTGGCAACCGTACTGCTGATTCCCGTTAATTTTTGGACAATTGACCAGTTGGGGTTATGGTCGCAGGGCTTGCCAATTGTGCCGTTGGGGGCGGGCTTGGTGTTGACCGGGCTGGGGTTTTGGGTGCAGGGGCGGACGGCGATGCCCTGGGGGTTAGGACTGGTCTTGCTCCTGCCCTGGTTGCAATCTGGCTGGCAAAGTCCTGGCATCATTTACAGTACAGTGTATGGGGGAAGTTTACTGACAACCGCTGTACTTTGGCGGGGTCGCCATGCCCCTTGGTCGAGTCTGACTTGGGTGGGCATTTTTGGTGGGCTGGGTTTGCTGATTGTCCGAGCCATTGATACGCTTGAGCCGCCGTATTATAACCTGGCATTGGCGATTGGTCTCAACGGTTGGTTAATTGTTTGGTTAACCCGTTCTCAATCATTACAAACGTGGGGGTTGGTGGGGTGGATTTTAACGTTTTTGGGTTGGTTTTTGGCGATCCCCACTGGTTTTTTGCCTGATGGTCGTTGGTCATGGCAGGCTTTGGTGATGGTCATTTTGCTGGGGGAATTGCTCTACCAACGCCTGCGTTCTCGACAAGAATTTTTTGCACTATTGGGGTTATTTGGTCTGCAACTGCAAGCCCTGTGGTTACTCTGGGGGGCGATTCCAGAGGTGGGGCGGGCACAGATTTTGACCTGGGCGGAACAGGTGGGGGGAACTTTGGGAATGCCTACGGTACTGCTCAGTATTTTGTGGTTACCGGCGGTGGGGTTAACCATGCTGGCAAGGCAGGTATTTCAGGGTTGGTCAGCCCCAAAATTAACCAAATTCAGCGGTATTTTAGCCCTGGCGTTGGGCAGTAGTTTGTCCATACTTAGTCTGAGCAATCCCACTTGGCGGATTGTGGTTTGGGGGGGATGCGGGTGTTATTTAGTGTTCTGGTTACGCCGTCAAACTCAGGTGCAACTGGGGTGGATTTACCTTCTGCAAACCCTGTTTTTAAGTACGCTTTTGTTTGCGGTGGAACGGGTGGCACCGAATCTACCAACGGCGATTTGGGTACTGCTTTTGTTTGTACTGGCGGCAGGGGAATGGTGCTGGAGTTGTACCGATCACCCCTGGGGAAGAACGGGTTGGCCGGTGGGGTTGGTGCTGATGGGGTTGGGGTATAGGGAATGGTTGCCCTGGGTATGGGGGGGGACTGCCGTCAATGGCTGGGTGTTGAGTGCGTTTATCCCTGGGATTTTCCTTAGTATTTTGTCCTGGCAGTCGCAGTGCGTTGCCCCCCGGTGGTGGGTGGGCATTTCTCTGGTGAGCGTGGTGGGGAGTGCCATGTTCTTGCCGCCTGGGTGGGAAATGCCGGGACTTTGGCTGGCGACGGGGGTGGCGGCGCTGGGGGCTTGGCGGTGGCGGCATGGATTTCCCGGCGTGGTGGCACTGAGCTTGGGGTTCGCCCTATGGGCTAAACTGACTGCCCAATTTTTGCCCCAGGGCAGTTGGTCGGCGGGGGTCGTCTGGGCTTATGTGCTGTGGGTCTGGGCGGGGCGGCATTACCTCACCCAGCGGTTGCGGTCTGTCAATTCGATCAATAACGTTTATGCCCAAATTTGTGACGCTTGGGCAGGGGTCGTCACGGGAATAATGTTAGCATTTTTTACATACGAAATTTATACAGATTACCGGTTTAATTCGGCGGATATGTCCCCGCCATCGGTGTGGTCGCTCTGGGTGGTGGGGGTGCTGACCCTGGGCTTGGGGTATCGCCTCTCTCAGCAGGTGCATCCCTGGGTGGGGTATGGGTTGGTGTGGAGTTTGGAAGTGGGGCTGGCTTCGAGCGCATTATTTACCCCCAATCCTTGGCTGATTCTGGGCTTGGGTAATGCAGTTTTAGGTACAATTGCATTACTAATACTGGCATGGCGACAGGCTTGGGGTACAGCGTTGGTTGGCGTTCCCCTCTTTTATGGGGTCATCGGTGCGTTGGTGGGGTTGGGGACGAGTTTGACGGCGTTCACCGGTTGGATGTCGGTGGCGTTGGGGGGGATTAGCCTGGGGGTGGGGTGCAGGCGAGAGCGGTGGCAACCGTTGACCTATGTGGGTATGGGCATGATTACCCTGGGCTTGTACCAATTTTTGGTGTACCAATTACTGCAATTGCCTGCGGGAAAACCGGGGGATGGGTGGATGGTTTTGGCTGGCTTGGCGGTGGTTTTGAGCTATGCCTACATGGGCTTGAGTATGCGGTTAAACCCTTGGTTGGTGCGGTGGAATGTGCCGGTTTTAGCGGTAACACGCATGGGACATGGGCATTGGGGGCTGGCAGTCTTGTTGGCGGCGATCCGTTTTGCTTTTCCCACCAGTACCAATGGGGTAATTGGTAATGCAATTATATTAATTTTGTGTGGCGTTTATGCGCTGGGGTATGGTCGTCAAGAAGGGCGATGGGTGTGGGGTGGCTTGGCGACCCTATTGGCGGCGTGGGGGGATATTTTGGTGTTGGTGGTGCCGGAAAGTGCCTTGGTCAATTGGGCGGGGACGGGGGCGAGTTTGTTGGGTGTACTGCTGATGTCTGCGCCCTGGGTACGTTGGGGTTGGTCGGATGTGCGCCCTTGGCAACAGGCGGGTCTGCTGATTCCGGGGGTGAATGTGCTGTTACTGGCTGGGATTGCCGGGGGGGGGATGGTCACTTGGGCAAACCTTTGGGTAACGGCGGCGTTTTATGCCTGGTCTGCCAAACGGGATGTGCGCCGGAGTTATGTGAGTTTGCTGTTGTTGGATTGGGGGTTAGTTAAATTTTTGCGGGAACAGGGGTGGCGGACGTTTTTGATTTATGGGCTGATTGTGGGGGTGTCTTTACTTTATATTGCCCAGATTGACCCCTACTGGCAAGCAGGGAATACCCGGCAACGGCGGCATTTTCTCCGCTGTGTGGCGACGGGTTTGCTTGGGCTAACGGCGATTTGGGAATCCCAGGGGGCTTGGGTGCCGGGGTTGTTGACGATGGGTTTGGGGTTGGGCTTGGCGGGGTTGGGCTTGGGACTACGGGTGCGAGCGTATCTGTTTATGGGTACGCTGATATTTGCTTTACAGGCTTTGATTCAGGTTTGGATTTTTATCACAACGTACAGTATTTTGCTCTGGGCGCTGGGGCTGGGTTTGGGTATGGGTATGCTTTGGGTGGCGGCTACCTTTGAAACCCGACGTACCCAGGTGATGGCACTGATGCAAACCTTTTTCCAGACGGAATTGGCGAGGTGGGAGTGATCGGGGTAACCGGGCTGACCGTTTTAACCATTACCAGGATAGTATTCTCCTATAGTCAAGCAGGGTAAGTTTGTCCTATTATAGAATAGATATTTTGGAGAAAAGCGATGGCAAGACCATACAGTTACGATTTGCGTCAAAAAGCAG
>Ga0209018_1000955_pt1 | contig 25111 bp, 24 predicted proteins | sample YNPBryBLVA2012_FD_185814 | JGI IMG/M metagenome (GOLD analysis project Ga0209018, IMG submission 185814) | Anoxygenic and chlorotrophic microbial mat microbial communities from Yellowstone National Park, USA - YNP Bryant BLVA 2012 (SPAdes)... ...
ATTTGTCTATAAATTTTAAACTTCAAAAATATAAAAATATGAAAAGATTTACAATTTTTACTGCAATATTTTTTGTCGCTTTGCTTTTTTTTAATTTACATTCCAACGCAAAGAAAAGGGATTACCATTTCACATCTAATACTGAATTTAATAATGTATTGAACGAGAAATTAAAAGTAGATATCGAAGAACTATTAAAATTAATAGAACATAATCCTGAATTAATTATCCAAGCACAAAGGGAAGCCGAGAAGTTCTTGAATAACCAAATTCAAGGTTCATACGAGAAAATAATTACATCCCACCAAAGCCCAGACTCGGAATTATCTGTTGCTATCAATCCAAAAGATAGTAGTAATATGATTATGTCCGTAATTAGGTTATCGCAATCATCATTAAATCCAATGACTTTACCCATTTTTTACACTAAAAATTTTGGAGAAAAATGGGAAGTAAGCGATTTTGCAATGATGCCACCCAAACCAAATACTCTGGTTTTAGGAGGTGGCGATCCAATGATTGTTTTCGACGCCAATGGTATCGCTCATATTACTTGGATATCTTTATTTATCAAGTTAAACGGACAAAAAATTGACTCTATTGGCACAGGAATGCACTATGCCCATTCTACTAATGGTGGGGAAACTTGGATTTACGATTTTTACAAAGGAATATCCCAATATTCCTATTTTGTGAATGGGCAGTTAAATTTGGGTATATTAGATTATTTTGACGATAAGCAATGGTTGGCATCTGATTTAAATACGCAATCCCCAAATTATGGCAAGACATTCATTACATTTACTCGATTTAATCAAAAGAATAATACTGCAACTGTTCTATCGGCAACCTTGGATACCAAGAAGCCATTTAGCAGTTCATTCATTGATGTTTCTAAATCAGTTGGTATAGCCCATCAATTCACTTCTAATTCATTTGGAAAAGATGGAAGATTTATAATTACTTTTTATGCTTCACGCGAAATAAATGGACAACAAATTCCCGGTATATATTGTGTTTACTCCGAAGATGGCAAAAAGTTTACCAATCCAAAATTAATCTCAAATTTTGAATTTGTTAATTGTCGCTTAATTAAAAGCAACAACTTTTACAATATTCCCGGCATTGATAGTTCAAGAATTTATCCTTGTATTTACAACGCAGCAGATAATAATCCTAATAGTAAATATTACGGAAATGTATACGTTGTTTGGTCATCATATGGAATAGATAAACCTTCGAAAACAAAATTTAACGTATATCTATCCAGAAGTACCGATAATGGAGAAACTTGGCAATCACCCGTAGAATTAAGCGAAGAGCCAACAGATGGTCCAATCGATCAGTTCTATCCTTCAATAACTGTTAATCCTGATGGAATTGTAATTGTAGCTTGGTACGAACAAAAAAATGACCCAATAAATCAATATCCAACCGATTATGTTATAGCATATTCCAAAGATGGAGGAGTTACATTTTCCGAGCCAATCAAAATAAATCAAGAAAGCACAAAGTTCACTACTGTTGGATTAAAAAACAATAAATTTGGAATTGGTGAATACAATCAAATTGTGGCAACCCAGCACTATGCAATTCCTTTTTGGTGTGATGGCAGGTTGAACAATGGTGATTTAAATGTTTATTGCGCCAAAGTGCCACTAAAAGAAGATAACGTAGCAGTTGACGAAATTTATCCAATATTCGACAATTTTATGACCATTCAACCAAATCCAATAAAAAACAATTTATTGATTGTTAGTTTTAACAATAATGATTCCAAAAAAATCGCTTATTCTATTTACAATATAGAGGGTAAACAGATTATCAAAGGTGAAACAAATAGTTCATTTTTGGAAATTGACTTATCGAAATTTTCTGATGGAACATACTTTATTCATTCCCAAAAAGAAGGTCAATACAAGATTTTAAAATTTCAAAAATAATAAACTTTATCCCAAGGCAACATCAAGCAGCATCATTACAGCAAAACCTAACATAGCACCAATAGTTGCACTATCGGTGTCTTTGTTTTGCTGCGACTCGGGAATTAACTCTTCGATAACAACATAGATCATTGCACCAGCTGCAAAAGCCAAAGCATAGGGCAAAAGTGGTTTGATGTATATAACTAATGCTGCTCCAATAACTGCTGCAATCGGTTCCACAATACCAGATGCTTGACCGTACAAAAATGCTTTCCACCGACTTATTCCTTCGCGTCGTAATGGCACCGAAACTGCTGCTCCTTCGGGAAAGTTTTGGATACCAATTCCCAATGCTAATGCAACAGCACCAGCAAAGCTTGATCCAGGAATATCGTGTGCTAATGCTCCAAAAGCAACCCCGACGGCTAATCCCTCTGGAATGTTATGTAGCGTAATAGCAAGCACTAATAGAATCGACCTTCGCCAAGTGGTTTTTATGCCCTCTGCTTCGGCGATGGGTAATCCCAAATGTAGGTGGGGAAGTGTTTTATCCACAATCCATAGAAAAAAACCTCCAAGTAGAAAACCAATTGTTGCTGGCAACCACGGAGATGAACCAGATTGCTCAGCCATCTCTATTGCTGGCGCCAACAACGACCAAAAACTTGCTGCAATCATAACCCCCGCAGCAAATCCCAACATACCATCCAATATGTTTTTTTTGATTTCTTTAAAGAAAAATACCATTCCAGCACCCAATGCTGTTACTCCCCAAGTAAAAAGGGTTGCTATTAGCGCTTGATAAATGTGAGGTATGTTGATAAAATTTTCCATTTCAATTAAATTTTATTTCAAAATTATTTAAAAAAAAATAAAAATAGATATCAATTAAAATAATTCGTATAATTATACGTTCATATTACTGAAAGGTAATATTTAAAAGAAATTACAATGGAATTTTTAACAAAACAAACTTTTTTGGAAAAAGTATTTGATTACGAAACAAAAGACAAGTGGGAATACCAAGGGGAATTACCTGCAGTTATTGATTTTTATGCAGATTGGTGTGCTCCTTGCCGAATGATTTCGCCAATACTCGAAGAGTTAGCCGAAGAATACAAAGGAAAGGTAAACATCTACAAAATTGATACCGAAGCAGAACAGGAATTGGCAGCAGTGTTTGCAATTCGATCAATTCCATCTGTATTGTTCATCCCAAAAGAAGGACAACCTCAGATGGCAATTGGTGCAATGCCCAAAGAAGAATACATCCGTGCTATCGAAATGGTACTTGGTGTTCCTCATCCATCAAAGAACAACTAAAATGAAATTCGACAAAAGATTAATTACGATTTTGATATCAGGAATTATTGGTGCATTACTGGGCTATGCTTATTATCATTTTGTTGGTTGCAATTCCGGAGGCTGTCCATTAACTTCAAGGTGGTATATTACTACCTTGTATGGTTTGGTTGCTGGTATTGTTGTTGGATTTCCTTCAAGGAAAAAAAACAATGAACAAAATCGATAAAGATATAACTATCGAAGAATTGGTGAATAACTATCCCGAATCGGTTTCTTACCTAATGAAACAAGGTATTCGCTGCATTCGTTGTGGCGAACCAATTTGGGGAACTCTTGAATCCGCCTCGTTAGAGAAAGGATTTTCGCAACAAGATATCGAAAAATTTGTGATTGAACTAAATATGTTGATACAAAAAAATCCAAATTAATTGCAATTTCATAATAAAACCCCAAAGAAATATTTTTGAAATTGCAAATGAATAGGTGGTTCCAACCAAGGAACCACCTTTTTTATTTATGTGATTCAAACAATTATTTTCTGCCTCTACTTGAAAACTTCCTTCCTACGCCCAGTCTATCTTGTCTGTGTAAATTTTGATGTATCCGTTTGTGTGTTCCATCACAATTTGGATTGTTTTGGTTTATGTTCAATTGTCCAAAACCTTGGTAATTTCTTCCAAATGTGCTCGAGTTGGGTGAATTGTTTGGCTGGTTTGGTTGTGTTATTTCAATTTTTTCTGAATTGTTTTGTTGAGATACTTGATTGGATTGTGCCATTAGAGAAAAGTTAGTTAGTAATCCTAACAAGATTGAACTTAAAATAAATTTTTTCATTTTTACACCTTATATTTTGTTAATAAATTATTTTTTTAATTATTAGACAAATAAAAGTTCCAAAAGGTTTATTTTTTAGTAAAATTAATTTTATTATACAATTTTTTTTATTTTTGTATTGAATTAATTTTTCTTTTTTATTAAAATAGGAGTTTTTAATATGATTAAATTCTTTACTACAATTACTTTGTTTTTGCTATTGTTTCAAATTGGTTTTTCACAAGGTCAACCCTCGGACGATATCAAGTGGTTTGGTACCGTTTATCTTCGTCCGGAACTCGATGGACGTGACTTTTCCAATACTACTCATCCATATTTTATCACAATGCAAAGGGTTGCATTTGGATTCGAAAAACAAATTTATCCCAATATTATTGTTTTTGCCGAAGCAATGGATAGCCGAATTTGGGGACAACCTCAAAATCCACGTAAAAGCATAGCAAATTTGGACATTCATCAAGGTTATCTAAAAATTATCAATGCATTAGATTTGCCAATTGATTTGCAAATAGGTAGATTCGAAAAAGAATTCAACAAAAAAGTAATAGGACCATCCAATTGGCAAGATGTCCCACGCGCTTTCGATGGCTTCGACATCAAGTTTAAATTGCAAGATAATTGGGATATAGATTTGTTTTATTTAGTTAATGCTTTCCAAACAAGCTTTATTCCATCAACGTTGCCTTCTGCCTATCCCTATCCAGCGCCAGCTGATAAAGGGGTTTATGCCTATGGTTTGACATCTAAAGTGGACTTAACAAAAAAATCGTACATTCAGCCTATTGTTTTATTAGAAGTTGCTGGAACAGGAAATGCTACAACTTACGATAGACTGACTGCCGCCGTCGATTACATAATTAAAGAAGAAAAATTGGATATTTGGTTACACGCTGGTTACCAAACAGGTAAAACAACCACCAATAATACCGAAAAAGATATTGCAGCTTGGGGAGCCCACGCATACTTGGGATATGATTTTGGAATACTTAAACCATTGCTTCTGATTGATTTAAATTCCGGAACAAAAGACGAGGATAGAGCTACAAAAGATAATGTGTATTTTCACAATTTAGGTAACAAGCATATATTTTGGGGCATAGCCGATTATTTCAACACCATTTCGACTGGAACAGCAAATTATGGACTAAATCAATTTGGTTTGCGATTGAATTTTAACGAAAAGGAAGCTTTTTCGGCTTACGTTGAAGGAAGCTATTTTATGACCAATGTTCCGTTCACAAATTTGGACGGAAAGGAGTCCAATTCGATTGGTTCAGAAATCGACCTGGTATTTAAATATTCCTTTAATAAAAGGATGTTTATAGATTGGGGTAATGCAATTATGTTGCCAGGTGATTTATGGAAAGCTTTATATAAAACCAAGGATGGAATCAAAGATGTCACCAGAGAAGATATTGGATTGTATACTTATTTGCGATTTATGTTTAATTTTTAAAATTATAAAATATGGATAAAAGATAAAAAAAAAGACAGGTTACGTAGACCTGTCTTTTTTTTGTAAATTATATATTTTAGTTCAAATCAGCACCAACAAATGGCAACAAAGCAAGATGACGAGCATATTTAATTGCTTTCTTGATTCGGCGTTGTTGGTATGCAGACACTCCAGTTATTCTTGCAGGTAGAATTTTGCCTTGATCGTTAATAAATCTGTTTAGAAATTTTGTATCTAAATGGTCGATAATTTTTTGACCTTTAATTGGATTGGCTCGCTTTTTAAAAACGCGTTGTTTACCTTTTTGATTCGATTCTGGTTGTAATGGAAATAGGGTGTTCATTTTGTTTTGCTCTCCTTAATTTGCTTACTTTTTTCTAAACGTTTGTTGAAACGATCAACACGACCAGCAGTATCAACAAGCACTTGCTTGCCAGTGAAAAATGGATGCGACTTGGAATCAATTTCCAAAACCATTTTATCTTTTTTATAACAGGAACGTGTTTTAAAAACAGTTCCATCAGTCATCGTTACTTCGACAGTATGATAATAGGGATGAATACCTTTTTTCATTTATATTTACCTTATTTAGTTATCTCAAGTTTATCAACATTAGCAACATCGTCGATTTTAACAAAAGTTTCCAAAAAATGCGTATTGCCATCATCTCCTTTATATCCCTTGATTATTTTGACCGTAGGTTTTTCGGTAATCTTTTTTTTCTTTAATTTGTCACCAAATGTTTGTTGTTTTGCCATATCTTTTTCTCAATTTTTAAGAACTACAAAATTACGATTTTTTTTCGAATATTATATCAATTTTTAAAAAAAATATACTTAATTTTGAATTCTTTATTAAAGCAAATTTTAATATTCAATTGACGAAAATGAGACAAAATCATTATTTTATACCTACTCTTCGAGAAGATCCAAACGATGCAATTATTCCATCCCATCGATTAATGCTGCGTGCAGGATTGGTCCGTCCGCTTGCATCGGGCATATTTTCGTTTTTACCCTTGGGCTTGCGAGTTTACCAAAAAGTAGTGAATATTGTTCGAGAAGAGATGAATGCAATTGGTGCACAAGAATTTTTGTTGCCAGCACTCAATCCTATTGAAATATGGGAACAAACCGGAAGGGTCGAGGCAATGGGTGATGTTCTATTCCACCTTAAAAACCGGGATAACTTAGTTTTGGCTCCAACTCACGAAGAAATCATTGCATACCACGCTTCGCAACACATTAAGTCCTACAAAGAATTGCCACAAATTTGGTATCAAATTCAAACCAAATTTCGCAATGAACCTCGTCCCAAAAGTGGTGTATTGCGTGGACGCCAATTTACAATGAAAGATTCTTATTCGTTAGACACCTCGGTTGAAGGTTTGGACAAAAGTTATCAATTGCATTACGAAGCATATTGTAGGATATTTGAGAGATGTGGTTTAAAATTCTTTGTTGTTAGTGCATCTTCGGGTGCAATGGGCGGACGACAATCCCAAGAATTTATGCTCGAATCCGATGCAGGCGAAGACACTGTTGCTATTGCTGATGATGGATACGCAGCCAATTCCGAAGTTGCAACATCAAACTTAACTCCTTTGCCCAGAATTGAACCATCTCCCGAATTAGAAAAGTTTCCAACCCCCACAGCCAAAACTATTGATGATTTGGTCGAACAATATGGATTGGACGAAAGAATATGTGCTAAATCTGTTGTTTATATCGTCGAGGACAAACCAATATTGATTCTTATGCGGGGAAATGATCAACTTAACGAAACCAAACTATCATCAGTGCTTGGAACAACTATGTTTCGTCCTGCCGAACCAGATGAATTGGTTGAATTCACAGGTGCCAATGCTGGATCGATTGGACCAATTAAATTAAAAACAAAGATGCGTATTATAGCTGATAATTTATTGAAGGACTGCAATGGCTTAGTTTCGGGGGCAAACGAGGATGGCTATCACTACAAAAATATAGATTTTCGAAGAGATTGCAATATTAGTGAGTTCTACGATTTGCGAACGGTTCAAGATGGTGAACCATCGGTAATCTCGGGTTCTCCATTGCGTATTGTTAAAGCTATCGAAATTGGGCATATCTTTAAGTTGGGTACCAAGTATTCTGAGGCATTGGGTGCAAAATTCCTTGATTCTGATGGAAAAGATAAGCCAATCATAATGGGAAGTTATGGTATTGGAATAGAACGAATTATTGCTTCTTATATAGAACAAAATTATGACGAAAAAGGGATAATATGGAACAAGGCAATTGCCCCATTCCATATTCACATTTTGACTTTGGCACCAAATAAATTCCCAAATGTTACCGAAATTGGTGATAAAATTTATAACGAACTAACCGGCGACAATTTTGAAGTTCTATATGATGATCGCGACGAAGCTCCTGGGGTTAAATTTAATGATGCTGATTTAATAGGTATTCCAGTCCAAATCATAATTGGCAATAAAGGTTTGCAAGAGAATAAATTAGAAGTAAAAATTCGTCGAACAGGTGAACGAATCAATATCTCGGTTGACAATTACAAGAGAGATTTAATTCAAATATTAGAACAAATCTAATTAGCACTATCTTGGGGAAAGCAGATTTTCATACTCACACCTACCATTCCGATGGGTTGCTTTCCCCAGATGAACTTTTTATTAAAGTCAAATCATATGGAATAAATACCATCTCTATTACCGACCACGACACAATTGAACATATACCAAATGAAATAGAATTAGCTAAAAAACACGATTTGGAATTCATCCCAGGTTGCGAGGTTAGTGCTTATCAATCTGGAAAGGATTATCATATTGTAGCCTTAAACTTCGAATTCGATGACAAAAATTTATTGGAATATTTTCAAAACTACCATCAAGAGCGTTTGAAAAGAGCTGAAATTATTGTCCGCAAATTCAATAATTTGGGAATAGACATAAATATACAAGACATTTTGGAAGAATCAAAGAATGCCCCAATTGTTCGTCCACATATTGCTCGAGCAATTGTTAATAAAGGTTATGCAAGGGATACGCGTGAAGTTTTTTCAAAATTCTTGTACGACAATGGTCCAGCTTACCAACCCAAAATAAATTTTCCAGTAAAAGAAGCAGTCGAATTGATTCATCGTGCAGGTGGAGTTGCAATACTGGCCCATCCCGCCAATTTTTATACAATTCAAGAATTAGAAAAATGTATTCAGCAAGGAATTGACGGAATAGAAATATATCATCCACTACACAGCAGCGATCTATCAAAATTTTATTTGGATATATCAAAAAAACACAATCTTTTGATTTCGGGAGGTTCGGATTTTCATAACCCCGAAACTGACGAAAAAAATTTGGGAAGATACTCGATTAGCAATAAGGAAGTGGAAATGATTTTGGAAAGGAGCAAAAAAATTCGTTCAAAATCCATCTTTAAGCAAATCTGGTCGAAGCTTTTTGGTTTTTTCTAATGCTTGTTGGTATTTCCATTCTTCAATTTCTTTATGGTTCCCACTCAATAGCACTTTTGGTACTTCCATTCCCCGAAAGACAGCAGGACGAGTGTAAATGGGGGCTTCCAACAATCCATCTTGAAAAGAATCATTTAATGCACTTGTTGCATCACCTATAACGCCAGGTAACAACCTAACCACTGCATCCAAAACAACCAATGCTGCTAATTCTCCACCAGTGAGAACATAATCACCAATGGAAATCTCACGAGTAACCAAACTATCCCTAATTCTTTGGTCAATTCCTTTGTAATGTCCAGCAAGCAAAATTAAATTATTTTTCAAAGATAGTTCGTTGGCAATTCTTTGATTGAATAATTCTCCGTCTGGGGTCAAATATATTATTTCATCGTAATTTGTTTGTTCCTTCAATTTTTCGATACAATTAAACACAGGTTCACATTGAATAACCATACCTGCATCGCCACCAAAAGGATAATCGTCAATTTTTCGCCATTTATTTCCCGAATAATCGTGTAAATTATGCAAAAAAACCTGCAAAAAACCTTTTTCCTTAGCATTTTTGATTATGCTAAAATTTAAATAACTTTCGATCGACTCGGGTATTGCTGCAACTATATCAATTCTCATATTTCAACCTTTAAATTCTGCTAAATCTAAATAGTTTTCGGGTAAATCAAGTTTTATATTTTTATTTTTTAAATCAAATTCAATCAAAAGTTCTTTTGAAAAAGGTATTGGGACTGTATAGGTGTCGCTATCCACATAAAGCACATATTGAGTTGGCAATATATGAACATCTGCAACTTTGCCAATGCAGTTATTATTTTGGTCGTAAACCAAAGCATCTAGTAAGTCTTCGGGACCATAATATCCTGATTTAAACTCTTCGACTATTTGCTGTTCGATATATACCCCCATCCGCAATGATTTTTCGAAATCAATCAAAGTTGTTTCGGTTAAATAAACGTGAATAGATGTTCTACGGTTTTCTACTCTTTTGATTTTGTATTGTGTTAAAAAATTTAGTGAGAAACCAATCCAAATATCTGTTTCTTTGTTGATATTCGGAAATTCTGGTGGATTATCTTTTAGTACCAAAAACCTATTTTTTACCGAGTATGAACTAATAATACCAAGATATACCAATTTAAGTTCCAAATTCACCTTTTTGATTAAATATTGTTAATTAATTTTTTCGTAAATTACAAATATAATAAATTCGATTTTCTATGAAGAAATTTCAATTTTTATTGTGGTTATTAAGTTTAACAATTTCTTTTCAATTGGTTGCAAAGGATAAGAAAAAAGAAACAGAAGTTCCCAAATCAAGTAAAATTAAATTTACAATGGAAGAAGCTATGAAATTCCAATATATCCGCGGGACAAATATTAGTTACTACGGAAATTGGGTTAGTTACGATGTAACTCCCGATTGGGGTGATGGCTATTCCAAAGTTGTTCGAACAATAGATACAACCAAAAATTATATTATCGAACGAGGTGCCAACGGACTTTTTTCGAACGACGAGAATTGGTTTGCTTGCTTTGTCCGTCCCAAATTGGTAGATCAAGAAAATGCAAAATCTCCCAAAGATAAACCCAAATCCAACCTTAAAATAATAAATTTAGAGACTGGAAATTCAAAATTATTTGATAAAGTCAAGAAATTTATATTTTCCGAGAATAGTAAATGGTTAGTTTACGAAGTTGACGAAGAAATCGAAAAAGATAAAAAGCTTAAACACAAACCGCTTGGTTCCAATATTTCGTTTGTTCACCTTAAATCCGGAACAGAAATAAAAATTAATAATGTTTTGGAATACCAATTTGATAGCTTGAACAATTACTTTTTTTATTCTATATCAACACCCGATGGAAATAAAGATGGTTTGTTTTATCGTAATTTGAATGAAGAATTCGCTCCTGAATACACCATCGAAAACAAAGACAAGACAATTTATTCCAACCTTACTTATTCTGATACTGCAAAAGTTTTAGTTTACACTGTCTCTACTATCAGAGACGATGGGTACCCAAAAGAAACAACTTTGAAATTATGGAATCCAAACACTCCTAATTTAACACAAATTTTATTGGAAAATAACAAGCTAAACAAGGATTGGGTGATTTACTATAAAAACAAATTGAAATTTACTAAAGACGGAAAAAGATTATGGGTAGGACTCAAACCAATATCGGAATTATACGATCCCGAGAAAAAAGAAATAAAATTTAACGATACAACATTGTTCAACTTGGATACAATCCAAAGCAATGCAAATCTGGTTTTGTGGCATTATTTGGACAATAGAATTAAAACTTATGAACAAACTCAATGGAACAAAATTAAAGACAGAACATACCCAGCTTTGCTCTACTTAGATACGAAAAAACTTGTACCAACAGCCGATACCAAGATTCAAACAGTGGAAATGTGTAATAATCCCGATTTTACAATTGGCTACGATCCAACACCGTACGAATTAGCAAGCAACTGGAATTATGATAAATTTGATTTATATAAAATTAGTTTGACTGATGGAAGTAAAAAATTGATTGCAACTGAACTTCAAGAATCTGCAAATTTGTCTCCCGATGGAGCTTACACTGTTTTCTATAAAGATAGTGTTTGGTATATTTATTACAATCATCCAGATACAATATTTGCATTGACAAAACCAATTAGAACACCTATGTACGACGAAGATAACGATTTGCCCGAAAAAGCCCAAAGCTATGGTTTTGCTGGTTGGTTGGATGGTAGCAACCGATTACTAATATACGATAAATACGACATTTGGATGTTTATATCGGATGCACCACAAAATCGTTTGAATCTAACAGCTTCGTATGGTCGAGAAAATAAAGTACAATACAGAATTGTTAAATTCGACCCCGAACAAGAATCTATAAACCCAAGAGATACAATTTTGTTAACTGGTTTCCACACTCTTAACAAATGGCAAAATTTTTATTTTCAAGATTTTAGAATTCTTGGTCCAGAAAAACTTACTTTTGAAAGCAATAGGTTTGTAAATTTCTTGAAAAAAGCAAAAGGTAGCAGTTCGTTTATCTATACTATTGAGAGTTTTTCCGAATTTCCCGATATTTATTTCAAAAACAATGTTTTCCGAAAAAGCGACTCGACTTGGAAAATATCGAACTTAAATGCTCAAGTTGAGAAATATTTTTGGGGCACCACCGAACTAATTTCCTACAAAGACTCCCGTGGGCATAACCTTCAAGGCTTCATTATGAAGCCCGAAAATTTCGATCCAAAAAAGAAATATCCCGTTATAATTCATTATTATGAAAAATTTTCGGACTATATGTATCGTTTTCAGCGTCCATCGCTTAATCATCGACCAAATCCAGTTATTTATCTCAACGATGATTATGTGATGTTCTATCCCGATATCGTTTATACCGTCGGCTATCCGGGATACTCTGCTGTTGATGCTTTAACTGCGGGAGCCAGTAAGTTGATCGAAATGGGTGTAGCCGATCCAAATGCTATTGGATTGCAGGGACATTCTTGGTCGGGTTACCAAACTGCGTTTATAATCACTCAAACCGATATGTTCAAAGCTGCTTGTGCTGGGGCACCAGTTGGAAATATGACGAGTGCATATAGTGGAATACGCTTGGAAAGTGGATTAGCTCGACAATTTCAGTACGAGAAACAACAAAGCCGTATTGGTGGGAATTTGTGGGATTCACTGGATAATTACATCAAGAATTCTCCAATTTTCTTTGCTCCGAATGTTAAAACTCCATTATTGATTGAATTTGGTGATGTGGACGATGCTGTGCCTTGGCCACAGGGAATTGAGTTATATATGGCTTTACGAAGAGCTGGTAAACCTGTATTTTTACTTCAATATGAAAAAGAGCCACATATACCACGAAAATACTATAACAAAGTTGATTACGCACGACGAATGAAAGAATTTTTTGACCATTACCTTAAAGGATTGCCAGCTCCCAAATGGATTTTGGAAGGAACACCTTACAAAGGAAATTAATGCCATTGGAAATTATAAATATTTCGAAATCTTTCAATAATCGACAAATTCTGAAAAATATATCATTAAGTATAATGGACAACGAATTTGTCGTATTTTTGGGTCCATCGGGTTGTGGTAAGACTACCTTGTTGCGAATTATTGCTGGATTGGAAAAACCTGATTCGGGTGAAATACGATTCAACGATACTATTCTTTCGAATTTAGAGCCAAAAGATAGAAGTATAGGTATGGTTTTCCAAAACTATGCTCTTTATCCACACTTGACCGTTTATGATAATATTGCTTTTCCTTTAAAAGTCAATAAATTAGGAAAAAAGGAAATCGACAAAAAAGTTAGGGATATAGCTCAATTCATTGGTCTAAATGAATATTTGAATCATAAACCAAAACAATTGTCGGGTGGACAAAAACAACGTGTTGCATTAGGAAGAGCCATTTCCCGAAACCCTAAAATTTTCCTATTCGACGAGCCATTATCAAATTTGGATGCAAAGTTACGCTCTGCAATGCGTTTTGAACTTTATCAATTACACAAAAAACTAAATACAACCTCGATATATGTTACTCACGACCAAGTGGAAGCAATGACAATGGGGGACAGAATAGTTGTGATAAACAATGGTGAAATTCAGCAAATTGCTACTCCTATGGAAATTTATGAACGACCAGCAAATACCTATGTTGCTTCTTTCATTGGTAATCCCCAAATCAATTTCTTCGAAGGCATTTATAACAAAAACAAAGGTTTTGTCGAACTAAATCACTCGTCAATCGAGTTTAATCTAAATTTGAAAAACCAGGAAAAAATTACTCTTGGAATTCGTCCCGAAAACATTATTCTCTCGGAAGATACACTTGATTTAATTTACTTAGGTAATGCAGTAATTCAATCTATTGAATATTTAGGTAACGAATCTGTTATAAATTTCGATTACGATGGAGAACTAAAGACTTCGTTGATTTCAAATAAAAACTCCTTTACAATCGGGAAGGCCTATAAAGTTTATACCTCAAAATCTAAGATTTTAATATTTGACCATAACGATCAATTAATAGGATAAAAGATGGAATTTGGCTACAAAAATTTGGTATTTATCTTAATCTTTCTTGGTGCGGTTTCGTTTCTTTACTTCAATTTAATTAGAATTTACCACATAATTAAATTAGGTAAAAAAGAAGTAAGAACAACAACCATTTGGCAGGACATCCTCAGGATGCTCAAAATAGCAATTGGACAAACTAAGATATTTCGGGATAATCAAGCTGGATGGTTGCACGCATCCATTTTCTGGGGTTTTTTAATATTCTTGTTTTCTGCCTCAGAATCTGTATTACAAGGCTTTTATCCTGGATTTTCTTGGAATTTTTTAGGTTACATATTTTCGCTAATTTCTTTTTTGACCGATTTTATTGCACTTTTTATATTAGCAGCTGTTTTTTATGCATTATATCGTAGATTTATTGTTAAGGTTCCGAGATTACAAGGTGATAGGGAAGAAAAAATTGACGCAATTTTGGTACTTGGGTTTATCTTAATTATAACAAGTTCATTGTTAATTCAAAACGCAAGTTATATTGCCTTTTACGGAAATGATGAATATGCAATTCGACCAATTTCTAATTTTATTTCCACATTTATACCATTTGTGATTGCCCAAAGTATTTATGATTATGCTTGGTGGATTCACATTCTTGCGATTTTGGTATTTATGAATTATTTACCTTATTCAAAGCATTTTCACGTATACACATCTCTGCCTAATGTATATGCCGGAAATGATAACATCCCGAATAAATTAAATAGAATTGATTTCGAAGATGAGAATAACGAAAAATATGGAGCAACCGAGTTCACAGATCTCACTTGGCGAAACATAATGGATGGATATAGTTGCACGCATTGTGGTCGCTGTACGAGTGTTTGTCCAGCCAATATTACTGGCAAAGTTTTGGATCCAAGGGAAATAATTGTTCAAACTCGCCGCCGAGCAAATGATTTGGGAATGATTCTTATCCGACAAAATGGTAACGATCCATTGCTTGACCCAACAAACTTAAATGATGAGGAAAGAGAGATAGAAAACAAAAAGTTCATTGGAGATTACCAAAACCCTGAAGCATTATGGCAATGTACAACTTGTGGTACGTGTATGATGGAATGTCCTTTGACGATAGAACACGTCCCAGCAATTATCGAAATGCGACGAGGTTTGGTTATGATGGAATCAGAATTTCCAAGTTTGTTGCAAACTACTTTTTCGAATTTGGAAAACTCGGGCAATCCTTGGGGATTTTCGCAATCAGACAGAGCTAATTGGGCAGAAGGTTTGGGAATAAAAATTGCCGCTGAATCAACGGATTTTGAATATTTATTTTGGGTCGGATGTGCCGGTAGTTACGATGAAAAAGCAATTCGAGTTAGTAAAATTTTCTCCCACTTGCTGAAAGAAGCTAATATTGACTTTGCAATATTAGGTGTCGAAGAACAATGCAATGGGGATCCAGCAAGAAGATCTGGCAATGAATATTTAGCCGATATGCTTATTAAAATGAATGTGGAAACACTCACGAATTACAAAGTTAAAAAAGTACTCACAACTTGTCCTCATTGCTTCAACACGCTGAAAAATGAATATCCCGATTTTGGATTAAAACTGGAGGTCGTCCACCATACAGATTTTTTAAATCAATTGATTAATGAAGGAAAACTAAAATTGGCAAAGAATTCTTCCGATAAAATCACTTACCATGATTCTTGCTATGTAGGTAGATATAACCAAATTTACGATAGTCCACGCGAAATTTTGCATCAGATTGCTAATGGGAATTTTGTGGAAACCCAAAGAAATCGAGATCGAGGATTGTGTTGTGGTGCTGGTGGAGCCCAAATGTTTTTGGAAGAAACCCAAGGTAAACGAGTAAACATCGAAAGAACCGAAGAACTGCTGTCGACTGGAAGTGAAAAAATAGTATTGAATTGTCCGTTTTGTAATATTATGATCAATGATGGAGTGAAAGCCAAAGAATCCGAAACCAAAGTGATGGATATTGCAGAAATTATTTACCAAAATTTGGATTTTAGTTATCATAAAAAAATGGAAATATAGTCTATAAACATAAAAAAGGTTAAAGTGGATAGCAATTTTTTAGTAACCGCCCGTAAATTTAGACCACAACAATTTAGTAGCGTTGTTGGACAAAACCACATAACTCGGACATTAAAAAATGCAATAAAAAGTAACCGAATCCACCATGCTTATTTATTCAATGGACCTCGTGGAGTTGGCAAAACCACAACAGCGCGAATTTTTGCTCGTGCCCTTAATTGTTTGAATCCCCAAGATGGCGAACCCTGCAACGAATGCGAATCGTGTCGGAATGCTTTAGAAGGGCGTTCAATGGATATTATCGAAATTGACGGTGCATCCAATAATAGCGTCGATGATGTTCGAAAGCTAAGAGAAAATGCAAAATTCCCACCTGTCCAAGGCAGATTTAAAATGTATATTATCGACGAAGTCCATATGTTGTCGACCAGTGCTTTCAATGCATTGTTGAAAACTCTGGAAGAACCACCAAATCACTTGCTTTTTGTTTTTGCAACGACAGAACCCCACAAAGTGCCAGCAACAATTATGAGTCGTTGTCAGCGATTTGATTTTCGTAGAATCGAAATTAACGACATAATAGGTCAATTGAAATTTATTTCGGAAAAGGAAAACATCAAAATAGATGAACCCTCATTATTTGCAATCGCCAAAAAAGCTGATGGTTCGATGCGTGATGCCGAAAGTATTTTCGATCAAGTTATAGCTTTCACCGGAAACGAGATAGAATACACCAAATTAGCAGATGCTCTACATCTAATTGACGAAGAATTCTATTTCGAAATTTCGGCTAATATTCTTTCGAACAACATTCTTAAAATGTTCGAAATATCCAACGAAATAACCAAACGCGGTTACGACTATTTGGAAACAATTAGTGGCTTGATTGAACATTTAAGAAATTTGTTGTCAATCAAAGCTATTGGGGATACTTCGCTAATGCAAGTTTCTGAATCATTAAAAGATAAATATATTGAGTTTGCAAACAAATTTACAACTTCTGACTTATTGCGAATTATCCAGGTTTTGGTATCGTCCGAGCAACAATTAAAATATTCATCCCAACAAAGAATTCGGTTCGAACTAATCCTAATTAGATTAGCTTCGATGATCGATTCCATTACAATTTCCGAAATTATCCAAAAAATCGAAAAGGTAGAAATAAACCAAAAAAGCACAATCTCCAATAAAATTGAATTACCAAGCGTTGGCGAAAGCCAAACTCATTATCAACAGGAAATTAAAAATCCCATTTCTCCTTCAAAAAGTGAAGTAAAAATTGATTTGGTTGACGAAAGTAAACCAATTGCCATAAATAAAGCTCCAAAAATTGTCTCCCGAAAAGAATTAGAAAGCAAATGGGAAGACTTTTTGTTGCAATATGCAAATTCAAAAAATAATTTAGTTTCGCTAAGCAAGTTACCCGTGGAATTCCAAGATAATACTATTATCATTAAATTTGAATCTAAATCTGCTTACGAGAATTACATAGAAAATAATACAAAAGAAAAAATAATTAATTTCGTTAATCAGTTTTATGAGGGGAATATATCCATTGAGTTTAAATTGGAATCCAAAGGAACCAAGTCGAAAACAGAAAATACAAAGACCAAAAGTGATTTAGATAAAGATATGTTAGAATTATTCAATGCACAAAAAATTAATTAAGGAGAAATTGATGGCACTATCTATTAATACACCTGCACCAGATTTTACAATAAAAAATGATAGAGATGAACAAGTAAGTTTATCGAATTTCAAGGGAAATTGGATAGTTCTTTATTTTTATCCAAAGGACAACACATCTGGATGCACAAAGGAAGCCTGCGATTTCAATGACAATTTATCTGAATTCAACCAAATAAACGCCGTAATTTTAGGAGTAAGCCCAGATTCGGTGAAATCACATCAGAATTTCAAGAAAAAATATAATTTGCAATTCGATTTATTAGCCGATACCGAAAAGGAAGTTTGCACAAAATATGATGTTTTGGGCGAAAAATCAATGTATGGTAAAAAACATATGGGAGTTATCCGAACTACCTATATAATAGATCCCCAAGGAATTATTCGTTGGGTTGATCCAAAAGTCAGCGTGGATGGCCACGCAAAAAAAATTATTGAACAACTTGCTTTATTACAAAAATAATGATAGATACACACGCCCACATTTTTGTTGATGAATTTCAATCAGATTTTAATTATGTTTTAAGCTCAGCTTTTTCAAATGGAATTACACATATTTTAATGCCAGCAATCGAACCGAAAACATTCGACAAAGTGATTGCAACTGCTGAATTGGACGAAAGATTATATTGCTCGATGGGAGTTCATCCCCATAATGCTTCCGAAGTCAATGAAGAAATTTTGTCGTTAATTCAACAAAAATGCCATAATAAAAAAGTTGTTGCTATTGGCGAAATTGGCTTGGATTACTATTACGACTTTAACCCACCCGATATTCAAAAACAAGCATTTATAGAACAGATAAGACTGGCCAAAAAATTAAATCTACCTATTATCGTTCATAATCGAGAATCAGATGATGATTTAATGGAAATATTAGAGAAAGAGCAAAATGGTGAATTACGAGGAGTTTTGCATTGTTTTTCGGGCGACAAAAAAATGTTGGATAAATCTCTTGAATTAGGCTTTTATGTCTCCTTTACAGGCAACATTACATTCAAAAAAGCCGAAGCATTGAGAGAAATTGTAAAACTTACTCCTTTAGATAGAATTTTACTCGAAACAGATTCACCTTGGATGGCACCAGTGCCCTACAGAGGAAAACGTAACGAACCAAAAAATCTAAATCTGATTGCAGCAAAAATTGCTGAAATTAAGTCTGTTACACTCAACGAGGTTATCGAAATGACAACAAAATCGGCTATTAATTTGTTTAAGTTTGGGCTAATTCTATTATTTTTTATTTTTAGCTTTATAGCATATGCGCAAGAAAGCCAGAGCGAAATTGATGATTTAAATCCTTATCCCAAGTTAGTTGGAATTGGTTTCACTGCCGGAACTAATACAGTTGTTAATACATATAAACCCGAAGGACAAGATGTTTCCGAAGAAGGTTTGTTTGCATCTGGTGGAAGTTTAACAGGTTACCCACTTGATATGGTATTTTTCCAAATAACTTATTTGCAATGGGAAAACGATAAACCCTTTAAATTTACCAAAAAAAGCGATACAACACGGATCTTTCTTGATCCCGAAAAAAGTAACCAATTCGAATTCGCCATAGGTGTTATACCCAATCCTCACAGTAAGGTTAATTTTTTCCTTTTAACTGGTTATTCAACATCCAAAAGAAATTACACACAAATTGATTGGTTAACCGATCCCAATGGTTTAAAGCTTTATTTGAGTGATAGGAAAGATGCACTCATTGGTGGTTTAGGTTTTATTGCAAATATTCCTATCGAAGGTGCCGGTGTTTTTACACTTTCGGCCGAGTGGAGATTGAATTTTCTTTTGAATAGTACTGTTTTGGATGTGGATCCTCGGAAAGATATCAATTCACCAGAATATCGAAAGAAAACCGAGTATACCACTTTTTATTCAATTCCGAGAGTTACAATATCGTGGTTTCCCCCATTTGGTGAATGGTTTTAATGCTCTATTTTGTTTTCCACAATTGCCACCAAGGAATGTGTGGTCCGTTGTGATGTTCTTGGTGGTAACCAAAAAAATAACAAGTTAAAAAAGCTAAAAGATGATTTTTGGGTAATGTTCGGGCACGATGTGGACCCATATCTTCGGTGTGTGGAAGGCGGTGGGGGAGATATGTCCCAAAATAAAACAATTGCAATGTGCCAAGCAAAGCTGGTATAATCCAATAAAACCATAAATTTAATTCAGGAACTTTGGCAAATATCTTCAATAAATTATAAAGGATACCCATAATCAAAAGTTGTGAAATTGTGGTATACCGATAAAAAAATATAGCCCACCAAATAAAAAAATTCTGTGATTTTGTGTAAAAATCCGGATCGTTTTCTGTTCCAGGATATTTATGGTGTAAGTGATGATTTTTAAGCAATTTATCGAACGACATTCCCGCGAATAGAAAAGTCGCAATTCTTCCAATTAGATTATTTATCGATTTATTTTTAGATACGGTTCCGTGCATTGCATCGTGAGCTGTAATGAACAACCCTGTATAGAGAAATGCCTGCAAAACTATATGCAAATAAGTTCCAATATCATCGAATAAAACTGCGCGATGGAACAAAAGGTAAAACAAATGTGCAAACCAAAACAAAATTATCGTCAAAGCGATTATTATACCTTTCATTTTATCTTATTGCCCTCATAAACAAGTTCAATAATTGAAAGAAAAAAAGTTGACCAAAAAAATAATACATTAAAAAATTGCCTTTCAGATTTAGATTGAATTTTTTGATAACTAATGCAAAAATCGAGCTAATGATAAACCAAGCAAAATAATTTTCGATGGGTACTTCGTTGCTTTTTAGAGCATATTTATCAAGCCATACCCAGTAGTCCAATTGCATTGCAACTGGTTCTAAAACATAGTCGAACGCAACAGCTATAAAACCCGTTGCTGGTATTTGCTGATATATGTTCGAAATTAACTTTGATGATAAAGCAGTTGCCGACAATATTACCATAACCCAATTAAATCCAATAATCAATGGGACGTTAAAAATTTCAAAGATATTGTAGCTCAACACATTACCATATGAGTATTTTCCAAAGATTGCACCAGTTTTCTCTCCGATTATTTCGATTATTAATGTGATAAGAAATATTATCGAGAGTATTACTATTGCTTTTTTGCGAGCTAAATCATTTTGATTTTTTAAAAAAACAAATAAAACAACTGAATTAACAATAAATAGTGTTATTGGAGTTAAATTCTTCATTAAGTCAAGCAAAAAAATATGACCAATCAATCCCACCGAGAAAATTATAACCAGAAAATAATTAGTAAGCTTATTTAAACGGGTCTGCCCTTCCATATATTTTTCTTAAGTTTGGTTTTATAAACTGAAAAAATAGCAAGAAACAAAAATACAATAAATTGGGGAATATGAAGAAGAATATTGGAAATAATATTTTGTTTTGATAAGTAGGATACAATTATCCTATTAAAAATAATGAAAAAAATTGGAAGCATAAACAAGAAATTACTAAAAACTAGAACAAAAGGAATAATATTGGACAATCCTAAGACTAATATGAATAAAATAAATAATAACCAATTGAGTTTAAAGCCATTATAAAAATTCTTTGAATAGCCTTGGATGCTATCTATAAATCCTTTATACATATTGCATTTAACCAGTTCACCTCCTAAAAATGTTCCAAATCGATGTCCAGTGGTTTTAACAAGTTTGGCCAATTCCATATCCTCGACAGGTTGATTAAAGACCTTGGTGTGTCCGCCAATTTTTTGATATACTTCCTTTTTGAACATTAAAATTTGTCCGTTTGCAGCTGTGAGCGACTTAAACTTAGACTTCCTCACCAAAACTAATGGCAGCAGAGACAACAAAATCCAATTCATCATCGGAACAACAAGTTTTTCTCCAAGAGAGTGCATTATTTGTGTTGGAAAAACACTTAAAGCATCCAGTTTGAATTTTCGTAAATAACCGATTAGCGTTGAGATAGCACTTGGATGAAGAATCACATCTGCATCGATAAAAATTAAGATTTCCCCTTTGGCATTCTCGGATAACTGATGGCAAGCCCAATTCTTACCTAACCACTCGTTTGGTAATTTTGCTCCTCTGATGATTTGCAAGTTGTTTATTTTATTACAAAAACTGCTCGCCACTTGATAAGAAGTATCATTAGAATCGTCGTCTAAAATAATAATTTCAAAGTTATGGTAGTCTTGCATAGAAAGTGAATTAAGCAATTTGGGAATATTTTGTTCCTCATTTCTCATTGGCACCAAAACACTAACGAATGGATAGTCATCTTGGAGTTTAGTAACACGAAGAGTTTGGTTGAAAATTACATTTATTAACGACACCAAAAAAGTAATCGAAGATGGTAAAGTAATGATAATTATAAGTATTTCAATCCAAGATATGTTCATTATTCAGAAATAAATAAATCCCTTTTATTATTAATGCTTTCATTGTGATGCCTAAACTGGTTAAGTTTATTACTAAAATCCTGAGTAAAAAAAGTGTGATTATTGGCAATTTCTTCGATACTTAAACCAGGGTAAATCTTGCAAATTAAGTCCGGTAGTCTTTTATCGAAATATACAATTTTGAAAAAAGGATAAAAAACTTGGACATCTCGCGGAGAATTTTTCAATAAAAATGATAAACCTTCTTTTATTTTTATATCGTCGTCATAATATTGTATTTCACCTTGAGGATAGAATACCAACAAATTATTAGGTGATTCGAGCAAGTTATTGATATAATTGGATAATTTGACAATGCTCTTGGGATTTTGTGGATAAAATCCCGTTGCTCCTAAATAACGAAAAAACCAATATCTTTTTAATTGGTTTGCGAGCATAATTATGTTAAATTTTTTATTTGTATCTAACATTCGATTAAGAAAATCCACGAAAAAACCATCCCACCACGAAAAATGATTTGGGAGAAATATAACTGATTGATTTTGAGATAACTTAAAGTCGTCATTTAATAAAATAAAGCGATTAAAAGCTTTTTTTAAGATTCTGTATTCATAAGCGTTAAATATAAATCTTGCAATGGAGTTATGCTTTGCTTCGATCATCGATTTCCTCAAGCATTTTGCTAACAATTAAAGCTGACGAAATTACAAGTGGAATTCCACCACCTGGATGAACACTGCCACCAACGAAAAATAGATTCTTATACTTCTTACTTTTATTTTTTTGTCTAAGAAAAGCGGCTTTTCTATTATTCGATGAAATGCCATAAATGCTTCCAAAGTAACTCAACGAATTTTGTTCGATAATTTGTGGGGTTAAAACTCTTTCGGTAATAATTTTATTGTGCAAATCAATGCCAGTTAATGTTCTGATTTTATTGATAATTAATTTGCGTTGAAGGGAAATGATTTTATTCCAATCTTGCCCTATGTGCTCTGGTGTATTGATCATAACAAACCAATTTTCACAATCAGCTGGGGCATCGCTTGGTTTGAACTTGCTCGAAATGTAGATATAAATTGTAGGGTCTTCGGGAACTTGTTTGAAATCAAAAATTTGGCTAAATTCCTTGTGATAGTCTTTGCTAAACAAAATGTTGTGGGTATCAAGCATAGGATGGGTGCCTTTTACACCCCAATAAAATACTAATGCAGAGCTTGATGGTGGGTTTTGGGCATTTCTTCTGGCTTCGGTAGAACTATTGTCTTTAAGCAAATTCTTAAAAGTGTAATTTACATCAGAATTGCTAATGTAATAATCAAAATCATAGCTACCTTTATCGGTATGTAATTTAATTATTTTGTTACTTAAAACTTCAAGATTTAGAACAAATTCATTTGTTTCGATTTGAACGTCATTTTTTTTGCATAGATTGCTAAGGGATTCAATTAAGGAATACATTCCTTCTTGAAAGTAATAACCACCCAAAAAGTATTCGACATAGGGAATAATATTCAAAGTAGCAGGAGCCTGATATGGATTTGAACCATTATAAGTTGCATATCTATCAAATAATTGCAAAATTCGTTCATCTTGAAAGAAAGATGAATTTGCTTGGTGGATTGTCCGAAAAGGGTCAATTTTGGTTATATTGATTAATGTTTTCAAACCCTTTAAATTGAATAGTTTACGAATTGAACTAAAATCATTGAAAATAAATAAATCTGCTGTTAGATCATAAATTTGTTTGGAATAATCGAAATAACGTTGGATACTCTTTGGATTTTGTTTGGTTTTAGTGGATATTTCGTAAGCAAATTTATTAAGGTCAGAGTAGGCATTGATAATTGTTCCATCTGGAAAAAAGTATTTAGTAATTATATCTAATTTGTTGATTTTAATAAAATTAGATATATCTTCGTTTAAAGATTTAAACAATTTTTCGACAACAAAAGGCATTGTAACCAAACTTGCTCCGGTGTCGAAACGAAAACCATCTATAAAAAGATTATTGATTTTGCCGCCGAGCTGTTCATTTTTTTCAAATATCGTAACGCGAAAACCTTGTTTTTTAAGCAAAAGTGCAGTGGACAATCCACCTAATCCGGCACCTATGATGGCAACTTTTTTACTCATATTTTGAAAATAATCGTTTGCCTAAATCATAAAACAACAACCACATCGAAATCATTGCAAATGAATAACCTAAGTCTTCGATTGGAATTGTGATTATTCTGATACCAAAATTCTCAAAATCGTTATAAGTTACAATTGGAATTGAAGTTAATAAATAATTGACAATCAAAAAAGGTATGTAGGAAATTACGATTGTAAGCCAGAAATTTTGGGTTTGGGCAATTGATTTTTTTATAAAGTACATTAAGAAAAAAGAAAATGATATAAACAAAAAGAGAATATGAGTGTAATTTTGGCCAATAACGAAAAAACTTAAAATAAAGAATATTATTGAGAAAACCAAGAAAACAATTCTACGAGTTGAGTAAAAATAATCTTCGATATATGCATTCAAAGTTTCGTAAATGAAAATTACACTATATGGGACGGTAATAAAGAACATAATTTCTTCGATTGGTAGACCAAATATCTCCCATCCTATTGTATAGATCGAATTGAATGCCCAATCTCCACGATTGGTTGCAAAAGCGTCCCAAAATATGAATAGCGTGCTCACTATTGCAACCGAAAATCCATAAGCCGTCCAATTTTGATAAAATCTTAATCTACGTTCGAAGCTAAGGACAAGTGGAACCAGAACTATTAATATGTTAAGAAGTAAATATGCACTCATTTCAGATAAATATTAGTTAAATCTTGAACACTTTGTTGATTAATTCTATTTGATTTTATCATAAATTCTGCAATTCCTTTTTGGAATT